>Ga0335074_10000640_pt1 | contig 48771 bp, 45 predicted proteins | sample Lox_Sample_23_FD_206715 | JGI IMG/M metagenome (GOLD analysis project Ga0335074, IMG submission 206715) | Soil microbial communities from Loxahatchee National Wildlife Refuge, Florida, United States - Lox_Sample_2.3 | ecosystem: Environmental > Terrestrial > Soil > Wetlands | place: USA...
CCCGCGTCATGGATTCAAACCCGCTCGAACGCGAGCGAGGGATCACGATCCTGGCCAAAAACACGGCCGTTCGCCACGGCGACGTGAAATTCAACATCGTCGACACGCCCGGCCACGCCGACTTCGGGGGTGAGGTCGAGCGCGTGCTGCAGATGGTGCAGGGGGTGCTCTTGCTAGTCGATGCGGCCGAAGGCGTGATGCCGCAGACCCGCTTCGTGCTGCGCAAGGCGCTGGAGCTGGACCTCAAGGTCCTCGTCGCGATCAACAAGATCGATCGCAAGGATGCCCGGCCGACCGAGATCGTCAACGAAGTCTTCGACCTCTTCATCGAGCTTGGCGCGAGCGACGAGCAAGCCGATTTTCCGATCGTCTTCACCAACGGCAAGCTCGGCATCGCCAAACGCACGCTGGAGGACGAGTCAAGCGATCTCGAGCCGCTCTTCGAGATCATCAAGCAACACGTACCCGAGGCGCCCAGCGAAGAGGGGCCGTTCCAACTGCTCATCTCGGCGATCGATCATAACAAGTATGTCGGGCGTATCGGCATCGGCCGCGTGTTCCGCGGCGCGTCGAAGATCAACGCGCCGATCGCCAAAGTCGATCGCGAAGGAAAGGTCGTCGGCGGCCTGCGTCTCACGACGCTGTTGACGTTCGCCGGCCTCGAGCGCATCGAAGTCGACGAGGCGACGGCCGGGGACATCGTGTGCGTCTCGGGCATCGACGATCTCAATATCGGTGACACGATCGCCGACGCACAATCGCCCGAGGGCATCCACGCGGTAGCGGTCGACGAACCCACCGTTTCGATGTCGTTCTCGGTGAACAACTCGCCGTTCGCGGGCAAGGAAGGGAAGTTTCTCACATCGCGGCAGATCCGCGACCGCTTGATGCGCGAGCTCGAATCCAACGTCGCGCTGCGCGTCGCCGATACCGATTCGGCCGACACCTTTGAGGTGCGCGGGCGCGGCGAACTGCATCTCTCGATTCTGATCGAAACGATGCGCCGTGAAGGCTACGAACTTGCCGTATCCAAGCCGCAAGTCATCCTGACCGAGCGCGACGGCAAAAAATGGGAGCCGGTTGAGTACGTCGTGGTCGACGTTCCCGAGGATTACTCCGGTCCGGTAATCGAGTCGCTCGGCAAGCGCAAGGCGATCATGTCCAATATGATCAGCATCGGTGCCTCGCGCCGCCTCGAGTACACGATGCCGACGCGCGCGATCTTCGGGCTGCGCGGCGAGCTGCTTACGCTCACCCGCGGCACTGCCGTCATGTCGCACACGTATTACGACCATCAGGAATGGCAAGGTGAGCTGCCGGGCCGCAACGTTGGCGCGCTGGTCGCGACCGATACCGGTCGAGCGACTGCCTACGCCATCGCGGGCGTGGAGCAACGCGGACGCTTCTTCGTCGATCCCGGCGAAGATATCTACGAAGGCATGATCGTCGGGCGCGCCAACGACGACAAGGACGTCGGTCTCAACGTCGTGCGCGAAAAGAAATTGACCAATATGCGCGCCTCGGGCAGCGACGATACCGTCAAGCTGCCGCCGGCGGAAATCATGTCGCTCGAACGCGCGATCGAGTTCATCGAAGACGACGAACTGGTCGAGGTCACGCCGCAGTCCATCCGGCTACGCAAACGCATCCTCGACGAGTCCGACCGGCTCAAGCAGCGCCGTCGGGAAAAGACCAGCGTCTAAGCGGCACCGTTTTGCCCCGCGCTCATTCGGGAACCGTTGGAGCATGGCAACTAAAAAGAAATCGGCAAAGAAGAAGACCAGTTCGCTGCGCAAGGCTGCGAAAAAGGCCGTGCCGGCGGCAAAAAAGGCCGCCAAGAAGGTGGCGCCGGCCGCCAAGAAAGCGGCAAAACGCGCGCGAACGATCGGCCAAACGATGGAGCGCGTCGGCGCCGCACTCGAACAGGGTGCCGACATCGTCGAAGAAATCGCCGCGCCGCGCAAGAAGTCTTCGAAGCGCCCGGCCTCGCGCTAGCGTACGGCGGGTTCGCGCACCTCGAGCCGTAGCTCGCCGACGATAGCCTTCGGCGGCGCAGCCGGCGGCGCAGGCGGCGTGGGCTTGATTGTCCGGCGCACCATCAACAGCGGCAACAGCGTGGTCGCAATCGTGCCGATGGCAAAGAATTGCGTGGTGCTGACCGCTGAGAGATTCGCCGCTTCGGAATTCGCGAGCGCGCTGAGTTGCGCGATTGCCTGCGGGCCATGCGCCGTCACGACCGAAGCGATGTTCTCGCGGCTAAGATTGATCGTGCCCGCAATGCTATTCAACGCAGTATTGAAGTTCCGATCGAGCAGCGTCGCCGCAAAGGCTGACCCCACCGACGCGCCAATCTGCTGCATGAGACGCGTCAATGCGAGCGCCGACGGAACGATGCTGTGTTCGATGCCGGCCAGGAGCACGACCGACACGGGAACGAAGACGAAGGCAAGACCGACGCCACCCAATGCTTGGGTGATGACGAACGTGCCGAACGTCGAGCCCGTCGTCATTTCAAACGTTTGATACCAGGTCGCCGCGCCCATCACGAAGATGCCGACCGCCGCCACGATGCGCAGATCCCACTTATGCTGTGAAACGACCCACGTCGTCACCGGATAGAGCAATGCTAACATTCCGGCGCGGACCATCAACAAGAAGCCGGCCATCGTCGTCGTAAAATTCAACGACGTCTGGACGTATTGCGGCTGAATGAAGATCAGCGCGTACATCGTTGCACCGATCGCAAAGAACACGATCGAGCACGACCAAACGTTGCGATCGCGAAAGACGCGCAAAGCCACCGCCGGATGCTTGGTTCCCCAGAGCTCCCACGCGACGAAGGCCGTGAGGGCGACGACGGAGATCACCGTGGACATTACGATGGTCGAATCGTCGAACCAGCCGTTGCGCTCGCCTTCATCGAGGACGTACTGCATCGTGGCAAGACCAACGGCCAGCAGGCTCATGCCGATGCCGTCGACCGGGATGCGCTTGGGCGCATGCGGATCGCGCACGAAGAGCAACACGAGCAACGCCGCAGCGATGCCCGGCAACACGTTGATGAAGAACACCCAACGCCAACTGAAATCATCGGTGAGAATGCCGCCCAGAGTCGGTCCGATCGTCGGGCCGATGACCACGGCCAACGCAAAGAGCGATTGACTCTTGCCCAATTGCTCGGGCGGGAAGGTGTCGCGAATGATTTGCTGCGCGGGCACCATCAAACCGCCGCCGAATGCGCCCTGAATGAAGCGCAGCCCAATTTCGGTGGTCGTGTCGTTGGCCAGTCCGCATAGGATCGAGACCAGCGTGAAGCCGGCAATCGAGATTGCAAAGTACCGCTTACGCCCAAAGATCGATTGCAGCCAGGGCGTGAGCGGAATCACGATCACGTTGGCGATGATGTAGGCGGTCACGAACCACGCGCCTTGATCCTGCGACGCGCCGAGTGCGCCGTCAATCGAGGGGAGTGCGACGTTGACGATCGTCGTGTCGGCAAGTTGCATGAGTGCCGCGAGCATGACGGCAGCAACAACGAACACACGGCGTGCGCCGTATTCGACGACGGAATTCACGAGGGGTTCCTTTGTGGGGTGTGCGGGCTAGGCGGTGGCGAGGGCCGGCGCGAGGATCAGCAGGTCGGCGTTTTCATTGGCGATCTGGCGGAAAACACGCCAGGCAGCGCGTTCGCGCTCGCGCAAGCCGAGTAGCTCCTCGACCGTTTGGCCATGGGTTGCGATGTCGGAGGCGGCGTAGATGAACCGCGCCCAGGCCGCTTGGCCGCCGACCGAGAGGGCCTGCCGGTAGGCAGCAGTGACTTCGGTCGCCTGCTCCCGGAACGAAGCGGAAAGGTCCGCCAAAACGGCCGCATGGGTGCGGATGGTGTTAAAGGACCGCCGGGTGTCTTGGAGGGCACTAGACGGCTCCCGTTCGTCTATAGTAAAATACATCTTGTACTATAGAATAGTACAAAGGATGTTTTACTGTCAACCTGATGTCGCAAGAAATTATCGAAGCCGTTCCCGCCAGTCGCACGCACTGGTACCCCGAGCGTGAGGACATTACTATTTACGGGATCCTGGCCGCGTTGAGCGATCCCACCCGTCTCACGATCGTGCGTCAACTCGCGGAGCACGAGGAGAAGTGTCCCTTCGATTTCCTCGACATCGCTTCAAAGCAAAACCTCACGCATCACTTCAAGGTTCTGCGCGAGGCCGGTTTGATTATGGCGCGCTACGAAGGCCGGCAGAAGTTCGTGTGGCTCCGTCGCGATCTGATCGATCCGATGTTCCCCGGACTGCTCGACGGCGTGTTGAAGGCCGTCGAAAACACGTAAGGCAACGCAGGGGGGCGCTTCCGAAGACTGAAGCCTTTAGTATGAGGCTTTGGTGTGTTGCTGTCGTGCTCGTAGCCGCGCTCACTGCAGCGGCACCACCTGCGCCCTTTGACCTCAACGACTTACACCTTGGAGAACCCGTACCGTCAAGCGTCCCGCGTACCGACGGTCGTCCGCTTGTAATCTATGTTTTTTCCTCGTGGTGCAAACCGTGTGTTGACAAGATGTCAGAGGTCATCGGCGATTACCGGCACTTCGGCGATCGCGTCGATTTCCTCGCGGTAGACTTTTTGGATACGCAAGCCGGGCTCGAGAGCGTCACGAACAATTTCAACGTTCCCTTTGCCGTGGTCAGGGCAATGCCTCAAGGAACAGACGACGGACAAACCGCATCGGCAGGCGCGACGACGGCGCCGCCATCGAGTGCGCCGCTCCCGATTTATATCAAGGGTATGACGCCGGAGCAGTTTCCTCGAATGGTCGGTTTCCTCGCTGCGGCACCAATGGGTTCGGATGCGATCAAAGAGATCAATTCCTATTGCAGCGCCCATTCAGCCATGGAGTGCACCCAATACGCCGAGGCGCACGGTGTTGTCTTCGGCGCTGCACCATCGGATACGGGCGCCCCCGCACTACCGCATCTGTTCGTGATCGATGCGGACGGAATCGTTCGTTCTGATGTCGGCGGGTTCAAGGTTGGCCGCGACGACATTCCATTCGAGCTTGCAAAGATTGGAATACGCTAACAGCCAGCACGCTTTAGGACAGCGATTCTAGCGCCTGCGTCGCGGCGCGAGTGCCTTCGAGCATTGCGCCGGTGCAATTCTGCCGTCCGAGTAACTCCGAATGCCCGAATGAGATCCGCCCGAACGCTTTGCGTGGAATCTCGCGCGGTCCCGGCGTTCCGTTCGGTCCAAAATACCAGCCGGGTGACGGCGTCACGTATGCGTGCCCCCAGCGGTTCAAGATGATGCCCGCGATGTCTCGATCCGCATCGAACCCGGCGCTTCCGAAGACACGCTGCAGTTGCGTCTTGATCTCCTGTTCGAATGTCGCATAGCTGGTACTAAGCAATTTGACGCGGCCGGCGACGGTTTGTTCTCCAAGCGGAAGACCCGGCTGCGGAAATCCGGTGTACATCGTGAAGAGCGTCGGTTGGTCGGGATCGAGTGGCGGACGGTACGAGCCGTAGGTCATCGGTTGACGAACGTTGCCCCAGAACCCATAGCCGTCGAACCAGCGCGCACCGGTGACGCCGAGTTTCGCCAGCGGGCGCCATTGGCGCAAGGCGACGTTGGCAACGAGCGCCGGCGCCTGGTGGAACGTATCGTAGGCGTCACGGTACTGCTGCGGCAGATCGCGCACGACGTGCTTTGCGACCCAGCTCCCAATCGAAACGACGACCGCGCGGGCCTCGACGCGTTCGAGCTGTCCGTTGCGCGCGTACACGACGCGCACGCGTTCGGCGCTCGTCGGATCGCCGTCGTGCTGCACCGCCACCGCGGTCGACGCCAGGCGAATACGCACGGCGTTCTCCGGCCGGTCGAACGCGCCGGTATCGAAGCTCGCGTCGGCAATGTCCGCGAAATCGCGTTGACCTTGGATTGCGCCTGGAACCAGCGCCTTGACCAGGTGGCGCGCAATTGCCGAGTTCCCGCCGGGAAAACTGAACGCGCCGCTCGAGCCGTCCGGTCGCTTCGGTGCGGGCGGCGTCACGCCGGGAAGCAGCAACATTTTCGCACCGTACGCGGAAATCGAGTCGGCGCTCGCGCCAAAGCTCGTCGTGCCGGTGATCGCATCCGCTAGCCGGACGGCCGCGGGCCCCAGCCCCATCACATCGCGAATGAACGCACCGTACGACATCGAGTCGATCCACGGATCGAACGCGCTGCCTTGCGGAGCTTCGAAACGACGCGCATTGTCATTCCATGCCAGCATGTCAGCCTTGATCGGCTCGGGAAGCGCCAGCCCTTCTAGCCGGTTCGCAAAGATGTCGCGGTGCAATCCGCGCAACTCGCCGAAGGGTGCCCCGTCGAAATACCAGCCGATGTTGGCAACCGGCTCGTCCCAATACCACGGGTCGAAGTTGTCGCGCGCAAACCGCAATCCGCGCGCCGCGCCTTGCGGCTCGACGAATTCAAACTGGCGCGGAATGTTCAGTTCGTCCCAAAGCGGGCCGACGACCGGAAACGTGGGATCGGGAACAACGGTGTCGTTCGAGGCCTGCGGGCCGATGAGCCGAACGCCGTCGACGACAAATTCGTTTTGCTTCGCCTCACCGCCGGGAACCGGATGATTCTCCAGGATCAGCACGCGCGCGTCCGGCCGCGCCTTTACGATGGCGTAGGCTGCGCTCATGCCGGAGATACCACCGCCGACGACAACGACGTCGTAGAGGTCGTCGACGGGACGGGCGTCTGGAATCAAGGGCTCGTATCGTCCGCTCCGCAAGCCGTGCGCTGCTTCAACTACCGCCGCGGTGTTGCCGTTGGAGTGACTGTAGTCACCCACGCCGGCGTACCCGTTGAACTCCGCTGCGCCTTCCTGCGCGCGAACGCGGCGCGGTGAAATGAGCGCCGCTCCCGCGCCCACTAGAATTCCGTTGACAAAATCGCGCCGCTGCATGGCAGAGGCGCGATTTTTGTTATACGGTCGCCGGACCCTTCGTCGGCGCGCGAAGCGCCGTAGTGGACTGGTCCTTCGACTTCGCTCGCTGCGCTCACTACGCTCAGGATGACAATAGGGCTTAAACTGCCGCCGTCCCTCGACTACGGCGCTAGCGCGCCTACGCTCGGGATGACACGATCGGATGCATTGAACGTAAGCTCGCCCGTGATGTCGTTCCAGCCCACGTTCACCGTATCGCCGTCGTTGATCTCGCCCGCCAGAATCTTGCGGCCGAGCGGCGTTTCCACTTCCTTCTGAATCGTACGCTTGAGCGGACGAGCGCCATAGTGCGGATCGTATCCGGCCTTGACCAAGTGCCGTTTCGCCCCCTCGTCGAGCACGAGTGTGATCCGACGCTCCGTCAAGCGAGCCCGCAGGCGCGTAAGTTGGATGTCGACGATCTTCATCAGCTCCTCTTCGGAGAGCGCGTGGAAGACAATGGTCTCATCAACGCGATTGAGGAACTCAGGACGGAAATGCGCCCGCAATTCCTCCATCACCGTCGCGCGCATCAGCGCTTCTTCCGCGCCGCCGACCGCGCCCTTGTAGTCGAGGATGCGATGACTGCCGATGTTCGAGGTCATAATCACGATCGTGTTGCGGAAGTCGACGGTGTGGCCTTGCCCATCCGTCAAACGTCCGTCATCGAGAATCTGCAGGAAGACGTTGAAGACGTCGGGGTGCGCTTTCTCGATTTCGTCGAAGAGCACGACGCAGTACGGACGACGCCGCACCGCTTCGGTAAGCTGGCCACCTTCGTCATAGCCGACATATCCCGGCGGTGCGCCGAGCATGCGAGCGACGCTGTGCTTCTCGCCATACTCCGACATGTCGATACGCACGAGCGCGCGTTCGTCGTCGAAGAGATATTCCGCTAGCGCTCGCGCGAGTTCGGTTTTGCCGACGCCGGTCGGACCGAGGAAGATGAACGAGCCGATCGGGCGATTCGGATCGGAAAGACCCGAGCGCGAACGTAGTACCGCCTCGGCAACCGCCGTGACCGCTTCGTCTTGGCCGATGACCCGTTTGTGCAACTCCTCGTCGAGGTGCAACAGCTTCTGCTTCTCGCCTTCGAGCAGCTTGGAGACCGGAATCCCGGTCCAGCGCGCGATGACCTCGGCGATGTCTTCTTCGTCGACTTCTTCCTTCGACAAGCGGCCGCCATCGGCGTTATGCAAGCGAGTTTCCTCGGCGGCAAGTTCCTTTTCGAGCTGCGCTTGGCGGCCGTACTTGAGCTCAGCGACGCGGCTGAGGTCGTACTGGCGCTCGGCCTGTTCGATCTGCACTTTGGTCTCGGTGATCTGTTCGCGCAATTCGCGCAGACGGACCGACGCATTCTTTTCGCGATCCCACTGCGTGCGCAATTTGACCTGCGACTCGCGAAGCGCAGCCAGCTCGCGCTCGAGAACGTCGAGCCGCGCGCGACTCTGCGCGTCGCTTTCCCGGCGCAGCGCCTCGCGTTCGATCTCGAGTTGCATGACGCGACGCGAGACTTCGTCGAGCTCTTGCGGCATCGAGTCGATTTCGGTGCGCAGCTTGGCCGCAGCCTCGTCGACCAAATCGATCGCCTTGTCGGGCAAGAAGCGATCGGAGATGTAGCGGTTGCTCATCGTCGCGGCCGCGACCAGCGCGGCGTCCTTGATGCGCACGCCGTGATGCGTCTCGTACTTCTCGCGCAATCCGCGCAGAATCGAAATCGTATCTTCGACGCTAGGCTGATCGACCAGCACCGGCGCGAAGCGCCGTTCGAGCGCCGCGTCCTTCTCGATGTACTTACGATACTCGTCGAGCGTCGTCGCACCGATGAGGTGCAGTTCGCCGCGCGCGAGCATCGGCTTGAGCAAATTGCCCGCATCCATCGCGCCTTCGGCTTTGCCGGCGCCGACGACGGTATGCAGTTCATCCACGAACAGCACGATCGTGCCCTCGGAGTTGGCGACGTCCTTGAGCACGGCCTTGAGCCGCTCTTCGAACTCGCCGCGATACTTCGCACCCGCGATCAACGCCCCCATGTCGAGCGACACGATGCGCTTATTCTTCAGACCTTCGGGCACGTCGCCGCGCACGATGCGCTGTGCGAGGCCCTCGACGATCGCGGTCTTGCCGACACCGGGGTCACCAATGAGCACCGGATTGTTCTTGGTGCGGCGCGAGAGCACTTGGACGATGCGGCGTATCTCGTCGTCGCGGCCGATCACCGGATCGAGTTTCCCACGCTCGGCTTCGAGCGTAAGATCGCGTCCGTAGCGTTCGAGCGACTTATAGGTACCCTCGGGATCTTTGCTGGTCACGCGCTGGTTGCCGCGCACGTCGCGCAGCGCGGCGAGCAGCTTGTCTTTGGTGAGGCCGGCGTCGCGAAAGAGCTTGCCAACCGCGCCGCTGGCCTGCGCCATCGCGAGCAAGACGTGCTCGACCGAGACGTAGTCGTCTTGCAAGGCGGTGGCCTCGCTTTCGGCGGCGGTCATGATGCGCGTGAGCTCGGGCGAGATCGTGACCTGCGCCGAGTCGGCGTTGGGGCCCGAAAGGCGCGGCAGATGCGCGATCGCCTCGTCCACCTTATGCCGGAAGGCCTTGACGTCGACCCCCGCCTTGGCGAGGATATCGGGCGCGATTCCGCGCTGCTGATCGAGCAAGGCGGCGAGCATATGCTCGGGCGTGGTCTGGGTATTGTGTTCGTGGAGCGCGAGCGAGTATGCCTCATTCAAGCCGTCCGCTACGCGTTCGGTCATCTTATCAACGTTCATGGTTCGCCATCTTCAACCGCCTCTCGGTCGCCTTGGTTGCAGGTGCGACCTCTCGACCCGGCCGGCCATCCTCCGGCAAGGAGTGGGGTGTCCTCGAAGCTATTGTATCCCGAGATGAAGATCGCGGCGGGGGCGGTGCGCGCTTTTTACCTATTTGACGTCGCCGACACGATTGATTTGGGCGCTTTGCGCACGGTCGAGGGCGAGGGCGTGACGCCCGCCGACATTCCGTTGCGCGCGCACCAGAGCAGTTCGTACTTGCAGTTTCCCTTGCCCCCGCTGGTCGCACGCCTCGCCGACGGTACGATCGACGGCTTGGCCTACACCGTGCGCGTGAAGTTTTTCGAATACGGCGTGATCTCGCTGCGCTACAGCTTTGCGCTTTCCGGCGCCTGGGAGGAGCTCGAAGCTGCGGCCGGGCGTCTTCGCCGCAACGAAGAGCTCATGGCGCATGCGACGGCGACCGTCGCGCGAATCTGCGCCGAACTCGCCGACGCGCTCGACGACCCGCACGTGCCGCTCATTGAGGATTATCTCGTCGTCGACATCGATCGCTTCGAGCCGCGCATCGAAGCCGAGCACTTACTGCACGATCACTCCGAAGCGCTGGCGAACATTCTGTTGGGCGAGAGGAGTTCGCTTTCGGCGGGCGAGATCGAAGAGTCGCTGCGAACGCGCTTCTCCTACTACGACGATGACCTAACGATCGTGCAATGGGATACGGCATTTATCTACGACCGGCGCGAGTCGAGTGACGCGATCCAAGACATCTTGGAGTTCGCCAACTCGCAGCTCCTCGAGCTGCGCACGTACGACGCGCAACTCGACCGCGAACTCGATTCCATTTACGCCGCTGCGCCGGGGCAGCGGACGCGTTCGCTCTTCGGACGGCGCGAAGCCGACCTCGCCGCCAACGTTCGTTACCTCATCGTCGACATTTCGGAGCTGCTCGATCGTTCGAGCAATGCACTCAAGGTCGTGGGCGACGCTTACTACGCGCGCATCTACCGCGCGGCCGCCGGCCGCTTGGGCCTCGCCGACTGGCAGCGCCAGATCGACAGCAAGCTGGCGAGCGTCGGCGATCTCTACCGGTTTTTCATCGATCAAGCGCGCGGCCGGCGCGATGCGTTTCTCGAATTCGTCGTCATTCTACTCATCGCCATCGAAGTCGTGATCGGCGTGATCACGCTCGTGCGCCACTAACGAGCCGGTCGATCTCTTCGATATATCTTCGCTTGGATGCATCGTCGATGAACGACGCTTCAAAGGAGTTTTTGGCAAGCGTGACCACCTCGGCGTCGCAGAGTCCCAGCGCCGCAACGGCACCCGCGAAATTATCGGCGATATACCCGCCAAAGTAGGCGGGATCGTCGGAATTGACGGTCGCGACGAGCCCGGCGTCGAGCATCCGTTTGAGCGGATGATGCGCGAGGTCCGTGACCACGTGCAGCTTCACGTTGGAAAACGGGCACACGGTCAGTGGAATGCGCTGGCGGCGCAGGCGCTCGACCAGCTGCGGATCCTCGAGGCTGCGCACGCCGTGGTCGACGCGTGAGACGCGCAACAAATCGAGTGCCTCCCACACGTACTCGGGCGGGCCCTCTTCGCCGGCATGCGCGACAGTCAAGAAACCCTCGGCGCGCGCGCGATCGAATACCGTGGCAAATTTCGCGGGCGGATTCCCGATTTCGGCGGAATCGAGCCCAACCGCGACGATGCGATTGCGATACGGAACGGCGGCTTCGAGCACAGCCATCGCTGAGTCTGCCGGTAGATCGCGCAAGAAACACAAGATCAGATGCGAGCTGATTCCTAGGCGCGTGCGTGCCGCTTCCAGCGCGGAGATCAGTCCCGCGACGACGGTCGCAAAGGGAATACCGCGATCGGTGTGGGCCTGCGGATCGAAAAAGATCTCGGTATGGCGCACCCCTTGCGCCGCAGCCCGGTCGAGATACGCGCTCGCCAAATCGTGATAGTCTTGCTCGGTGCGCAAGACGCGCATGCCGGCGTAGTACACATTGAGGAACGACTGCAGATCGGTAAAGCGATACGCATCGCGCAGCGCCTCGATCGATCCGTACCCCGGATCGATCCCGTTTCGCTCGGCGATGCGAAAGATGAGTTCCGGCTCAAAGGTGCCTTCGATATGCACGTGCAGCTCGGCTTTGGGCAAGTTCGCAACGTCGATCACCCGCGCGAGTTTATACGGCCGGCTCACGCGCGCCTTTTCGCACCCGCAGCATGCGATAATCGCCGCTGCGCACGGTGATGCCGCGGGCGTCGAACCATTCGAGCAGCGGCACCGCGTATTTGCGCGACGTTCCGAGCAGGTCGCGAAATTCTGCCATCGTCATCTTGCCGTGCTCGGCAATGAACGCGTCGATTCGTTCGTGCGCGCGTTCGAGCTGCGCACCGCGGTACAGCGCGTCACTGACTTTGACCAAAACGCCGCGCACCAGTAGCGTCTCGAAGGCACGGGTCAAACCAGGAATCGCGGACGCCTTGACCTGCGCGGTGACGACGTCGAAGGCGACGGGCAAAAACGGCGTCGCCGCATCGAACGGCACCTGCGCTTCGAAGAACGCACGCTGCTCGTTCGAGAGCTTGGGCTGGTGATCGGTGGTCGCGTAATAGCCCTGGCGCGCCGCGATACGGCCTTCCTCGGTCAGCGCGGCGAGTAAACGCAGGAGCAGGGGTTCGGCGATTCCGAGTGCGCGCGCGAGCATGAACGACGTGGCGCCCATCGCCCAGGGCTGCGCTTCGTGAAGCGCAGCCAGCTCGCGCGCGACCTGCGTGGCGAACCCCGCAAACGCGTTAGCCTCGACGTATGCGACGGGCCGCGCGATCCGCACCGCGTCGCCGCGTTCGACCAGCGTCTCGAGCGCGGCGGTTGCCGCATCTTCGCGAACGTTCGCCGCGAACGCGATCGTATCGGCGGCCTGCGGCTCGAGGCCGCTTTCAGTCAACAGCGCGACGATGGCGCCGTGCGCGTCGGGGATTGGCTCGGCGTTTGCACCTGCGCTTGCGAAACGGCGAATCTCGCCGCCTCCTAGTAGCATCTTTGGCGAGGGGCGGCGCACGACGAATCGCACGCCCGGAAATGCCAGCACCGGCTCGCGCAAGAACAAGGTGGCGTGCGTCTCGCGCGGGTCGACGGGAGGTTCGTTGAAGACCAGCGTCCCCAGGATCTCGGCCGAGCCGATATGCGTGCGAACGTGCGTGCGCCGGCGTAGCAACGGGAGCGCTTGCGCCAGCGGCGTAAAGCTTACGGCGAATTGCGATTGCGCGGTGAATGTCGTATCGGCTACTACCGCTCCTCGACCGAGCAGCGCACGATCGATCCCCGGCAGATTGAGCGCGACGCGCGCCCCGCCGCCGGCGGTCTCGCGCGCGCTACCGAACACGTGCAAGCTGCGTACCCGCGCTCGCGCACCAAGCGGCGCCACCGCGAGCGTGTCGCCGACCGCGATGCGTCCTTGCATCAACGTGCCGGTCACGATTGTGCCGCGTCCCGTCAGCGCGAAGACGCGATCCACCGGAAGGTACGCCGGCGCGTCGGGATCGCGTGCCGGCAACGCAACGAGTGCATCGTGCAACGCCGCTTTGAGTGAGTCGAGACCCATGCCCGTTACGCTTGAAACCCCGAAGATCGGCGCATCGCGCGCGATCGTGTCGGCCAATTGCTCGTGCACGCGCTGACGCGCACGCTCTTGCTCCTCGACCGGAACCAGATCGATCTTCGTCAGCGCGACCACGACCGTCCGCACATTGAGGTATTGCAGAATTTGCAGGTGCTCGAGCGTCTGCGGCATGACGCCGTCGTCGGCGGCAACAACGAGCATGAGCAGTTCCATCCCGGCCGCACCGGCCAGCATGTTGTGCACAAAGCGCTCGTGACCCGGTACGTCGACGATGCCCGCCTCAACGTCGTCATCGAACCGCAAGTGGGCGAATCCTAAATCCAGCGTCATCCCCCGCGTCTGCTCTTCCAGCCAGCGATCGGGATTGGTGCCGGTCAGCGCGAGCACGAGTGAGGATTTGCCATGGTCAACGTGACCAGCGGTTCCGACGATATGCATTATGGTCGCGGCGGCGCGAGCGCGCGTAAGCGACTTTTCCTATAACCGTACGCGGCGTAGATCACGATCCCGATGGCGAACCACACGCCGAAACGCACCCAGGTCGGCAACGACAAGCCGGAGATCAGGAACAGGCACGATGCAGCTCCGGCAATTGTGAATAGCCACACGAGCGGCGCGCGAAATGGGCGCTGCGCATTCGGCTGCACGACGCGCAGCACCAATACGCCGGCACATACGATTGCAAATGCCGACAGCGTGCCGATGTTGACGAAATCCAAGAGGTCGGAAAGCGGAAGCAGTGCGGCGAGCACGGCGACGATGCCGCCGGTGATCATCGTCATCGTCGCCGGCGTTCGAAAGCGCGGATGAATCTTGGCAACGGACGGCGGTAGCATGCGATCGCGCGCCATTACGTAGAAAATGCGAATCTGCCCAAGCAGTGAGGTAACCATCACCGTCGTATTACCGGCGACGCCGCCCAACGCGACGATCCAGAAGACCGCCGGATTGCGCGTAGCTGCTTGCACGGCGTCGAGCATTGCCGCGCCCTCGCTCAGTTTTTGATACGATATGACGCCGACGGTACAGATCGTGAGCGCCACGTACAGCAGCGCGCCGATGCCCAGCGCAAGGATGATGCCGATCGGCACATGGCGCACCGGATCTTTGGCTTCCTCCGAGGCGACCGTGACCGTGTCAAATCCGATATACGCATAAAAGACCAGCGCCGTGCCGGCCACGACGCCGTGAAAGCCTCCGGGCGCAAACGGATGCAGATACGTACCGCGCACCGCATGAACCGTCGCTGCGATAAAGACGAGCATCGTGACGATCTGGAAGACGACCAGCGCGGTATTGACGTTTGCCGACTCGCGAATGCCGATGGCCACCAGCACCGTGATGACGAGCACGATCAGGGCGGCGATGACGTCGATCTGGCCCGACGCAACCGCACCCGTCTGCAACGCGACAGGAAGCTTGATACCGATCCCGCCTAACACTTGTTGCGCGTACGCCGACCACGATGATGCCGTCGGCGCGACGGAGAGACCGTATTCCAGAATCAAATCCCAGCCGATGACCCACGCTACCACTTCGCCGAGTGTCGCGTACGCGTAGGTGTATGCGCTGCCCGCCACCGGTACCATCGAAGCAAATTCGGCGTAGCATAGCGCGACGCACAGGCTGACAAATCCGGAGAGCACGTAGGCGAGAATGACGGCGGGACCCGCGGCATGCGCGCCCGCGCCGATCGTCGGAAAGATACCGCCGAGCATCGTACCGAGGCCGATCGCGGTGAGCGCGGGCCAGCCAAGGGTGCGGCGCAGGGTCGGACCATCCGACTCAGGTGACGTCCACGCAAGCGGCTGACGCGCAAAGATACCTTTCACGGCCAGAGCCATTCCGCTTTGGCGAGGTGTAGCCCCGCCAACACTTTGCAGCGCCGTTCACCTCTATTAGGTGTCATGCTGATCGCACATATGTTGGCGGCCGCGCTCTGGACATGCTCGGTAGCGCTTTTGCCCGACTACAAACCAAAAACGACTGCCGCCGATGTCGGGGAGGGCGTGACCTATCTTTACGTCGGCGACCGGCACCTACGCGATGATTACGGCGCCGACGCGGTCTTTACAACGCCGCCGGACGGTCGCCGCGGTTGGTATGACAGCGCGATTCATTTTGGACCCTTCGACAACGAAGATGTGTCTGCGCAGATCGAGATAAGCCGTTGGGAACGCTTCGACTATCGCCCGCATATCGCCATCGCTTGGGCGCTCCCCCGCAGCAAAACCGTCGAGTACAAGGATACAAGCCTCTTTGTTGAGGACGACCGTCCGCATCGGCTTGGTATCTACGTTCGCGCGGGATCTCTCCGCCTGGTAGTGGACGATCGCACGATTTGCTCTGCGCCCGCCTCGCTCTTCGTCAGGCCGTCCGAACGAAAATACTTTCAGATCCGCACTGAGACGAGTGTGCTCGGAAGAAACAGCGGCGCGATGGTGATGCAACTGCGGTTAAAACGTGATGCCGATCGCACGCCGATCGCTTTTTACAGTCACTGCATCATGCATCGCAACGGAATATTCTGGCAGGAGCGCAGTCCCGGGATCTTTGCCGCGCGAGGCGCATTCTACCCGAACGAATCGACGTTCTTCACCGGTCTTACAGCGGATTCGCGCTGTAAGGCGTAAGGTCCAAATCCCAGACTTGGCCGACTAAATCGTGACCGAAGCTGTGATGACGCTCCTCTTTTGTGAGCGTGAAGCCCGCCTCTTCATAGATACGGCGCGCAGTGTGTAGGATGTCGTTCGTCCAGAGCGTCATCTTGCGATAGCCGCAGCCGCGCGCAAAGGCGATGCATTCCTCGACCAATCGCTTGCCGATGCCCAGACCGCGCGCCGACGGATCGACCAGTAGCATGCGCAGCTGCGCGACCGTCTTGCTTTTTTCGACGAGAAAGACACAGCCGGCGTTTGCCCCGTCGCATTCCGCGATCCAGCAACGCTCGCGCTTGGGATTGAATTTCTCGACGAAGCGCGCGCAGATCTCGGCAACGAAGGCTTCGAAGGTCTCGTCCCACCCATATTCGCGTGCATAGAGCGTGCCGTGCCGCGCGACCACCCAGCCGATGTCGCCGGGGCGCAGCGTCGTGCGTAACAGATACGGCGGACGATCGACGCGCGGCCCCCCAAGCGTCTCCTGGATCGTGCGCATCGCTTCGCCGAGGCGCTCCTGCGCGTCGTCGGAGAGCTCGCTCAACATCGCGGCGATCGCATCGTGCTGGCGCGCGTCGAGCAGCGCGAACGCCTGGCGACCCTTGGCCGTGATCGAAAGCAGATTGCTGCGCCCGTCCTCGTTCGATTGTTTGCGAGCGAGCAGCCCGCACTGTTCGAAGCGCTGTAGTAGGCGGCTCAAGTAGCCGTTGTCGAGGTCGAGCGCTTTGCCCAGCTCCGTCGCGGTAAGTCCGTCGGCGTGCGCGAGTTCGAAGAGTACGCGGCTCTCGGTCAGCGTAAACGGCGTGCCGAGAAAGCGCTTGTGCAGCACGCCGGCGTAGCGGGTATAGAAGCGGTTGAATTGGCGGACACGAGCCACGGACAAACCCATAAGTTACTTGCTATTGTCATATAACTAGTTGACAAAGTCAACTATACGGGCTCGTGCAGGGCATCAGTGAGAGCCGCGGCAAGCGCCGGGTCCCATTTGGGCTCGACCGTACGCAGGTCGAGGAGCACACATCCCTGCTCGATGCGCGCGACGATCGGTGGCGACCCTTGGCGCAGACGTGCCGCAAGCGCGTCGGGCTGCGCGCAGGCGACGGCAACGGCAACCGACGCGATGCGCGCTTGCGGCAGCGAACCGCCGCCCACCCGCCCTTGCGTGTCTACCACCGTTGCGGCCGGCACCTCCGCCGCGATGCGTAATGCGCGCGCCTGCAGATCGTCGCCCGTTTGCGCCAGCATTCGGAAAAGCGGAATCGCCTCGCGCGATTGCGGTTCGGCATACAGTCGCAGGGTCGCCCCCAGCAAGGCGAGTGTCACCTTATCGACGCGCAGCGCGCGCACCAGCGGATTCGAGCGTAGCCGCGCGACGTGCGCGCGTGTGCCTACGATAATCCCGGCCTGCGGACCGCCGAGCAATTTGTCGGCGGAGAACGCCACCAGCGAGACGCCGTCGGCGACGGCATCCTGTACGGTGCGCTCGTGCGGCAAACCATATTCACGTAGATCGACCAGCGCACCGCTGCCGAGATCTTCGACCAGTGCGATGCCCGTACGCCGGCCCAGGGCCGCAAGCTGCGCGGGCGCGACATCGTCGACAAAGCCTTCGATCGCAAAATTCGATTGGTGCGAGCGCATCAGTAAGGTCGTGCGCGGCGAAAGCGCGCGCTCATAATCGCGCAGATAGACTTTGTTCGTCGTCCCGACCTCAACCAACTGGGCGCCGCTGCGCGCCAGCACCTCGGGCAGACGAAAGCCTCCACCAATCTCGATGAGCTGGTTGCGCGCCAGCACCACTTCGCTACCGCGCGCGAAGGTATCGAGGATGAGCAGGATCGCGGCCGCACCGTTGTTGACGACGAGCGCGTCTTGCGCGCCGGTAATGCGGCGCAACAAGTCGCTCGTATGATCGTAGCGCGAGCCACGCTCACCTGCAGTGAGGTCGAATTCGAGGTTCGAATAGCCTTGCGCGACGGCACGCGCGTCGTCGAACGCCGGCGGCGCAATCGGCGCGCGCCCCAAGTTGGTATGCAAGAGCGTACCGGTCGCGTTGATCACGTCACGCAGACCGGCCGAAGCATGGGCTTGCACCCGTGTCACCAGGCGCTGCACGATCACCTCGAACGGCGGTACCGCCTCCGCCGCCCGCACGCGGTCGAGTTCAACGCCGATCAGCTCCCGTAGCGCATCGCGCCCCACGAGAAGCTCGTAGGGCGCGACGGAGGGATCTTCTAGCAACCGATTCATCGCCGGAACGGCGCGACGGCTGCTCACAGCGTTGCTACGCTACGTGCTTGGCAAGCATACCCGAGATGACGTTCTCCGGAACGTAACCCACGATCCGGTCCACCGGCTGCCCATCCTTGAAGAGAATGAGACACGGAATGCCGGAGACCTGATACTGCCCCGCGATGCTCGGGTTGTCGTCGGTGTTCAGCTTGACGAATTTCGCCTTGCTGCTGTTCGCAGCCGCGACCTTCTCGACCACCGGTGAAAGCATCTTGCACGGACCACACCAGGGGGCCCAAAAGTCGACGAGGACCGGCTGCTTGCTACCGAGGACCTCGTCCTGAAAATTCGTCTGACCGACGTCTGCTAAAGCGCTCATGAAATGTAGGTTCTTGCCTCCTGGGACATCAACCCTTGGGCCGCAGCCCAAGGTTGCGCTCCGCCGTGCCGAATGAAGCCGGGGCATGGCGACCGAGAAAAGCTGGTTGGTCCCCGACGTGTTCGGGCGAGCCGCGTTCGTCCGCACGATGTCGATCGAACTCGTGGATTACGGGAAGGGCTGGTGCGAAACCGCGCAGCGCGTGCTTCCCGAGCAGCGCCAACAGCACGGGTTCGCGCACGCCGGCGTCGTTATGACGCTCGCCGATCATACCTGCGGCGGCGCCGCGGTCTCGGTCGTGCGCGACGACCAAGACGTGATCACCGTCGAGAACAAGACATCGTTTCTGCGTCCGGCGGCGGGAGACGTGCTGCATGCGCGCGCGACCGTGTTGCGCGCCGGCAAATCGCTGATCTTCGTCGAAGCCGAGGTGACCGCCGAGCGGGGCGAAGAACGTGTGCTCGTCGCAAAAACGTCGAGCACGCTCGCGATCATTCCGCGCGACGGAGCAAGCTCGAACCGCTAGCTCACGCTCCGGGCCCAGGATAGTCCGGTGGGTTCTCGATCGTCAGCGGATCGATCTGCGGCGTCTGCTCCTCTTGCGGGTCTTCCGCCTCGGGCGGCGGATATTTTGTCTCCGGCTTTTCACGTTTATCACGTTCGTTCATGTCGTTAGCCTTCGATCTCAGCGGCTTCGCCGACGATATCCGTCACCTGTTCGGCTTGTTTGCCCAGGTTCGTGATTGCGATCACTTCGTCGCCTTCGCCGAGCCGCTGCAAACGAACGCCTTTGGTCGAACGTCCGGCCTTGCGAATGTCGGCGACCTTGAGACGAATCACCTGATTGCCGCTAGTGATCATCAAGATCTCGTCGTCAGGAGCGACCATGATCTGATCGAGCACCTTGCCGATATCTTCACGCTCGCGCGCAAAGGCCTTGACGCCCTTGCCGCCGCGCGAGGTGTGGCGATAGTCCTCGATCGGCGTACGCTTACCGAACGCTTGTGACGTGACGAGCAAAACCTCTTTGCGCTCGTCTTCGATCACGTCCATCGCCACGATCGTATCGCCTTCGTCGAGCGTCATCGCTTTGACACCGCGCGCGTTGCGGCCCATCGGGCGCACGTCCTTCTCGTTGAAGTGCACGGCCATACCCGCCGAGGAGGCGAGGATGATGTCGCGCGTACCGTCCGAGAGGTCGACGGCGAGCAATTCGTCGCCGTCATCGAGGTTGATCGCATTGAGTCCATTGCGCCGTACGTTGGCAAACTCCGAGAGCGGTGTCTTCTTGATAACACCCTTGTTGGTGACCATCACCATGTAGCGCCCTTCGGCGAACTCGTGAATCGGGAAGACTGCGGTCACCTCTTCGCCCGGCGGTAGCGTGAGCAAGTTGACGAGCGCGGTGCCGCGCGCCGTGCGCGTAGTATCCGGGATCTCGTAGCCGCGCAGACGGTACACGCGGCCCTTGTTGGTGAAGAAGAGCACGTGATCGTGCGTCTTGGTCACGAAGAAGTTGCGCACGACGTCCTCACGCTTGAGGTTCGCGATGCCGGTGACGCCGCGTCCGCCGCGGTTCTGAGTGCGGAACGTATCGATGCCGACACGCTTGATATAGCCCCCGACGGTGTAGGTCACTACGACGTCGACGTTGGGGACGAGCTGTTCCATCGAGATCTCGTCCTCGGCGGGCTGCACGTCGGTGCGGCGCTCGTCACCGTACTTCTTCTTGATCTCGAGCGTTTCGCTCTTGACGATCTGCGCGATGCGGCGCTCGCTGCGCAGAATGTCTTGCAGCTCGGCGATCGTCTTGATTAGCTCGGTATATTCGTCTTCGATCTTCTGACGTTCGAGGCCGACGAGCGTGCGCAGGCGCATGTCGACGATCGCTTGCGCCTGAATATCCGAGAGACTGAAGCGCGCAGAGAGTTTGGTCTTCGCTTCGTCGGTCGTCTGGCTGCCGCGAACGATCTCGATGACCTGATCGATGTTGTCGAGCGCGATGCGGTAGCCTTCGAGCAGATGCGCGCGCTCTTCGGCTTTGCGCAGGTCGTAGCGCGTGCGCCGGGTGATGACGATCTTGCGGTGCGCAATAAAGTGCTCGAGCAGTTGCTTGAGGTTGAGCACCTGCGGCTCGAGTGCTTGCGATCCGTCGGCGCGGGGCTCGCCGACGGGCACGAGCGCAAGCATGTTGAAGCCGAAGCTCGATTGCAGCGGCGTATGCTTGAAGAGCTGGTTGAGCACCACCTTGGGCGTCGCGCTCTTCTGCAGCTCGACGACGACCTTCATACCCTTACGATTCGATAAGTCGTCGAGGCGCGCGATACCCTGAATCCGCTTCTCGGAATGTGCCTCCGCAATCGCTTCGACGATGCGGCTCTTGTAGACCTGATAGGGAATCTCCGTGATCACGATCCGGTAGCGGCCCTTCTCCTCGGTGATCTCGGCTTTGCCGCGCATCATGATCGAACCGCGCCCGGTGCGATACGCTTCGCGAATCGCTTCGTGGCCGAGAATCGTACCACCGGTTGGAAAATCGGGGCCCTTGACGATATCGGCAAGCGCGTCGTCGCTTGCGTTCGGATCGTCGATTAGGAGCGTAATTGCGTCGGCGATTTCATTTAAATTGTGCGGCGGGATGTTGGTCGCCATACCGACCGCGATGCCGCTCGAGCCGTTGAGCAAGAGCTGCGGAAGACGACCCGGCAGCACGCTCGGCTCGGTCGTTTGGTTGTCAAAGTTGGCAACGAACGGAACCGTCTCTTTGTCGATGTCGGCGAGCACTTCCAGCGAAGGACGCGCAAGGCGCGCCTCGGTGTATCGCATCGCTGCCGGCGGATCGGGATCGATCGAGCCGAAGTTGCCGTGCCCGTCGACCAGCGGATAGCGCAGCGTGAAATCCTGCGCCATGCGGACGAGCGCGTCGTAGACCGATTGATCGCCATGGGGATGATAGAGCTTGAGTACTTCGCCGGTGACACCGACGCATTTGCGGTGCTGCTTGGTCGGCTCCATTCCCATCTCGCGCATCGCAAAGAGGATGCGCCGCTGCACCGGCTTGAGGCCGTCGCGAACGTCGGGCAGCGCCCGCGACGCGATGACCGACATGGCATACGAGAGGTAGCTCTCTCGCATTTCGTCTTCGACGTTGACGTGTTGAACGATATCGTTGTGCATTTAAAAAGCGCCGAATTCACGGCGCGGGACCCCTTTTCTTCGCTAACTGGTTTCTTCTTTAGTATATTCGCGTTCTAGGGCGGGTCCTCCCACACCGGGATACCCTCGTCATCCACGGCCTCGACCGCCAGGTCGTCGAAGGAAATCGCCCCGGCCGGGAGCGGCGACGGCGCGGGTTCCGCCGCAAATGCGTCCGCCTCGCTAAACGCCGACGCCTCGGCAAACGCCGGATCGTCTCCGGGCTCGGGCGCGTCGAAGTTGACCGCCGGGCGCGGCGCTGCGGACGGCGGCGGCGGTTCGGGCATATTGGCAAAGGCCGCCGGCGGTTCGGGCGTGCGCGTCAGCTCGACGCTAGTGCCGATGCGCGCTTTCGCCGCCTTGGCGGCGGTGGCGATCAGCGCTAGGTGATCTTGAACGGACTGGTGCAGTTCTGCTTCGAAATCGCCGGTCGACATGCCGCAAAGCTTCGCCGCCTGGGCGCGCCAGACTTTCCCCACGCAAACCGCCTTTGAATCCTTTGCCGCGGAGTTTTCGCGTATATTACAGCCAGGCGACGTCGTGGCGCTCTCGGGCGAATTAGGATCGGGCAAAACCACGTTCGTGCGAGCGGCTGTGCGCGCACGCCACGGTGAAGATCAAACCACCAGTCCTACCTTCACCTTTTGGCACCGGTACGCGGGCGATCCGCCGATCGATCACTTCGACTTATATCGTGTCGCCGATCCGGCCGAGCTGCATGAACTGGGGCTCGAGGAAGCGTTCGACAACACGGCCATCGCTTTTATCGAGTGGTGGACGCACGCGCCTGCGCTCGTACCGGAGCGTCGCTACGAAGTCACGATCGCCGGATCGGGCGAATCGCCGCGCACCGTGGAAGTCAGGGCGCCGGCGTGATCGTCCTCGGCGTGGACGGCGCGCTCGGCGGGTTCTCGACGGCTCTCGCGCGCGACGGCGCGATCGTCGCGGCGCGTGCGCTCGAGGGCAACGTTGCACTCGAAGCCGGACTCGGCGCGCTCCAAGCGCTCTTGCGTGAAGCGCAGGTGGGACCCAAGAGCCTGGACCGCGTGGCCGTCGGCGTCGGACCGGGCGGATTCACGGGCTTGCGAATCACGATCGCTTATGCAAAATCACTCGCGCAAGCCTGGGAACGGCCGCTCGTACCGGTCTCATCGTTCGATGCACTCGAGCTGGGTCTCAATCTGCGCCGCACCTTGACCATCGTGAGCGGCCGAGCCGGCGTGATCTCGGCGCGCTTGCGAAGCGCGGAGGCAACCAGGCGCGGGTCAGGCCGGGTCGACGAAGTCCTGGCCGAGGTTCTCGCCGGGATTTCGCCCGGCGAGCTAGATGTCGTCGGCGCGCCGGAGGACGTGTCCTGCGCCCTCGCCGAAGGCGGGTGGACTGTGAATGCACTCGCGCCGCTCGTGACGCCGCCTGCCGCAGCCGTCGCGCTGCTGGGCGGCAGCGCGCGTCCAGCCGCGAGCGTGCATGCCGTGCGAGCCGATTACGGTGAGCTCCCTGCGGCGAAGATCCCGCGATTTTCAGCAGCGCCACGACGATCGTGAAGGCCGAACTCTCACAGCGTTCGTCGGACCGGCCCGAGCCGCTGGCGATTTCGCCAATGGGCCACGCCGATATTACCGACGTGCTCGCGATCGAACGCGCCTCATTCGTCACGACGTGGCCATCGGATGCCTTTTACAACGAACTGCACACCAATAAATTGGCGCACTACTACGTCGGGCGCGTTGACGGCAAAATTGTGGCCTACGGCGGAATCTGGGTCATCTTTGAGGATTCGCACATTACCACGATTGCCGTTGCTCCCGCAATGCGCGGCCGCCGCTACGGCGAAACGCTGCTGCTCTATCTCTTAGATGAAGCGATCGCGCGAGGCGCGTCATGGATGACGCTCGAAGTACGCGAGAGCAACGTTGGCGCGCAACAACTCTATAGAAAGTATGGCTTCACCACGGTGACAACACGCAAGGGCTACTATTCGGACAACAACGAGAACGCGCTCGTGATGTGGGCCGGAAATCTCAAGGGCGAACTCTTTCGCGCGCGTCTCGAAGCGCTGCGCGCCCGTTTGGCATGACCCGTTGATCGCCTCACTCGAAGGAATGTACCTGGGCGAGCCCGTCACCACTGCCGGTGGACCGCTTGGATCGCTGGGAAAGCCGCAAACCGTGGTGTTCCGCCAGATGCCGGGATATCAGTGGCGTCTCTCGACTGGTCTCGTGATCACCGTGCTCACCGGACCCGGCGGCGGCATTATGCTCATCGATGAGTCTGCTGCTCCGCCCGATCAGCCGCTCGGGGTTGCAACGGAAGACTCGCGCGAGATTGGCTATACGTTCAATCAAAGCAGTCACGCCAATCTGGATCTGGAAGCTCCCGCAACCGCATGCAAGGGGAACTTCGGCGCTGACTGCTGGGAATATCACTACGACGACGGTCTCACGCTGCGCGCCGACTTTGCCCCTAACGGTTCTGCAGACGGCGTTCTCCGCGAAGTCACGCTCGCTAACGAGAAGCTCTTGCAGGAGCTTCATTTCGATCCGTGAGCTACACCCAACTAGCTCGAGCCGTCCGCGCGCACTTGGATCAGGACCACCGCTACCGCCATTGCGTGCGCGTCGCACGCAGCGCCGACATTCTCGCCCAAATTCACGGAGTTGACCCTCGTAAGGCGCGACTTGCCTCGATGCTGCACGATCTCGCGCGACTGTATTCGACCGAGCAGCTGATCGACGAGTGCGAACGGCGTAAGCTGCCGATCGACGACTTCGAGCGACGCAACCCAATCGTACTGCACGCACCGCTGGGCGCAGCGCTCGCGCGCGAGCGATTCGGCATTGAAGATGCCGCGGTGCTTTCGGCGATCGCAAAACACACGCTGGGCGCCGAAGTGATGTCGCCGCTCGACTGCGTCGTCTATCTGGCCGATGCGCTCGAACCCGGACGCGATTTTGCCAATCGTAGGAAAATTTGGGAACTCGCACGCGTCGATTTGGGCGTCGCGATGGCGGCCGCGATTGCCGACGCTTTCGTGTACCTCGCGTCACTCGGGCGCGAACCGGCACCACAGACCCTTGCTATGGCACGTGTCTTTGATCCATCGATCTCACAGGGAGTCGCACCATCGCTGAATTGATCGACGTCGTGCGCGACGCCGCGCTCGAAAAGAAGGGCGAAGATTTCATCACCATCGACGTCACCGGACGCACGATACTCGCCGATGCATTTGCCATCGTTACGGGTCGTTCGAAGATTCAGACACGCGCCATCGCCGACGCGATCGTCGAGCGCTGCGAAGTCGAGGGACTTGCCATCCGGCGCGTCGAGGGCTATTCCGACGGCTCGTGGATTTTGCTCGATCTGGGCAATGTGATCGTAAACGTATTCACGCCCGATCAGCGGCAATTCTACAACCTGGAGCGTCTGTGGAGCGAAGTCGAGAAGCGACAGGCTCAAGGATCATGAGCAACCGCGTTCGGGTTTCCCACGAGACCAAGGCCCGGCGGGCGCGCCGGGAATGGTGGAAGCGCGCCTTCATCTGGGCCTTCATCGTGCTCTTCGCCTTCAGCGTCGCCGGTGGCGTCATCGCGATCAGTTTCTCCCGGTGAAACCTGCCGGGCGCAGACCGGATACTAGGAAGCGGAGGATCCAACTACCGTGATGACTCGTTTCGGATCGCTGGCCGCCGTGCTGCTCGCCCTGCTGGCAAGCGCGTTGCCGGCTCTTGCAGCGGCGCCCATTCAGGATGGCGCGGGGATGTTCGACGCGTCGACCGTTTCGCAGCTCGACCAAGAGATCAGTGACTTTACGGCGCAGACCGGCAAACAGATTGTCGTCGTAACCGTACCGTCACTCAACGGCAAGCCGCTCGACGCTGCCGCCGAGGCCGTTTTCCAACAGCAGGCCATCAACGGCGTCTTGATCTTCATTGCCAAAGACGATCGCAAGGATTTCATTCTCACCGACAACGCGACCGCGCAATTCTTCCCCGAACCGACGATTCTTTCGATCCGTCAATCGATGGAAGGGCTCTTCAAGGCCGAGGACTACGACGGCGGCATCACCGCTGCAGTAAACGGGATCCTCAACGTGTTTCGCGCGCACCTCAACACCGCGCCCAATAACGGTGCCGCGAACAGCGTCCCAGCGGTTCCTTCAAGCGCGTCACAACCGGCTAGGCGGCATTCAGGAGTTTCCATGTTCACCTTTATCATTTTCATCGTCATCGGCTATTTGGTTTTGCGCTCGATCTTTCGCTCGATGTCGGGACCGCGCTACTATGGCGGCGGTCCGGGCTACGGCCCTGGAGCTGGACCGGGCGGCCCCGGTTATGGCGGCGGTCCCGGCTATGGCGGTTACGGCGGTCCTGGCTATTACGGCGGCGGCGGCGGATTCTGGAGCGGACTGCTCGGCGGCCTGGGCGGAGCGTGGCTCGGCAACGAGATGTTCGGCAATCGCGGTACGACCATCGTTGAACAGCCGGGCGGTAACGTGATGCCCACCGATCAAGGCGGTTCGTGGGGCGGCGGCGATGCGGGCGGCTGGGCAAATAACGCCGGTCAAGCCGACATGGGCGCGTCGAGCGGCGGCGACTGGGGCGGCGGCGGTTTCGGCGGCGGCGGCGATTTCGGCGGCGGAGGTTTTGGCGGCGGAGACTCAGGAGGCGGAGGCGGCTGGTAGCGCTTATGTCGGAGGTGCCTCACTTCGCTCGCCGTTTCTATGTTTAAGCTCGCTACGTGAGGCACCGTCCTCCGCCGCGCTACCGCACCTCCTTGGGTAAACAAGTCGTGCTAGTTGGTTAAATAGATCTGATAACTTCGTAACAAAAGGCGAATGAGCTTTTAAGCAAGTTCGCCTATTCTTTTTTCAATGACCCGGTTATTGATGTGCGCGCCAACGCACTTTCGCGTCGCCTACGACATCAATCCATGGATGACGCGCAACGTGGGTAGCACCGCCGAGGCTGCGCAGCGTCAGTGGGAACGATTGGTTGCGCTCGTACTCGACGTCGGCGGCGCACACATCGAGCTGATCGAACCGCAGCCGAGCTTGCCCGATATCGTGTTTACCGCGAATGCGGCGCTGATCAGCGACCGCCTTGCGATCGTTAGCTCGTTTCGCTATCCCGAGCGCCGCCATGAAGAACAGGCGTATCGCGAGCGGCTGCATTCGCTCGGATACGCGACTACGCAACTGGACGGCGTCTTTTTCGAGGGCGCCGGCGACGCGCTGTTCGATCGGCGCTTGCCATTGCTCTATTTCGGTTACGGCTGGCGCAGCGATCGTACGGCCGCGCTACAGCTTCAACGGCTTTGCAGCGCTCGCGTGCTCGCGTTGCGCCTAGTCGATCCGCGGTTCTACCATCTCGATACGGCACTATGTCCGCTGGGCAGCGGGCACGTTATGGCGTATCTGCCGGCGTTCTCGCCGAAGTCACAAGCGCTGCTGCGCACGACGATCGGCAACGAACACCTCATCGAAGTGCGCGAGTCCGACGCGCTTGCCTTTGCGTGCAATGCCGTCGAAGCGAGCGACGCGATCGTGTTACATCGCGCGACCGGCGCGCTGCGCGATCGTTTGCAGCACGCCGGTTATCGGGTTTTCGAGACGGACCTTTCGGACTTCCACCGAGCCGGCGGATCGTCGAAATGCCTGACGCTCAAACTCGACGATGGGCCCGTACGCCGATCTACGACGACGAGATCAGCGTAAGCGACTGGGTATCGACGTGGTAGACGCCCGGCGGGACGTGGTCGGTCGGCATAGCGCAGATTTCACTGGCGCCGGGGCCGAGGATCTCGACCAGATTCGGCGGGCCGCACGGCGTTTGCGTCAAGCCGTAGGATTGCAGTAACTGCGCACCCGGCGAGCCGGGCCCCACGATATACGCGCTTGCCGAGAGTCCGGCGACGAGCGGACCCCAAAAGCCGTCGCCCCAGTACGACGTGCTTCCCACCCACGCGGCTCCGTAGTCCCAGTCCCACTCGCTCGAATCTTCATTCGAATTGTTCGCCGGCTCACCGTTGGTGTTTTGGTTGTTGTGAACCGGCGTGCGCGGTTGATAGCGCGGCGACGTCGGGACGGGAACACGCCGCGGCGGGCGCGGCGGCTGTGGCGCAGCCTGGTTCGACGAGACGTTCGTTACTGGTGATGTAACGGAGTGCTCCGCGGCTGCCGGCGCGGAACGTTCAACTGGCGCGGGGGCGGAACGCTCGGCCGGCGCGGACGCGGAACGGTCGACCGCAGCCGGGGCGGGCGCGGAATCGGAGCGTACCTCCGGAGCCGGCGCAGGCGCCGGTGCCGAATCGGAGCGTACCTCCGGAGCCGGTGCTGGCGCCGGTACCGAATCGGAGCGTACCTCCGGAGCCGGCGCAGGCGCCGGTGCCGGCGCCGAATCGGTGCGCGTGTCGGTGCTACCGCTGCTGCTACTTCCGTGATCCGACGCGCTCGCGAACATTGGCGAGACGGCGCAGAGTGTTGCAGCAAGGACTGATGCGATGATCGCTTTGTGGCTTTTCATGCTTGCTCACCTCCGTCTCAAGCGTATGCTTGTTAGCTGACAGAGGCTTGCCGGTTACATGAAGGACAGTTGAAAGCGCCCCTTAGTGCGGGTGGTGGCCGTGTGAGCTACGGTACTCCCGATCGAATTGGCCGGGATTATGGTAGAAGTCGTTCTGATGCGCGCGAAAATATTGCGGATCTTGACGTTGGTACCAACCTTGTGCCGTCGTATTGTTGACGTACACGCGGTGACGGTTGTTGTCGACGTAGTAATACTGGTGTCGGCTTGAATCGTAGATTAACGTGCCGATGATTGCGCCTATGGCGATCGCCGCAGCGGTCGATGAGGTATCGGCGAGCGCGATGACCGGCGTTGCAATCGATCCGCCGAGCGCGAGACACAGCGCGAGTGCGGTGCCGCGAAGCGTGTTAGTAGAAAGAATCATGCGTGCGTCATACCCCGATGCGCGCATGCCGACACGCTTCCCACGAGAAGGCGCCCGCTCGATTTTGCAAAACGAAGCGTCTATGCGACGTTCACTATGCCTCATACTTTCGGCGTTCTTCGTGCTTTCGACCGGCGCGCTTGGCGCATCATCAACTGCTGCGGGTGGCCCGGCGCATGTTGATGGCTCCTACCTCACCTCGCTCTCATGGCGGCTCATCGGCCCCTTTCGCGGTGGGCGCGCGCTCGCGGTGACGGGGGTTCCCGGCGAGCCCGATCACTATTATTTCGGTGCGGTCGACGGTGGGGTGTGGGAGAGTACGAATGCCGGGCGCACCTGGAATCCGATCTTCGACAACGAGGATATCGGCTCGATCGGTGCCATCGCGGTGGCCCCGAGCGATCACAAGACACTGTACGTAGGCAGCGGCGAAGCCGACATGCGCTCCGACATCGCTTACGGCAACGGCATGTACAAGTCGACCGACGGCGGCAAAACGTGGACACACATCGGCCTCGAAGACACGCGCCAGATCGGTGCCGTCGTCGTCGACCCGCGCGACGCGAACGTCGTCTATGTCGCGGCGCTCGGGCACCAGTATGGCCCGAACGCCGAGCGCGGCGTGTTCAAGACGACCGACGGCGGCAAGACGTGGGCGAAGGTGCTCTTCAAGGACGACAACACCGGTGCGATTTCGCTCGCGCTCGATCCGCAGAACCCCGATACGCTGTACGCGGCGCTCTGGCAAACGCGCCGCCCACCGTGGAACACCTATCCGCCGTCAAATGGGCCGGGCAGCGGCCTCTACAAGACGACCGACGGCGGCAAGACGTGGACGCAACTCACGCGCGGTTTGCCCGCTAGATTCGGCCGTGTCGGTCTCGCGGTCGCGCCCAGCAATCCGTCGCGCATCTACGCGCAGGTCGATGCGTCGACCGACATCGCGCAAGGCGGCGTCTATCGTTCCGATGACGGCGGCACAACCTGGAAACACATGGACGGCGGCGCGGCGCAGCGCCGCATTTGGGAGCGCGGTTGGTACTTTAGCGGGATCACCGTCGATACGAAAAACGCCGACGTCGTTTACGTGATGGATACCGCAACGTATCGCTCCGACGACGGCGGCAAAACGTTCAACGCGATCAAAGGCTCGCCCGGCGGTGACGACTATCACACGCTGTGGATCAATCCCGATGACCCGACTCACATGATTCTCGGCAGCGATCAAGGCGTACAAGTCTCGGTGGATCGCGCGGCGACATGGAGTTCGTGGTATAACCAGCCGACGGCGCAGCTCTACCACGTCATCGCCGACAACCAATTTTTCTACGGCGTCTATGGCGCACAACAAGACTCGGGCGCGATTGCGTCGCCGAGTCAATCGATCCAGCGGAACATCGACTTCATGGATTGGCGCCCGATGGACGTGGGCGGGGAGAGCGGTACGATCGCAGTCGATCCGAATCACACCGGCCGGCTATTCGGCAGCAATCCGGAGTCGCACGAAGATCTACCGACCGGCTGGGAGCAGAGCATCAACGCAACGACTGCCTATCCAGACAACGTGTGGCGGCAGACGTGGACGCTACCGATCGCGGTGTCACCGGTCGACCACGCGCTGTACGTCTCGCGCCAACAGATTTTCCGCTCGCGTGACGACGGCAAATCGTGGACGATCATCAGCCCCGATCTGACCGGACCGGCGAGCGAGGATCATCCCGCTAATCTCGATCCCGCGACGCTCGCGGATAGCAGCGGGCTGCCACGGCGGGGTGTCGTCTACGCGCTCGCACCTTCGCCATTCGATGCCAAAACGATCTGGGCCGGAACGGACGACGGCCGAGTGTGGATAACGCACGACGGTGGCACCCATTGGACGAACATCACGCCGCAGCAGCTGACGGCGTGGAGTAAAGTCGGCATCATCGAGCCGTCGCGACTGGATCGCGATACCGCCTACATCGCGATCGATCGCCATCGTCTCGAAGACTATCGTCCCTACATCTACAAGACGACGGATGACGGCGCGCATTGGAGCGCGATCTCGAACGGCATCCCTGACGGATCGTTCGTCAACGTTGTCCGCGCCGATCCGCAGGTTCGCGGCTTACTCTATGCCGGCACCGAACGGGGGATGTACGTTTCGTTCGACGACGGCGCGCACTGGCAGTCACTGCAGCGCAATCTGCCCATCACCTCGGTTCGTGACATCGATGTGCACGCGGGTGACTTGGTGATCGGCACGCACGGGCGGTCTGAATGGATCATGGACGACATCGAACCGTTGCGCGAAATGGCGCGTGCGGTGAGCAGCGGCGGCAACTATCTCTTCACCCCGCGTACGACGTATCGCGTTCGCCGCGCAGGCGACGAGGGGACGCCGATTCAGCCCGAAGAGCCACAAGCACCGAATCCGCCCATCGGCATGTACGTCGACTACTATCTCCACGGTTCGCCGTCGACGCCGGTGGTCATCGAGATCGTCGGCCCGCGCGGCGCCGTGCTGCGCCGGTTCTCGAGCGCCGACAAACCTAGCTACATCGATCCCTCAACGCAAGAGATTGCGCCACGCTGGATCGCGCAGCCCGTCATCGTCAATACCGACCCGGGCGCACATCGCTTCGTCTGGAACTTCACGACGCGACGTGACGACGGCCCGCTCGCGCCGCCTGGGCACTATACCGTGCGCCTCTCCGTCGGAGGTGTGACCTACGAGCGCCCGGCAACGATCGTAAAGGATCCGCGCATCGGCGTCACCGATCGAGCGCTTGTGGAGCAATTCGTCTTCTCGAGCGCCATCGACGACAAAATTGCGCAAATCGCCGCTGCTCGCGCACATGCGCAAGCCCTGCTCAAGTCGGGCAAGCTCAACGCGGACCAAACGGCCCGCTTGCAACGCGAGATACTCGGTATTCGGGGCGCGGGCAATCCGGACAACTCGGTCGGCGTGCCGGCAACCGATTTTACGACGTTACGCTTCCTGGGCGAACAATTCGGCTTTCTGTACTACGGCGTGCAGAGCGCGGATGCCGCGCCTACGCACGACCAGCACGTCGGCTACGACAAACTCTCGCACACGCTGGACGCCACCATTGCAAAGCTCGCCGCAATAGCAGGCCCGAAGTAGGAAAAGAAGGAGGCCGGGCATAGCGCTCGGCCTCCTTCTTTATTGCGCCGGCTATTGACCGGCGAGCGTTCGATCGTACCACTTAGCCAAGTCGGCTTTAAAGAGCACGAGCGCCTGCGGGTTCAGGTAGACCATGTGTCCGGAGGGATAGAACCCAAACGTGAGGTTCTTCTGGAGCGCCGGCGCGATGCCCATGTGTTGCAGCGTATACTCCGTTGCGAAGAAGGGCGTCGCGAAGTCGAAGTATCCGTTCCCCGAAAATACCTGCAAGTGCGGATTCGTGGTCATGGCACGTGCGAGGTCGGGCGTGACATTCGCCGGCGGATCGTCGCCGTCGTGGTGCATGTCCCAACGGGCGCCCAGCACCGGGCCGTAGGACGTCGGCCGGTACTGCAGGTTCGTGTGGTAGCCCAGCGTCTGGGTCATGTAATTCATGCCGAGCGATACGAACGCGCCTGAGATGCCGACATCGGACGGATCCCACTCGGGATAATCCGCATTCGGCGCAAGATCCCACGTGGTGTAACGAGAGTCGTAGCGTCCGACGACCGTATCCTGATCGCGCAGCAAGGCCTGCAAAAACCGGAAGTACGGAATCCGCAAGTTCGAGTTGCGAATATAGTCTTCGGGCAAACCGATGTATTGGTGCATCCTCGAAACATCGGCATTGAACTCTGCTGGGCTAAGATCGGCGCCTGCTGCGAGGTCGTGCAGGTACGTCGTGCCGGCAAAGTCTTCGACCGTGCGAAGAAAACTCGACAACGGTTGCCCTTGCCCCGCCTTGTGATGGAACCATGCGGCTGCGGCTTCGGTCGGAAGATAACCGACATAGGCCCAGTCTCCGCCGCCGATCTGTTCGCCGCCGCCGAGTCCCCCCAAACCGAAGTTCAGAATCGACGAGAGCAAGACGACGCCATTCATTTGCACGCCGGCTTCTTGCAGCATGTTCACGAGCACGCAGTCGCGCGTCGTGCCATAGCTCTCACCGAAGAGAAACTTCGGCGAGTTCCAGCGGCCGAATTGGGTGATGTAGCGTTCGATGAACTGCGTGAAGGCGCGACCGTCTTGATCGACGCCCATAAAGTCCTTGGGCTGGCCCACGCCGAGCACGCGGCTCCAGCCGGTGTTTGGCGCGTCGATGAAGACTTCGTCGGTTTTGTCGATCAAACTATAGTTGTTCTCGACAAGGCGAAACGGTGGACCGGGAATCGACTTATCGTTCGCCGTCTCGACCCGCAGCGGCGCAAACGATCCCATGCGCAGCCAGATGGTGGAACTTCCCGGACCGCCATTGTAGAAGAACGTCACCGGACGCGTGCGCGGATCGGCGCCGTCTTTGGTGAACGCGGTGTAGAACATCCGCCCCGTCAATTGATCCTTGTCGTTGCGCAACGTGATCATGCCTGCGCGCGCCGTGTAAGGGATTGCCTGGCCGTTAACGTGCGCAACCGCATGCGTCACCGAATCCGGAGGCGCAGGCGGAACGTACGGCGTCGACGCGGCGCCCAGCAAGAGTACGGCCCCGAGGCAGGCCGCGAGTATGCGTGATTTCATGTTCGCGTCCTCCCTAATGTCCCAGCGCGCTGTCATACCAGCGCGCGAGATCGGCCTTGTATTGTGCGAGCGCCGGCTCGCTGAGATAGATCATGTGGCCTGCTTGATAATAGCCGTAGGTGATATTGCTCTGCAGCGTCGGACTGAGGTTCATGTGCCGCAGCGTGTAGTCTGTCGCAAAGAACGGTGTCGCAAAATCGAAGTAGCCGTTCGCCGAGAAAACTTTCAGACTCGGGTTTTGCGCCATCGCTTCGGCGAGATCCGGCGCGGTGTTGGTCGGATAGCGACCATTGTGTGAGAAGTCCCACCCATCTGCGTTCGAAAAGTTCGGTCCGTAAATGATATCGTAGATGTTCGCGCGATACGGAATCGGCGGATTGTACTTGAGATCTTCGCGCAGATACTGGTTGATCGCGGTCGTGTACGGTCCGTCGATCGACGAATCGGTCGGATCCCAGGGCGGACCTTCGACCGACGCGCGATCGAGATTCCACGTTTGATAGCGTGAATCGAGCCGTCCAACGATCACACCTTGGTTGCGCAACAATTCGGTCTCGAACTTGTCGTAGGGAATGCGAATGTTCGCGATACGAATGTATTGCGGCGAAAGGCCGGTGAAATAGCTCAGCTTGCGGATGACGTCGTCGCGCTCGCTTTCGCCGAGCTTATCGCCTCTATAAAGCGCGTCGAGATATTCACCCATTGCAAACTGTTTGACCGAGCCCAGAAACGACGCCAGATCGGCCGGCTTATTCGGAATCTTGTTGTGATACCAGGCGGTGGCGGCTTCCGTCGGCAGGTACAATACATACGGCCAATCGCCGCCGCCGATGGGATCGCCATTGCCGTAGTCGAGTCCGAAGTTGAGGATAGACGATTGCAGAATTACACCGTTGAGCGTGATACCGTGATCCAGCAAGTACTTCGAGAGGACCGCCGAACGCGGCGTGCCGTAGCTTTCGCCGAAGATGAACTTCGGCGAGTTCCAGCGATCGAATTTCGAGAGATAGTTGCTGATGAACTGACCGAACGCCGCGACGTCTTGATCGACGCCGAAGAACGATTTTTCGGTGCCTGGCATGATGCGCCCAAAGCCCGAGTCCGGCATGTCGATGAAGACCAAGTCGCTCTTGTCGAGCAGGCTGTACTGATTGTCGACGATGCGATAAGGCGGCGGACCGGTCGGTGTGCCGTCGCCGGCGACCACGCGTACGGGCCCGAACGAGCCCATGCGCAGCCACATCGTCGAACTGCCGGGACCGCCGTTGTAGATGAAGGTTACTGGGCGCGTTGCTGGATTTGCGCCGTCTGCGGTATCGGCGGTGTAAAAGACTTGTGCGGTAACTTTGCCTTCCTGATCGTGAAGGGTAATGAGCCCTGCACGCGCGGTGTAGGCAATCGTCTTGCCGTCGATTGCGAGCGTATGCGACGTGACGGAATCGGGATACGCGCCCGGCTCGGAGGGCATGCTCGGCGCGGCCGGCGGCGGCGCTTTTTCTTTGGGTGCATCGGCTGCACGCGCCGTAACGCTCGTGCCAGCGAGCACCGCGAGCATCAATAATGAGAGCACACGGTTCATAGGCACTATGATCTACGTGGGCCTGCGTCTTCCTTTAGGCCACGATCATGGCATAGCAACGCGTTGCACTGCGCGCTCCGCCGCAGTCGGACTCGCATACAGCCGCTTCTTGAGCCGCACGACCGCGCGTTCGATCGAATCGAGGTACGGCAGCATTGCGCCTTTTATCTTAGCCAAACGTTCTTCGCCTGCCGCCGTGATAGCGTAGATTCGCCGCGAACGCTTGGTGGGGTGATCCCACGTCGCAGTGACGAATCCGCGCTCTTCGAGACGGCGCAGGAGCGGATAAATCTTGTTAGTGTTCACGGCGATCAAGTCACCGCAAACGGATTCGATGCGCTGCATCAGGCCGTAACCATGGTCGGGATGCTCGCGAATGAGGTGCAGCAAGAGCACGGGGAAGATCGTCTTGCTCTTGATCGGCCCACGGATGACCTCGTCGACACGACGCGAGGACGGGATGGCGGGCGCCAAGAGGTCACGCATGCGTGTGTTCGTGGAGATCGACGGCGTACGCGCGATTGACCGCATCGGCATAGCGCTGCTCGACCACGCGCCGTTTGATCTTCATTGACGGCGAGAGCTCGCCACTCTCGATGCTGAACTCGCGCGGCACCACGATCACGCGACGAATCTGTTCGAAGCTCGCGAGGTCGGCAGTCTCTCTGCGAGCTTCAGTGGTGACGAAGTTGCGCACGTCGTCGCGGCCGGCCAGTTCCTCAGGGGTCCCGCTCGGCAGATTCAACTCGACGCGCAACAGTTCCCAATTCGGCGAAATGAGTGCCGCCGGATGCGGCCGCCCGTCCCCGAGCACCATGGCTTGGGCGATGAACACCGAGCGTTTGAGCGCCGCCTCGACTCGAGCCGGCGACACGTACTTGCCGGTTGCCGTCTTGAAGATTTCCTTCTTGCGATCGGTAATGTGCAAGAATCCGCGCGAATCGATCTCACCGATGTCGCCGGTGTGCAACCATCCGTCGGCCAACGTCTGCGCCGTGGCTTCGGGATCGCGATAGTAACCTTGCATGATGTTCCGGCCGCGCGCGAGGACCTCGCCGTCGGGCGCGATCTTGACCTCTACGCCGGGGATAGGCTTGCCGACCGCGCCGTACTCGTTCGCTTCCATTTTACTGCTCGTAATAACCGGGGAGCTCTCGGTCAAACCGTACCCCTGCATGATCGGCACCCCGATCGCCAGGAACGTCATGGCCACGTCGTTGTGCAGTTTCGCACTGCCGCTGGTCAAATACCGAATGTTTTCGAGGCCCAGTATCTTGCGGAGCTTCTCGAGCACGACCCGCTTAGCAATCGCATATTGCAATGCAAGCATTGGGCCTGCGCCCGAACCTAGCGTCTGCGCCTCCATATATTCGCGGCCGACGCGCAGCGCCCACGGGACCAGTCGCGCCTGCAAGCCGCCGGTCTTCATCGCTTGACCTTGCACTCCGGTAAGAATGCGGTCGAAGATGCGCGGCACGCTGGTCATGTAGTTGGGCTGCACGTCGCGCAGGTCGGCAAGAAGGTTGTTGGGGTCGTGACAGATGTTGTAGCGCACCTTTGCGAGCAGATAGATGTAGATCATCGTGTGCTCGTAAATATGCGAGAACGGCAATACTGAGAGGACGTTCTCATCCTGCGCGTCCCGCAGGCCGTACGAAAGTGCAGACTGCGCGTCGAACCCGAGGTTGTCGTGGGAGAGCATCACGCCTTTAGGCGTACCGGTCGTGCCCGAGGTGTAGATCAGCACGGCAAGGTCGTCGGGTCGTAGCCCCGCTTCATATTCACCCGGCAGCTCCGGATGCGCGGCGCGGATCTGCGCGCCCTTGGCTTCAAATGCGTCGAACGAGCCTTCGCCGGTTGCCTCGAAGATGACCGCAGGCGGCAGCGGAAAGTTGCCGCTACGCAAACGTTCCAGCGTAGTTTCGGAATCGACGAAGAGCAGCTTCGCTTCGGAATGCGCGAAGATAAACGCAGTGTTATCGAGCGCCTGCGTCGGGAAGAGCGGCACCACCACGCACGCCGCGAAAAACGTTGCGAAATCGGCGACGATCCAGTCGACGCTGTCGTGCGCGATGAGCGCGACGCGATCGCCTTGTGCTAAGCCGGTCGCGCGAATCGCGCATGCGACGTTGAGCGCTCGGTCCAACACCTCTTGCGACGAAACCGGCGTCCAAACGCCGTCTACGCGTTCGACAAGCGCTTCGGGACGAGGGTCCGACAGCGCGCGGCGGATCAGATGCGGCAGCGTCTCTTTGGGCGGCAGCGTAACTTCAGGCGTAAGCGTGGTGGACATGTCGCTCGTTTTTCGCCGAGCGAGAGATTGATCATTCTATCAAAGGTATAGGTATGGACGCGCGCGCTCGAGCCGGCTCTCGGTCAGTCCGGCGACATCGAGCAACTGGTCGAACGTCGTAAATGTACCTTCCTCTTCGCGCACCGCTACGATGCGCGCGGCGATTGTTTCGCCAATGCCGGGAACCGATGCAAGCGCTTGCGCCGATGCTGTATTGACATCGACGACGCCGTTGGTTTTGCGCGCGCGCGATCGCGGCGTCCGCGAGCGCTTGGTGCTCGATAACGGTCGCGGTGGTTGGCCAAGCACGGGAACCGCGACCTCGTCACCGTCGCTCGCGCGCGCGGCGAGGTTGATACCTGCAGGATCCGCGTCGGGGCGTAGCCCTCCGGCCGCTCGAACCGCGTCGTTGATCCGCGCGCCGGCGGCGATCGAATACAGCCCCGGACGCCGCACCGCCCCGACCACATAGACCACGGCCGGCGCCGTTGGGGGCGGGCGACGCGTTGGTCGCCGCTCCTCGAAATGCGGCGCCATGCTCGCGGCTGGGTCCCCCGTCGTCGCGAGCGGCGGTACCGGGGCGGGATGACGGATTGCGAGTGCGGCGACAATGACGATTGCCGCGACGATTAGCCAGCGTTGCATCGCCGTACCCCATCACGCCGAAATCTCCGATCGGAAAGGGGGCCAGTGCGCGGCCGTCCCAATTACCATCCTTCCTATGGCCGATTCCTACGATTTCCGCAGCATCGAGCGCGCCTGGCAAGAACGCTGGGAGCGCGAGGGCATCTACCGCGCGCACGATCCCGGATCGGGCTCCGGTGAAGACGCGCGCCCGAAGTACTACACGATGGAGATGCTGCCGTACCCATCGGGCGATCTCCACGTCGGCCATGCCAAAAACTACACGCTCGGCGACGCGATCGCACGCACGATGCGTATGCTCGGTTACAACGTGCTTCACCCGATGGGCTGGGATGCATTCGGTTTGCCGGCTGAAAATGCGGCCATCCAGCGCGGGATCGAACCGGCGGCATGGACCCGTTCGAACATCGAAAACATGCGGCGTCAGCTGCGCCTGATGGGCACGAGCTACGACTGGACGCGCGAGATCGCCACCTGCCTGCCCGAGTACTACCGCTGGAATCAATGGCTGTTCTTGCGCTTGTACGAAAACGGTTTGGCCTACAAGCGTGAAGCCCCGGTCAATTGGTGTCCGCACGATAAAACGGTCCTTGCCAACGAGCAGGTCATCGACGGCCGCTGTTGGCGCTGCGGTCACTTGGTCGAACGCCGCAACCTGTCGCAATGGTTTTTGAAAATTACGGCCTACGCCGATCGCTTGCTGCACGCGCTCGATGAGTTGGACGGCTGGCCCGAGCGCACCAAAACCGGACAGCGCAATTGGATCGGACGCAGCGAAGGCGTGCAGTTCGGCTTCGCTGTCGACGGGCTCGATGCAGCAATCGAGGTCTTTACCACGCGCATCGATACCGTCTATGGCGTCACATTTCTCGCAGTCGCGCCGGAGCATCCGCTCGTCGCTCACATCAAGACGATCGTTTCGAACAAGGATGCGCACGCGATCGAGGATTTCGCTGAAAGCCTGCGTTCGAAATCGGAGCTCGAGCGCACCAGTTTGATGACGAAGGAAGGGCTTTTCACCGGCGCCTACGCGATCAATCCGCTCTCGCACGAACACGTGCCGATTTGGGTGACCAATTACGTGCTCGCCGAGTACGGGACCGGGGCGGTTATGGGCGTGCCTGCCCACGACGAGCGCGATTTCGACTTTGCAAAAAAGCACGCGCTGCCGATCGTTCAAGTGATCGCACCGCCCGGCGAGGAGGTCACCGCGCCGCTCGAAGCAGCGTACGTCGACGACGGACGGCTCGTTGCTAGCGACGACTACAGCGGGATGTCGAGCGAACGGGCGCGCATTGCGCTCGGCGAGCGCATCGCCGCGATGGGCATAGGGACCAAGACGGTCAACTACCGCTTTCGCGATTGGCTCGTGTCGCGCCAACGCTACTGGGGCACGCCGATTCCAATCGTGTATTGCGAACGCTGTGGGGAAGTCGCGGTGCCCGACGATCAGCTGCCGGTGTTGCTCCCGCCCGACGTTCCGATCACCGGCGAAGGATCGCCGCTCGCGCGCGATCCGGCGTTCATCAACACGACGTGTCCGACGTGCGGTGGTCCGGCGCGACGCGAGAGCGACACGATGGATACGTTCTTCGAATCGTCGTGGTACTTCTTGCGCTACATCGACCCGCGCAACTCGCACGCACCATGGTCAACCGAACTCGCCAATCGCTGGATGAACGTCGATCAGTACATCGGCGGTGCCGAGCATACCGTGCTTCACTTGCTCTACGCGCGCTTTTTTTACAAGTTCTTCCACGATCGAGGCTGGGTGAGCGGGCACGACGAGCCGTTCGAGCGGCTCTTCCATCAAGGGATGCTGCTCGCTAACGGCGAGAAGATGTCGAAGTCGCGAGGCAACGTCGTTGGCATCGACGAGACCGCCGATAGCAACGGCGTCGACGCGATGCGGCTGTTCTTGCTCTTTATGACGCCACCCGAGGACACCGGCAACTGGACCGACGAAGGCATCAGTGGCCGCGTGCGTTTTCTCAATCGCGTGTGGCGCGCGACCGAGCCATATGCTGCGCGGGCGCGCACGGTCTCGCCGCGTGTATTGCCACCGATGAGCAACTCGCAGGAACGCGCGCTCGTGCGCGCGGTCCACGTGGCCGCGAAATCGCTGATCGACGAAGCCGCGACCCGGCGCTTTCATTTCAACACGACGATCGCGAAACTCGACGAACTGCTCAACGCGATGACCGAGTTCTCAGAGAAGGGCGCGCCCGCGTATTTCTACGCCGTGCACGCGCTCCCGCTGCTGCTGGCTCCGTACGCCCCGCACATCGCCGACGAACTGTGGTCACGCCTGGGCTACACCACCTCGGTTCATTTGGAGCGCGTGATCGAACCCTCGGACGAAGCCCTGGCCATTGACGCGATCACGTTGGTCGTCCAGGTCAACGGCAAGGTTCGAGCCCGAATTCCGGCCGTGCCGGGAATCGGCGAGACCGCAGCGCTGGAACTCGCGCTTGCCGATCCGCACGTCCAGTCGCAGATCGACGGCAAATCGATTCGTAAGCGCATTTACGTGCCCGACAAACTGGTCAACCTAGTCGTCGGATGAGTAACGCCCAGGCAATCGAGACGCGCGTCTGCGTTGTCGGCGGAGGCCCGGCGGGTATCGTGCTCGGCTATCTTTTGGCACGCGCCGGTTACGCCGTCACCGTGCTCGAAAAGCATGGCGATTTTTTGCGCGATTTTCGCGGCGACACCGTCCATCCGTCGACGATGACCGCGCTCGACGAGCTGGGGCTGCTCGAAGACTTCTTGAAACGCCCGCATTCGGAGATCGTGCAGCTCGATGCGCACGTTGGTTCGGATATGATTACAGTGGCGGATTTCAGTCACATTCCGGCAAAAACGAAGTTCTTGGCAATCATGCCGCAGTGGGATTTCTTGAATTTTCTCGCGGAAAAAGGCCGCGCCTACGCGGGCTTTTCGCTGCTGATGAACACCGCCGCGACCCAAATCCTCCGCGAGGCCGGGCGCGTGGCCGGCGTTCGCGCAACCGGTCAAGAGGGCGAACTCGAGATTCGCGCCGACGTCGTCGTCGCATGTGACGGACGAAGCTCAACGATGCGTTCGGCTGCCGGCATCACGCCGCGCGATCTCGGCGCGCCGATGGACGTATTATGGATGCGGCTTTCTCGGCGCGCAACGGACCGAAACGCCGCACTTGGATTCGTGGGCGCCGGATCCTTCCTGATCTTGATCGACCGGGACGACTACTGGCAGTGCGGTTACGTCATCGCCAAGGGGAGCGCCGACGCCGTTCGCGCGCGCGGATTAGGCGCATTTCGAGCGGAGCTTGCTGCTACGGCTCCAGTTATCGCCGATCGCGTCAATGAAATCAGGAGCTGGGACGACGTCAAACTACTCAGCGTTGCAGTGGATCGTCTCGATCGCTGGTACGTACCGGGTTTGCTTTTTATCGGCGACGCCGCGCATGCAATGTCGCCGGTCGGGGGTGTCGGCATCAATCTCGCGGTGCAGGATGCGATCGCAACCGCGAACATCCTGGCGGCCGCGCTGCGCAAACCGGGTCCGGTGGACGACGCGGAGCTTGCAGCCGTACAGCGACGACGCACGTTTCCCACCGTCATGACGCAAGCGCTTCAAGTTTTGATTCAGCGTTCGGCCATTACCTCAGTGCTGCGTTCTACCGATCCTCCAAAACGCGCGCCACTCGTGTTGCGGATCCTGACCTCGATCCCGGGCTTTCACTTGATTCCGGCATATCTCGTCGGCATCGGCTTTCGGCCGGAACACGTATCTAGGCTGGTACGAGGCTCTTGAAGTAGTTGTAGGTTTCGCGCATGCCGTCGAGGATCTTGGTCTGGGCTTTCCAACCGAGATCTTTCTTTACCAGCGACGCATCAAATTGCGCATCGCGCGCGTCTCCCGGACGCTTGGGAGCATGGGTGACCGGTGCCTCGAATCCGCTGATCTCCACGAGCGCGCGATAGACGTCGTTCACGCTGGTCCGGGTATTCGTACCGATCGCATAGCAACCGCCGGAGCCTTTGTCGAGCGCAAGCACGTTGAGCTGTGCGATGTCCTTGACGTAGATGTAGTCGCGCGTCTGCTCGCCGTCCCAGTCGATGCGCACGCCCTCGCGTTTGAGGAACTTTCCGATAAAAATCGCGATCACGCCCGCTTCGCCGTTGGGATCCTGACGCGGTCCGTAGACATTTCCGTAACGCAGTGCCGTAAAGTCCAGGCCTTTTTCGTTCTTGTAGAAGCGCAGGTAGTGCTCGGTGACCATCTTGGTAATACCGTAGGGCGATTCGGGCCGCTGCGGCGTCGCTTCGTTCATCGGCAAGTGGTCAGGCGTACCATAGGTCGCCCCGCTCGAGGCAAAGACGACCTTCTTTACGTCGTTTTTCACGCTCGCATCGAGGACATTGAGCATACCGAGGACGTTGACTTCGGCATCAAATTTCGGATCCCGCGACGAGATTGCAACTGAGTGCTGCGCCGCGTGATGGCTCACTATCTGCGGCTTGAACTCGTGAAAGATCCGCATCACGCCCTGATTGTCGCGAATGTCCATGTGGACGAAATTAGCACGCTCGGGCACGTTGATGCGCCGCCCGCCGCCATGCTCCCAGAGCGAATCAAGCACGAGTACCTCGTGCCCGGCGCTCAAATATGCATCGACGATGTGTGATCCGATGAAACCGGCCCCGCCGGTTACGATGATACGCACGGCTAACTTCCTTACCGACTTGTCATGGCCGCGCGCCGACGCAGAGGCCGCGGATGATCCTAGACTACACCTCGGCTGCGATGCTTCGCGTGGGCGCACTGAGCGCCCTCGTTTGTTTTGCATTTCTCTTCTCGTGGTGGCGCGAATGCGCGCTCGCGCCGGTCCTCGAGACACGCATGACGCGCTGGTCCGGCACGATCCTCGACGCTCGTGCCGGCGACGCCGGATCGACGACCTATGCGTTTGCTATCGACGACGGCCCACAAGCATTGCTTTCGCTAAACGGACGGTTGCACGCAGGTACACGAGCAATCGTGCGGGGACGCCTCGAGCCACTTGACGACGCACGCAATCCCGGTGAAACAAGCGAGCGTGCGATTGAAAGCGAACGTGGGATTCGCGCGCGGCTCGAGAGCGTGACGCTGATCGCGATAATAGGGAACGACGGCTCGCTTCGCGCGTGGCTCGCGCGCGCGCGCGAACGCGCACACGCAGCGCTGGCGCTGCACCTAGCCGAACCCGCCGCATCGATCGTTGCGGGCGAACTCTGGGGCGAACGCGGTACGCTCCCGCCGGATCTACGCGCGGAATTTGCGGAGACGGGCACGGTACACGTGCTGGTAACGGCCGGGCTGCACGTGGGGCTGGTTGCGCTGGTGGTGGCATGGTGCGCAGGCCAACTGCGCGCACCGCGCGTGGCGGCGTGCGCTGCAGGCATCGTCGCGGTCTGGGCGTTCGCAGCGTTCAGCGGTCTGGAACTACCGGCGCTGCGCGCAGCAACGATGGCCACCTGTGCGCTGAGTGCACGTGCGTGCGGCCGGGCCGCGCTTTCCTGGAACACGCTGATCATCGCCGCCGCAGTGGTCATCGCAGCGATTCCCGGAAGCCTCGCTGCGCCGTCCTTTTGGCTTTCGTTCAGCTGTGTCGGGGCGATCTTCGCGACGGCGGGCACTATCGAAGAGGGCTTTGCGGCGCACACCTGGGTGCCGCACCGCATCCGTGAAGCGCTCGTGCTCACCATCGCCACGCAACTTGGCACCTGGCCGATCACGGCAGCGATGTTTTTGCAATGGTCGAGTTACGCGCTGCCCGCAAATCTCGCGATCGTCCCCTGTGTGCCGGTCACAATGCTGCTCGGCGCGATGCAGCTCGTGTTGAGCTGGTGCGCACCGCTCGCACAAGCCTGCGCAAATCTCAACAGCTGGATCATCGCCTGGTCAATTGGGGCCGTACGCACACTTGGGATGTTGCCCGGTGCAACGCTGGTGATGACGCCTGCGCCGGTATGGTGCATCGCGGCCTACGAGTGCGCCTTGCTCGCCTACACGCCGATCGCGCGTCGCGGAGGCGCCACGTTCGCTCTGACGTTACTCATCGCCGGCGTAGCGCTCGTAGTTCGCCCACCGCACCCGGTGTCTCCTCAACTACGTATCACCGTGCTCGACGTCGGCCAAGCGGACTCCATCGTGATCGAAACGCCGGCACACCATGCGATCCTCGTCGATGCCGGCGGCCGGCTGGAACGGGGACCGCAGGGCGACAATTCGGTGGCCGAGCGCGTCGGAGAACGCATCGTGGTGCCGTTCCTCATCCGCGAAGGCATCCATCGCCTCGATGCGATCATCATCTCGCACCCGCACGGCGATCACGTCGGCGGCTGCCGGCCCGTGCTCGACAAAATCCGCGTTGCGGAAATTGCCGACAGTGGGCAAACGTACGGCGGACATGCGTATCACGATTGTCTCGATACCGCGCGCGCCGATCACGTGCCGATCGTCTATCCGCGTGCAGGCGATGTATGGCGAACGAGCGACGACATCACGCTGACGTTCATCGGCCCGTCGTTGCCGTTCATCGGCGGCAAGAACGCGATTAACGACAATTCCATTGCATTCGTGCTGCAGTATCGCTCGTTTCGCATGCTGTTCACCGGCGATGCAGGCGTCCAGGCCGAACAGAGATTTCTCGCCGAAGATATCGATCTTCGCGCCGATGTTCTCAAAGTCGGCCACCACGGCTCAGCGTATTCGTCGTCACCGGAGTTCATCGCTGCAGTGCATCCACGCTATGCGATCATTTCGGTCGGCCGCCACAACATGTTCGGTCATCCGGCACCATCTACCATCACAAAACTGCAACGCTGTGCTGTCACCATCTATCGTACTGACGAGAACGGTGCCACAACCATAAACGGCGACGGCTTAAGCATTGAACTTCGGTCAATGGTGCCGTTGCGTTTGGTCAACGCATCAAATGCGCCATAGTAGAGTTTCTCCGACACCCGGCAGCCTTCGCGCAAAAGAGAGACGGAGTTTGCCACGGGCTCGTGTCAATTTTAGAGGTCGTGGCGCGGGATCATATACAGCAGACCGTGCGGATAATCGAAGAGGTAATCGAAGTGCCGCATGAAGTCCATACCGACAGTCCCCTCGTGCAGCGGCCAGTTATGGCTTTCGCATGCGCGTATGTTGACATAGTGGAACGGGCCGACCGTAAGGCTCGAAAGGGGACCGCATCGCAGAAGTTCCGAGCCGCCGATGCCCGAAGCCGTGAGTTCTTCTGTATCAATGAGCGGCACGCCGTGGCGTTCAACGTCGTCGGAGAGCACCACGAGGTCCGGGTCTCCGGAATCGAGCGTCACGAAGATAGGCAGTTTCCCATTCACGACCGCGGGAAGGCGCGGCGCATTATGCGAGAGATCGACGCCGATCGCCGCCGCGCCGGACGGAACGGCCGGTCGTGTTTGCGGATCGAGTATGCGCATCGTAGCGTCACTCAACGATAGCTCGATAACTGCGCCAGCGAACAGATCGAAGCCAATCATCCCATCGGTTGGCTCGAGGTTGCCATGTTCGCTCTCGCGATGAGCGATCGACGTCACGCGAACGTTTGAAAGTGTGTTGCCGCCGATCTCGATCGAGTCGATATGACGTTCTCGGGTCTTTCCGACGCCGCCGAACCCGCTGGCCGCTGAATCGCCGCTAACGCTCGCGCGCGCGCGGTCCGCGAAGTCGTCGTTGAGCGCAATCACACCGGTCCCAGTATCGAGGTAGAAGTGCCCCTCTACGCCGTTGATCTTTGCATCGACGAAGAGCGCGGACGGCGTCACGTGAATCGGGAACGCCCGATCGTTGGCGAAGGTCCATGTTGCGGTCGGTAGCGGCGGATGCAGGTTTTGCGGATCGACGGGCGCGTCGAGTTCGAATTTCGTTACGCATAGAAATCCGCGGCGCTTCCGTATGACCACGACCCGATAATTTTGCGGCCCGAACGTGCCGTGATGTATGAACGGATCGCGATCGTCGTCTCGTTGGAGCCTCCCGGATCAATAACTGCTTGACGATACGCGCCCGTCGATGTGTCTTCATATATGTCGATCGGGAACGCCCCATTCATGCCGACACGGATAATAGCGACCGGCGCTCCGTCGAGCGTCGTCATCGCGCGCACGGTTGCCGGAAGCTGCGTCGTTGCCTCGGCAAAGAGCGCGTCGACGGCGAGATCGTACCTCGCGCTGTCACCGATCTGAGGGACCGTAAAGCCGTTGCCCGTCGTGTTCCAGAATAACCGCCCCGTAAATCCGCTTGCGTCGTCAGGGCCCCAGTCGCGGCGATATGCAAGACCGATTCGCTCTTCGCGGCCGCGCGCGATCAGCCGGCGCTGTGCGTCGCGGTGCACGATCGTGAGGCGCATCGAAGTGACGCTTCCGGCGTATTGCCAACCGATGTAACTGCGATGCAGCGCCAGCAGCGACTGAGCGTCGGCGGCTCGAAGGGTCGCGGGCAACAACGACGCGAGAAGGAGAGATCCTGACAGCCACCGGGCCAGTATGGACCAGCTGGACACACCTGCATGTTCGTCTTGGCCGCGCGCGGCGTCCTTCCGTGAGGCTGGCTGATGCCGTTGACGAGGTACGACGGCTGGCGCCATCTTCTCGCGCGCTAAGATCGATGCCATACGTGGTGTGAGTACAGGACTTTGTGAGATCACGTCGGCGGTTGCCGGCCGGTTTTAGATAAATTGCGCGTCGCGGAGATCGCGGACAGCGGTCAAACGTACGGCGGACATGCATATCACGATTGTCTCGATACGGCGCAGGTGGATCGCGTGCCGATTGTCTATCCTCGCGCCGGCGATGTGTGGCGAACAGGCGGCGGGGTGACGCTGCGCTTTATCGGCCTGTCGCTGCCGTTCATCGGCGGGAAGAACGCGATCAACGACAACTCGATCGCATTTATCTTGCAGTATCCGATGATTCTCGCCGCGGGCGCCGATGCTTCGCCAGGCTCAAGCGTTGTAGCCGAAGCTCCAAGCCGCTTTAGTGCGTGATGTTGTCTTCGACGTCATACCCCATTGGGTAAATGGATCCAGACGTGCTTGGGTCGGCCGTGTCGCTGGCCGGCGCCTACGAGCGTCTTACCGACGTACTCGTGGCCCGAGATTCCCGGAGCTACTTACGATGCATGACGCCGACGACCAGTTGCACGCACGAGTCTCCGCGTCTCAAATTTGGGCCAAAACCCAGTCACGCCAAGAAGGGTGCAGTTCCGGCACAAGTAGCTCGCGTACACGATGACGCTCGAAAAGATAAATCTTCGTCAGTTGCGCAATCGTCACACCGTGAGCAGGCCGCTGGGCGATCTGAATTCGGCTGCCACGTTCAATCTCGCCTTCCTCAACGATGCTTAGATAGGCGCCGGGACGCAAAGCCTGAGCGTACGCGCGGAACTGTGATCTGCAGAAGTGCCGTACCGACGCGCCAGCGCTCGCCAATCAAGGCTTGGTTAACATCTATACCGCCGGCCGTCAGATTTTCACCGAACTCCCCCGGCGGCATCGGTCGCTCAAGCTCTCGCTCCCACCACAGATAGTCTTCGCGCGCGTAGGCATAAACCGCTCTGACGTCGCCGCCATGTGCCTCGCGTGCAGCCTGATCGTCACCGCCCAGATTCACGCCTCGTACGGCAACCGGCCCGCTGACCGGCTCTTTGAAGATTCCGGTCGTAATAATTTGGCTGCCGTATCGAACGGTGCGTACGGCGCCAACATTCACCGATTGAACTAAGGCGTTCATGCTGCCTCTGCCGTTAGCCGTAACGCTGGACGGCCAGCGCGATGGGAAGACCGACGAAAAAAGCATGATCCGCAAGGAAACTCGAGAAAAGTGCGGCGTTGAACGCGGACTTGGGCGTACCGGTGAGCGGCAGAACGACCAAATCCATGAAGAGCCAGATTCCCGCACCGTACACAATGCCGAAGGTGCTCGCGTGCGAACGCAGGCCTTTTATGCGGCGGGAAGCGACGTAGTACAGCGTTGCGAATGTGAATGCGAGAAAGAAATGGATCGCAACTCCAAGCGCAGCCGTGAGCAGCCCGCCCGAAAAGGCGGCCTGCCCCAATAAACCGCTGGCGATGTATTGTAGGACGCCGATGATGGAGAACGTGTGCAGCACGAAAACGTAAGCGATAAGGGAGAACGTTGCATCCAGGGCGCCCGCGATAATGGCACCAGTCGCTATTGCTCGGATCGCTGAGGCGGCGCGCGGCGACGCTTTAATAGAAAGGGTCTCGTTCATACGTAAATTTCCTGAAGGAAAGCGTTGACGTGTTCGGCGATGGTGTCGAGCTCTTCAACGAGTGCGAAATGTCCCGTGTCGAGAAGTACGACGTTTGCTTTCGGAACGTCGCGTTTGTACGCTTCCGCGCCGGGGCGCGCGAAGAACGGATCGTTTGCCCCCCCAAATCGCAAGCAGCGGCGGACGATGGTCGTGCAGATATTTCTGCCACGCGGGATAGCGCCCGGGATTGTTCTGATAGTCCCAGAGCAGCGCTTGCGCCGCTTCCTTGCGACCCGGCTGATCGATCAATGCCTGGTCAAGCGTCCACATCGCTGGATCGATGGACGATACATCACGTGCGCCGGCTTCCCACTGAAACCGCGTCCCCGCCAGAGTCAGGAACTGATCGACGGCTTTTTGACCGGCGGCGCGATCGCGCCACCAATTGGCGAGCGCGGCAACGCCCGGTCCGAAGCCATCGGTGTAAATGTTGCCGTTCTGCGTAA
>Ga0335074_10000641_pt1 | contig 48760 bp, 32 predicted proteins | sample Lox_Sample_23_FD_206715 | JGI IMG/M metagenome (GOLD analysis project Ga0335074, IMG submission 206715) | Soil microbial communities from Loxahatchee National Wildlife Refuge, Florida, United States - Lox_Sample_2.3 | ecosystem: Environmental > Terrestrial > Soil > Wetlands | place: USA...
ATCCTTGATCAAGACGCCGGGGCTGGGGCGATACCTCCCTCATGAGAGGTCCGGGCGGCGATGAATGCGAATTTCACCGTCGCATGAAGCGGCCACATCCCGAGTGTTCAACCACAGTGACGTTTGCACGAGGCCGGATGCCTGTAAGTGCTTGACGATCTCGTCCACTGAGCAAGGATCGGCGGCAAAATCCTTCACGTTGAAAGTGACAATTGCATCTGCAAGGGCAACAATTGCCGTCGCGACAACATGGCGGTCTTTGGCGTCCACAGGCTCAAGTGCCCCTGACAGCTGTCTCGATACGCAGGCGCGCGGGGAATCTTATTTGCCGGAGGCCGACATCTGGGGGGACGTCGCGCTTTTGTCGATCTATGAGGCGGACCAAGTCCTCGTTGCGCAGCCATGTCCGGTTCAAAAGGAGGCCGCTCCGCCGTCACAGGGAGTTTGCGTCTGACGCATGACGGGGGCTTCCCACGATTGCCTCCTATCGCGACTAGGGGCGCAGCCAAACCGACTCTTGTAGATCCTCGAGAAATGCTCCAGGCACTCGAAACCGCTTGCGACCGCGATTTGCGAGACACTGAGATCGGTCTGCTGCAGCAGCCGATGCGCAGTCGCGACGCGTATACGGACATAGTAGCGGTGCGGGGAGACGCCAGTCTGCTCCTTGAACTGCCTCTCGAACTGCCGTCTGGAGAGCCCGACTCGTGCGGCCAGGCTTTGGGAGGGAATCGGACTCGATACGTTGTCGCGCATGATCCGGATCGCTGCGGCGATCCTTTCACCGCCAGCGGCCGGCTTGGGATCTGACCGGGCGAGCTGGGGATGCGTGGACGCGCGTGCCGCCGGATGGAGCAGGTGCTGAGCCAGTTCCTGCGTGAGCGCGCCGCCGTGGCTGCGGCCGACCCAGGCCAGCATCAGGTCTACGATGGCGACGGCGCCAGCACAGGTGGCGACTCGCGTGTCGAGCGTGTAAAGCTCTGCCGCGGGCCTGATCTTCGGGTAGACCTCCTTGAACCCTTCGAGATTGTCCCAATGCACCGCCGCCCTGTGTCCGTCGAGCAGTCCCGCCGCGGCCAGCAGTTCCGTACCCGTCTCAACGCCTATGATCTGCGCCCCCGCCCGGCTCTCGCGTTGCAGCCACGTCCTCAGGAGTCGGTTTTTCGCATGCGCCTTCGGGTCGAAGCTCGCGATCACGAAGACCGCCGAGAAGCGACTGTCCACCTGCCCTACTGGCTCGGTCGGCACGTGCATGCCGTTTGTCGCGCGAACCGGTTTTCCGTCCACCGACATGATCCGCCACTCATATAATGGGCGTTGTGCCAGCCAGTTGGCGAGTGCCATGATTTCCACGACGAAGCTCAGACCCAGATGCGAGAACTCCGGAAGGACCAGCAGAGCGATGCGCTGGGCATCGCGCACCGGGTACTCCGCTCGCGCTGCACCCTGAGCCGCGTTAGCCTTGGGAGATCTCATGCGAGTGTCAGTCACGGTGTCGATCAGCTCCAATTCCCCTCATGACAGCCTGCCAAGGCTTTGATTTCAAGGTATTCCAGCAGCCCGAGCTCGGCATGCTCGCGGCTACGCATCGTCCGTTCAAGTCCTATAGGACGGCTCCTGCTCGTCCAGCATCGCCTTGACGTTCTCGAAGTGATCCACGGCAAGCTGTCCGTAATTACGCCACTGCCGCGCGGTCTCTGCGGCAACATCGTCGGGCATCACGCGTAATGGCTGTTTCGTCGCATGACAGATCATCAGAGTCCTGGCTGCACGCTCGAAGTAATAGAGCGCATCGAAAGTCTCCGCCACGGACTTTCCAATCACGAGGACGCCATGGTTTGCCATCAGCACCACGGGTTTGGCTTCGGACACGAGCGTGCATACCCGGTCCCCTTCGGCGTCCGATAGCGCCATGCCCGAAAACTCGCGATCTGTAACGACTGCTTCGCGAAAGCGAGCGGTATTCATGTCGATCGGATACATCGTACTGTCCTCCATGCAGGAGAGCGCAGTGGCGTACGTCGAATGCAGATGCATCACGCAACGCGCTGCAGGGACACGGGCGTGCAGCCTGGAATGTAGATACCAGGCAGTGGGATCCGGCGCGCGCGCAGATCTCATGGTCGCCGGATCGCTCGCATCGAGCAGCAGCAGACTACTCGCTCGCATCCTGGAGAAGTGCAGGCCCCGCGGGTTGATCAGAAACCGCGCGCCATCGCCGGAGACGGACAAGCTCAAGTGATTGGCCACGGACTCATGCATATCCAGACGGGCGAACGAGCGGAAGGCAGCCGCGAGCTCGACCCGGCTCGCCCATTCGGATGAGAGCGGCGATCCGCTCATTTGCAGGTCGGGCTTTTCCACGGCCGTTGCTCCTCTAGCGCTGTGACGTTCGCCATTCGGGATGAATCCACGCCGGCTCGGCCTCCGGGGGCAACATCGGTCGGCCGCGTATGTGGTCGCTGATCTTCTCGGCGATCATGATCGTCGGCGCATTGGTGTTACCGCTGACGATCGACGGCATGATCGAAGCGTCGACGACGCGCAATGCCTCCAAGCCGAATACACGCCCTTCACCATCAACCACCGCGTCAGCATCGGTGGCGCCCATTCTGCAGGTGCTCACCGGGTGATAACAGGTTTCAACCGTGCGCTTGATCCAGTCGTCGAGGTCGGTGTCGGACGTTATCGCCGGGCCCGGGTTGATTTCTCCGGCGCTGTGTCCCGCCATGGGGGCGGCCGCAACGATTTCGCGCACCAGGCCAACCGATGTCCGCATGTCGGCGAGGTCCTGCGGATCCCGGAAGTAGTTGAAGCAGATCGCGGGCGCCGCCGTCGGATCGGCACTCCGCACACGCACGATCCCTTCGCTGCGCGGCCGCATGAGATCGATATGCACCTGGAACGAGTGACGGCCGACAGACTCTACGGTGCCCGGCTTGATGGCCAGGGGCATGAATGTCAGTTGCAGATCCGGAAATTCGATGCCGGCACGACTGCGGATGAATCCCCCGGCCTCGAAGTGATTCGAGCTGGCGATCGTGTCGAGCCCGGCGAACCATTTCAATCCGGCGACGAGACGCGGAATCCCGCGTGTATGCGGATAAATCGAGCCGCCATTCGCGGCCGCGTGCTGAATGACTATGTCGGGATGGTCATTCAAATGGGTTCCGACCGCCGGCAGGTGGCGTAGGGGCTTGATGCCCGCGCCCTGCAGGGCGCCGCCGGGCCCGATCCCCGATCGTTGCAGCACCTGCGGTGAATTGAAGGCCCCGGCGGCGAGGAGGACCTCGGCTGCGGCGTGTGGTCGCAGGATATCCCCGCCGCTGGAGTACTCGACCGCTACGGCACGGTGACCGTTGAATATGATCCGATGGACCAGCGCATCTGTCTGAATTCGCAGATTGGGCCGACGTGCGGCCGGTCGCAGGTAGGCCCGGGCAGCGCTACAACGGCGGCCATGCGCAGTCGTCGTCCGATCGATGGCACCGAAGCCCTCCTGGCGCATGCCATTCACGTCAGAGGTGAGCTGATAGCCGATGGCTCGAGCCGCCCCGAGGAACGCCTCGGAGAGAGGCTGCTCGGAAGGTGTTGGGGTAAAGACCTGCAGCGGGCCGCGGTTGCCACGATAGGCGTCCCCACCCGCAAGACGGCGTTCCGCTCGTTTGAAATACGGCAGAACCTCGGCGTAGCTCCAGCCGGCTAGGCCGGCGGCCGCCCAGCCGTCGTAATCCCTTGCGTGACCGCGTATGTAGACCATTCCATTGATGGACGAGGAGCCGCCCAGAACGCGACCCCTCGGGTGCGTGAGCCGGCGTCCGCCGAGGTGCGGCTCCGGCTCCGAGACGTAATTCCAGTTGAATGTGTCGGAGCTCAGAAGACTGCCGACTGCCGCAGGCATCGCGATCCGCCAGTGTCGGTCGGGGGGGCCGGCCTCCAGCAGAAGCACGCGTCGCTCCGGGTCCTCCGTCAGGCGGCTTGCGAGGACGCAGCCGGCGGAGCCGCCACCCACGATGATGTAGTCGTATTCCTGTATCCGGCGCGTCATCCGCATTCACGGGCCGATTGCGGCATGACAGAGCTGGTGGAAGTGACGCACCAGGTGCTCGCCTCGATTGACGAGGCCATCGGCCACCAAGTAGCGCCCCCGAGAGAAACCCTTTGAGTGCAAACCGAGCTGATTGGTCTGGTTCAAGGCGATGTCTTCGGGACCGAGCTGGCGATTCATCCAGCGGATACAGGCTTCGGTCACCGCCGGCCGCGGCCGTCCTGCGGGGGCGTAGTAGCCGAAGCGCAGCATCGAGCTCTCAGCGCCGGTCGGATTCATGATGAATGTCCCGACCATGTCCGCGTATGGAAACGCATAGACGGTCGCGTTCGGCCAGAGCCCCAAGTTGAAGAACGAGTCCGTCTGCCACGTCGCACCCTCGAGCGGCACACCGTAGGCCTGGTTGATGCCTCGCTTTGGCGGACCGATGTAGGTCCACCAGTGGCCTCTGGGTTGCGGCCGATAGCCGGAGAAGTCGATCAAGTCGACGAGCTGCTTGTGCGCCGGACCGGAGTAGTCGAAGTGGTAGCCTTCGATGGAGTTCTCCTGGATCACCTTCCAGTTGGCTGCCACGGGCACGTCGACTTCCTCGATCAGCTCCAGGCGGTCCAGGTCCGGCAGGAATCGCCGCATCTCGGCCTCCGCTTCCGGCGCCATCGCCTGCACCGGCTTCGCGTCGAGGTCCAGGCTGACGAAGACGAACGACGCAAATGTTTCGACCAGGACAGGTTTGAGACCGTGCTCACTCTTGTCGAAACCTGATAGGGCCTGTGTACACGGTGCTCCTCGCAGCGACCCGTCCAATGCGTACGTCCAGGCATGATAGGCGCAGGTCAGCGCCGGAGCTTTTCCGCGTCGCGCCTGAACGAGCCGATTGCCGCGATGCTGGCATGCATTGTGGAAAGCCCGGATCGCGCCATCACGGCCCGCGATGACGAGAATGCTCTGATCGAAGATTTCCTGGGTGACGAACGATCCCGGCTCGCGCAACTCGTTCACATGCGCCACCAGGTGCCACGACCTGAAGAAGATCCGCTCTTTCTCGCGCTGCAGCACCTCGTTGTCGTAAAAATACCGGGCCGGGAGAACATACCCGGCCTTTTGATCCTCCAAGCTCCAGTCGCTGGTGTCGATCCGCATGACCACGCCCCCTTGTCGAAACTCGGACCTAATCTAGCAGCCGTCATTTTGATGATCCTGCTTGATTCCGTCATACTGATGTCGAATTTTTACAGCGGTGGCCACCCGTGAAGATCGCATTCCTGGTCTTGCCCGAGTTCTCGAATCTAGGCCTCGCCGCCGCGATCGAGCCGCTGTTCGTCGCGAACTGGCTGGTGCAGAAGCGCCTCTTCGAGTGGGTGACCGTTTCGCTCGATGGTCGTCCCGTGGCGGCGAGTGCCGGCAATCTGGTTCCGGTGGACGGAGATCTGACGAGAAGCGAGGGCAGCGACACGGTGTTTGTCCTGGCGAGCTTCGATGCCATGCAGATCGCGCGTGACGCTCGCCTCGGCCGTTGGCTAAGGCGCCAGGCGCGTGCCGGCGTCGAGCTCGGCGGCCTCGAGAATGGGACTTTGGCGCTAGCCGAGGCGGGGTTGTTCAAGTCGTCCCAGGTCGCCGTACACTGGGACAACATCGTCGGGTTCAAGGAAAGACACCCGGACAGCCGGCCCGTATCGCAGCTATTCGTCCTGGGTCCCCAACGGCTGAGCTGTGCCGGCGGGGCCGCAATCCTCGACCTTATGGTCGCGTGGATGGACCGGCACGGGCATCACGACCTGGCACTCGAGGTTGCCCAGCATCTGCTGCTCGGCCAATCGCGCCGCGGCGAGCAGGATCAGAGGACTCCGGCGGCCGATGCCGAGAAGAGCATGGACCGCGGCGTGCTGCTCGCGCTCCGGCTCATGCGAAAAACGGTCGACCAGCCTCTCACTTGCGAGGAAATCGCCCAACGCGTCGGAATGTCATTACGACAACTGGAGAGGCACTTCCGCAGCTCACTCGGCTGCTCCGTCCTCGACCGATACCGGCTCACGAGGATCGAAGTCGCCCATCGGCTGCTTCAGCAAACGGAGATCAATGTCATTGAAGCGGCGGTCGCGTGCGGCTTTTCGTCTCCGGAGTACTTCTGCAGGGTCTACCGCCGGCATTTCGGGCGCTCACCGAGCGCCGACCGGCGGCAAAGTACGGCGGCGCCGGTGCTTCGGCAGCTCGCGCCCATCGCGCGAGCTGCGTCCAAGAGCAGGCGACCGCGGGGAAAGCTGCAGCGCCCAGGGTAGAAGACTCCGAACGGGCCACATCAAAAGTCATATCCGAAGGTCACGCTCAGCACTCGCGGTCGCAGCGGCGTCTGTTCGACGATGAACTGGTCGGTGCTGGTGAAGGTGCTGGCGTTGGAGTCGGTCAGGTTCTCGCCGCGCAGGTCCACGTGCCAGGCGTCCTTGGAGACGCCGATGGCCGCATCGAGCGTGGAGTAGGCGGGAATCTCGAAGCGCCCCCTGGTGTTCGTCACCGACCCGCCCGGGAGGATCTCGGGATTCGCTCCCGCCTGCGAGTAGGAGTGGTCGGTGTGCCGGACGCCGACCTGGACGTAGGGAACGTAATTGCCGACGACCCAGTCGTAGCGGGCGCGGAGACTGAACTGCATCGGCGGCGAGTCGGCACTCGGCGCCCCGATCGGGCCGAAGGGATTGCCTACGGGCGTGCAGGAGCCGGTGCTGCAGACCTCGGTGATGGGCTTGCCGTAGCCCGCGCTCGCGGGGTTGTTGTCGATCAGATCCGGGGAGTTGGTCTGGCTGCTCTTGTTCCAGTCGGCCGCGCCCTGCACCGTGAGCCCGGTCATGACGCGGGCGACGAGCGAGGTCTCGAGGCCCCTGATGAGGAAGTCCTGACCGTTGGTGTCGTAGATGATGTTGCCGACTACGCCGGGATTGAAGAATGCGATCTGCACGTTGGTCCAGTTGTCGTAGTACACAGCCCCGTCCCACTGCAGGCGGTGGTCGAGGAACTGCGTCTTCCAGCCGATCTCATTGTTCGTCAGGTTGTCGGAAGAGTACGACTTCGGAACCACGTACTGGGCCACGCCGTCGGGGCCGATGCCATGCAACGAGTCGCCGTTCTGGTTGAAACCTCCGGGACGATAGCCCTGCGAGAACGTGTAGTAGAGCATCAGGTCCGGGCGGACGTGCCAGGTGAGGTTCGCGCGCACCTTGTTGCCATCCTCGGTGTCCGAGAGGCCTTTGGCGTTGAGATTGGTGCTGTAGTCCGCATCGTGACAACCTCCGACCGGTGTCCCGGCCTCGAAGCAGCCGAAGCTCGAGAGCACACTGCCGGCCGAGGAATTGAGGAAGCGGAAGTGGCGCAGGCCGCCGGTGAGGGTGAGCACATGCGGCAGCAGATCGTAGCTGATGGAGAAGTACTCGGCGATCTGCCGCGTCTGGCGCAGCTGATCCTGGTAGAACGAGGCGGTATCGTTCTGCAACCCGGGGTTCTGCACGGTGGTTCCGGGGAAGGTGCCGATATCCGACAGACAGCCCGTATTACCCGCCGTCCCCGGCGCGCCGTTCGAGGTGCAGTTGGGGATGCTCTTGTAATGCCAGCCGGTCTGGTCGTAGACCGCATTGTCCTCGTAGTACAGGCCCGCGATGGCCTGTAGCCGCCAGGTGTCCGGCGTGCTGAGGCGCACCTCATGCTGCTCGTGCACGTTGCGCTCCACCGAGGACCACGTGGCGCTCGGCGAAAAGCAGGTCGGGGTCAGCGGGTTCGAAGCGGAGTTGGGGCCGTAGCACTGGTAGTAGTCGGCGTAGACGCCGCGCGCATAATTGGTGTAATCACCCACCTGGTCCACGTTGCGGTCGAGGTAGCCGCCGGTGTAGACGAAATTCAGCTTGCTGACCTTACCGTGCACGGTCCAGGCGGTGTCCTCGAACTCGTCCTTGTCATAGGCGCTGTTGAACAACGTCACCCCGAGCGGCTGCAGCGCCGTCGTGCCGTCAGAGGCGTATGGCTGCTGATAGAACACGCCCTGCGCATCCATGTCCTGGTAGGACTGTGTGATCAGCAGGTCCCAATCGTCGCTGAATTTATAGAGCGCCTCGAGGCGCGCGCCCTGGTAGGTGACCGGGTTGATGGCGTTGCCCGCGATATCGTAGTTGTTGATCGTCGGGCTGCCGGGCGGCACACACCAGCCGCTGTTGGGCTGGCCGTCCGGACATTGTCCGTTCACCGCCGGATAGCCCGCGTAGTGGATGCCGACATCGGTATCCTTGCGCGCGAAGGTGGCCGGCACGTTATCGATGTAGCCGCCACGTCGGGCATCGTAAATCACTGCGCGCAACGCCATGTGGCCGGAGATGACCGGCAGGTTGAGGACCGCCGTCACGTCGGAATTGTCGTCACCGTGGGCAGTGGTACCGTATCCGGCCTCGATGTTCCCCGAGGTCACATCGAGCTGCGGCTTGTTGGTGATGTAGCGGATGACGCCCGCCTCGGCGCCCGCGCCGAAGAGCGTGCCCTGCGGGCCCTCCAGGACCTCGATGCGCTGCAGGTCGGCAGCAAAGATGTCGAGATTGCGATTCGGCAGCTGCACGGACTGGTCGTCCAGGTACACGGCGACGTTCGGCCACAGCCCGGTCGAGCCGCTGCCCTGGCTCTGCTCCGAGCCTGTGCTGACGCCGCGCATGAAGATCTCATTCTGTCCCGGGCCGTTGTTCGCAGCCGTGACATTGGGTAGATACTTGATGTAATCGTCGAATGTCTGGATGTTGAGTTGCGCCAGCGTCTGTGAGGTGAGCGCCTGCATCGAGATCGGCACGTCCTGGATGTTCTCGCTGCGCCGCTGGGCGGTCACGACGATCTCGGCGAGGGTACCCGGACTGGCGTTGGTGCTTGCGGCCGTCGCACCTGCGTCCGCGGTGCTCGCCGTCGTGCCGGAGACCACAGATTCCGCTGCCGGGGGCGCGGCGGCCATTGCGCCGAGCGGGACGCCGCTCAGAATCGCCGCCACTGCACAGGCGACCTTGGACTTCATAGCACGATCCTCTGGTGGGCCGGTATTCGGGTGCATCGCAGGAATTGGAGTCGGAGCGGTCGGGGATGGGGATTTTGCAGCCGGGAGTGCGGCTAGATTCGACGCCTTTCCACGCAAACGTAGAGAGTCGCCGGAATGATCAGGCCGGGCATCCATGAGAGATCGGCGCCGAGACGCGATGCGACGACGCCGCTATAGAAAGAAAGCCGCATGAAGGGCAGCTGCGCCAGGATGCTGACCAGATAGACCGACAGGGTCTTCCAGCGATACGCTCCGTAGGCGCCATCTTTCATGAACAGGTGTTGGACGGAATACTGGCCTCGGCATACGAAATAGTAGTCGGCCAGGTTGATCGCGCTCCATGGCACGAGGACGTACATCAGCATGACCAGAAAATCGGAGAACAGCGCGTTGAAGTTGTGCTTCGTGGCAATCGCGATCCCGGTCGAGGCTGTCATCAGGAGACTCATGACCGTTAGCTTGTAGCGCAGAGATACGCGAGTCATCCCGCGCAGCCCGGTAAGCGTCGTGGTGGTCGACATGTAGGCGCTGTACAGATTCATCACGTTCACCTGGATGAGGTTTACGATGATGAGAAGAGCGACCGCGTAGCGCGCCACGCCGAAGAAGCTGGCGATTCCCGAGCCGAAATCAGCGACGAAGTCCGGTCTCACGGCGGCAAGGTACGCGCCGATGCCCTGGGGCAGCAGAGATCCGCAGAAGTTTCCCGCGCCCGTGTACCAGAATGTCCTCCACGGGGAGACATTGGCCGGCAGGTAGCGGGAGTAGTCGGCTACGTAAGGCGCGGAGCTCAACGACCATGCCGTCGCTTGCGTCACCACGAGTATGAAGGTCCCGGCAGTGAAAGCGTCGATATGGGTCGATGCGGGGACCGCATCATGCATGGCGCCGTGCGCAAGCGCTGCCGTAGCGAGGAACATCAGTCCGGACAGAAGCGACAGCGCCATCGCGATGCGATGGATGAGTTCATACCCGATGAACGCGACCAGTACGCTCATCGCTCCGAACAGGCAGATTGCGATGTCGTCACTTACCGGAAGCACCATGCGGACGAGGCCCCTGATCAGGACGCCGTCGGCCGCCGAATAGAGCGTCGTCGCAGCCACGACGGCCAGCAGGGGAAGGCCTGCGCCAATGACCCCAAACTGTGCGCGGCTCTGGATCATCTGCGGAATACCGAGCTGGGGGCCTTGCGCCGAATGAGCGGCCATGAATACCGTGCCGATCGCATTCCCCAGCACCAGGGCGACCAGGGTCCAGGTCAGCGGAAGCCCGGAGAGAACTCCCAGTGTTCCCACGGACAGGCACAGGATCGACAGGCTCCCGCCGAACCAGATCGTGAAGAGCCGCAAAGGGGTGCCATACCGAAGCTCATGGGGGACGAATTCGATGCCAGCCTTCTCGACCAGGCCGCTTGGTGCTCCCGAAGTCGCCACGGCGACCGGCTGTGTGGGGCATGTGATTACCGTCGGAATCTGGCTATTCACGGCAGCGGACTCGTCCATCCGCGTCAGAATCGAGGCGCGAGCGCAGACCGGGATTCGGCGGCTGTAACGACGCCACTCTGGAATGCTGCCGCCAGAAGAATGCTCATTCGCGGGGTTTGTCCGCTGTGCCGGTACTGCTCCCCTGTTCGATTCGATGGCGACACGGCGCGTTGGGTTTCAACCTCGCGTCTCATCTTGACACCACTTTCTCTAGTGCGGCCGTCGACGGTGGCCGTCGCTTGAAGTTACACAGCCACGCCGGGGGGCGCTTGATTTATCGCGTCAAGAATGTGGACCAAAAAAGTCAACTGCCCGGGCGCCACTCGCCCAGCCCTCGCCTCCTCCGGCGAAGTTGGCGGCTTGCGAGTCGAGGACCTTGCCGGCTTTCGCATCCCGAATCCCCAGCAAGATGTGGTAGTCAGTTTGTGTTGCGCGCCGGACGATGCCGAGCATCGATTGCTGCGCGCCCAACTCGCCCCTGAGATTTTCGTAATCCCAAATAGGGCGGTGGCGAACGCTTACCGAGACGCTCGATGGTCCTCGGGTTGAGCGCCGCATGCGAGCCCACATCGATCACGAGAGCTCACCGGGCGGCTGGACCGTCAGCGGGAGGTCGAGACCGACTTTGGCCGAGCGACATCGAGAAAAGCAGACATGGCGCTCGAGACGTAGGTGTCGGCTCGCCGAACGAAGAGCGTTTCCACCTGTGACCGCTCGGGCGGAAGCTCGTGAACGGCAATCTTGCCGTCCTGCCACGTACCGGCGACCACGCCCTTCGGCAGAAGGGTATGGCGCTAGAGAGCCGGCCGGCGACAGTGGGTGAGTGATCGGTACAGCCGAAGATCATCGGCGACAATCGGGCCGACGGTAGGACGCGTATCGTGGGCTTACTCAGCTGGACTGATAGCGACATGCGCAAAATCCCACGAGACATGGCAGACGCCCCGCTCAAGGACTACGGCCCGGCGGTGAGGCGCGCGATCGCCTGGCTCGGTGATCGGTATCTGCTGGCCCATCCGGTCAACGTGGTTGCGCGCCGGCGTGCAGGCTCCCGCCCGTTCGAGGTCGGACCCGTCGATCCAAGCTCCTGCGCTGCAGGCGCCTCGCTGGAAGGGTGAAGTTCTTGCAGAGCCCGGCGCAACGTAATGTCTATGTAGTGCGACACGGCGAGACTGCCTGGAGCGTCACCGGTCAGCATACTGGCTTGACTGATCTTGCATTGACTCTACAGGGCGAGGAGCAAGCACGCGCACTCGCGGGCTGGCTGCGAGGCGTAAGCTTCGCGCAGGTTTTCTCGAGCCCGCTGCAGCGGGCGCGGCGAACCTGCGCGCTCGCAGGGTTTGGAAACACTGTAGAGCTCGAGGCGGATCTCGTGGAGTGGAACTACGGCGACTACGAGGGTCGTACGCTGGCTGAGATCCACGCCCTGAATCCGAAGTGGGAGCTGTTCCGCGACGGATGCCCCGGCGGGGAGTCGGTAGCGCAGATCACCGCGCGGGTCGATCGGATCGTCTCGCGGCTGCGGGCGCTCGAGGGCAGCGTCCTGATTTTTTCCAGTGGGCACGTACTGCGAGTGCTCGCCGCGAGGTGGCTCGAGGCTGACGCCGCCCTGGGTCGCAACTTGGTGCTCGACCCAGCCGCGGTGTCGGTGCTCGGTTACGACCATCATGCTGCGGATCGAGTCATTCGGAGATGGAACCAGTCTCCGCGCGAGCCCGGTTGAGCGGCCTCTTAGAAGCTTCCCCGAGGTGACACGATGACCGATAACCCAAAAACGCGCAGAGCCGGCGCACGCGCCGTCGAGCTGCCGCAAGTCGCACGAGCGGCGGACGGCGATGAGGCACTGCGCGAGCTTGCCGAAGCGGGACGCAACCTCTATCGGCAGCACCTTCTTGCGGATCGCGCTGTTGATGTGAGCCGCGCCACCGCGCGGGAGCGGTTCGAAGCCGTGGCGCGGGCGGTGCGCGACATCATCGCCCCGCGCTGGGCCCGCACGCAGGAGACCTACGATCGTCTGCACCCGAAGCACGTCTATTACGTGTCGATGGAATTCCTGCTTGGCCGCTCCCTGGGAAGCAATCTGGTCAACCTGCTGCTCGACCCGCGGATGCCACGCCTCGTGGCCGACGGGGAGGATTTGGACTGGATCGCGCTGATGGAGCACGAGCCTGATCCTGGACTCGGCAATGGTGGCCTCGGCAGACTCGCCGCGTGCTATCTCGACTCGATGGCGACGCTCGCCTTGCCGGCGATCGGCTACGGTCTGCGCTATGAGTACGGGATCTTCCGGCAGACGATCCGCGATGGCCGGCAGGAGGAGCAGCCGGACAACTGGTTGCGACACCCGGATCCGTGGGAGATCGCGCGGCCGAATGAGCGTGTGGAGGTGAGGCTCGGCTGCTCGCTCGCCCTGCGCGACGGCCGCCTGCAGCTGGTGCCGGGCCAGGGATCACATCTCATCGGAATACCTTTCGACCGGCCGATCGTCGGTTACGGCGGCAGCACGGTCAACACGCTGCGGCTGTGGTGTGCGGTGGCACCGGACTACTTCGATCTGCGGCGCTTCAATATGGGCGACTTTCTGGGGGCGCTCTCGGACAGCCTGGACGCGCAGCTGCTGACGCGGGTTCTATACCCCGACGACTCGACGATCTACGGGCAGGAGCTGCGATTCGTGCAGGAATACTTTCTGGTCGCCTGCTCGCTCGCCGATCTGACGCGTCGGTTCCGCGTCGGCAACAGCGACTGGCATCTGCTCCCGGAAAAGGCGGCCATCCAACTCAACGATACTCATCCGGCGCTCGCCGTGCCGGAGCTGATGCGAATCCTGCTCGACGAGGCGCATCTCGAGTGGGACGAGGCCTGGGCGATCACGCAACGCACGCTTGCGTACACCAATCACACGCTCCTACCCGAGGCTCTGGAGAAATGGCCGCTGCCCTGGTTCGAGCTGCTGGTGCCGCGGGTCCTCGAGATCGTTTACGAGATCAACAGAAGATTTCTCGACGACGTGCGCGCACGCCATCCCGGCGACGACGCGCGTGTCTCTCGGGTCAGTCTGATCGAGGAAGGGCCCCAAAAGCACGTGCGGATGGCGCACCTGGCCATCGTCGGCTCGCACAGCACCAACGGCGTTGCGAAGATCCACAGCGAGCTGCTGCGGACGACTACGGTCCCTGACTTCGCCGAGCTCCATCCCGACCGGTTCAACAACAAGACCAACGGAGTGACGCCGCGCCGCTGGCTGCGCCTGGCAAATCCCTGGCTCTCGCGCGTGATCGGCAGGGCGATCGGCGAGGACTGGATCACCGATTTGTCGCAGCTGCAGAAGCTGCGCCCTTTGGCGGAAGATCCGAAGCTGCAGAGCGCGTTCCTCACGGCAAAGCACGCCGCCAAGGAGCACTTCGCCGAGTGGCTGCGCGGCAGCACCGGCATCGAGGTCGATGTCAACACGGTCTTCGACTGCCAGATCAAACGCATCCATGAATACAAGCGCCAGCTGCTGAATGTCCTGCGCATCGTGACGCTGTACAACCGCCTGCGGTCTGATCCGCAGGCGCAAGTCCTGCCGCGGACGTTTTTCTTCAGCGGCAAGGCGGCGCCCGCGTATCAGCTCGCGAAGCTGATCATCAAGCTCATCAACAACGTCGCGCAAGTCATTGACGCCGATCCGGTCGCGACGGGCAAGATTCGCATCCTCTTCCTCCCGGAGTATCGCGTTTCGCTCGCCGAGCGCCTCATCGCCGCCGCTGACGTATCCAATCAGGTCTCCACCGCAGGCTATGAGGCGAGTGGCACCAGCAACATGAAGTTCATGATGAATGGGGCCCTGACCCTCGGCACACGCGACGGGGCGACCATCGAGATGGCCGAGGAGGCGGGCGAGGAGAATCTCTTTCTCTTCGGGCTCGATGCCCAGCAGGTGGCGGCAAGCCGCGGTTGGTACGACCCCCATTGGCACTACCGGCACGAGCTGGAGACCCGCGCGGCGCTCGATCTGATCTGCTCAAACCACTTCAGTCGCGATGAGCCGGGGGAGTTCGCTCCATTGCGGGCGGCGTTGCTCACCGGAGGGGACTATTTCATGCACCTGGCCGATCTCAGGGCCTACCTCGATGCCGATTGCAGGCTGCTCGAGCTGTATCGCGACCCGAGCGCGTGGGCGCGGATGGCCCTCATCAACGTGGCGGCGGCGGGAAAGTTCTCGAGCGATCGCGCTGTCGCCGAATATGCGAGCGGGATCTGGCATGCGCAGCCGTGCCCGGTCGTCTAACGGCGTGGCGTCGTGACACTCTCTCCGTTGGCGGGGCACCCGGCCCCGAAGGAAATCCTCATCGACCCGGCGCAGATGGAGCGGCGCTATTACGCGGATCGCCCCGATGCGGACAATCCCGCGCAGCGGGTGCGTTTCGGCACGAGCGGACATCGTGGCTCACCTCTCACGGGCTCGTTCAACGAAGCTCACATCCTCGCGATCACGCAGGCCATCTGCGACTACCGCACCTCCTGCGGCATCGGCGGGCCGCTGTTCCTCGGACGGGATACGCACGCGGTCTCCGCGCCGGCCCAGCGTACGGCACTCGAGGTGCTCACGGCCAACGATGTCGACACGGTGATCCAGCGCGACGACGGAGTCACCCCGACACCAGTGATCTCGCACGCGATCCTGGTGTACAACCGAGACCGGATGGCGGGCATGGCTGACGGCATCGTCGTGACCCCATCGCATAATCCGCCGGAGGACGGCGGCTTCAAGTACAACCCGCCGCAGGGCGGTCCGGCCGAGAGCGCCGTGACCGATTGGATTCAGGAGCGCGCCAATGCGCTGCTGCGGGGCGGCAATCTCGGTGTGCGTCGCGTCACGGGTCAAGCGGTGAGGGCTCGTGAGGAGGACTTCATTCGCGGATATGTCGATGATCTGCGGCACGTCGTTGACCTCCAGGCGGTTCGCTCAGCCGGGCTCAAGCTCGGTGTAGATCCGCTCGGCGGAGCCTCACTGGGGTACTGGGAAGCGATCAACGCCTGCTACGGGCTCGATGTGACGGTGGTCAATACGAAGATCGACCCGACCTTCTCCTTCATGACCGTCGATCATGACGGCAGGATCCGCATGGACTGCTCGAGTCCGTACGCGATGGCGAGGTTGGTGGCGCTCAAAGACCGGTATCGGATGGCCTTCGGCAACGATACCGACGCCGATCGACACGGGATCGTCACGCCAGCCGCGGGCCTCATGAGCCCCAACCACTACCTGGCGGCTGCGATCGATTACCTGCTCAAGCACCGGCCGTGTTGGAGCCGCTCGGCCGCGGTTGGCAAGACGATCGTCTCCAGCGGCTTGATCGACCGGGTCGTCGAGGGGCTCGGGCGCAGGCTCTGGGAAGTGCCCGTCGGGTTCAAGTGGTTCACGGCCGGGCTCGTCAATGGCACCGTGTGTTTCGCTGGCGAGGAAAGTGCCGGTGCGAGCTTTCTGCGTCTCGACGGGACGGTGTGGACCACGGACAAGGACGGACTGATCATGGATTTGCTCGCGGCCGAGATGCTGGCGCGCACCGGCAAAGACCCCGCCGAGAGTTACCGTTCGCTGACGGAGCGGTTCGGCATGCCGCTTTACCGCCGCATTGATGCCGGCGCGACGCCGCAACAGAGGGCGCGGTTCACCGGACTCTCGGCCGATGCCGTCTCGGCCTCGTCGCTCGCCGGGGAGCCGATCCTGCGCAAGATCAGCGTCGCTCCCGGCAATTCCGCGCCCATCGGGGGTCTCAAGGTTGTCGCCGCGAGCGGCTGGTTTGCCGCGCGTCCCTCCGGCACCGAAGACATTTACAAGATCTACGCGGAGAGCTTCAAGGATGAGAGGCATCTCGAGGCGCTCCTCGTCGAGGCGCAACACATCGTCAATAACGTACTGTCGTTCTCATGAAAGCCACCGAACTTCTCTATCAAAGCGGTCAGAGCCTGTGGCTCGACAACATAACGCGCGAGCTCCTGACGAGCGGCACGCTCGCCCATTACATCCGGGAGCTGGCGGTGAAAGGGCTCACCTCCAACCCGACGATCTTCGATCACGCCATCCGACAGGGCAGCGCCTACGATGCCGCGATTCACGAGCGGCTTGCCGCCGGCCTCTCGGGCGAGCGGCTGTTCTTCGAGCTCGCCTTGCAGGATCTCACGGCCGCTGCCGACCTGTTCAGGGAATTGAATGAGCGGACCTCGGGCGTCGATGGCTGGGTATCGCTCGAGGTTTCACCGCTTCTGGCGCACGATACGCAAACGACCCTCGCCGAGGCGAAAGAGCTGCATGCGCGCGCCGGGCGGCCGAATCTTTACATCAAGATCCCGGGAACGCCGGAGGGGCTGCCTGCCATCGAGGAGGCGATTTTCGCCGGAATTCCGATCAATGTGACCCTGCTCTTCTCCCCGGCGCAGTACCTGGCTGCCGCCGAGGCGTACCTGCGCGGAGTCGAGCGGCGGATCGAGGCCGGCCTGAATCCCAACGTGGGCTCGGTCGCCTCGCTGTTCATCAGTCGGTGGGACGTGGCAGTCGCCGAGCGCGCTCCGAGGCGGTTGCTGGAGAAGCTCGGCCTGGCGGTGGGCCGCAGCGCCTACCACGCGTACTCGGGGCTGCTGGAGTCGAGTCGGTGGCGCCGGGCTTTCAATGCGGGCGCCCGCCCCCAGCGACTGCTTTTCGCCAGCACCGGCACCAAGGATCCGAAGGCCTCCGACATCCTCTACGTGAAGGGGCTCAATGCGCCGCTGACCATCAACACTGTGCCGGAAAGCACGCTCAAGGCCTTCGTCGACCACGGCGAGCTGGGCCCCGAGTGGAGCACGGATCGGAAGGAGAGTGAGCGTGTCCTCAATGACTTCCGGCGCGCCGGCATCGACCTCGACGAGCTCGCGAAGCGCCTGCAGGAAGAGGGCGCGGCGTCATTCGTTGCCGCCTGGAACGATCTCCTCGGCGTAATTGCCGCCAAGAGCGCTTCGTTGCAGACGCCACCCCGACGGGCTGCATCCTAGCCCTGCCAGCACAGTGAAAGGAAACCCATCCATGGGCACCGCGATTCGATCTTTGCCTACACTACCGGCCTGGCGGGCGCTGCAGGCTCACCATGCGGAGCTTGCCTCGCGGCATCTGCGAGAGCTGTTCGCGCAGGATCCACGGCGCGGAGAGCGTTTCGCGCTCGAGGCCGCCGGCATCTACCTCGATTACTCGAAGAACCGCATCACGGAGGCCACGATCGATCTGCTGGTGCAGCTCGCCGAGCAGTCGGGACTGCACGAGCGGATCGATGCCATGTTCCGCGGCGAGCGCATCAATCCGTCGGAGCGACGCGCGGTTCTGCACACCGCTTTACGTGCACCGCGCGGCGCTTCGATCCTGGTCGACGGTACGAACGTCGTGCCCGGGGTGCACGCGGTGCTCGACAGGATGAGCGAGTTCAGCACGCAGGTTCGCACGGGGCGCTGGCACGGGTACGGGGGAAAGCGTATCCGCAACATCATCAACATCGGAATCGGGGGCTCGGACCTGGGGCCGGTCATGGCCTACGAGGCACTGCGGCACTACAGTCAGCGTGACTTGCGGTTTCGCTTCGTTTCGAACGTGGACGGGACCGACTTCGTGGAGTCCGTTCGCGACCTCGATCCAAAAGAGACGCTTTTCATCGTCTCGTCGAAGACCTTCACGACGCTCGAGACGATGACCAACGCCGCCAGCGCGCGCGCGTGGTCGGTCGCCGGATTCGCAGGCGATGAGAAGTCAGTCGCACGCCACTTTGTCGCCGTATCCACCAACGCCGCCGAGGTGGCGAAGTTCGGGATCGACACGGCGAACATGTTCGAGTTCTGGGACTGGGTGGGCGGGCGCTACTCGATGGGCTCCGCGATCGGGCTGTCCACCATGCTGGCAGTCGGTCCGGAGCATTTCGCGACCCTGCTGCACGGCTTTCACGAGATGGACGAGCATTTTCGCACGGCGCCGTTTCGGCGCAACCTGCCCGCTCTGATGGGCCTGCTCGGCGTCTGGTACAGCAACTTCTTCGGGGCTCAGACCGCGGCGGTCTTTCCCTACGACCAGTACCTCAAGCGGCTGCCAGCCTACCTGCAGCAGCTGACGATGGAAAGCAACGGCAAGCACGTGACGCTCGAGAGCCGCCGCGTCGACTACGACACCGGTCCCATTTACTGGGGTGAGCCCGGCACCAACGGCCAGCACTCGTTCTACCAATTGATCCACCAGGGCACGCGCCTCATCCCGTGTGACTTCATCGCCTTCATCCGGCCCCTCAACCCTTTGGGCGACCACCACCATATGCTGCTCGCCAACGTGTTGGCGCAGGGCGAGGCGCTCGCCTTCGGCAAGACCGCCGCCGAGGTGAAGGCCGAGGGCTCGCCCGAGTGGCTGGTGCCGCATCGCACGTTCGAGGGCAATCGGCCCTCCAACACACTGCTGCTCGAGGAGCTGACCCCGGCCGCCCTCGGCCGCTTGGTCGCACTTTACGAGCATAGCGTGTTCACGCAGGGAGTCATCTGGCAAATCGATTCCTTCGATCAGTGGGGTGTCGAGCTCGGCAAGGTACTCGCCAAGGCGATCGTGCCGCAGTTGCGGGACGACTCGGCCGGAGCGCTCGCCCACGACAGCTCGACGAACGCTCTCATCCGGCGCATCGCGAGAGACGCGGCTCGGAGCCGGCCCGCGATGAATCAGTGAAACCCTGGGCGAATCACCTTACGGAGATACCTGTATGCAGCTAGCAATGGTGGGTCTGGGTCGGATGGGCGCGAACATGGTGCGCCGGCTCATCCGCAAGGGTCATGAGTGTGTTGTGTTCGATGCGGCTTCCGCCGCCGTGCAGGCACTGGCGCGTGAATCGGCGACGGGCGCCGACTCCATCGCGGATCTCGTGCGCCGAACGCGCAAGCCGCGTGCCGTCTGGCTGATGGTGCCGGCTGCAGTTGTGGACGAGACGATCGCGAAGATAGAGCCTCACCTGGAATCCGGCGATGCGCTGATCGACGGCGGCAACTCGTATTACATCGACGACATACGCCGCTCGAAGGCGTTGGCGGCCCGCGGCGTCCGCTACGTCGACGTCGGCACGAGCGGTGGCGTCTGGGGCCTCGAGCGCGGATACTGCATGATGATCGGCGGGGACGTCCCGACCGTGCAGCGTCTGGATCCAATCTTCGCGTCGCTGGCACCGGGGCGTGGGCAGATCGAGCGCACACCGGGACGCACCGACGCCAGGCCGGGCACGGCCGAGCAGGGCTACCTTCACTGCGGACCGAGTGGCGCCGGTCATTTCGTGAAGATGGTCCACAATGGGATCGAATACGGACTGATGGCCGCGTATGCCGAGGGCCTGCATGTATTGCGCGCCGCAAACGCGGGTCGCAGGATCACCGAGGTCGATGCCGAGACGGCGCCGCTGCGCGATCCACAGCTCTACGACTTCGACATCGATCTCGCGGAGGTGACCGAGGTCTGGCGGCGGGGCAGTGTGATCGCCTCCTGGCTGCTCGACCTCACCGCCGCCGCCTTGGTGGCCGATCCGAAGCTAGAGGGTTTTGCCGGGCGGGTATCCGATTCCGGTGAGGGTCGCTGGACGATCAAGGCCGCGATCGACGAGGGGGTACCCACTCCGGTGCTGAGCGCGGCGCTCTACGGCCGCTTCAGCTCTCGCGGCGACGCGCTCTTCCAGGGAAAGCTGCTCTCGGCGCTGCGCCGCCAGTTCGGCGGTCACGCGGAGAAGCCGGCCCCAAAGTCGCAGGAGTCAGTCGGGTGAGCGAAACGAACTGTGACGCCCTCGTCTTCTTTGGCGCGACCGGAGACCTCGCATACAAGAAGATCTTTCCTGCGCTACAGGAGATGGTGAAGCGCGGAGCTCTGAATGTTCCGGTCATTGGAGTCGCGAAAAGTGACTGGACGCTCGAGCAGTTGCAAGGCCGCATGCGCGAGAGTCTCGAGCGTCATGGTGGTACTGACGCCGGTGCCAGCGCCAAGCTGGGCACTCTCCTGCGCTACGTTGGTGGGGATTACGGCGAGGCCGCGACGTTCAAGGCGATCAAGCAGGTACTCGGCTCGGCGCTGCGCCCGGCGCATTATCTTGCCATTCCACCGCTTCTGTTCGGAACCGTTGTCGAGCGACTCAGCTCGGCGGGATGTGCTGCGCCGGGGGCCCGGGTGATCGTCGAGAAGCCGTTCGGCAGAAGCCTGGATACGGCGCGCGCACTGAACCGCGTCCTGCTCGGAAGCTTCGATGAGGAGCACATCTTTCGTATCGATCACTATCTCGGCAAACACCCGGTACACAACCTGGTGTTTTTCCGCTTCTCCAACCCACTGCAGGAATCACTCTGGAGTCGACAATACATCGAGAGCATCCAGATCACGATGGCCGAATCCTTCGGCGTGCAGGGGCGCGGCGCCTTCTACGACCAGACGGGAGCGATTCGGGACGTCATCCAGAATCATCTGCTCCAGGTCCTCTCGAGCCTGATGATGGAGCCTCCGGCGCGCAGCGACAGCGAGTCGCTGCGCGATGAGAAGGTGAAGGTACTGAAGTCGGTTGCGACCCTGGGTCCGGAGGAGGTGGTCCGTGGGCAGTTCCGGGGATATCGCAACGAGCAAGGTGTCGCTGCCGAATCGCAGGTAGAAACCTTCGCCGCGGTCCGTCTGGCGATCGACAACTGGCGCTGGCAGGGTGTTCCGGTGTTCATCCGCGCCGGCAAAGCGCTCGCCACGACCTGCACCGAGATCGTGGCACGGCTCAAGCGCCCGCCCTCGATCCTTCACGGCGTAGCGAACTCAAACTACTTGCGCTTTCGGATCAGTCCCACAATGGAGATCGCAATCGGTCTCAACGTGATGGACCCGGAGGAGATCGCAGCCGGTGACAGCGTCGAGCTCCTGGCAAGCCGGCACGCCGGCGCGAGCGAGCGCGATGCCTACGAGCGCCTCCTGACCGACGCGCTCGCCGGCGACAGGACATTGTTTGCCCGGGAGGACTACGTCGAGGAGGCGTGGCGAATCGTAGACCCGATCCTGAAGGCCGGCACTGAGATCTACCCCTACGTGCCCGGTAGCTGGGGACCGCCGCAGGTCGCGGCCGTCACCCCGGAAGGGGGATGGCTGGACCCGGACACCGGGAATGGCGCCGCGCGCTGATCGCGCGCCGCGTTCGGAGACGACCATGGCAGACACCCTCGAGCAGCTTTCGATCAACACGATGCGCACGCTTGCGATCGATGCAGTGCAGGCGGCGAACTCCGGTCACCCGGGCACACCGATGGCACTCGCTCCCTGCGTGTACACGCTGTGGAATCGGGTGCTGCGGTTCGATCCGCGCGATCCCCTGTGGCCGAATCGCGACCGGTTCGTGCTCTCGAATGGTCACGCCTCGATGCTGCTGTGGTCGATCCTGCATTTGAGCGGCGTGCGGGCGGTCAACGCGCAGTATGAGACCCTCGGGAAGCCGGCCGTCACACTCGATGACATCAAGCATTTTCGGCAATGGGGCAGCAAGGCGCCCGGTCATCCCGAGTATCACCTGGTATCGGGGGTCGAGACTACGACCGGTCCGCTGGGTCAAGGCATTGCCACCAGTGTGGGCATGGCGGTCGCCGGCAAGTTCCTTGCCGCGCGCTATAACAGGCCGGGCTTCGACATTTTCGATCATCGTATCTATGCCGTTTGCGGCGATGGCTGCCTCATGGAAGGAGTGGGTGCCGAGGCCGCCTCGCTTGCGGGGCACCTTGCGCTCGACAATCTGTGCTGGATCTATGACAACAACCACATCACGATCGAAGGCAGCACCGCCATAACATTCACTGAGGACGTGATGGCCCGCTTCCGCGCGTACCAGTGGAACGTACTGCACGTCGCGGATGCGAACGACGTGGATGGCATCGAGGCGACGCTGCGCTCGGCCGGTGAAACTCACGGGCGCCCGACCCTCATCGTTCTCGACAGCCATATCGGCTATGGTGCCCCGCACAAGCAGGACAGCGCCGAGGCTCACGGCGAGCCCTTGGGCGACGAGGAGGTCAAGGCGGCCAAGCGCAGCTATGGCTGGCCGCAGGATGCGCAGTTTCTCGTTCCTCAGGGCGTGCGAGAGCACTTCGAGGCAGGCATTGGTGCACGTGGCGCCGCCGCCAATCGCGCATGGCGCGAGCAGCTCGAGCGCTACCGAGCGAGGCACCCGGCCCTCGCAGTCGAGCTCGACCAGATGCAGCGCCGGGAGTTGCCGCACGGCTGGGACGCGGATCTACCGTTCTTCCAGGCCGATGCAAAGGGAGTCGCTGGCCGGGATGTGGCCGGGGCGGTGCTGAATGCAATCGCGCCCCGCGTGCCCTGGCTGCTCGGGGGCTCTGCGGACCTCGGGCCGTCGAACCGTACGACGCTGAAGTTTCCCGGAGCCGGGGATTTTCAGGCGGGCACGCGCGGAGGTCGGAACCTTCACTTCGGCATTCGCGAGCACGCCATGGCGGCGCTGGTCAACGGGATGACTCTGTCGCGGCTGCGTGCCTTCGGCGCCACGTTCTTCATCTTCAGCGACTACGCGCGGCCCGCGATTCGCTTATCGGCGCTGATGGAACTGCCGACGCTGTTCATCTTCACGCACGATGCCATGGGCGACGGCGAGGATGGTCCCACTCATCAGCCGGTGGAACAGCTTGCCTCGCTCCGTGCCATTCCCGGTCTCACGGTATTGCGGCCCGGAGACGCGAACGAGGTAGTCGAAGCATTCCGCCACGTGATGCAGCTGCGGCATCGACCGGCGCTGATAGCGCTTTCCCGTCAGGCGCTGCCCACTCTCGATCGACGGCGCTACGCGCCGGCCGATGGTGTCAGCCGTGGCGCTTATGTGCTCGCCGATGCGCCGGGCAGTGCCCCCGAGGTGATCCTCATCGCGACGGGGAGCGAGCTCAGCCTTGCCATAAGCGCTCACGAGGGTTTGCTCGCCGAGGGGGTGCGGTCGCGGGTCGTTTCGATGCCGTCGTGGGATCTCTTCGAGCAGCAGCCCTGCGCCTACCGAGAGCAGGTGCTACCGCCGAGCGTCACCGCTCGGATCGCCATAGAACAGGCTTCTGCGTTCGGTTGGGAGCGCTACGTGGGCTCGCGCGGGCAAATCATAGGCATGCACACCTTCGGAGCCTCCGCGCCGCTGCAGGAGCTGGACCGCCGCTTTGGCTTCGAGCCGGAGAGCGTAATTGCCGCGGCGAAGTCTCTGCTAGCCGAGCCCTAGCACCGCGACCCTGCCGCCGTCGCCCGAGGGCGATACGGCGCGCAATACCAGCGATTCAATACGGCTGAAGTTGCGCAAGACCCGCCGAGGTACGCCCGTCGACGCCCCCTCCGCCATTGGCTGTTGTGAGCGGTTGTCTAAACCATCGTCGAATGGGTGGGGCGTCGCTCATCTGGCCTAATCACATCGCTGCGTAGGTGGTTGGTCTCACCAGGAGAAGTTCGATGGGAGAGACAGGCGCGATGCGGGCGTTGTCGGCGAACCTCGGAGTGTGCGGCGGCGAGATCCAGACGAGGGATCCGACGCCGGGTGGATCTGCGTCCAGTCGTGTCGTCGAATCGGACGCCGAACGGGCCGGATACCTGGTCAAATGCGCGATGAGATTCATGGAGAGCGATCTGCGCGCGGCTTGGCGCTGTCTGCAAGATGCCTCGATGCTTCTGCCGGCCGAGTCCCCGAGTACCGGCATCGGAGGCCCGCCGTCAGCGCGTGGCTTTCGGTCCGGTGGCCTCGCGCGCTGGCAGGCGAAGCGGGCGGTCGCGTACATCGAGGCCAACCTCGCCTCGAAGATGGAAACCCGCGAGCTCGCACATCTGCTGTCCTTCAGCAAGAGCCATTTCTCGCGCGCGTTCAAGCGCACCCTCGGCGTGCCGCCGATGGCCTATGTGGTCACTCGGCGGGTCGAGCGGGCGAAGCTGATGATGACAACCACGTGCGAGCAGCTCACCGACATCGCACTCGCGTGCGGCTTTGCCGACCAGTCGCATCTCAACCGTTCGTTCCGCCGGATGGTCGGCATGAGTCCGGGGCTGTGGCGCCGGATGGCCGCAGGGGCGCTCGAACTAGGCGGCGGCGCGTCAGCGTAGCCGCCAGGGTACATTCCAGCGGAGCAGTGGCACGTGAAGGTAGACCGATTCTCGGCGGGATCTCCAACTGCCATGAGCCCACGGGGAGGCTTTGGAGCGGATTGCGCGGCACTCATCGGGGGTGCAGCCGCATCATCCTGCTCCACCAGGAGGAGCCACCGCTCCGGGCGCAACTCCTCATACCGCGCATCGGCTTCGCTCATCATGGCATCTACGTGGGTGCAGGGAGCGTCATGCACCGCGGCGCCGTTCCCCGCCTCCTGCCCAGGGGACCGGTGGAAGAGGTTTCTCTGTCGCATCGCGAGCAGCGAGGAACAGCAACGATGAATCTGTCTGCGGAAGTCTCCGTGCGGCCGGCGCAGGGCGTGCGATCGGCCGTTTTCATCCCCCGGACGGGGGCGCGCAGCTTCGACTGCATCCAAGCATCGGCGCCCATTCCGGTGCGCGACGTGATGCCCTTTCGCCATGGCATCTCCGCGCTCGTTCAAGAGGCATCCGACGGCGACCTGCGCATCCGGGTTCCGGGAGCTCCGGACCATTGGTTGATCGTCCCGCAGGGTTTCGTGCCGGTCACCGGGCGCCTGGCAGGCGAGGGCATCAGGACATCAACCTGGACCCCGGGGCACGTGGTGCTTCTGCCCGCCGGCACACGCAGCGAGTGGTGTATCGGAGTCCCCAGTGCACCCATGATTCACCTGCATGTATCGCCGACCCGCCTGCTGACCCTGGCGGAATCCGAGCCCTTGCTGAAGCGGCGAACGCGCCTCTTGCCGGCCATCAATCGTGACAATGCCGTGCTCGCGGCTCTCGCGGAAAACATCGTTCGCGAGACGCGCCTGCATCAGGCGGGATCCAGGATCCTCATCGACTCGCTGTTCCAATCGCTCTGCATTCATTTGCTGCGAGCCTGTTCGGATGACGCCGATGCGGCGGACCGCCGTCCCTGCGTCATCCCGCCCTTCAAATTGAAGCGCGCGCAAGACTTCATCGAGGATCACCTCGAGCATCACATCGGCCTCGAGGACATTGCGGCCGCCGCCGGATTGAGTCCGTTCCATTTCTCGCGCGGCTTCAAGCATGCCACAGGTCTGGCACCCTACGGTTACCTGCGGCTGCGCCGGGTGGAGCGGGCGAGGGTCTTGCTCGAAAGCACATCGCAGTCGCTGGCGCAGATCGCCCTCGCTTGCGGGTTCGCCACGCAGCAGCACCTTACGGCGATCTTTCGCACGCACACCGGCTCCCCGCCCGGACGTTATCGGTTGCGAATGGCGCTGGAAGAATGATTCGTCTGCAGGTCGATCGATTGGCCGCGCGTGGGGCTGCTCTGTCCGGGCGATCACCGGGGCAGCCGGCCGCCGGCGCAAAGATTCGATAGCGGCGGCAAGACTGCGCAAGCCGCCTGATGCTGAGCCAATGTCTACTGTCAGTGCTTCAGGGCGCCGCGCGGCAACCGAACGGACGTACTGGAGCAAAAACGCAGTTACCTCAACCCGCGGGCCCGGCCCGCCTCACGATCGAAGGAGAGCTCATGTTAAGGTCATCTCGCAATAAGTTGTCCACGAAGACGGTCGCAGCATCCGCGTCCCTCGCACTGGGCGCAGTCGCGCTCGCCGCGAGTCTTCTCAGCGCCGCTCACGCCGGCCCCGTAGCACAACCCAGCGGATGGGAAAAGTGCTACGGCGTCAACAAGGCGGGGAGCAACGATTGCGCCGCTGGCGCGCATTCGTGCGCTGGACAGAGTACGCAGAACGACGACAAATCGTCCTTCGTGTATCTTCCGAGCGGCGTCTGTGAAAAGCTCGCCGGCGGCAGCACGAATCCGGGCTCATAAGACTCGGCGTGTCACGAGCCGTCCGGCAGCCCATGAATCGCGGAAGCTTCGTGACTGCTTCGGGGCCAATTCCCATGGATGTGGGGATTGGCCTCCGTTTACCCCACCATCGATGGGTCCTCGAGCACGCGCCCGCGACAGCGTGGCTCGAGGTTCATCCCGAAAACTACATGCATGACGGGAGCGCGCAGGCGGAATTGGATCGCATCCGCAGAGATCACCCGCTGTCCCTGCACGCCGTCGGCCTGTCGCTCGGTTCCACCGACGGGGTGTCGCGGGAGCATCTGCGGCATCTGGCCAGGCTGATTGGCCGATACGAGCCCGCGCTGGTCTCCGATCATCTCTCCTGGAGCGCCATCGACGGTGTTCATTTTCCGGATCTCCTTCCGCTTCCTTACACGGAAGAAGCGCTGCATGTCGTCGCCGCCAATATCGACGCCGTGCAAAGGGAGTTGACACGTCAAATCCTGGTGGAGAATCCTTCCGCCTATCTGCAGATCTCGGAGTCGACGATCACGGAAGCCGAGTTCCTCGGGGAGCTCGTGCGTCGCTGCGACTGCGCCGTGCTGCTGGACGTCAATAACATTGCCGTGACGGCACATAATCGCGGCGAGAGCCCCTTCGATGCATTGACCGCATTTCTGCGACACCTGCCCCCGGCGAGCGTCGCCGAGATCCACCTGGCGGGACATGCCACAGTGACCCTCGAGGCGGGCGCGAGCCTTCGGATCGATGATCATGGCTCGCGCGTGTCGAACGAGGTGTGGCAGCTGTACGAGCTTACCGTCTCCCTACTGGGAAGTCGTCCGACGCTGATCGAATGGGACAAGAACCTGCCGGAATTCGACACCCTGAGTGCGGAAGCCGATATCGCTCGCGAAATCTGTCGCCGCGCGTCCGATCGAGGAGTCGATAATGTCCGGGCTGACTGAGTTTCAGCGCTCACTCGCCACCGACATCCTTTTCGGCGGAGCGGGGTCGGCAAGGTACCTCCGTGGCGGACCTGTGGCACCGGAAGCCGGCATTGGAGTTCATCGGAGCTCCGTGGCAGCCGCATTCGTGAACGCCATACGGCTGTCATGTCCGACCCTGACAGCGCTGGTGGACGCGAATTTCCTCGAGCAAGCGGTGCGGGACTATGCGCGCTCGCGACCGCCGCATACCGCCTGTCTGGCGAGCTTCGCGGATGGATTTGCCCGCTTCCTGGAAATGTATCCACCGGCCAGAGGCTTCCCGTTCTTCGGCGATGTCGTCCGTTTCGATACGGCAATCGATAAGACCAGCCGCGAGCGGCCGGGCGCGTACCGCGCCTCCATTCCCCTCGGCCCGGGGGTCAGCTGCAAATTGCTCGCATCGCTGAGACAGGTCAGCACCCGATATCCGGTGGACAGGATTCGCGACGAAGTCGAGGCGGGTCGCATTCATGAGCTCGAGCGTCTCGACATGAAGCCTCGAATCCACCATTTCGCACTGTGGCCCGGAACCTCCGGCAGCTCCGTGAAGAAGCTGACGGACCCCGCGGCGGCGTTTCTCAGAGCCCTCCTGGACGGACGTGACGGTGTCGACGCGGTAAACGATGCGCTCGACGGTCGCGAGCTTGACGAGACGCTGAGCGCGATTCGGAGCGAAGTCCTCATTGCACCCTTGGTCATCGTCAGCTTTGATCAAACGTTGGGAGTAACCCCGTGAACACCACCACCGCGCCTGCGCGCTTGACGGCATTGAGCCTCATATCCAGGGCGATTGCCTTGCTCGAGGCAATTCCTTACAGTCTCATCGCCCTGATCGCCCGTGCGGCAACCTTTACGGTCTTTTGGCGGTCCGGGATGGTGAAGCTGGCGAGCTGGCCCTCTACTCTTCTACTGTTCGCGAATGTCTATCGCGTTCCCATCATACCGCCGCACTTGGCGGCCTACATTGCGGCAACGCTGGAAGTGGGAGGATCCGTTCTCGTGCTGCTGGGCCTGATGACGCGAGTGAGCGTGTTTCTGTTGCTCGGGATGGTCCTGGTCATCCAACTGTTCGTCGACCCGCCAGGCTGGCCGGACCACATACAGTGGCTCGCATTCATGTTTGTCCTGCTGGCGCGCGGTCCAGGCCTTGTCTCTCTGGATGCCTTGGTCGTGCGAGTGAGCCATAGGCACCCGGGGGAGTCACAGGGAACCGTGCGCGCGGAGCGCTAGTGCCATCTGCATCTAGCGTGCGTGCGGCCTCGAAGGGTCGCTGGCTTGCCGGTGCCGTGCGACTGCACGCGGCAGTATTCCGGATATTGAGGCATTCAGCGTGGCCCGCGTTCGACCTGCTGCTGCGGCTCTGGCTTGCCGGACTTTTCCTGATGTCGGGCGCGGCGCAGATGATGCACGTCTCCTTACCCGGCGCCGGAGTGCGCGGAGGACCTCTGGCGCTGTGGTTGGGCCCGCTCCTGCACTCGGTAGCCGGCCCGGAACTCGCTCTGACCTGCGCGATCCTGCTTGCGCTCGGTCTTTTCACGCAGCCGGCGTCGCTTGGCTTGTTCCTTGCCGTACTCGCCGGGGCGATCATGCAGACGTCGGACAGTCAGCTGCTCGTCTGCGTCCTGATTGTTTGGTACCTCGTAAGCGGCGCAGGTCCTTTCTCGCTCGACCACGCTCTCAGCGGCTTGGCGAGCAGTGCACTGACGCCTGCCCGAGCGTTTCTGCGAGCAGCGGACTGGCTCCGAGGCACGATCCTGCCGGTATATCAGGTGCTCTTGCGCGCCGGACTCGCCGCCGCTCTGCTCTTGCCCCATACGCTAGGGCGCGGAATGCAAGTCTTCCTCGGTGAGCTGGGCCGCCCTCCGATGATGCCGTTCGCGTCGACGTTGCCTTCGTTGATGGCGACGCTCGCGGCTGCGCTCCTTCTCGCTGGGGCCGCCACGCGGTATCTCGCAATTCTGCTGTTGCTCGGGGTCGGTCTCGGGGCCATGCTGAACCAGAATTGGAGCACGGAGCTGTACTGGACCTTCGCGCTGGGTCTAGTGATAGTGCGTGGGCCAGGCGTTCTGTCAGTCGATGCGGTGATCGAGCGGTGGCTGCGACGCACTTATCCGGAGCTCGAGGGCAGACCCTCGTTCTCGCTGGAAGGGTTGCCGCGCGTCGTGATCGTCGGAGCGGGATTCGGTGGACTTACATGCGCGGAAGCACTACGCGGGACCCCGGTCGCCGTAACGGTGATCGATCGGGCGAACCACCATCTGTTCCAGCCTCTGCTATACCAGGTGGCCACCGCCAGTCTGTCTCCCGGAGATATCGCCGCACCGATCAGGCCCCTGTTCCGCGACGCGTTCAATATTAACGTTTTGTATGGGAGCGTCACGGGCGTCGATACACGCACGCAGCTGGTCGAACTCGGTGACAACCGCGTTCCGTACGACTATCTCGTTTTGGCGAGCGGAGCGACTCATGGCTATTTCGGCAGGGACGAGTGGCAGGGGCTCGCCCCGGGTCTCAAGCGGCTGGAGGATGCCACCGAGATTCGACGACGGCTGCTCACGGCGTTTGAGCGCGCCGAGTTGACTGAGGATGTGCTGGAGCGGAGGGCGCTTTTGACCTTCGTGATCGTCGGCGGCGGACCCACCGGCGTGGAGCTGGCCGGGGCCATCGCCGAGCTTGCCCGGTTGGGCATGCACAAGGAGTTCCGGCGCTTCGATCCGGCCGACGCCCGTATCGTGCTGGTGCAGTCCGCGCCGCGCATTCTGCCGACCTTCCCGGAGACTCTTTCCAGCATCGCGCAGCGCTCGCTCGAGCAACTGGGCGTCGAGGTGCGCACCGGAAAGCCGGTCGACGCGATAGACCGTTCGGGCGCGCGCATAGGGGGTGAGCACATCCCGGCACGCACAGTATTGTGGGCGGCGGGGGTGGTTGCCTCTCCCGCCGCGCGCTGGCTAGGGGCTGCCGCCGATCGGGCCGGCCGGGTGATCGTCGGTCCGGATCTGAAGGTTACCGGGATGAGCAACGTTTTCGCCATCGGCGATACGGCTGCGAGCAAAGGTTGGGCCGGTCGAGACGTGCCTGGGCTGGCGCCCGCGGCAAAACAGGCAGGCGCTTACGTCGCGCGGATCATCCGGGCGCATGCGTGGGGTCGACCCGTGCCGCCGCCGTTTGAATACCGTCATCGGGGGAGCCTCGCAACCATTGGCCGCAGATCCGCCGTCGTCGAGCTTGGGAACCTGCGTCTGTGGGGAGCACCGGCTTGGTGGCTCTGGGGAACGGTGCACGTGGGGCTTCTCGTGGGTGTACGCAACCGAGTCACGACTATCGTCAACTGGTTCTGGTCGTACGTCACCTTCAAGAGCGCGATTCGCCTGATCACGGGCGCCGATCCCACGACATGAAGCCGCGACGACTTGCAAGCTTGCGGCCGCCTGAGAGCGGCGCGCATCCGCAAGGGAGAGCCGGTAGCCCTGACGGCGGCTCGGCGCCCGGTGGACTCACGAGGGCTCAGAGCCCTACGACTGTCCTAGCCCTACAACTGTCCGTGCAGCTTGTCCACCATTCGGCAAAGCTCGGCCAGCGAGGTGGCCTTGATCTTTCTCATCATGTTGCTGCGATGCACCTTCACCGTGGTCTCGGTGATGCCCATATCGCCGGCAATCTGCTTGTTTAAGCGGCCCTTGGCGACCTCGAACAGAATCGTGCGCTCGCGCGGCGTCAACAACGTGAGGCGGGCCTTGAGCCCGTTCAGGGTCGTCTCATGCTCCCGCCGTGCGCGGTCACGCGCGAGCCCAACATGGACAGCATCGAGAAGATCCTGCTCCCGAAAGGGCTTCGTGAGAAGCTCGATGGCGCCACCCTTCATCGCCTGGACGGTCATCGGAACGTCGGCATGTCCAGTGATGAAGATGATCGGCACTCTCGAGCTCGCCTCGGCGAGATCGCGCTGAAAGTCGAGTCCACTTCGCCCCGGCAATCTCACATCGAGGACCAGGCAGGTGGGGACATCGAGCGGCTCGGATTCGAGAAATTCGGGTATGGACGCGAATAGACGCGATTGTAGGCCGACGGACCGCAACAGTCGCCCGAGCGACTCCCGAAGTTGTAGGTCGTCGTCGATGACTACGACGCACGAGGTTCGGTCGGGCTCAGGTCGCGATCGAAGCTCCATGCAAAGCACCTCTGTGGCTTACAGCTTTCCCCGGGTGCCGGGTGCAGGTCACAGTCTACCCGCACCCGGGTCCGCCGGATAGGCTGAATTCCGTTGGGGAGCACCCGAATGGCCCTAAACCAAGGTTTAGAGTTCCAGGAATGCTGCAGCGTCATTCTCGGAGCCTCACAGATGAAAGCATCCGCCTCATTCGGCGCTGGCTGGGATAGTGACTTCCTGGAAGTGTTGTGGCAGGACGCGGAGCGCGTTTTCTGCAGGCTGCGGCGCGATGATGGCGAAGGCGAAAGATACGCTTTTGTGCCTGTCCTCTCCGGTGCCGAGCATCCCACGCTCGAGAGCATCGATCGCCTCGTGCATGAATACCAGCTCAAGGACGTTCTCGACCGCGCGTGGGCGCTGCGACCCGTGGAGCTCCTACGGCAGCACGAACGGACGATGCTGGTGGTCGACTACACGGGAGGCGAACCCCTCGACCGTCTGATCAGCCAGCCCATGGAAATCGGGCGATTTCTTCATCTTGCGGTGGGCCAGGCGGCCGCACTCGGCCGGCTGCACGCGCGGGGGCTCATCCATAAGGACATCAAGCCGACCAATATCATCGTGAACTCATCGACCGGGCAAGTCTGGCTAACCGGCTTTGGCATCGCATCCCGTCTCCCGCGCGAATGCCAGACACCCGAGCCTCCAGAGTTCATCGCGGGAACGCTCGCCTACATGGCGCCGGAACAGACGGGGCGCATGAACCGCTCCATCGATTCCCGCAGCGACCTGTACTCACTCGGTGTCACCTTTTACCAAATGCTGACTGGTGATCTGCCATTCAGGGCCGCAGACCCGATGGAATGGGTCCACTGTCACATCGCGAGGCAGCCAACATCGCCTACCGAGCGGGTACCGAATGTTCCGGGTCCCATCTCGGCAATCACCATGAAGTTACTCTCCAAGACCGTGGAAGAGCGATATCAGACCGCCGCGGGCGTCGAGAGAGACCTTCGTCGCTGCCTATCCGAGTGGGACGAGCGGCGGCGCATCCGGCATTTCGTTCCCGGTGTCCGCGATTTTCCCGATCGCCTCATGCTTCCCGAGAAATTGTACGGCCGAGATGGGGAAATCGCCATCCTTCTCGCTGCCTTCGACCGGGTCGTCTACCGCGGCAGGCCCGAGCTCGTTCTTGTCGCCGGATACTCCGGCATCGGCAAATCCGCAGTGGTCAATGAGCTCCACAAGACGCTCGTACCACCACGCGGCCTATTTGCATCCGGCAAGTTCGACCAGTGCAGGCGCGACATCCCCTATGCCACGCTGGCGCAGGCGCTGCAGGGCCTCATACGGCCACTTCTGAGCAAAAGCAACGAAGAATTGCGCGAGTGGCGTGAGGCGCTGCGCGCGGCTCTCGAGCCGAACGGACTGCTCATGCTCGAGCTCGTCCCGGAGCTGCGCCACGTCATAGGTGAACAACCGCCGGTACCCGAGCTGCCGCCCCAGGACGCGCGGGGGCGCTTCCAGCTCGTGTTGCGGAGATTCATCGGCGTTTTCGCGCGGCCAGAACACCCGTTGGTGCTGTTCCTCGACGATTGGCAATGGCTGGACGCGGCAACACTTGATCTGCTTGAGGATCTGTTGACTCGCTCCGACCTACAGTACCTGTTGCTCGTCGGGGCCTATCGCGACAACGAGGTCGGTGCCACGCACCCGCTGCGACGCAAGCTCGCCGCGATCCGAGAGGCCGGAGCGGAAGTGCAGGAAATCGCACTCACCCCGCTGAATCGTTACAACCTGGCGCGACTGCTGCAGGACTGCGTTCATTGCGACAGACGGCGCGCCGACCCGTTGGCGCAACTGATTCACGAGAAAACTTCCGGCAATCCCTTTTTCGCCATCCAATTCATTTCCATGCTGGCAGACGAGGGCCTGCTGATCTTTGACTACGACGTAGGGCGCTGGACATGGGACCTCAGGCGCGCGCGCGCCATGAGCAACACCGACAATGTCGTGGAGCTGATGGTTGGGCGGTTGAATCGCCTGCCACTCGAGACCCAGCAGGCGCTGCAGCACTTCGCCTGCTTGGGCAACAGCGCCGGGTTCGACACGCTGCGGAGGATCTGCCGCGTGACGCTGGAGGAGCTGCACGAGCGCCTCTGGGAGGCGGTGCGCGCGGGGCTGATTTTTCGCTCGACAATCTCCTACCGATTCCTCCACGACCGCGTGCAGGAAGCGGCCTACGCGTTGATTCCAAAGGAGAAGCGTGCCGAGTTGCACATGCGCATCGGAATGCTGTTGGCCGCGCAGACTGCTCACGGAGAGCGCGAGGAAGCAATATTCGACATCGTCAATCAGCTGAATCGCGGCAGTGACCTCGTCGTCACGATCGAGGATCGCGAGCGGGTCGCCGGCCTCAATCTGCTGGCGGCCAGGCGCGCGAAGTTCGCCAGCGCATACGCCTCCGCGCTCGAATATCTCCGAGCCGGTAGCGCCCTGTTAACGGAGCAAACCTGGCGAGATAACTACGACCTCATCTTCTCGATCCAATTCCTGATGGCCGAGTGCGAGGTTCTGACGGCGGACTTGGTCGCGGCGGAGGGACGGCTTTCGCACCTATCGCGACGGGCCGACAGCCATCACGATGTGTGTCTGGTAGCGCGTTTGCGTATCACGCTCTACACGAGCCTGAATGAGGCGGATCGTTCGGTGGATGTGTTTCTCGCCTGGCTTCGCCGCGACGGGACCGTTTGGTCGAGACATCCGACTCACGGCGATGTGGTGCGCGAATATGAGCGCATATTGGAGCTCATTGGTGACCGCCAGCTCGAGGAGCTCCTTCAGCTACCGTTGGTATCGGAGCCGGCGGTCGTTGATATGCTCGACGTCTACACCGAGGTGATCTATCCGGCGTTGCTTTATGATGAACACTTTTCCTCGCTCGTGGTTTGCAGGCTGCTGATCCTCAGCCTCGAGCACGGCTACTGTGACGACGCTTGCTACGCGTATGCATGGTTGGCGATATTCGCCGGCCCACATTTCGACAACCACAAGGAGGGTCTGCAGTTCGGTCAGCTGGCGTGCGATCTGGTCGAAAAGCGTGGCCTGACGCGGTACCAGGCGCGGACATACTTGTCGGTGGGCGCTCTAGTGATTCCGTGGACGAGGCACCCGCGGAATGGGCGCGAGCTGGTGCGTCGCGCCTTTCATGTTGCATATCGGATGGGTGATCTCAACTTTGCTGCCATCAGCTGCGATGTATCGATCACGATCTCGTTGCTCGTCGGAGATCCACTCGGCAGGGCGCAAGTGGAAGCGGAGAATGGCCTCATCTTCATGAAAAGAGCAGGCTTCGCGCCGATGATCGACAATTGCGGCGCGAAACTTGCCCTCATCCGTACTCTCCGGGGATTGACGCCATTGTTTGGCCATCTTGATGACCAGGAGTTCAGCGAGCTCGAAGTAGAACGGCGCCTGGGCAGCACCAAGAACCCGGGAGATTCGGGATTTTTCCATTGGACCCGCGTGTTACAGGCTCGTTTCTTTGCGGGCGATTTTTCGTCGGCCGTTCGCGCCTCGCGGGAGGCGGCACGGCTGCGCGCGACCTGGCCGACCAGATTCGGCACCGCCGCCGGCGACTTTCATCTATACAGCGCGCTTGCGTACGCGGCCGCAGCGGATTCCGCGACGCCTGAGCAAAAGGGGTCGCATGTCGCCGCCGTGACGAATCACCTCGACTGGCTCAAAGCGCGGGCCGAAAACAATCCCGAAAGCTTTGAGAGCTGCGTTGCCATCGTCGCCGCGGAGCTCGCGCGGCTGGAAGGCCGCCTGGTGGTTGCTGAGGAACTCTACGAGGAAGCCATTCGCTCCGCACATGCTCAGGGGTTTGTCCAGATCGAGGCGGTAGCCAATGAGCTGGCTGGACGTTTCTACGCGGCGCGCGGTTTTGCGAAGATCGCTTATACCTATCTGTGCGATGCACGGTACTGCTACCTTCGATGGGGCGCGGACGGCAAGGTTCGGCAGCTCGAGCAGCTCTACCCGCGCCTTGGAGTGGAAGCGCCTCTCTCGGACGCCACAACAACGATCCTGGCACCCGGCGAGCACCTCGATCTGGCTACCGTGATCAAGGTGTCGGAGGCAGTATCGGGTGAGATGGTCCTGGAAAAGCTGATTGACACGCTCATGCGGAAAGCGGTCGAGCACGCCGGTGCCAACCGGGGTCTGCTGATCCTTCAGCGAGGCGACGAATATCGCATAGAGGCCGAGGTTACGACGAGCGGTGAGGGGGTGAAAGTCGATCTACGGCGCGAGAGCGTGAGCGCCGCAGCACTACCCCAAGCAGTCTTTCGCCATGTCCTTCGCACGAAGGAAAGTGTTCTGTTGGACGATGCCGCGGGCGAAAGCCCGTTTGCCACCGATGACTATATTCGCGAGCGCGCGACACGATCGGTCCTCTGCCTGCCGATACAGAAGCAGGCTAGGCTCCTCGGGATGTTGTATCTGGAGAATCAGCTGACGCTGAGGGCCTTCACCCCGGCGCGAATGGCCATCCTCAAGCTGCTTGCATCGGCGGCGGCGATCTCGCTGGAAAATGCGCGCCTGTACCGGGATCTGGCGGCGCGCGAAGCCAAGATCAGGCGTCTGGTCGAGGCGAACATCATCGGGATATGCATCTGGGACTTCCAAGGCCGAATCCTCGAGGCGAATGATGCGTTTCTGATGATCGTGGGCCATCGCCGCGAGGATCTCGTCTCGAATCGCATCAGCTGGAGGGACTTCACGCCTCCAGGATGGCGCGAACGTGAGCAACGCGAGTTGGAGCCGCTGCTGGTGGCGACCGGCAGCTTGCAACCGTTCGAAACGGAGTTCTTGCACCGAAATGGTAGGCGGGTGCCGGTGTGGATGGGCGTCGCGACGTTCGAAAGAGGCGGCAATGAAGGCGTCGCCTTCGTACTCGATTTGACCGACCGCAAGCGGGCCGCGGACGAACTGCGAGAGCTACATTCAGAGCTTGCGCATGTGAACCGTCTGGCCACCCTGGGGCAGCTGGCGGCCTCAATTGCCCATGAAGTGAACCAACCACTCGGTGCCGCCCACAACAACGCGCGTGCAGCCTTGCGTTTTCTTCGCAGTGATCCGCCGGACATGGCCGAAGTCACCGAGGCGCTCGAGTGCGTCGTAAACGAGACTTATCGAGCGGGCGACATCATCGGCAGGATTCGCGATCAGGTCAAGAGGGCGCCGCCCCGCAGGCAGGATGTCGATTTAAACAATGCCATTGAAGAAGTGGTAGCGCTTGTGCGAGGTGAGCTGTCGAAACATCGCGTAGTGGTCCAGATGCAGCTCGAGGGAGGATTGCCGCCAGTTCACGGGGATCGAGTACAGCTGCAACAGGTGATGTTGAATCTGATCCTCAATGCGATCGAGGCGATGCATGGGAGTGATGACCAGGCGCGCGAATTGCTGATCAGCAGCCAATCGAGTCTGACGGCTGAAGTCCTGGTCGCGGTGTGCGACTCGGGACCCGGCGTAGCCCCGGAGCAGCGCGAGCGGATTTTCGAGTCTTTCTATACCACCAAGTCTGGGGGATTGGGGATCGGACTGTCGATCTGCCGGTCCATCCTCGATGCTCACGGCGGACGGCTGTGGGCCGATGCGCGTCGGCCGCGCGGCGCCGCCTTCAGATTCACACTGCCGGCGCGCGGGTGAGCGGCCCGGTCTCGGGCTCATTGAGGGAGCGGTTGCGGGGTGAGCCCTGCGAGCGCCAGGTGCTCGGCCTATGCCCAAGGGTCGCTGGCACATCTTTCAGCACTCTCGTTCAAGCGCACTTGCAGGCGTGAGCCTTAGAGTGGAAACCTAATGACATCTCTACTGCATGTGCTCCGAGTGGCGGACGACGAGAAGAGGGCGATCGGCCATTTCAACGTCTCGGATCTGGTTACGCTCTACGGGATCGTCGAAGCCGCGCGTGAGCAAAACGTTCCTGTCGTCTTGGGCGCGTCGGAAGCCGAGCGCCGATTCATGGGAGTCTCGCAGCTGGTAGCGATCGTGAACAGCCTGCGTACCAGGGAAGGGCCGCCGATTTTTCTCAACGCCGACCACACTCACTCCTTAGCGAGCGCAGTGGAAGCGGCCAAAGCGGGATTCGATTGGGTCGTCTGCGATTTCTCTTCGTTGCCCTTCGAGCGTAACGCACGTCAGACCAGGGAAGCGGTGCGGGTGCTGAAGTCCTTGCGCCCGGAAATTCTGGTTGAGGGAGAGATCGGCGATATCGGTAGCGGATCGCAGATCCACGAGGATTCTCCGGGCCCTCTGCGGGCGCTGACCACAGCGGATGAGGCGCATCGGTTCGTGGAGGAAACCGGCGTCGATACTCTCGCTCCTGCCGTCGGGAATATGCACGGTGTGCTGCGAAGCATGCTCCATACCGACGCCAAAAAGCGCTTGGACGTGGAGCGAATTCGTGCGATCAAGGTGCGCACCGGCATGTTGATGACATTGCATGGTGCATCCAACACCGACGATGGCGATCTGCGCGCCGCGATCTCGGCAGGCATGACTGTAGTTCACATCAATACCGAGGTGCGGCTGGCCTGGCGGCGAGGCATCGAAGAGAGCTTGGCAGCGCTGAAGGATGAGATCGCCCCCTATACGTTGCTGGCGCCCGCCGTTGAGGCGGTGAAACGCGTGACCAGCGCGCGACTCGCCTTATTCAGTGGCGGCGAGCCGCAGGCACTGCGCTAGAGTCGTGCGACCTCGACGTCTCGAACGTCCAATCCGAGAGCCGGCCAGTAAAGTGATCAGTCAGTAGGCGCGAAGATGCGTCGTTACTCGGGGTGTCCCAGCGGCCGGCGGCCCCGGTGGACGCGCAACAGAGTGAGCAGCCGGCGCAACCATGCGCTACGCGCGAAGCGGTAGCCGAGCAAGATAGTCAGCATGAGCGTATAGAGCAACGGCTCGCGTACATCGAGCTTTTCCTGCCAGTAGAAGTGCCAGACTCCGAGCAGGGCGATCACGTAAACCAACCGGTGCAAGCGGCTCCAGTCCCTGCCCAATCGGCGCATCATGCGGTTGGTCGAGGTCACCGCCAGCGGAACCAGCAGCAGGAGCGCAGTGAAGCCCACAGTGATGTAGGGACGCTTGACGACGTCCGCGCCGACCATGTGCCAGTTCAGGTCGAGGTCGAGAACGACATACACGGAGAAGTGCAGCAGCGCGTAAAAGAAGGCGAATAGGCCGATCATGCGCCGCAGACGGACCAGGTGCGGCAGGCCGGCGAGTTGGCGCGCCGGTGTGATCATCAGGGTCAGCATGATGAGGTTGAGGGCTGTCTTGCCGTTTTCGAGCTCCAGGAATTTGACTTGATCGACACCGGCGCTGAAGCCGAACCCGCCGAACAGAGCGCAGATCATCCAGGCAAGCGGCGCCAGGCCGGCGACGAACACAGCGGGCTTGTACAGCAGGCGATAGCGCCGTTCAACGTTGAGGCCGAGGAAATGCTGCCGTGTTACAGCGTCCATCATGAGCTGTGCGGCTCTCCGTCAGATTCAGAAGAACCGGTGGAGGTTCATGCCCTTGTAGAGGTAGGCGACTTCGTTGGCATATCCGTTGAACATGAGTGTTGGCTGGCGCTCATGGAAGAAAGGGTTGCCGATGCGCCGCTCGCTCTCCTGGCTCCAGCGCGGATGAGGTACATTGGGATTGACGTTGGCATAGAACCCGTACTCGTCGGGTGCAGCCTGGCTCCAGGTGGTCAGCGGCTGCACTTCCGTGAAAGCGATGCGCACGATGGCCTTGATGCCCTTGAAGCCGTACTTCCACGGCACGATGAGGCGTAGCGGCGCGCCGTTCTGGTTTGGCAGCACGCGCCCGTAGAGCCCCACGACCATGAACGCGAGCGGGTTCATCGCCTCATCGATCCGTAGTCCCTCACGGTACGGCCACTGCAGAATCGGCACCCGCTGGCCCGGCATCTGGCTCGGGCGATAGAGCGTCTCGAAGACGACGTACTTGGCGCGCGAGGTCGGCTTGAAGCGTGTCAACATCTGGGCCAAGGGGAATCCTACCCAGGGAATGACCATGGACCAGGCTTCCACGCAGCGGAAGCGATAGATGCGCTCCTCGAGCGCGTAAGGCCTGAGGAACTCCTCGAGGGGAAAGCTGCCGGTGATCTCCGCCTCACCGCCTACGGCGACGTTCCAGGGCCGCGTCTGCAGCCGTCCAGCGTATTCGGCCGGATCGGTCTTGCCAGTGCCGAACTCGTAATAGTTGTTGTAGTCGCTGATTTGCTCCAACGTATTCGGAGTCCTGTTTTGGTCGGGCGCATCTACTAAAGCGTCGACAGAGTCGCGGGCGTCGTAGGCATAGTGGAGCGGTGTGCCGGCGCGCGCCGGGATCACAGCGGCGCCGGCGCTACCGAGTGCCGCTCCGGCAGCGACCGCGCCCGCGAGGAAGGCACGTCGATTGCAATAGGTCTCGGGCGGAGTGATCTCCGATGGCGCGATACGAGGTACACGCGAAGGCATCGACATGATTGCTTTATGCAACGCGTGGATGGTTCAGGTCAATGCATCGATGGTTCAGGCGCGAGATGAACCGACAGGCACGGCTTATACCGGCTGTCATGAAGTCCGACCCATCAATCAGGAAGCGTATGAGGTCCCGGACGCTTACTTTGAGAGGGGAGCCTTCGCAAGGCGAAATCCGGGTAGGGACCCAAGCACACCGCCGGCGGCAAAGGAAGCGATGCAGATGAGCCCGGTTAGGGCATATCCGCGACCTCCCGTCGTAACTGCCGAGACGACGAGAGGTGCGGCGCCAAAGCCGATCGTATAACCCACTACCGATATTGCCACCGTGCGTCCACTCGGATCGAGCACGGCCATGCGGCTTCGGAAGGATGGCACGGCAAAGAGAAGCCAGAAGGGGGCTAGGAACGCACCCAGTCCGTATGTCCACGGGTGACCACCGAAAACAAAGCAAGCCGCAGCGACCGCCATGCCTGCGCAGCCGACTGCCACCGAGGCGGGCAGCCCGATCCGGGGTCCCAGCCAAGCCGCGAACAAAGGAGCTGGAGTTGCTGCAAGTTGGCCGAGGGAGAGCGACAGCCCCACCTGTTGCGGAGTCAGCCCTTGCGTCGCACCGATGCGTTCTGCATATACCCACATCCCGCTCGTACCCATCCAAAAGGCAAGGTATGCCAACAATATCGGAGCGCCATACAGTAGCGTGGTGACCGGCCCGTTGCGGCGCACCGGGGGTCCTACCGCGACCAGCGGAATCCCACCCAGAAGAGGAAGAGCCGGCAACGGCAGCAGAGCAAGCATCCAAAACAGTCCCGCCGCACCTGCGTGGCCCGCAATGTAAGGTGCTACCGCCAGCAACACGATGGCCATGGTTCCGCTTGCCATTCCGATCATCGAATACACGCGATGTGGATTGGATGTGGCGCAGACCGCGGCCGTTGCCGCCGACATCGCTGCGCCCTCACCTATTCCCGTCAGCGCACGCGCCGCGGCCACAATGAGAGCCGCGTGAGCAACCGCACACATGATATTGGCGACGACAATGGCTGTCACCGCGAAGGCGAGAATGAGCCGCAGGGATCGACCGGGTCTCAATGTTATCGACACGAAGGATGAGGCGAGCGTCATGCCAAGGAGCTGCAACGAGACCAGTCGCCCCGCCGTGGCCTCGGTCAGATGGGAGGCACCCATCATCGCGACGAGAATGAAAGGCATGATGAGGGAGCTGTACTCGCCGCATAGCTCCGCCAACATGAGCGAGGCCATGGTGAGCCGCGATGGCGTCGAGGAGACGTTCGTGGCCGTGGCGGCGACTGTACTGTTCATCATGCGATGCCCGGAGCGAATCTCAGTGATCGCGCTCTCAATCTGATGCTGCTCATCATCGGCGAAATGGCATCCGGTCTGCGGGCCAGCGATCGTGTGCCCCAAGCCGCCGCCCCAAGGCAGCGCAGCGGGGAGGGGACGTCTCGAGAGCCCTCATGAGACGGCTAGGTTCCCCGGCAGCGTGAATCTGAAAGCGGCGCCACGCGGCTGATGAGAGTCCGCCCACAGGCGGCCTCCGTGGGCAAGGATGATGGAGCGGCAGATCGAGAGGCCAATCCCGACTCCTTTGGCCTTGGTGGTGTAAAAAGAGTCGAAAATCCGCTCCCGGTCCTCCGGAACGACGCCGGGTCCCGAGTCGCATATCGCGACCAGCACACCGACCGTCGGGCTCGGTTCCGTGCTAATCACCAACTCCCGCACGAGGTCATCGACGGCCGACATCGCCTCGATCGAATTTAGGATCAGGTTCATGACCACCTGCTGCAGCTGAACTCGATCTCCCCGGACCGGTGGCAGGCATCCGGCGAGCTGCGTCCGGACCGATACTCGTTGCGTCGAGAGTTCACCGCGCACGACTGCGATCACTTCCTCGATGGCGCCGTTCAGGTCGACAGCCTCGTGGCGGGGAGGTCGTTTTTTGGCTAGATCGCGGATTCGGCCGATGATATCGCCCGCTCGATGCGTGTCGCGCGCCACGCATTCGAGCGCGTCCTTGATTTCCGCCAGGTCCGGTGGATCCGCGGAGAGAAAGCGCAAAGCGGCACTCGTGTTGTTGCTCACCGCGCCGATCGCTTGATTGACTTCGTGCGCGACCGAGGCACCGATCTGTCCCATGGTCGCCAGACGGTTCGCATGCGCCAGCTCCGCCTGCAATTCCCGATGCGCTTGCGCGGCGCGCTCGCGCTCGGTCAGATCGAGCACGAAAGCCACACTTTCATCGGTGCTTTCCTCCAGGGTCGCCACGCCCGCGAGTACGGGTACCCGGCTGCCGTCCTTGCGAAAAAATTCCTGTTCAAACGGCCGCAGAGTGCCGGTCGACCTGAGCTGCGACCATTCGGTCGGCGTCAGGTTCGTCCAGCTGAGCCGTCCCGAGACGAGGTCCTCGCGCTCGTATCCGACCATACGAAGAAAGGCATCATTGGCCTCGAGAATTTGCCCCGGAAGACGGAAAATGAAGATTCCGATGATGTTCGCATCGACCAGGCGCCGGATCTTCGCTTCGCGCTGGGCCAGATCGCGGTAAAGAGACGCGTTCTCGATGGAGATGGCAGCTTCCGAGGCAAGCAGCCTGAGGATGGCCATGCGGGCGGGCGTAAAGACCTGGCGCGTCAGGCTGTTTTCGAGGTAGAGCATCCCGAGCAGCCTCATTTGCTTCACTATCGGCAGGCAGAGAAGCGACTGGCTGTGGCGTTTGCAGAGATAGTCATCCGCGGAAAACGGATTGTCGGCAGAGGCGTCATTCAGAAGGACGCTCTCCTTGGTTCGCAGGACATAGCGGAATACGGACTCTGGCAGATGTTGCGAGGTGACTTGCGCCTGTTGCAGGTGGACCTTGATGCCATGTCTGTCGGAACAGATCTCGGCTTCTATCGAATATTCATTGCCGCGCCGAAGAATCAGCAGCCCACGGTCCGCGCCCGCGTGCTCGACCGCGGTGCGCATCACCATCTCGATCAACCTCTCCAGGACGATCTCACCCGCCACGGCTTCCGAGACCTGGATCACGGTCGATAGATCGAGGTGTTCGACGGGCACCGATATGGTGCTGGTCGGCGCCGTGACGGCCGTCTCCGCGCGCAGCTCCGGATGCAACTGCTCGAGTTGTTGGACCTTGCCATTGGCCCCCCAACGAAGGTAGCAATACCGTGCGTCGCGCAGGTAGGTATTGGTGATCTTCTCGAAGCCGCGCGACGCGTAGAAGCGTCCCGCCAGCTCGTTGGCGACCCCCTCATTGTGGACGAGACCGTTGTCGCGGGCCGAGCGAATGGCCTGCTCGTAAAGGTCCATGGCAACGCGGTCGCGACCGTCAAGACGGGCAGCCTCCGCGGCAGCCAGCAGGGCGCGGTTCTCGAAGTTCTCCGGGCAATTCCGCGCCCAGATGTCGAGTCGTCCACGATGTAGCGCCAGAGCTTCGAGATGCTGGCGGCGCTCGTCGGCTGACACGAAGTCGCAGCATGCAGCGTGCGATAGGGCGCTGTAGAAGTGATATTCGGCCTCCTGCAGCTGCGATCTTGACGTCCACAGGAGGCGTTCGGCCTTGCACGAGGCGGCAACGGCCGCACGGCTGTCGCCCGCAAGGAAGTGCGCCTGCAGCTTGTGTATCCAATACCAGCATTCGGTGACATGTAGATTCGGGTTGCTGGCGAACCGCTGCTCTGCCAGCCGCTCATCAAACTGGTCATCATCGAAACTCGCGAATCTCCGGGTCAGGCCGCGCAACGTCCGTGCCAAGCCGAGTTGCGCCGCAATGATGTCGCCGACTGCCCCGAAGCCCGCCGTACGGGCGAATTCGAGTCCATGCGCGGCCTCGCGTTCCACGTCTCGGAGGTGGTCGCCCGCCGCCAGCATGTTTGCGTAGGCGTCGGCGCAGCTGCCGACGGCAAATGTCATATCGCCGATGCCGCTTGCGCCCTCAAATGCTCTCCGGAGCAGATCACGCGCGTCCTTGAAAGGTCTCGTCCACGGGACGACGAGCGATCCGAACAGGTCATAAGTTCGAGGCTGGAGGCGCTTCCATCCGTGTCGCTCGACCAGTTCGCAGCCCAGCCGGCCGAAGCGGTATCCTGTCTCGTAGTCGCCGAAGCTCGAGCCGGCGATTGCTCCCAGCCAGACATAGGCGAAGCAAGAGGCGTCGCAGTTTCCACGCTCGAGGCTCAGATTGACCGCGCGGCAGCTGACCAGGGCGTGCAGATTGTCGTCGATGGCGTACGTGGCCATGATGAGTTTCTGCAAGATATCCAGGGTGGCGATCGATGTCTCATCGCTCAATACGGGCAGCTCGACCAAATCCTCGATGGCGCGGGTCTCGAGCTGCGACCAGATCCGTTCGTATTCGTGTCTCGCCGCCTCCGCGGTCGGATGGAGCGGCCATTCGACGCCGAGATGCCGGAGATAGTCGAGGCCGACGCAGATTGCCTGCTCCGACCGGTCGAGCAGCGTGTATAGATCGACGCGTAAGGCGGCCACTGCGGCCTGCTCGCCGAGAGTGGCAGCGCGCCCGGCGAGCTCGCTCAGACGCTCTTCGGCTCGGCCTGGTTCGCCCGTCACGTACTCGCATTCCGCCCGATTCAGCTCCAGCGCAAACGTGAGCTCACGCCGGCGCGTCGAGGACACCTCCGCCAACAGCGCCGCGCCGGTGACGAAATACGTGAGTGCCGAAGCGAACGCCGCGGACTCCTTGGCGCGCCTGCCGGCAAGCAGGTTGAGCTCGGCCGCCCGCTCGCGCTCGTCTGGCGCGGTGATCGACGCCGCACCGCGGTTGAGCTGATTGACGATGTCAAAGATTGCCTCTTCGCGCTTTTCGGGTGGCGTGTGTATCGCGAGTAAGGACCCGAGTCGCAGGTGGGCCGCGGGCCGCGAGGGCTCGGGCATCAGCGAATACGCCGCCTCCTGCACGCGGTCGTGTACGAACTTGTATGAGCCTTCAAACGGCTCGATGAGCTCGAGGAGGACTGCCGGCCTCAGATCCAGGTGAACCTGCTCTTCGGAGATTTCCCGCGCCAATGACAGCATCGGAACTTCTGCCCGGCTTCCCAGACAGGCGAGGACCTGCAAAGACCTCCGCGTCTCGTCGGGCAGTCGGCGGAGTTTCGCGACCATGAGGTCGGCGACGTTGTCGGTGTACCCCTTGGCGTGAATGCGCTCGAGCTCCCAGCCCCATCGCAGCCGGTCATGGTCGAAGGCGAGCAGTCCTTCGTCGGCGAGCGCGCGTACGAACTGAGTCAAAAAGAACGGGTTGCCGGCCGTTTTCTCGTAAAGCAGCCGCGCCAGCGCGGCACTGCGCTGTGGCTCGCAGTGCAGCGTATCGGCAACCAGTTGATCCACATTCTCGAGGGACAGCGGTGGCAGATGAATCTCTCGCACCGGCACACCGGTTTGCCGAATGCTCCGCAGCTTGCGCATCAACGGGTGCGCCGCCTCGACCTCGTTGTCGCGATAAGCGCCTATCAGCAGCAGGTATCGCACATCCGGCTGGGTCAACAATCCCTCGACAAGATCGAGCGTCGCCGCGTCGAGCCATTGCAAATCATCGAGGAACAACGCGAGCGGGTGCTCCGCCTGAGCGAACGCAGCGATGAATCGCCGGAGGACCAGTTGGAAGCGTCGCTGTGCGTCCTGCGAGGGCAGCTCCGCGATGGGCGGCGGTTCGCCGATGATGAGCTCGAGGTCAGGAACCAGATCCACGATCAGGCGGGAATTCGGTCCGAGCGCTTCCTGCAGCGCGCCCCGCCAAGCGACGAGGTCCGCTTCGGAGCTTCCGAGCAAGGGACGGACCAGCCCCTTGATCGCTTGCGCCAGGGTCGCGTATGGGATGTTACGCTTGCTCTCGTCGAACTTGCCGGTAGCGAAAAGTCCGCGCCAGGGAACGAGGACCCTGTGCAGCTCGTGCACGAAGGACGACTTGCCGATGCCGGAGTATCCCGAAACCAGTATCAGCTCCGGCGCGCCGTGTTCGACGACCCGATCGAAGGCCGCGAGTAACGTCTCGATCGCGTCGTCTCGCCCGTACAGCGTCTCGGGAATCAGCAGTCGGTCGGGGACGTCGCGCGAGGCGAGCGCGAACCCGTCGATTCGACCTTTTCCCTCCCACTGCGCCAGGCATTGGCGCAGGTCATGCTCGACACCGGCGGCGGTCTGATATCTCTCCTCGACTGCCTTTGAGAGCAACTTCATCGTGATTGCGGAGAGGAGGGCTGGGACATTCCGCGACCGGTCCCCGGGCGCCGCCGGCTGTTTTGCCACATGACAGTGCACCCACTCCATCGGATCGGAGGCCGTGAACGGCAGGCTTCCGGTGAGCATTTCGTAGAAGGTGACTCCAAGCGAATAAAGGTCGCTCCGGGAATCGCTGCAGCGATTGACTCGACCCGTTTGCTCGGGAGCCATGTAGGCGAGTGTTCCTGCGATGAACTCGGGAGGCTCGGGCAACTGTCGCTCGCGCGTCAGGCGAGATGCAGTGCCGAAGCCGGTCAGCCAAACCTGTGAGGTCGTGTAGTCCACGATCACGTTGGCAGGTTTGATGTCCTTGTGAATGATTCCACGAGCGTGGAGCCGGCCGAGTGCGGCCGACAGGGCGATGCCGATGCGTAGAAATTCGCCGATCTCCATGGGCTGCCCGATGAGACGATGGAGAGGCTCACCACCTCGGTACTCGACGACCAGCAGCAACCGCTCGCGCGTGCGCACGAGATCAGTCGGCCGCAGCGCCCAGGCACCGTCGAGGCAGTCCCTCAGTCCGTATTCGTGACTGAGACGGTTTATACTCTCGAGTGTGGGATACCCGTCGCCGGAGGCGACGGGGGTGAATGCGTATCTACCAGCCTCAGCATGGTCGCGCCCAAGTCTGCCGAAGGCACGTTCGGAGTCTTCCCACAACACATGGAAGGGATCGCTTTGCCCCATAGTGGCGGTACACGGTCGATGGTTTCGTCTGTCGGACTGCCGCGAGGGCTCATTTCCCAAAGGCACGTTTCTGAGCCGCCGCCGACCGTTGTCAAGTGCTCCCGGGCGGCGCGCAACCCGCTATCGCCGGGGGTCTGGCAGTTGCGCGGAAGCGCAACCCGAATGCTCGAGGCGTAAACCGCACGGCATCCCCCGGCTCATTTTGGCAGCCGCCGATCCGCGCCGCAACACCTCGAGCTGCCGTCTCGACCCGCGCGGTCATAGGGTCGGGGAACCTGAGAGCACCGAGCGCCATTTCGGCTGGGGTGCGGAACACGGCGGCGATCCTGGGGTTCCCGATCCTCGGCCCTACAGCGGCGCTGAGCGACGAGCGGGTGGACGAGGCGCACGACCTGGTGTCGTGACGAGAAGCGCGGTGTTCTAACAGACCTCGTCGACGTCCGATAATGGTTTGACCATGCACGCTTGGCGCTCTGGAGAGCTCGGCCGCCTCGCTAAGCTGAGAGCTGTTGCAAGGGCGACCAGCAGCGCGGTAGCGCGGTGAGGCGGACGGTGTCGGGGTCCAAATCCGCGACTCGCCAGAGGCCTGCGAGGACGGAGCCCAAGATCGATCCAATCAGCCGGCGACTACCGCCGCACCGACGCCGGTTCTGCGAACACCTGTAGCCCTGGCGCCAGACCCCTCTACCACGCGGGTGCCGCTCCGTTGTCCAGGGTCACAGCCTATCGCTCGCGCAACTGCTCGAACGTCCGGGGTGACACCGACGGCTGGGGCCAGCGGGATGCGCGCTGGTGCGCCCTCCGGATCGGGACTTGGTGCTCGAAGTTGACATTCAATCCCCACCCAGGCGCCGTGAGACCTACTAGCGCTGGCGAGAAGAAAAGTTAAATAAATCAATACTCTGGCCGACAGGATTGAACCTGCGACGCTTACGAGCTACGAAGTCCGCGGGAGTTCTGCGGCCAAGCGGGGCGAGTAACGCGGCCTTATCCGCTGCCACGCTTGCCAAAGCATTCTAGCGCAATTTTGGCACGGCGCATCTATCATGCCGTGCGGCGCTCCAGGACCATTGCGGTGCTCGCAGCACTCGATCCTGTTAGGCCGGACGAGATGCTTCGTGTGACGATCTACCGGGAGATCGAGATATGAACAAAGTCGCAACGCGCGCCGTATTCGGCGCGGTCCTGCTGGTGTGCGCGTTCGCCGTGCATTCGGATGACATGGCGTCCTTTGCCACCGGTGGCTATGCCACGGCGTTACGAACGATGGCGGTAATGCACAAGATGGACATGAATCACGACCACATGGTGTCACGGAAGGAGTGGATCGCGTTCCAGAACAAGGTGTTCACGATGATAGACAAGGATAAGACCGGAGAGGTCGACGAGTCCGAATACATGCGCGCCTATCCGGATGTGGCTCAGTTCGCGACCGGCGGCTACGCCAGCGGCCTGCTCACGCGCGAGATGTTCAGTAAGATAGACACAGACCGGGACGGCAAGATATCTCGCGGAGAATTTCTCCGCTACCAGCTCAAGATATTCGACATGATGGATACGAGCCGCGTGCACAAGGGGTTGCTCGGCCCCGCGGAATTCTTCGGAAGCGGCGGCACGCCTCCCCCCTGAGCCGGCAAAATCCATGGTCGTTCCAGGCG
>Ga0335074_10000642_pt1 | contig 48745 bp, 51 predicted proteins | sample Lox_Sample_23_FD_206715 | JGI IMG/M metagenome (GOLD analysis project Ga0335074, IMG submission 206715) | Soil microbial communities from Loxahatchee National Wildlife Refuge, Florida, United States - Lox_Sample_2.3 | ecosystem: Environmental > Terrestrial > Soil > Wetlands | place: USA...
GGGACGTCCGGCGCGCCGCTCGCACAGCGGATCGCGGTGTATTCGGCGGGGTACGTGTTCGGGCGATCTTCGTGGGGGACGGCGGCGACGTTCGGCAACCAGTCGTTCTACTCGCTGCGGTTCGGGCCGGGCACCGAGATCCACGGCCACGCCGATCACATGGGGCTGACCTACTACGCGGACGGGCGCAACCTGATCGTCGACGCCGGCCACACCGGGTACGAGCAGACGCCGTACCGCACGTACCTGCTCTCGCCGGAGGCGGCCAGCACCCTGGTCATGCCCGGCGTGCCCTTCGACCCGTCCGCTTCGACCGCCCTGATACACCAGGCCATCGGCGCGCAGGGGCAGTTCTACGAGTTCTACGACACCGCCTTCGCCGGCCGACCGCGCTACCGCAGCGTCTACGTCGACCAGGACCCCGACCTGGTGCTGGTGTTTGACCGGGCCTCCGGCGCTTCGAGCTACGAGCAGCTGTGGCACCTGGACCCGGGCCTGTCCGTTACCACGGTGACCCGCTCGTACGCGATCGCCACCGCGCCGGGAACCCAGTTGGAGATCCGCCAGATCCCGCTGCCGGGCCAGGTGATCCCGGCCGGGTCGACGCGGGTGGTCGAGGGGCAGGTCGACCCCTACCAGGGCTGGGTGTCGCACGGGATGCTCCAGCGGACCCGCGCGCCCGTGGTCACCATGAGCCGCGCCGGCTCGAGCGCCGCGATCCTGACCCTGATCGCTCCGACGGCTCCCGGAGTGTCGATCGGCGCCTCCGCCGGCCCCGGCCCGGGGGGCTGGTACCGGCTGCGCGTGGACATCGGCGGCCGCCAGCTAGCCTTCCTCATCAGCCCGGGCGGGACTATCGAGCAGGCTTAGTGTCTGCCGCCCTCGCGAGGGCGGCTAGGGTTCGGAGCCATGGGACTCTTTGACATGCTCGGCGCCCGCGGCGCCTACGACCAGGTCTACGGCGGCGGAATGCCGCACCACGAGGTCAGCCACGACCTGCTGGCGGGCGCGGCCGGCTTCGAGGCGGTGCGCATGTACGAGCATCACCGCGAGCGGGAAGGCATCGTCGAGCACCACGCGCTCGGCAAGGAACTGCTGGCCGGCTTCGCCACCGCGGAGGTCGACAAGCACTTCGATAGCGGACGGTACGGTCACCTGGACCGTGAGCAGGCCCGGATGCAGGCTCAGCAGCAGGCCGACCACCTCTGGCAGCAGCAGAACGGCCGGTGGTGAACCCGTAATACGGCGGCGAGGGCGGGTGCCTGCGCGTCGCGCAGCGCCCGGTTGATGAGGCCGGCGAGCTCGTCGCGCGTCGGGCCCGGGGCGAAGGGGCGGCGCCAGCCGGTGGCGTAATGACCCGCACCTGTACCAGCTGCTCGTGGGCCAGCGGGGCTGGACGACCGCCGAGTTCGAGCGGTGGCTGTCCGCCGCTCTGGCCGCCACGCTGCTTCGCCCCTAGGCGCCGCCGCCGTCCTGTTTCATCCGTTCGATCCGTTCGGCGCGCAGGGCCGAACGGCGGACCTTCCCGGCGTCGTCGCGCAGCGGCGTGGTGGCGCGCTCGATCACCCTCGGCAGCTTGCCCGGCGCCAGCCGCTGACACAGGTGAGCCAGCAGATCCTCATCGGAGACCGGCTCGGACAGCTCGACGATGGCGTAGGGAATGCTGCCCAGGTCCTCATCGGGCAGGCCGATCACGCAGCACGACTGCACGGCGGGGTGCTCGTCGAGGGCGGCCTCGATCTCGGCCGGGTAGACGTTCGCCCCGCCGACCAGGATCATGTCCGCGAACCGGTCGGTGATGTAGACGTACCCGTCGGCGTCGACGTGGCCGATGTCGCCGAGCGACTCCCACCCGCCGGCGGCGCTGCGCGCGGTCGCGCCGACGTACCGGTACGGAGACGGGGCACCCGGACCCCGCCGCATCCAGATCTCCCCCTCCTGCCCGGCGGGAACGGGCCGGCCCTCGACGTCGCGTATCTCGATCTCGCCGATCACCGCCCGGCCGGCCGACCCTCGGTGATCCAGCCATTCGGTCCCAGTGATCACCGTCATGGCCTGCAGTTCGGTACCACCGTAGAGCTCGAGGATCTTCTCCGGGCCGAGCCAGTCGATCCACGCCTGCTTGAGCCACGCCGGGCACGGCGCGGCCATGTGGAAGGCCACCTCCAGGCTCGAAACGTCCGCGCCGAGGCGGACCTGCTCGGGCAGGTGCCAGATGCGGAGCATCATGGTCGGCACCAGGTACAGCCAGTTCACCCGGTGCCGCTCGACGAGGCGCAGCGTCTGCTCGGCGTCGAACCGGGGCATGACCACGACGTGGTTGCCGAGCAGCATCCCGGTCGCGGTCACCACGAACGGCGCGTTATGGGAGATCGGTCCGGTCACCAGGACGCACCCGCCTGGGCGCATGTGGATCAGGCCACCGAGCCCGCCCACGTTCTCCACCACGGCAGGCGAGGTGGCCGCGATCAGTTTCGGCCGCCCCGTGCTCCCGCCGCTGGTCACGAGCTTCCACTCCGGTGACACTCCCGGCGTGAACTCGCCCGCGGGAATCTCCTCGGGGATCGACTCCAGGGTAGGGCGCCCGCCCGCCTCCGCCGCCGGCACCCCCACCGCCAGCGCCGGATCGGCGAGTTCCACGATGGCCGAGCGCTCCAGGGGCGGGAGCCGGCCGGAGATCGGCTGCGGCACCGCGCCGAGCGCCCACGCCGCGAACATGCTCTCCACGAGACCGATCGAGTTGGGCAGGCCGATCGTGACCGTCGAGCCCTGCGCCACCCCGAGCTTGGCGAACAGCGCCGCCAGGCCCCGGACCCGCCCCGCGAACTCGGCCCGGGTCAGCGTCACCTCTCCGCACGTCAGCGACGGCCGGTCCGGGCCGGCTTCCGCCAGCCCGCCGATCACCGAGAAAAAGGGCGTTCCCTCCATTCCTCGGAACCTACCCCCCGCGCCTACCCCGCGCGCCTTCCCGGGGGAAAGATGGGCGGCATGGCCTTCGAGCTGACCGAGCGGATCGAGCGGCACCTGACCGGCGACCTGATCGCCTGGCTGACCACCGTCACCCCGGCCGGGCGGCCGGCCCCCAGGCCGGTCTGGTTCGTCTGGGACGGCGCGGCGATCGTCATCTACAGCCTGAACCGCGGCGCCAAACTCCGGCACATCCAGGCCAACGACCAGGTGGCGGTGCACTTCAACTCGAACGCCGACGGCGGGGACATCGTGGTGATCAGCGGCCGCGCTGAGTTCGTCCCCGACGCGCCTCCCCCGTCGCAGTTCCCGGGGCTGCTGGACAAGTACGCCGCCGCCATCTCGCGGATGGGCCAGACCGCGCAGTGGTACGACGACGAGTACGGCGTCGCCTTGCGCGTCACCCCGGAACACGCCTGGACGATTCCCGGCTAGCGCGCCACACCGGCCCAGATGACCTCGTCGGGGTGCCACGATGGTGCCATGAGCGCTGTTGACTATGTCCAGTTGCCGGATGGCCGTCGTCTCGACGTGCGGGTCAGCGGGCCCGGTGACGGGTTGCCGCTCGTGTTCCACCACGGCACCCCCGGCGCCGCCACCCCGATCCGGGCGCTGGAACGGGCCGCGCACGCCCGCGGACTTCGCCTGGTCACGACGTCCCGGCCGGGGTACGGGGGCTCCACCCGCCAGCCGGGCCGCACCGTGGCGGACGTGACGGCCGACACCGCCGCGGTGCTGGCAGCGATCGGCGCCGAGCGCTGCCTGATCGCTGGCTGGTCCGGCGGTGGCCCCCACGCCCTGGCCTGCGGAGCCCGGCTCGGCGCCGCCGCGGCCGTGCTGGTGATCGCCGGCGTCTCCCCGTACCCGGCGGCGGGCCTGGACTGGATGGCGGGCATGGGCGAGGAGAACGTCGTGGAGTTCTCCACCGCGTTGCGCGGCGAAGCGGAACTGCGCCCCTACCTCCTCAAGGAGGCCGAACAACTGAGAGAGATAACCGCCGACCAGATCATCGCCTCGCTCGAGACGCTGCTGCCCGACGTCGACCGCGCCGTCCTGACCGGCGAATTCGGTGACGACATGGCCGCAGGCTTCCGCGAGGCGGTCCGCGTCAGCGTGGACGGCTGGCTCGACGACGACCTGGCCTTCACCCGACCGTGGGGGTTCGACCTGGCGGAGATGACCGCCCCGACCATGATCTGGCAGGGCAGCTCCGACCTCATGGTCCCCTTCGCCCACGGGCAGTGGCTCGCCGCCCAGCTTCCCGGCGCCTCGGTCCACCTGGAACAGGGCGAGGGGCACCTGTCGGTCGGGCTCGGCGCCCTCGACCGCATGCTCGACGAGCTCGTGAGCGCTGGCGCGGGGTCAGGCCGGGCGCGGCCAGGAGCTCGCCGGTCGACAGGGCCGCACTGATGGTGATGCCGCGGTCGATGCCGACGACCTGGCCGTTGCCCGGCGCGGGGACCGGCCCGGGGATGGCGGCGAAGGCGACGTGCCAGCGTCCGGCCCGGTCCAGCGTGATCCGGAACGACTTCACGCCCGGGGGCACTCCCGCAGCGCCTGCAACTGCACGACGTGGCTACCCGCGGCCAGCCACGGGTGCTCCGCCAGCGCCGCGGGTGAGCTGCTCAGCTAGACAGAACCTCGCGCAGGATCGCGGCGAAGGCCTCCGGGTCTGCCGTGGGGTCAAACCCACCGTCGGTGAATCCGCCGTGGCCGCCGGGGAAGGTGACGGGCGTGGTGCCGAGCCGTTCGGCCACGGCCACGGCCGCGCGGCCGGGGAACGCCTGGCCGGAGTCGGCTCCGACGCCCACGACGATCCGGGTCGATCCCGAGCGGAGCGCGCCGAAATCGTGCCGGTGGCCGGGGCAGGACAGCATGTTCTGCCCGACGAGCGGGTGGTCCCGCGAGCCGTCGTCCTCGGTCGGCAGCCCGAAGTTCGCGGGATTCGGAGCCGGCTGGTCGGCGAACCCGGCCGGGATCGGGCCCGCCAGGCTGACCATCGCGATGAATTGCGCCATCGCCGGGCCGAAGCCATCGCGCTGGTAGGTCTGGTGGATGCCCGCGCACGCCGCCAGCACGGCCTCGCGGTCAGGTAGTTCCTGAGCCGCGGGCGGCTCGTGCGCGACGAGCGTGCGGACCTGCTCGGGGTGCTTGGCCACCAGGGCCAGCGCGTTGACCGCGCCGCCGCTGCTCGCGAAGATGTCCACCGGCTCGGCACCCAGCGCGGCGATCAGCCGGTGCAGATCGTCCGCGTGCTCGTCGGGCGTGGTCTCGAGCGCGCCGTCGGTGCGCTTGCTGCGCTCCGCCCCGCGGGGATCGTAGGTCACGACCGTGCGGTCGGTGAAATACCCGGCCAGCGCGGTGAACCCGGAAGCGTCCATCGGCGACCCGATCAGGAGCAGGACCGGCTCGGTCGCCGAGTCGCTGTCCCGGACGTCGTAGTGCAGCACGGCGCCCGGCGCGTCCAGGGTGTGCGTCTTCGGCTCGGTCATCTGGGTCCCCTTCGGTGGCTTCGCGGTCTGTACCGGTAAGACGTACCAGGTCAGCGAAACTCATCGCCCGGACCGGGTGGTCCGCACGCTCAGGTGAAGATCCCGCGCGGGACGGTCATCGAGACGACCCAGTTCGGGAGGTCTACCGTCTCGCTGATCTTCAGGTCACCGGCCACGCTGCAGATGGCGTAGGCCTCGTGCAGGCTCAGCTGCTGGTCGCTGACCAGCCAGTCGACCATGTCCCTGACCGCGTTCTTCGCGTCTTCCATCAGGTCCGGGCCCGCGCCGGTGGTGTGGTAGTACCCGTGGCTGAGCATCTCGGCGGGCATCGCCAGCTGGCTCGGATCCGCGGCCGGGACGATCGCCCGGGGCGAGGCGATGACGGCGTTCTTGATCACGCCGAAGCGCACGGTCACGGCCATCAGCGTCTCGATGGCCGTCACGCACACCTCGCCGTCGCCCTGAGCCATGTGCCCGTCCCCGGCGGAGAACTTCGCCCCCTCGACGTAGACAGGGAACTGGATCCTTGCCCCCTTCACGAACTGCCGCACGTCGGCGTTGCCGCCATTACCGCCGCCCACGTTCGGGGGAAAGGTGCGGTACATCCCCTTGCGCAGCGGCGCGACCCCGTAGATGCCCATGAACGGGGCGATCGGGATCCGCGCCTGCCGGCCGGTGTCCGCGCCGGTAAACGCGGCGAAACCGCTGCTCTGGCCCCGCTCGAAGGTGAACAGCTGGACGAACGGGGCGCCGCTGTTGTAGGGCTGATCCTCGGGAATCGCGCCGTGGACCCGGCCCGGGCTGGGGTCACTGATCTGGGAGGCCTCGGTGAACTGGGCGAACGGGGAGAGCACGTCGGGTCGCAGCGCGCCGAACAGGCCCAGGGTCGGGCCGATGACCACGTAGCCGAAATCCACCAGCGGGCTGACGTCCAGGACCTCGACCTCCAGGATGTCGCCCGGCTCGGCCCCCTCCACGTGGACCGGACCGGTCAACGGGTGGACCCCGCCCAGGTCCAGGGTCAGGCTGCCCTCCGGCGTCAGCGTCCTGGCCGCCTCGCCGATGTCCAGGGCGTCGCGGCAGAGCAGCTGGATCGCCTCCCCCGGGCGCACCCAGGCCGCCGGCGGCAGGTCGCGATTCCAGCGGTTGTGCAGCACCCGGCCGAACCCGTCGAGGACCCGCGCGCCGCCGGGCCCGGCCACCACCTCGGGCGTGCCGGAGCCGGCCACGTCCAGCCCTCCGACGGCGCCCGCGGCCACGCTCGAGAACGCGGCCGCCGTCGCCGGGCCGACCGAGGCCTCCTGGATCAGCCCGGCGCCGCTGCCGGAATGGACGAAACACATCGTGGCCTCCTCGCGCATCGTGCCCGAAGGCATCGTCCTGTCCCACCCTTCCGCAAACCCCGGGCCCGGGGAAGACAGCCCGCTCAGGAGACAGGGCCCAGAAGCGATAATTGGGTCATGGCGTCCTCGCTTGCCGGCCACCACGCCGGGTCAGCCGCGCCGGGTCTCGTCCTGCCCGAAGGTCCGGCCTATCCGCGCATCGTGCAGGCGTGGCTGTGGCTCAAGAAACCGCTCTGGTTCCTCGAGTACTGCAGCCGGGCCTACGGCGACGTGTTCACGATGCGCCTTCCTCTCGGGATCAACCTGGTCCACCTCGCCGACCCCGAGCTGGTGAAGGCCGTCTTCGGCGGGAACCCTGACGCCCTGCGCGCCGGCGAGGCCAACGCCACCATCCTGGAGCCTCTGGTCGGCCGGCATTCGGTTCTGGTCCTCGACGGACCCGAGCACGCGCGGCAGCGCAAGCTGATCCTGCCCGCGTTCCACGGAGATCGCATGCGCGCCTGGGAGGCTGCCATCCGGGACATCACGCGGGCCGAGATCGCCCGGTGGCCGGAGGGCCAGCCGTTCGCGCTGCGCCCGAGCATGCAGTCCATCACCCTGGACGTCATCATCCGCGTCGTCTTCGGCGTCGACGGCAGCGCCCGCGGTGATGACCTGCGCCGGCGCATCGTCACGGTCATCCGCATCGGCCGCAACCCGTTCCTGCTGCTGGCAACGCGCGATCGCCGGCTCGGACCGCACGCCCCGTGGGCCCGGTTCCTCCGGGCCAGGGATGAGCTCAGCGCCGCGCTTATCGCGGAGATCGGCGGGCGGCGTCGCGCGCCCGACCTGGAGCAGCGCGGCGATGTCCTATCCCAGCTGCTCCTGGCCCGAGACGACGAGGGCCGGGCGATGACCGATGAGGAGGTGCGGGACGAGCTGGTGACCTTGCTGTTCGCCGGGCACGAGACGACGGCGACGGCGCTGGCCTGGGCGCTGGACCTCCTGCTCCACCACCCTGCCGCGATGAACCGCCTGCAGGCGGAACTGGACCGTGGCGAGATGGAATACCTAGACGCGACGATCAGGGAGACGCTGCGGGTGCGCCCGGTGGTGGCGCTCGTCGATCGCCTTGTACGCCAGGCCACCCGGGTCGGCGAACACACGATTCCCGCGGGCGCGATCGTGTGCCCCAACATCTACCTATCCCAGCGGCGCACGGACCTGTACGAGAACCCTGAGGCGTTCCGGCCCGAGCGGTTCACGGGGCAGGCCCCGCCGGGCTACGGATGGTTCCCCTTCGGCGGCGGGATCCGGCGCTGCGTGGGGGCCAGCTTTGCCACCTTCGAGATGCAGATCGTCCTCCCCGAGGTGCTCCGGGCCGTGACGCTACGCCCCGCCACGCCCAGGCCTGCCCGGGTCCGCCGGGAGTCGGTGACCTTCGTCCCGCACGACGGCGCACGCGCCGTCGTGGTCGCCCGTCACGCCGGGGCGGCCGACGCTTCCTCGGCCCGCTCCAGGGCCGCGGAGAACAGGTAGCTGGTCGCCAGGCTGCGGTAGGGCCGCCACTTCTCGGCGATATCCAGGACCTCCTGCTGGCTGGGGAGGTGCCCGAGCTGATAGACGACCTGGATCGCCTTACGCAGCGCCAGGTCGCCCGGCAGCACGACGTCCTCCCGCTGGAGCGCGATCAGCATGGCGCCCTGCACCGTCCAGGGGCCGATCCCCGGGATCGCGGTGAGCTCCGTCATGAGCTCGTCGTCCGACAAGCTACTCAGGACGTCCGCCTCCAGCCGGCCGTCGGTCAGCCGCTCGGCGAGGTCGCGGAGCGTGCCGACCTTCCGCCACGAGAATCCGGCCTCACGCAGGCGCTCGGGGTCCACGGCCAGTAGCTCTGCCGCCGAGGGGAGATGACCCCCGAACATCTCCTGGACCCGGCCCAGGATCCGGCGGGTCGCCGCGACGGACAGCTGCTGGCCCGCAATCTGGAACAGCAGGGCGCCGTACAGGTCCATCGGCGGCAGCTGCTGCATCCACGCCCGGGGGTCGAAGTCCGGCCGTTCGGCCATGAGCCGGGCCAGCACCGGGTCCGCGCTGCTCAGGTAGGAGCGCGCCTTCAGCAGCAACTTGGCGCGGCTGGAATCCTCGGTCACGGGTCCGCTCCCTTCCTCGGGGCCCGCTCAGCGGTGGGCGTGCCACCATCATCACCCTCGGGTCCGACAGTTCGCCTGCCCGGTGAGAGGATCCGCGGGGAGGGGTGGCGGGATGTCCAGGGTCGTGGTTATCGGGCAGCACCCGGGCGACCCGCTCTCCCTAGCGATGGAGCACGACCAGATGACGCGGGCCCGGGTGATCCCCTGGTACCAAGCCACGGTGGACTTCGACCGGGCCCGCAAGGCGCAGATCGACGCGGCCATCGAGGGCAGGCCCGCCCCGCCGTCCACCGGCCCCGTGCTCCTGGTCCAGCAGGCATCCGGAACGGCGATGCTGTACGACGCCGACATCTTCCGGGGCATGATGGATATCGTCGCGGTGAACGCGCTGCCAGCCGAGGTGTTCTCCCGGCCCGGGTTCGCCGGCCAGGCCGCGGCGCTCGCCGAGGCCCATGAGCCATTCGTCCCGCCCGCCCCGTCCCGCGCCGAGGTGCTCGGCATGCTGGCCTGAGCGGGTAACTCAGGGCGCGCCGGGCACCGGCGGGGTGCCGTGGGTGTGGAACGACTCGATGGTCTTCAGGCCCCACGCCTGGCCCCTGGCCCGCTCGGCCTCGGTCCAGTTGACCGGCGGCCAGTCGGGGGCCAGGACCAGCCGCGCCCCGGCGGTGCACAGCTCGATGCGGTTGCCGCCGGGCTCGTACACGTACAGGAAGAAGGTCTGCTGGATGGCGTGCTTGTGCGGGCCGGTCTCGATGAACACCCCGTGGTCCAGGGCCAGGTCGGCCGCGCGCAGGATGCCCTCCCGGGAGTCGACCGCGAACGCGATGTGGTGCAGCCGCCCTGGGGTTCCGGTCCAGTCCCGGGTGTAGACGACGTCGTACCCCTTGTTCGTGAACGTGGTCCAGCTGCCGGCGGTGCTGCCGTCGTCCATGACGATCTGCTCGGTGACCAGGGCCCCGAGCGTGTCGCGCAGGTAGTCCCGGTTGGGCACCACCTCGACGCCGAGGAAGTTGACGTGGTCCAGGCGGCGCACGGGCACACCGTGCGCCGGGTAGGCCTGCGCCTGGTTCTTGAGCGACGGGGCCAGTTCCGCGGGCGGGGCGTACCACTGCGATTCGTAGTAGAGGCCGAACTCGTGGCCGTCCGGGTCGGTGAAGACGTACGCCGGGCCGTAACCCGGGTCACCGTCGGCCCAGCCGGCCCCGCGGCCGGTGGCCTCGATCTCCTTGACCAGCCGTTCCAGCGCGCCCGGGCTGGCGGCGCGCAGGCTGGTCCGCCCGACGCCCGACGTGGCGTGCGCGGTGAGCTTGATCGTGGTCTGCTCGTAGTCGTCCCAGGCCCGCAGGAACACCGAGTCCCCGGCCGATCCGGTCGCGGTCAGGCCGAGGTAACCGGTAAAGAACTCCAGGCTCTGTTCGGGCACCGGGGTGCGCAGCTCGACGTGGGCCAGGTGGGCGATCTCGTGCATCGGTGGCATGGCTACTCCAGGCTCAGAGCGTCCCGGCGGCGTGCTCCCGGGCGATATGCTCGCACGCTCGCGCCGTCAGCGCCATGATGGTCGGCGTCGGGCCGACGGCGCCCGTCGAAACGTAACAGCTGGCGCCGGTGACGAACAGGTTGGGAACGTCCCAGGACTGGTTGCACTCGTTAAGGACCGAAAGCGTGACGGCCGGGGCCGCTGTCTGCACCGACAGCATGCCCCGGCCGTCGCCGAGTGGGGCCTATCAGGCCTGTGGTACGAGCATCAGGAGACCGTGCAGAACTGCGTCCACCAGATGAACGGCGGGCACGCGCGCGCCGCCGGGCCCGACAGCGCGAAGGTCCCGAAGTTGGGCCACGCGATCCCGGTCTGGGACCAGCCCCCGAAGACGAACCCGGAATGGCTGATCGAGCCGGTGTAGGTCCGGGTTCCCTGGACAACGCTCGGATAGGTGAACGAGAACGACACGAAGTTCCCGTTGACGGTCCCGACGATCGGCCGGGTGACCGGGAAATAGGGGTCGTCCAGCCACCCGGACAGGCAGCTGCCGTGCTGAACGAAGTCCGCCGTGTAGGTGTAATGGCTGAACACCTTGTACGTCACGTCAACCGTCTTGAAACCGTTCAGGTTCCACCGTTCCTTCTGGAACGGGTTGCAGAACAGCGGCAGGTGCTCCTCCGTGCTGACCGCGCGCGCCGCAGGGCTCGCGGTCTGGGCGCTCGCGGTGCCAGCCCCGGTGACAATGACGGCCGCGATCGCGGGACCCGCAAAGCAGGCCCGGATGATCGCCTTGGTACCCATTCGCATAACAAATTCCTCTCTTAGCTCACGGGTGGATGAGGGTTCTCACCCTGACAGTGGGGCCACATGCGCGTCTGATACAGCGGGATTGCGGCCATGCTCCTGAAGAGCGCGAAAGCGCACTATTGAGGACGCGCAGAGCGGAGCCAGGGTGCTCACGGTGGTCGGCGTCACATGGCACGCCTTTGTCGGAGTGGGTCTCCTGTTCCTGGTATCTGCCCCGTTCGTCGCGGCCAAGCCCAGAGCGGATCGCATACGCCGCTCGGAGATAGAGCGTGAACTGGGCGTCTACTCACACCCGGCGCAGCGGCGCCTGGCCATCCGAGCCATGGACCTCCAAGGCACCGCCGCCCTTGGCGTGCGGCTGCCGCTCGGGTATCCGCTCGCGGTTGAAGCTGGCCATCTGCTCGATCAGGTAGTGATCGTGCAGCAGAATCGGGCCATCGGGGCCGACGGTCAGCGGATACTCGTCGCTCTCGACCGGGGCCCCGGCCATCCGCCCGGCCATGAATCGCTCCGCATCCGGCGGGATCGCGTTGTCGTGCTCGGACACCAAGAACCACGACGGCTTGGACCGCCACCTGTCACGGGATGCCCACGGCAGTCCGGCACATAGCCATCGCACGAACATGTGATGCGGCCACCCAATTCAGATCATCTGCGACAGCGGTCCTAGAAAGCGCGCGCCAGCGTGATCTCCACTCCGTGCACCGTCGTGCTGGCCCCCATGTCGCTCGCGATCCCCGGGTTGAGGGCGTTGACGTTGGCGTGCCCGGCTTCGAGCTTCGGCCAGCGGCCTTTCGGCGAGAACGCGACGCCACGCGGGAGATCCTGGGAAATCACCACGGTGAGTTCTAGCTCACCGACCGGGCCTTGCGCCCGCACGAGGTCTCCCGGGGAGAGCCCGCGCTCGGCAGCGTCGGCCGGGTGCAGTGCGATCGTGGCTGTGCCGAGCCGGCGGGCGAGTCGTGGTTCGTTGGCGAAGCTGTCGTTGAGCAGCCACGGCGAGGCTGGCGTGAGCAGCCGCAGCCGCCCGCCCGCCGGGCGCGGGTCGGCGTGCGGCTCCGGGACCCGGGGATGCCCGTCATCCTCGGCGCGAGCGCTGGCCAGCTCGATCTTCCCGCTTGGCGTGGGGAAGCGGAGGTCAGGGAACTGCACGCGCGGCTCGGCATGGATCCAGATCGTCCCGTCGCGGGCCAGCGAGGCGAAGTCGATCCCGAGTCCGCTGCGTCGCAGGACTTCGGCGATGATCTGCTCGTCCGGTTCGTGCAGGTCGTCGTCGTCCAGCCCGGCCGCGGTGGCCAGCCGGCGGAAGATCTCGGTGTTAGGCAACGACTGGCCGAGCGGTTCGATGACTTTGACCTGCGCGGACAGGCTGAGGTGGAAGTAGGAGGCGACGAGATCGTCGGACTCCAGGAAGCTCGCTGCGGGCAGCACGATGTCGGCCAGGTCGGTCGTGTCGGTCGAGAACAGGTCGATCGCGACCGTGAACAGGTCGTCGCGGGTGAGCGCCCGGCGCAGCCGTGCCTGGTCGGGGTTCGAGGCGGCGATGTTGATGTTCCAGCACAGCAGCGCCCGTGAGCGCTGCGGATCCTCGAGACAGGCGGCCAGGTCCATGTGGCTGATGGGTTCGGGCGGTGAGCCGGGAAGGTGCGCGCCGGCGATGTAGCCCTCGTCCAGCATCCGGTTGCCGGCCCCGTTGAGGTACAGGAAACCCGTGCCCGGCCGGCCCACGTTTCCGCTCAGCGCCGCCAGTTGCGCCACGGCGCGGACCGCATTGCCGCCGCGCGGCTGGCGCTGGAACCCCTGGCCGATCCACAGCAGCGATGGCCCGGTGCCATACCAGCGGGCGGCCTGCTCGATCGCGGCGGCCGGCACGCCGGTGACGCGCTCGCCCCAGTCGGGGGTGCAGTGTTCCAGCAGCGGCTCGAGTTCCTCCCAGCCGATCGCGCGCTCGCGCAGCAGCTCGTGGTCGAGCAGGCGCTCACGGCGGATCACGTGCGCGATCGCGAAGGCCAGCGCGGCGTCGCTGCCCGGAAACGGCTGTAGGTGCAGATCGGCCTGACCAGCGGTGGGGGTCCGGACCGAGTCAACCACGATGACCCGCCCGGGAGCTTCGGGCAGCCAGTGCTCATGCTGGTGCGGCGCGGACGCCGAGGGGTTCGCGCCCCACACCATGATGCAGGCCGCGTCGGCGGCGCTTCGCGGATCAAAGCCATCCAGCGAGGTCCCGTACAGGTACTCCAGCGCCACGTGCCCGGCCTTGTTGCAGATCGTGTCGGGGTCGACCTCGCGGGCGCCGAGCCGACGCAGGAACCGGTTCGGAAAGTGGTAGCCGAGCAGCGCGAACGTGCCGGTGTAGTGGGCGCCGAGGATGGTGTGCGCACCCGGGCCCGCGGCGACCTCCGTCAGCCGCCGGCCGATCTCCGCCAGCGCATCGTCCCAGGACACCGGCTGGAAGCGGCCGCCGCCCTTCGGCCCCTCACGCCGCAGCGGCGTGAGCAGCCGGGCCTGGGGATCCAGCAGCACGCCGTTGTAGGCGGTCGCGCACTTGCGGCAGAGCCGCCCGCGGCTGACCGGATGCTGACGGTCGCCGCGCACCCGGCGGATCGCGCCGTCGCGCCGCGACACCTCGATACCGCACGCGTCGTAGCAGTCTCGCGGGCAGGTCGTGAGGATTCTCTCATCAGCCACGGTCGATCTCCCATCAACGGTGCGAGCGTACGGCCCTCGCCGGCGGTCGCAGACATCGACAGGATCAGGCTAGCGGGCAGGCCCATCCCCGCTAAACGGGGACGAAGCCCAAGCGGCCGTGCTCGCGGCAAAGCTACGCGCGGCACAACCGGTCATGAACTGGCCGTCTGCTCGCGAGTGCCGCGACGACTCCGGTCAGCGCGCCGGATAGCAGGCCTAGCGCCGCGCCGATGAGCACCTGCGCCGGAGGCACCAGGCCGGTCGCTGTCGTGGCTGGCTCAAGCAGCTGCTCCTGTACGCGCAAGGCCGAGCTGCCCGGAGACCTGATGTAGCCGATGTAGCTATCGGCGACCGTGTTGGCGTTGACCTCGGCTTGGGCAGCGGTTCTGGCGGTGGCGCTCACCGACAGGACATCTCCCGTCAGGGTTTTCAGCTGAACCTCGCCACGCAGTGCCTCAACCGAGACGGCCGGGCTCCCCCTGAGCAGCGCACCGGCTAGGACCGGGTCACTACGGGCAACCACGGCGGCGGTGGCCACGTCTGATTGCGGGAGCAATACGAACGCCGTGCTGCTGACCATCACCGGGCTGAGCGCGGCGGAAAGGGCACCCGCCAGCAAGCCCGCAGAGATCGCGATACCGAGGAGGGCGCCGTGCCGCCTGATGTTCGAGATGGACCTGCGCGGGTCCGGTGCCAGCTGGCGCATCTGGCCTCCGCTTTCATCCCCGGCGCCTCAACCGGGCTGGCGTCGGATGCGCACCATGATACAGCGGGCCAGTAAATAGCCACCATAGACGGCCTACACTGCCTGCAGGGGGACGGCTGGGAGGCGTGATGGTCTGGATTGGTGGCCCGCGAAGGGACCCAGAAGACCGCCTGGGCCGGGGCCGCCGAGGACTCTACCTGCATGATCCTCCCCCGGGATATCATCCACCCCGGCCCAGGATGACGGTAAAGGACCGGCAACGGATAGCACGCCGGGGCTGGATCCTCGAGCACGTCCTCGCGGTGCTCCTGATTGCTTCTGCCGGTGCGGTCATCTTGATCATTTGCCTGATTGTCGCCACGCATCATTAGCGCGGACCTCTCAGCGCGGACTCCAGGTGCCAGCGCCTGGGAGCAATTCCGGTAACGCGCCTCAGGCCGGGTAGAGCCGTGGCGGCGGGACCGCCGGATACACCCGGGAAGGTGTAATCCAGTGGGGCCAGCATCTAGTCGTGGCCTACGATTCGGCGGTGGGCTCCTCGCCGACTGTGCGCCAGGCCCGGGTGCAGGACGTCCCCCAGATGGCGCGCGTGCATGTGAGGTGCTGGCAAGAGACCTATCGGGGGCTCATGTCAGACGCGGTACTCGACGACCCTACTTTCCTGCAGCTCGGAGCGGATGTGGACTGCCGCTTTGACCGGCGAGCGTTATCGCCGGAACCGCGTGGCTGCGGCCGAGCGGGATGACGAACTGGTCGGGATCGCCATGTCAGGCCCACCCGAGGATGCCACGGCGGCGTGCACCAGGCAGTCGTATGTGCTCAATGTGCACGCGGCCGACCACGGCACGGGGGTTGGACGAGCATTGCTGGAGGCCGTCAGCAACCCCGCGGAGTCGGTGGTGCTTTGGGTCGCAGATCCGAACCCCTGCGCCCAGGCGTTCTACCGCAAGCACGGCTTTGTGCCGGACGGAACAGTCCAGGTCGAGGACGGGCTGCGGGAGATCCGCATGGTCCGCGACGTACAGTGCGGCCAACCACAGGCAACTCGCGCTCCAGGTGGTGCTCGTGGCGACAACCGCGGTGGCGGCGCGGCAGTCAGACGATGCGATCGCGGCCCACCAGATCGCCTTCCGGCTCTGGACTCTGCTGGCCCTGGCGCTGGATGCGATCGCTATCGCGGGCCAGGCCATCACCGGCCGCTACCTGGGCGCCGGGGACGCCGCCGGTGCCCGGGCGGCCACCGGGCGCATGGTCGGCTGGGGAGCACTGTACGGTGCCGGCTGCGGGCTGCTCGTGCTCCTGCTCCGGCCTGTGCTGCCGGGCCTGTTCGCGGCCTCCCCGGCGGTGCGGTCCCTGCTGCTGGCCGTGCTGCTGGTGGTCGCCGCGCAGCAGCCGGTCGCGGGCGTGGTCTTCGTGCTGGACGGGGTCCTCATCGGCGCCGGCGACCAGAACTACCTGGCCGTGGCCGGGGTGATCACGCTGGCCGTGTTCCTGCCCGCCGCCGCGCTCGTGCTGGTCCTCCACGGCGGCCTGGTGGCGCTCTGGCTCGCGTACGGCCTCTGGCTGCTAGCCCGGTTCGTAACCCTGGTCCTGCGGGCCCGGGGCCGCGGGTGGCTGGTGACCGGAGCGGTGCGGAGATGACCTCGCTGGCCGCCTGATCAGCTCCACGTTGCCGCCGTAGCGACGGGCGCCGAGTCCGGTCAGCAACGACAAAGACGCGACGTTCGTGTCGTCGACCTCGCAGACCGCGCTGGTATCCCCCCGGACGGCGAGCACGGCGAACGCCTGGCCGAGCAGCGCCCTGGCGACGCCGCGCCGCCGGTACGGGGCGAGCACCGCGATCAGGCCGAGGCGCGGGCCAGCGCGATTGCGCCAGATTCGCACCAGCCCGGCGTACTCTCCGCTCGCCCGGTCGACCGCGACGAGGTAGGTGGCGGGATCGAAGAACGTACTGAACGTCTCGGCGCGGAAGTCTTCGGCCTCCCATCGCCAGCCCGCGCAGCCGGGAACGTCCTGCCGTAGCGCGTCGTCCAGCAGCCGCAGCCGGGCGATATCGGCACTGGCGGCGGAAAGGACGTCGAGCCCGGCCGGCAGCACGGCCCCAGCCAGGCCGGCCCCCGCGGGATCGGCCGGGATCCGGTAGTAGCTCTCCCGCCGGTGAACGGTGAACCCGGCCGCCGCGCAGGCGTCCAGCGTGTCGTACTCTGCGTCTTCAGTAGTGACGTAGAGGTCACGGCCCAGCTCGCGGGCGACGGCCTCGGCCAGCGGCGGGTAGGCATCGGCGCGCCAGGTGTCGAAGTACAGGAAGCAGCGGTCATCAGGCCGGATCCGGACGCTCACCTCACCGGCTACCACGTCGCCGTCGAGAGCGCGCCACGTCAGCGCCGGCTGCATCCGGGATACCGTAAACGCCGCTGCAACCATGCCCTGCGAAGCTAGCAGCGGCGCGATCCGCGCGCGACCGATTATGCCTGGTTGGCCTCGGTCGTGGTCAGACTCCCAGGCTGCTTTTCGCCGCGGCCTCGAAGGCGCGGAACGGCAGCAGCCGCTTGGCCAGCAGGCCCGCTCGCTCCCCCGCCTTGCCGACCGATACCCTCCGCGGCGGACGGCGAGATTCCAGCACTCGCCGCACCACGACGGCCACGTCGGCGGCGGGCACGCCGTTGGCCTCATCGCGTTCCATGAGGCCAACGGCCTTGGCCACGGCGGCGGCGTAGACCGGATCGCCGCCGGCCGGCTGTGCCATCCGGCGGCTCGCCGTGAAGTCCGTCTTGACATTGCCGGGCTCGACCAGCGTCACGTGCACGTGCTCCGATCTCCCAGCCGGCCCCGGCCCGGCGGACATGTCAGTTACCGAATCGTACGCCCGGCACCACAACTGGCTACTGTGTGCAGGACTAGCAACTACTACAGCAAGGCGAATCTCCAGCGCCTCGCCAAGGCTCCAAGCACGAGGACGCGCTCTGACGCCGCCCGGCGCGATTTCCGGCGGGTAAACGCCGCGTGTAGCGCGCCCCAGGATGATCAATTGGGTAGCCTTGCCGGCAGCGGTGACAGAAGCAGCCGGAGAACGACGACACTGCTCGCCTCGCCCGGCGGGTTGACCTTGGCCAGGATAACGGCGCGGCCTGAGGCGCGGTGACCGTGGCATCGTGCGCCCGGTGCGGCATGGGCGTGTGTACTGACCACCGGAAGGGATGGGAATGGCCACGTCGCGCCTGATCGCGGGCAAGGTGGGTTACGGCCTGGCCTGCTTCGCGGCCGTGGTGACGCTCGTGGCCGCGGGCTACCTCCACCGGGCGACCGGCCTGCTGGATGCGACCGAGAAGGGGATCGCGATCAGCGGCAGCTCCGGGCCGACCACGAGCGCGATGAACATCCTGATGATGGGCCTGGAGAGCCGGACCAACTACGAGGGACAGCCGCTGTCGGTCGAGCAACTCGTGGAGACGCACTCCGGCAACGAGCAGTCCGTCTCGTCCGGCGAGGTCGGCGCTCAGGACACCGACACGCTGATCCTCGTCCACATCTTCGCTGGCGGTAAGAGCGCGGTCGGCTTCTCGATCCCGCGCGATGACCTGGTCACCTACCCGTCTCCGACCTACCTCGGCATCACCGAGGGCAAGATCGATCAGGCCTACGACTTCGCCTACAACCAGTCCCTGGGCCAGACCTACGGCTCGTCCATGAGTTCGGACGAGCGTTACCTCAAGGCCAACCAGGCGGGCCAGGCGTTCGAGATCGCGACGGTGGAGTCGGTCACGGGGGTACACATCGACCACTTCGTCGAGGCGAACCTGATCGGGTTCTACAACCTGGCCCAGGCGTTCGGCGGCATCGAGGTCTGCGTGAAGCCGTGGAGCGGGAACAACGGCGGGAACCTGCGCGACTTTGCCTCCGGGTGGGATGCGCTTAACGACGGGTACAACCTGGACAAGGGGGGTCCGCAGTACCTGCACCTGGCGGCGCCCCAGGCGCTGGCGTTCGTCCGGGCCCGCGACACGCTCCCCGGGACCGACCTGGGCCGCACGAAACGGCAGCAGGCGGTCATCGACTACGTCATATGGAAGGTCAAGCACGAAGGTGCGTTCACCGACTTCGGCGTGCTGAACAGCCTGCTCGATAGTGCGAGTCAGTACCTGATCACGGACTCGACCCTCAACCTGCTTGACTTCGCCACCAGCATGCGCGCGCTCAGCGCCAGCCATCTGAAGTTCCAGACCCTGCCGATCTCTGGACAGGTCAACGAGATGCCGCTCAACGGCTCGAAGCAGGACGTCAACCTCATCGACGTGCCCTACATCCAGCAGTATGTGAAGAGCGCCTTCAGTCCGCCCTCGGGCCGGAAGGGCAGAGGGGGCAGGGGGAAGAAGGACACCCACCCGGCCCCGCCGCCTTCGACGGTCACGGTGGACGTGTATAACGGCAGCGGCGTGAACGGGCTGGCGGGCGACGTCTCGCAGGCGCTAGTCGGGTTGGGATACCAGGCCGGAGCCGTCGCCAACGCGTCCACGCAGTCGCAGACCGTGCAGTCGGGCACCCAGGTGTTTTACGGTGCTGGCGCGTCGGCGAACGCTGCGCTGATCGCGGCCAAGTTCGGGGCGACGGCGGCGGCGCTGACCTCGTTGCACGCTGGTCACGTAGAGGTACTGCTCGGGTCGACCGTGACCGTGGTGCCCTCAAGCCTGGCGGGGTCCCAGACCTCAGGGGCCGGCGCCGCCACGCCTTCGCCCACGGCAGCGTCGGCCGGGAACGACGGCGAGACCGGCGGCACGCTCACGGTCACGACGAACGCGAAGTACGGTATCCCCTGCGTGTACTGACCTCCGCTAGTCCAGCCCCTTCAAGAACCCGAGGATGGCCTGATTCACCTCGTCCGGGTGGGTCACGTTCGAGGCGTGCGCCGCGCCCTCGACGGGCACAAGGGTGACCGGGCCGCCCAGGCCGTCCCGGACCGCTTCCGCCTTCGTCATGGCGATGGCGACGTCGGCCGTCCCGTGCACGATCAGCGCGGGGCAGGTGATCTCGGCGAGCCGGCCGGTTATGTCGTCCCTGTCCATCAGGCACCGGAACGGCCACGTCACCTGTCCCATGTCACCTGCTGCATACTGCTCGTTCCACTTGGCGTACCAGTCGTCCCATTGGCCCGGACCCAAGATGATGGAGGCGACCACCTCCTGCACCGGTCCGGGTCCGTGATCCAGCCAGACCTGATGCATCTGCTCGTACCCCGGCGCCGCGGCCGGGTCCTCTTGGCCCGCCTGGCTGTCGATCAGCACGAGCGCCCGGACCCGATCCGGTGCGGTCAGCGCAGCGCGCAGCGACAAGAAGCCGCCCTGGGACATGCCGGCCAGCACGGCGCGCTCGACGGCTAGGTGGTCGAGCAGGGCGAGCACGTCGGCTGCCGAGTCCCAGTACGTGAACTCTCCGGTCGCCCGGGTGTCGCCGTGCCCCCGCTCGTCCCAGGTGATCACCCGGTACTGCGGCGCCAGCGCCGAGACCTGCCGGTCGAACATCGTGTGGTCCATCAGGAACCCGTGGCTGAACACCACGACCGGGCCCTGGCCCCCTGAGTCGGTGTAGTTGATGTCGATCCCGTTTGCTGCGGCGACTGGCATAGCCCGGACGCTAGCGCACCTGCGCATCGGCCGCCAGGGGTGACGCCCCTGGCCGGGATGGTCAGGTCTTCTCTCAGTCGCCGGTGACTGCTACGCCGGCCTGCTCGATCATGAGCACCTGGGTCGGCCCCAGCGCCACCGGGCGGTGCTGCATCCCGCGCGGAACCGAGAAGGCCATGCCGGGAGCCAGCTCCACCTGGCCACCGTCTTCGAGTTCAATGCGCAGGCGACCGCCGATGACGTAGAAGAACTCGTCTTGCTCTTGGTGCTTGTGCCAGTGGTATTCGCCGCCCGCGAAGACGCCCAGGCGCAGCAGGACGCCGCCGACCTCGATCAGGGTCTGGTTGTACCAGGGGTGGTCCGCTCGCTTGATCGCCTCACCGACGTCGATGAGCTGAAGCGGTCCGAACAGCGGCTCGTAGTTGATCCGGTAGTCTCCCTGCTCCGTCATATGTTTCTCCTATGTCAAGCTGCCTTGACGGGAGGTAGCCTCTGCGAGAGACAGGCGGGTGTCGAGTCCCTTGTCCCGCAGAGGCCCCCTCCCATGCTGCCAACCGAGGATCTGTTCGTCTACGTGTACGTGCTGGTCGATGGCGCGATCGCCGCGCGGGCCATCATCATTCCTGCCAGGCCGGGCCCGGCGCCGTCCTGCAGCGACGCCGAGCTGCTGGCCATCGCGCTGGGCCACAGACAATCCTCGTCACAAGGGCGGCGACTACTTCGGCGTCGCGGCCAGCAAGCAGGCAACGGCCCAATGCCCGCCGGGCGATTCGGGTTGCGGATCGCCGGCCCAGGCGCCGACGGGAGTGCCAGTCCAGGCCTGACTGTAATGGGGCCGCCTGTTGCCGTTCCGGTCGCCAGCCGGCTGAGATGGGGACATGCCACACGCCCCCGATAACGTTGCGTTGCTCAGGCTCGGCCGGCTGGAACTGGATCCTGGGCTGCGGGCCCTTCAGCCGGGCTCGGCCGCGTCCGACCTGGTGGTGACGGCCACGGTCGAGGTACCCGAATCGGTATCCGAACCGCAGTACGCCTGGGATGTGGCCTGGGCCGATGCCGTCCGGGAGGCCAGCGAGCTCGGCGCCGACGAGCGGACCGCCCGGGCGCTGGCCGCCGGGGCCGGGAATGCGGTCGCCGGCGGCACCTGGGTGGTGGTCGCGGCGCACGGACAGGTGCTGCTCGCGCGGTGGGTGCCGCACGGGTCCGCGGCGGCTTCGGTCCGGGTCGGGCCGTTGCCGCACCTGCGGGAGCTAGCCGCGTTCGCGGCGCGACGCCCGGCCCACGTGGTCGTGCTGGCCGATCGAGACGGCGCCGCCGTCCTCGCCCACGCGGCCGGTGATCAGCATCCCGCCCGGCGGTTCCGGGTGGGCTCGCAGCCCGGTCCCCATCCGGGCAGGCCGCCCGCGCAGCACCACGGGGAGCGACACCTGACCGGCCCGGAGCCGGAGAGCGGCGGCGAGCTGAACGCTGAGGCCATCGCCGCCCGCGTGGCCGCCGCGGCGGCCAGCGTGGGCGCGCACCTCGTCCTCGGTGCCGGGGAGGAGCACATACTCGATGCCGTCGCGGGCCATCTGCCTGCCTCGCTGCGCCCGGTGACCACGATCGCTTCCGGCCGGGTGTCCACGCAGAGCGACGATGAGCTCAGCGCCCGGATCGGCGCCGCTCTCGACGGGATCACCGCCGAGGCCATCGGCGCCGTCGGGGGCCTGGTGGCCTCGTCGGCCGCCGCGGCTCAGGATGGGGTCCCCGCCGCAGTTCGCGGGATCGATGCCGTCGCCCTGCAGCTCGCCGAGGAGCAAGTAGCCGTTCTGCTCGTGGCCGCCGATGTCGCACGCGATGGCGAGGGCGTGAGCTACCGGATCGGAGAACGCCCGACCGAGTTCCTCGTCGGCCATGAGGACGCTGGCACCGAGGTTCCCCTCGATGACGGCCTGGTCTGGGCCGCGCTGCACCAGGACTCGATCATCGTGCAGTTGCCGGACCGCTCCGGCCCGCTGGCCGACCAGCCCGCCGCTGCGCTGTTGCACCGCGGGCGAGGTTACGGCGAGACCTACCCCAGCTTATTCGGTGGGGACTTAGGGCGTTCCTGGGACGATCGGCGCATGGACATATGCATCCAGCACGAGTTCGACGTGCTACAGCCGTTCACCCCGGACGAACTGCCTCCCGGGCACGATGCGCTCGGCCGCCGGGTGGGACAATCGGCGCATGCCGGAACGACTTGAGGTCCAGCGGGCGGTGGCGGCGTCGGCGGGCGAGATCTTCGCCGTACTCACCGATCCCCGGGGGCACGTGGCCATCGACAGTTCCGGCATGTTGATGGCGGCCAGCGGGGACGTCGTCGCCAAGGTGGGAGACACCTTCGTCGTCCACATGGACCGGGAAGCGCTCAACGACTATCCCCTCGGGCGGTACGACGTCACCGTCGAGATCGTCACGTTCGAGCCGGACCGGGAGATCGCCTGGACCGTCCGCGGTAACTTCAACCTCGGCCACGTGTACGGCTACCGGCTGGAGCCCATCGAGCCAGGCACGCTCGTGACGTCGTACTACGACTGGTCGGCCACCGAGCAGAGCTGGAAGGACGCCGCCATCTTCCCGGTGATCCCGGAAGGCGCGCTGCGGGCCACGCTCGGGATCCTGGCCCGCACCGTCGCCCCCGGCAAGCCGCGCCCCGCGTACCCGACCCCATGACCGGTAACGGTCATGGCTGACTACGACGATGCGCTCGCGGCCGATTACGACTGGCTGTTCGTGCACGCGGCCGGCCGGGAGGCCATGATCAAGGCGCTCACCGGGCTCCGGGAGATGGTCCGCCCTGGCGGACACGTGGTGGTCGACTCGCGCAACTGGGAAAAGCTCCACGCCGAACGCCGTATCGTCCAGCTCGCCAATGGTGCGGTGACCCGGCACGGCCGCCGTTGCGTCGTCTTGTACGCCTGGGAGATGCCGGAGCACCTGGACTCAGAGCACGTCGCCCACATCGTGTTCGTCTTCGAGGACGGCAGCCGGATCGAGCCGCACGAGTACCGGATCGGCTTTTATCCCATCTCGCTCGGCGAACTGCGCCAACGGCTCGAGGCGGCGGGCTTGAGGGAAGTCGACACCGACTACGACGATGCCCGGGATCGCTACGCCATAACGGCCGTACCAGCCTAAACGAGCGCGGCCAGTAACCTTCGTTCCGTGGCAGACAGCTTCTACGTTCCGCTCGGCGATGACTTGTGGCGGGCCACGCCTCACGCAGCCGGCCCGTGGGACGTAGGTAGCCAGCATGGCGGGCCGCCGAGCGCGCTGCTAGGCCGGGCCTTGCAGCGCTGCCAGCCGCGGGCGGACATGCTGATCACCCGTTTCACCTGCGAGATCCTGCGCGTTCCGGCGGCGCGGAGATGGTCGCCGACGCGGCGATCGAGGTCTGTCTCGCCATGGGCCCCACGCTAGGCCCGGATCGTCCCGGGAATGTTACGGGTCGTTTCCGCGCTCGGGATGAGTCGGCGCGAAATGCTGGGGGAACGCGAGGTTGCGGCACCGCTCGTGGCGCAGCGCGCCGCACACGGGGCACTCAGACTGGCTCACCGCCGGTTCCAGCCGGGCGAGGGTGTCGGCGTCCAGCTTGCGGGGCTCCGGCTCAGCGGGGAGCCTCGGCGGCCCCTGCAGTGCGAGTTCAGACACGAAACGCCGGTGCTCGCGTTCGCACTCGTCGCACCGGCAGCCTCGCGCCCAGGCCAGCACCGTGCCATGCGGCGGCAGCGCGGGCGGCAGGTTGCCCCACGCGGTCATACCTCCACGGTAAGACAGCACATCGTCTGGTTCGGTGGGCCTGGCTATCGGGCGAAGCCGATCAGGGCGAACGGTACCGGGGATCGCGGGAGGTGCGGCGGAGCTCGGCCGCGGCCCGGAGCGCGCAGGCGGCCAGGTCGAGTCCGGCGTCGATAAACGCCTGGCCGGGCGCGCCGCTGCCGGGGCCCCGCAGGCTGGGCGAGGGCCATGATGACACAGCTGCCGCCACCCAATTTTGCCGGGAGGTGCGCTAATGACCGACCGGGCGCGCGTACCGGCGGATTCAGGCCGCTGCCGGGCTTCTGATGGCCCTGGCCCGGCGCCATTCGCGGCGGGCCAGGGCCGCGAAGAGCAGCGTGAGCAGAGCGCAGACAATGACCAGTTCCCATTCGAACGAGCCGTTGTGGTGATCAGGGTCATACCCGAAGACACCCTCGATCCAGTCCCGCCATACGAGGGTCAGGATGGCCAGGAAGCCGGTCAAGGAACCCGCCACGGACTCGATCCAGAAAGCCAGGCTGAAACGTTTCCGACCCCGGGCTCGCGCTACGTTCGTCATCCTCGATCCCATCTCGCGTGGCTTGATGGTCATCCTGGTTGGCGCGACGTCTCTCCGTCAATCACGGGCCTGCGCCGCGTAGCGTGGTGGTGTGCAGCAGATTCTCGCCCTGTCGCGGTGCGCCGTCATCGCGCGGCACTGGTTCGAGATTGACCTGGACGACGCGTCCATGGAGCACGGCGCCCGGGTCGAACTGCGCGAGCTGGTGTCGCAGCAGCACCGCGGGAGCGAGTCAGCCGCGCAGGTCGTCGCGGCGGACCGCCCGCTGTGGCGGGCCGACCTGTTCGACCGGGTCGGCGACCCGCCGGGCAGCTACGGCGTGGCTCACTTCCATCCCCGGTTCTCGGGTAACGAGCCGTGCCCGAGGGCCTGGGACAAAGCGCTGACCGCCAGCCCCTGGGACTGGCTGCACGACCAGGTGGCCAGCACGGGCGCCGCGTCCGGCCACGGGGCGTGGCCGCTGGAGCCGGAAGACGCCAGCGAACTGGGCGGCCTGGCGGACGTGGTGGTGGCGATGGCCAGGCAGTTCGCGCCGGAACGCTGCGGCTCGGCGGCCGGCTGCTTCCTGCTGACGCGCGACGTGGCCGAGTCGGTCCAGCTGATGATGTCCTACCTGCGCCGGCCGGACCTGCTGGACGAAGCCTGGGTCGCCCCCTGGCGTTAATGGGTTGCGGATAGGAGGCGTGCCAGATAGAAGTAATGGCCGGAGCCATCCGCAGTCATGAGAGAGGAGGTCTGAGCCATGTACGCCATCCACCCTGTGCTCGTGTCCTCCCGGGTGACCAGCTGAGCTGATCCCGGCGCGGGCAGGGCGCCTCCAAGACGGAGAATGCCTTGAATCTGAATCTGACCCTGCGCCCGATCACCGGGCCCGATGAGCTGGACCTGTTCAACCGCCTGCCCTACGTCCTCAACGAAGAGGTCGCAGGCGACCTGGCGACCGGTCGGCGCCGCCCGGAATGGCTGTGGCTCGCGCTGCGCGGTGACCGCGTGGTGGCCCGGGCGGGATGGTGGTCGCCGCCGGGTGACCAGCACCCGATGCTGATGGACATCCTCGACATCGACGGCGACGCCGACGACGGCGTGCTGCTGCTGAAGACTGCGCTGGCCGCGCTGGTCCCCGCGGGGGCGACGCCCCCGGAATACGGCCGGTTCCTGCCGCCGGACTGGCGCGACCACCAGGACACCCGGCAGGCGGTCGAGGACCGGATGGGGGCCCTCGAACGCGTCGGAGCCACGCTGTTCGTGGAACGGCTACGCCTGGAATGGCGATCCGGTACGCCCGTGGCCGAGCTCAGCGGGCGGCTCTCCTTCCGGCCGGTCCGCGACCCCGGCGAGCTCATCGAGCTCATGACGCTCGTGCTGGACGGCACCCTGGACGCACACCACCGCGACGACCTGACCCGCATGACCCCCGCTCAGGCCGCACAGCAGCAGTACCACGACGAACTCGAGCGCTACGCGAGCCCGCACGAGTGGTGGCGGATCGCGACGCTGCCGGACGGCGAACCGGTCGGGTTCGTGATCCCTGCGCACAACGGGTACAACCCGATCATCGCCTACCTTGCCGTGGTGCCGGCCCATCGCGGCCACGGCTATATCAACGACGTGCTGGCCGCGGGCACGAGCCTGCTCGCTGCGCAGAACGTCCCGCACATTCGGGCCAGCACCGACGTCGGCAACACTCCGATGGCGGCGGCCTTCGCCCGGGCCGGCTACGTCATCTTCGAGCGCCAGATCGACATGACCTGGCGCGGACCCTCAGTCCCGGGTCGACTGACGGATCACCAGTGACGGCGGCCACGGGAGTGATCTTCGAGACTTAACGGCGGCCTGACGGTCAGGGCAGCGGGGCGTAGGGCGCCAGGTCGAGGGCGGGTGGCAGGCCCAGCGCCGCCTGTGCGGCCAGCGAGCCGGCCAGCGGGCCCATGGTCAGCCCCGAGGCGCCCAGGCCGGTGGCGACGACCAGGCCAGCCAGCCCTGGCACCGGTCCGAGCCGGGGCCGCAGGTCCGGGCTCATCGGGCGGAAGCCGACCCGGGTTTCCAGGTACGTGCCGCCGGCCAGGCCGGGGGCGACGGCCAGGGCCTGCTCGAGGATCTCGGCCAGGCCGCCCGGGGTGACCCGGTAGTCGAAGCCGGAGCCGGTCTCGCGGGTTGCGCCGGCCACGATCCGGCCGCCGTCGAAGGCCAGCATGTAGTGGCCGCTGGCGCCGGGCAGCACCACCGGCCACCGGCTGGTGTCGACCGCGCCGAGCGAGAGGTGCATGATCTGGCCGCGCTGGGCCTCGACCGGCACCGCCAGGCCGGCCGGCCCCAGGAAGGACCCGGTCCACGCGCCGGTGGCGGCGACGACCGCGTCGCCCCCGATCAGCTCGCCGTCGAGCCGTACCCCGGCCACCCGGCCGTTGCCCACGGCGAGGCGTGCTTCGCCGTCCCTGACTACGGCGCCCTGCCGGACCGCGGCGCTGGCCAGCGCGGCGGCCAGCTTCCGGCCGTCGACCCGCGCCGCGCCGCCGATGTACACCCCGGCGGCGTCCGCCCGCAGCGGCGGGAACATCTGCTGCGCGTCCGCGCCGGACACATCGGCCACGTCCCCGATCTCCGGGGCGGCGGCCAGGCGCGCCACCAGCGCCTGGCGGATTTCCTCCCGGTCCGCCTCACTCTCGGCGAGGGCGAGCGCGCCGACCTGCCGGTAGCCGAGGTCGGTTTCGCCGAGGTCGGCCAGGCGGGCGGTCAGCGCCGGGTACTCCCGGGCGGCGGCGTAGGCCAGCGCGCACCACGCCGGGTCGCTCACGCGCGCGGACCACGGGCAGATGATGCCCGCCCCGGCCGCGGTGGCCCGGCCCGGCTTCCCGGCGTCGACCAGCACCACCTCGGCGCCGAGCCCGCTAGCCGCGTACGCGCACGACGCCCCGACGATGCCGGAGCCGACGACGATCAGCCGCAACGGTCCGCACCCGTTTACTGCGGGCCGGCACGGTCGAGCCAGCCCGCGATGCTGCGCGCCAGAGTCGGCATCGGCAGCGACCCGTGGTCCAGGACGGCGGCGTGGAAGGCGGGCAGGGCGAAGCCCGGGCCCAGGCGCCGCTGCGCCTCCTCCCGCAGCCGGATGATCTCGAGCTTGCCGGTCAGGTAGGCCAGCGCCTGCCCCGGCATCACCACGTACCGGTCGATCTCGGCGGCCAGGAACTCCCGAGGCATGGGCACGTGCTCGGTCATGAACTCCAGCGCCCGTTCCCGGCTCCAGCCGTAGTAATGCAGGCCCGTGTCCACCACCAGCCGGACGGCCCGCATCAGCGCCGAGCTGATCGAGCCGAGCAGGCCGCGGCCGTCGGCGTACAACCCGGCCTCCTCGGCGAGCTGCTCGGCGTACAGGCCCCAGCCTTCCGAGAACACCGGGAGGCTGCGCTGGCGCTGGAGCGCCGGCAGCTCCGTGAGCAGCTGCAGGCGGGAGAGCTGCAGGTGATGCCCGGGTACCGCCTCGTGGAAGGCCACCACCTCGATGTCCCATCCGGTGCCCGCGGTGGGCCGCTCGGTGTTGAACCAGAACGTCCCGGGTCGCCCACCGTCCAGCCGCGGCGGGGTGTAGTGGGGCGCGGCGCCGCTCACGGCCACCACCTCCGGCATCGGCGTCACCTCGCACGGCGGCGGCAGCGGCTGCGGGAAGAATTCCGGCGCCCGGGCCTCGGCCCGCTTGACCGCCACCGCAGCCTCGCGGATGGCCTCGGCCGGCGACAGCTTCCCGGCCGAGTCGCGCACGGCGGCGAACACCTCGTCCAAGCCGGTCAGGCCCAGGCCCGCGCCCAGCGCCACGGCCCGCGCCTCCAGCGCGGCGGTGTGGTCCAGCCCGGTCTCGTGCAGTTCTTCCGGCTGCAGCGGCAGGGTGGTATAGATCCGGACCGCCCGGCCGTAGTCTTCCGCGCCGCCGGGCAGGTGGACCAGCCCGGCCTGCCCGGATGGCCGCGCCTGCGGCAGCAGCTCGCGGATGGTGGCCGCCCATCGTTCCAGCGCCGGCTTGACCACCTCCGCGGCGACCGAACGCCGTTCGGACTCCCAGGCCGCGGCCCGGTCCCACCCCTCCGGCGGCCGCGGGGCCAGCAGCGGTCCGGGGACGGGCGCGGCCAGGACACCCTCGGCCCAGGCGATGGCCTGCTCGGTCAGCGGGGCGACCGGGAGCCGCCCCTTCCCGGCCCCGGCCCGCAGCCGCTCGCTGATCTGGTCGAGCCACGCGCCGCTGCGCCGCAGGCGGGTCAGGTAAGCCTCGGCGGCCGCCTGGTCGACCAGGACCGTCCGGGCGGCCACCGCCAGCAAGGACGGCGGCCCGGAGTACTGCATGGCGGTGACCGTGTACTCGGCCCGCGCCATGTCGATGATCGCGAGCTCCTGCTCGGCCGCCTCCCTCGTGCAGTCCAGCGTGACGGCCTCGGCCGGGGTCAGCGATCCGGGCGCGATCGCGTCGGCCTCCTGCGCGAACCGCGCGACCTCGGCCCGCCAGGCCTGCGTACCCTCTTCGCTGTCGTCCGGGACCAGGTCGTCGTAGCCGGGGAGGCCGTACATGCTCGCCACGAAGGGGTTGGCCTCGAGCCAGCGCTGATGGAAGCGGTCGGCCAGGTCACGCGCCAGGTTCATGCTTCCGACCGTATCGTGCCGGGGTTCATGATCCGCGGTAGGGCATTGGCGGTTCCGTACGGACGGTTCCGTACGGGCGGTGGCGGGTGGGCGTCCCGGCCGCCGGCGTACCGTGGCGGATATGGCCGATGCATGGACGGCTCCGCCGGCGGAGCGGAGCAAGCCGGAGCGCATATCGGGTGAACGCGAGGCGCTGGAAGCGTGGCTGGACTTCCATCGCGACACGCTGCTGCACAAGTGCGCCGGCCTGACCGCCGGCCAGCTCAAGGAGCGGGCGGTGCCCCCGTCCCGTCTGTCCCTGCTAGGCCTGGTGCGGCACATGACCGAGGTGGAGCGCTGGTGGTTCCGCATCCACGCGGCGAACACCGATATGGCGTCCCTCTACGATCCGGACCACACCGACCAGGACTTCGAGGCGCTCGAGGACGCGGACGCTGACGCCAACATCGAGGCCTTCCGGCAGGAGGTAGCGCTCGCGCGCGCCGCCGTGGCCGCGAAGCGGCTTGATGACGTCGTGCCCAGCCACGGCGACCACCCGGAGCGCACCCGGGATATCCGCTGGATCTACCTGCACATGATCGAGGAGTACGCACGCCACAACGGCCACGCCGATCTCATCAGGGAGCGGATCGACGGCGCCACCGGTGCCTAGCCGGACCCGGCCCGGCCCGGCCGGTGTGCATCCACGCGGCACCGGCGATGACCACTCAGTGGGATGACTGAGCCCGCGGCAGGTCAGGCGCGGAGGTAGGTGACCGGGCCGAGGCTGGCCGGTGAGACCGGTGGCGGGTTGGGGCTGAGGCCGAAGTCGAGCACCCGGAAGGTCTTCGCGTCCACGACGATCGACAGGTAACGGCCGGTCGGCGCCGCCGCTCCCGGTGGCCCCGAGGCGGCATTATCCGTGAACGTCCCCCGCATGGTCACCAGGAACACCGGGACGCCGTCGGCGCCCGGGACGAAATCACCCGGCGTGGCGGAGGTGAGCGCCTTCGCGTGCGTCGTCAGGACGGCCGTCACCCAGGCCGGGGCAGAGTCGCCGTTTTCTGTCGCGGCGCGGCTGGCGATCGCGGTCAGCCGGGCAATCGCGGACGCCGGCACGGGCGATCCAGTTACGGCCGGGGACCCGGTGACGGCCGGGGACCCGGTGACGGCCGGGGATCCCGTCGAGGCCGGCGCTCCTGAACAGCCCGCTAGCCAGGACATCAGGGCCAGGGCCCAGGCCAGTGCCGCGGCCGCACGGGCCAGCGGGCGGGCGGCCGTTACTCCGTACATGACGCCTCCAACCCCTTGATGCCAGTTGGACGGCCACCTCGCCCTCGCGGTTGCATACTGGCGCCTTTGGCATCACCGGACACCTGTTCACCGGGGTGACCGCACTGCGCGCCTTCCTGAAGTCGCCGGACTGCCCGTCGGAGTACCGGCCGCCCGGACGACGATAAGGGTGTGACGCACCCGCAGGTGCGGCCCGAACCGGCGTTCGGGCTGCTGGAGCTGTACGACGACGCGCTGCCGCACGTCTACGGCTACCTGCTGGCCCGCTGCGGCGACGCCGGCCTAGCCGAGGACCTCACGGCCGAGTCGTTCCTGGCCGCCGTCCACGCGACCCGCAAGCCGGGCGCGCCAGATCCGTCGATCCCGTGGCTGATCGGGGTGGCCCGGCACAAGCTGGCCGACCACTGGCGCCGGGTCGAACGGGAGCAGCGCGGGCTGCGCCTGCTGGACGGCGAGCCGGCGCACGACGAGGACCCGTGGGACACGGTCGTCGACCGGATCCGGGCCCGCGCCGTGCTCGACCGGCTCGGCGCGCACCACCGGGCCGCGCTCACGCTGCGCTACCTCGACGGGCTGCCGGTGCCCGAGGTAGCCAGGCACCTGGACCGCACCGTGCACGCCACCGAGGCGCTGCTGGTGCGGGCCCGCGCCGCGTTCCGCCAGATCTACGAAACAGAGGAGGGCTCGCGATGACCGATCCGTTCGAGGCGCTGCGCGAGCCCGTGACGCCGGTCAACCCAGACCCCGGCTTCGCCGCGCGGTTGCGCCGGCGGCTGACCCGGGAGGTCTTCGCATACCCAGGAGGAACCATGTCCCAGCAGACCGTCCCGGCCCGGGTCGAGCGCGAGCCGGCCTGGCCGCCGGCGCTGACCCCCTACATCGTCGTGTCGGACGCCCGGCGCGCCCTGGACTGGTACGTCGAGGTGTTCGGCGCGCAGCGCCGCGGCGAACTGCACGTCAACGCGGACGGCACGATCGGCCACGCCGAGCTCGGCCTGGGCGACGCGGTGCTGATGTTCGCCGAAGCCTCCGACCTATGGCCCGAGGTACCCGTGCGCGCGCCCGACTCCCCCGTGACGTTCAGCCACTCCCTCCACCTGGAGGTCGACGACGTCGACGCGACCACCGACCAGGCCCGGCGCTGCGGCGCCGCGGTGGAACGGGAGCCGGCTGACCAGCACTACGGTCGCGCCTCGGTGATCGTCGACCCGTTCGGCCACCGCTGGATCCTGCTCAGGCGGCCGGCCCAGGTTACGAGGCTGCGCCAGGGCGACGTCGCCAACGTGACGATCGCGGCGCCGGACCCGAACCGGGCCAGGGAGTTTTACGAGGCCGTGCTGCGGGTCCCGTTCTCCTCTGGTCACCCCGGCGCGTGGCGCACCGGCGAGACCACGCCGCCGATGAGCATCCTGCCGTCGGAGGGCGCGGAGGCCGAGGTGCAGTTGTCCTATCGCGTCGACGACATCGCGGCCGCGGTCGAGCGGGTCCGCGCGGCCGGAGGCCGCGCGGACGAGCCCACGCGCAGGGCGTTCGGGCTGCTCGCTGACTGCACCGACGACCAGGGCGCGACGTTCCGCCTCTTCCAGCCGGTCCGCTAGAGAGCCGTCTGGCTAGCGTGGCGCCGGGCTACCGGCGGGAGCGGCGCGGCCCGAACTTGATCCAGGCCACGATCGCCACGGCCGCCACCAGCAGCCAGGGCGAGAACAACAGGTGCACGACAACGCCGAGGACGATAAGGGCCGCCAGGGCGAGGAGGACGACGGCAATAATTCCGAACATGATGATCGGTCTCCGTTCAGATCAAGCTGTTTTCTTGCTTTAAGGCTGCCTTCGACGGTGGCCGCAGTCGATCGGGATCAGCCCGGTTCGCACCCCGATATCCCCCCCGGACGGATGAGGGTAAACCCTGAGGCTCACCGGCCGGGCGATTCTCCGCTCACGTGGGATCGGCACCGCAGGCCTCGCGGGAAGTCCCGCCCGTCCCGCCAGCCACATGGTTGGTCACTCAAGGCCGATGGCGATCTCGGCAACGTGGGCGAGTCCGGTCGCGGCGCGGGAAGTACGTCGACCCCGCTGTCCTCGACCTGCCGCGCGAAATCGAGCCAGGCCAGGCACGCTATCGCAGCCGGGGCGGGCGGGGCCGTGCTTGGCGGTTTTCCGGAAACTGGACTATCCCCGTTAACCGTCGCGATGTTGTACGCCAAACGGCGAGATTGCTAACATGATAGCGATGATTATTCACTTCATATGCCGAGGCAACTCGTTCAGGAGCATTATCGCCGAAGCATACCTGAACTCTCTTGAGCTCAAGGGCTGGAGCGCCCTTTCCAGCGGCACGGCAGCGGCATCGTGTAAAGCGGAGAACCTGGTCTACTACGGGATGACGCTCGACCTGCTCGGGCGGCACGGCATCCGGGAATTCGCCAAGGCCGACTACGGAGATCAGCTGACGCAAGCCCTCGTCGAGAAAGCCGACATTACCGTCTGCCTGAATCAGCGGGTTTATGACGAGGGCTTGCAGATCATGACTTTCCCGGCTACTACGCGGATCTGGTCGGTCGCCGACATAGGCGAACCGGGCCGGATCGCCCGGACCGAATCGGAACAGCTCCGGTACCGGGAAGAGGCTTACCAGGAAATCGTCGAAAATGTCGATCAACTGATCTCAGACGTTTCAGGTCATGCCCCCAGCGACATCACAGGGATGCGTGCATGACCACAGGGATGCGTGCATAACCTCAGGAAACCTGGAGCTTCCTCAGCAGAAGGACAAAGCAACCCATCAGTGGCCCTGCGAAGATTAAAGGGACACGAGCCGCTCGCTCAGCGGCGTCGGCCTAACGAAGGAGCACTGCATGCGAGCATCAACGAGGATCCGGAACGCACTCATCGGGGTCGTGAGCGCGGCGGCCCTCACCGGCGGGGCCCTGGCCGCCACGGCCGTCACGGCCACCCCAGCCTCGGCCTCGATGGGGTACGGGTGCTACGGGTACGGCTGTATCGGCAAGTGGGCCCAGGTTCAGGGCTGCAGCAACGACGCCACCACGGTCTACGCGCTGTCGGTCTACGACGGCCTCCGCCATACCCGCGTCACGCTGCGGCTGCGGTACAGCTCGGGCTGCCAGTCGGAGTGGGCCACGGTCACCGACACCAACCGCCCGGACGGCGCCATCTTCTGGATCTACGACCGAGGTACCCACGCGCTCGAGGTCTCCTCGACCGAGCGCGCGACGTTCACCACGCAATGGGCGGAGACCAGGATGGTCGGCGTGGCGGCGACTAAGGCGCGGGCCTGCATCGCGCTGCCCGCCCGGCACGGCTTCTACAGGGCACTATGCACGCCCTTCATCGGCCATTAGGCCCGATGGCATAGTCCGTTCGGCACAATAAGGACGAGCCCGGTGCGGCGGGAAAGCCGCGCCGGGCTCTAAACTGTTCGGCTATGTCACGGGCTCCGACGATCCCCCGGATCGCGCTGGGCTGCGGCAACTTCGGCGGGATCGGCTCGGCGCCTGCGTTCTTCGGGCAAGGGCTGAACGAGGATCAGGCGTTCGAGCTCATGGACGCGGCCTGGGCGTCCGGCGTCACCCACTTCGACACGGCCGACGCCTACGGCGGCGGGCGGAGCGAGCGCTGGATGGGCCGCTGGATCCGGTCCCGCGGGGTCCGGCCCCAGCTGACGACCAAGACGTATAACCCGATGGAGGCCGGGGCGGACCACGGCCTGGGGCCCGAGCGGATCGCCCGCCAGCTGGGCATGAGCCTGGACCGGCTGGGTGTCGATCAGGTCGACCTGTACCTGACCCACGAGTTCGACCCCGAGGTGCCCCTGGCGGCCTCGTTCGGCGCCATGGCGGAGGCCCAGGCCAAGGGGCTGATCGGAGCCTACGGCGTCAGCAATTTCAGCGCTCCCCAGCTGGCCGCCGCGCTGGAAGCGGGCGCGCCGGCGGCCATCCAGAACAGCTACTCGCTGCTGACACGCCAGGGTGAGGGTGAGGTCCTGGCGCTGTGCGCGGAGCGCGGCGCAGCGTACCTGGCGTTCAGCCCGCTCGCCGGCGGCTGGCTCACCGGCAAGTACCGCCGCGGCGAGCCGTTCCCGGCCGACTCGCGGATGACCCAGCGGCCCGAGCCGTACCGGGGCCTGGTCAACGACCAGACCTTCGACGCGCTCACCGCTCTGGAGCTGATGGCCGCCGAGCGCGGCATCTCGCTGGCCGGCCTGGCCCTCGCCTGGCTCCTGGCCGACGAGCGCGTGACCCAGATCGTGATCGGTCCCGGCCGCCCGGAGCACCTGGCTCCGGTGAGGGAGGCGCTGATGTATCCCATGTCACCCGAGGAGCGGGCCGCGGTCGAGAGCGCGGTGGCGTGATGCGCGCGCTCGTCCTCGGGCACCGCGAGGTGCTGGCCGCGCTCCCGCTCCAGGCGTGCGCCCAGGCCATGACCGCAGTGCTCACCGAGCACGCCCGGGGGGCGACGTACATGCCGCTGCGCTCGGTGATGATGGCGCCAGGGGCGGCCGGGTTTCTCGGGCTGATGCCCGCCTGGCGCGGGCCGCAGCCGGACCACGCCGCGGTGTTCGCTCTCAAGGCGGTCACCGTGATCCCCGGCAATCCCGCCCGCGGCCTCGACGCGCACCAGGGTCTCGTCACGCTATTCGACGGGGAGACCGGCGTGCCGATCGCGATCCTGGACGCCTCGGCGATCACCGCGGTCCGCACCGCCGCGGTCACCGCGGTCGCGACCGGCCTGCTGGCGCGCCACGGTGCCCGGACGCTCGCGATCCTGGGGGCAGGCACCCAGGGCCGGGCTCATCTGCGGGCCCTGGGGGGCGGCTTCGAGCAGGTCCGCGTCTACGCGCCCGCCAGGGCGCACGCGCAGGCGCTGGTCGAGCAGGCCGGCGCCGGGCGGGCGTCGGTGAGCGTGGCCGAAAGCGCCGAGGATGCGGTCCGCGAGGCCGACGTCGTCGTGACGGCGACCAGCGCGCGGGAGCCGGTGCTGCGGCACGCGTGGCTCAAGCCCGGAGCCCACGTCAACGCGGTCGGCGCCAGCACCCCGCAGGCGCGCGAGATCGACACCGCCACCGTCGCCGCCAGCGCGGTGTTCTGCGACAGCCGCGAATCGCTCCGCCACGAGGCGGGCGAATTCGCCCTCGCGGTCAGCGAGGGCCTGATCACCGGGATCGAGCACGTCCGCGGTGAGCTCGGCGAGGTGCTGGCGGGCCTGGCGCCGGGGCGCCGCGACGACGGCGAGCTGACGCTGTTCCGCTCGCTCGGCCTCGCCGTGGAGGATCTGGCCGCGGCCGAGCTCGCGGTCGCGGTGGCCAGGGAACGCGGGCTCGGCACCGAGGTCGAGCTGTGATCGGGCTCGCCGAGATCGAGGCGGCACGGCAGCGGATCGCGGGCACGGCGATCCGGACGCCGCTGGTGCGCCTCTTCCTCGACAGGTCCCCCGCCGAGATCTACCTGAAGCTCGAGAACCTCCAGCCGGTGAACTCGTTCAAGATCCGCGGTGCGACGAACGCGGTCCTGCTCGCGCCGGCCAGCGAGCGGGCGAAGGGGCTGGTCACCGCCAGCGCGGGGAACATGGCCCAGGGTGTCGCGTGGGCGGCGCGGGCCCTCGGCGTGCCCGCGACCATCGCCGTCCCCGAGCACGCCCCGGAGGCGAAACTGGCGGCGATCGAGCGCCTGGGCGGCCGGGTGCTGAAGCTGCCCTACGACGACTGGTGGAACGTGATCGTCACCAGCCGAGTGGACGGGATCGAGGGGCTGTTCGTGCACCCGGTTCAGGACCCCGGGGTGATGGCGGGAAACGGGACGATCGGGCTGGAGATCCTCGAAGACCTGCCCGACCCGGACGCGGTCGTGATCCCTTACGGCGGGGGCGGCCTGACGGTCGGCATCGCCAGCGCGGTCAAGGCGCTGCGGCCCGGCACGAAGATCTTCACCGCCGAACCCGAGACCGCGGCCGCCCTGGCCGCGGCGATGGCCGCCGGGCACCCGGCCGACGTCGACTACCACCCGTCGTTCGTGGACGGCTCCGGCAGCCGGCGCGTGCTGGACACGATGTGGCCGCTGGTCGCGCCGCTGGTCGACGGCGCCGTGGCCGTCCCGGTCGGTGACGTCGCGGCGGCCGTCCGCCTGCTGGCCGAGCGCGTCCGGGTCATCGCCGAGGGCGCGGGCGCGCTCGCGCCGGCCGCCGCGCTGGCCGGCCGGGCGGGACCGGGGAAGGTCGTCTGCGTGGTCTCGGGCGGCAACATCAACCTCAGCACGCTGGCCGAGATCCTTAACGGCGCGGACGGCTAGGCCCGGCGCACCTCCTCGAGGGCCTCGACCAGCCGGTCGACCTCACCGGCGGTGTTGTAGTGGATGAAGCCGATGCGGACCGACTTGTCGGTGTAGCCGAGGCGCCGGTACAGGTTCAGCGAGTACCACGAGTCGTGCGCCCAGACCCCGATCCCGTTCGCCGAGAGGCGAGCCGCGACGTCCTCGGCCGGCACGCCGTCGACGTTGATCAGGAAGGTCGGCACGCGGCCCTCCATGCCCGGCAGCCCGTAGACGCTGACCGCGTCCGAGATCCCGTCCAGGAAGCGCTGGCCCAGCGAGCGCTCGTAGGGCACGATCGCCGCGAAGCCCCCGATCGAGTCCAGGTAGTCGACGGCGGCGTTGAACCCCGCGAGGAGCTCATACGACTGGGTGCCGGTCTCGAAACGCCGCCCCAGCGGGCTCGTCGGCGCCGGGCGCGCCTTGTACGGCCGCCAGCGCTCGATGACCTCGGCCCGCCCGTACGCGACGCCGAGGTGGGGTCCGCAGAACTTGTAGGGCGAGCAGAGCAGGACGTCGGCGCCGACGTCCCGGACGTCGATCGGCTCGTGCGCCGCGTAGTGGACCGCGTCGATCCACGCGAGCGCGCCGACGTCGTGCGCGAGCTTGCAGACCCGCCGGGCATCCACCACCGTGCCGATGGCGTTGGACGCCCACGCGAACGCCACGACCCTGGTCCGCGGCCCGAGCTTGCTCTGCAGATCGTCGAAGTCGTACGTCGTGTCGTCGTTCAGTTCCACGTGCCGGACGACCAGGCCGGTGTCCTGCGCGACCTCCAGCCACGGCGCGACGCCGCCGTCATGGTCCAGGGACGACACCAGGATCTCATCGCCAGGGCTGAAGCCGCGGGCGGCGGTCCGGGACAGGGTGAAGTTCAGCGAGGTCATGTTCGGCCCGAAGATCACCTCGTGGGGTTCGCAGCCCAGGAACCCGGCCGCCTTGCTCTCGGCCTCCTCGAGGATGGCCTTAACCCGCAGGCTCGTCGCGTAGCCGGCGCCGAGGTTGGCACTGGCCTCGCGCAGCGCCCGCGCGATCGCGTCGCCGACCTCGTCGGGCACCTGCGAGCCGCCCGGCGCGTCAAGGAAGGCAAAGTTTCGCAGAGACGAAAAGCGATCGCGGATGGCGGTAATGTCGAGGCCTGGGCGGATTATTTCGGTCATCGGCTGCTCCCTTTACGTAGGCACCTGAGATCCCCACATTGCGATCGAATCACAACTGCTAGGCAAAGCTCAAAAGTGCTTCCCATAGCCAGCGCGGGCGGCGCATCGTTTGATCAGCCCAAATCCCGGTCGGCAGGAGAGCCCTCTTGAGTTTTCGCGTTACCCGAAGCGCGCAGGCCAGCTGGCAAGGCTCGGTGTCGGAAGGTGCCGGCCGGATAGCACTTGGCAGTGGCGCCTTCGACGGGCCCTATTCGCTAAGGGCCCGCGTTGAGGAAAACGAGCGGGCGACCAACCCCGAGGAGCTACTCGGGGCCGCCGAGGCGGCCTGTTACACGATGTCGCTGGCCAGCCTGCTGGGCGAGGCGGGCCATCCCGCGCAGGATCTGAGCACCACCGCGCGGGTGACGCTCGCCCAGGTCGGCAGCGCCTTCAACATCACCCGGATCGAGCTGCGTACCGTCGGCGACGTTCCAGGTGTTGACCAGGCGTTTTTCCAGGACCTGGCTGAACGCGCTAAAGACTGCACGGTCGCGCGCGCCTTGACCGGCACCGAAATCACGCTCGAGGCGAGTCTTCGCAGCTAGAGCAGCCGGGGCAGTGAAAGATATCCCGATTATTTGGAGGGGCATACCCAATGAGAAAAAGCGTGATCATCGCCGTAGCGGCGGTCGGCGCGCTCGTCGTGGCTGGCTGCAGTAGCTCCAGCACTAGCAGTTCCAGTAGCAGCGCGAGCACCAGCACCAGCGCCGCCACCACGGCGTGCGTGGCCTCGACCGGCATGGAAGGGCCGCTCACCGGCCCGGTGGCGTCGCTCGGGCAGGAGCAGCTCCACTTCGCGGAGCTCGCGGTGTCGATGGACAACGCGGCCAACCACACGAACATCACACTCGTCCAGGGCGACACGCAGCTGACTCCGTCGATCGCGACGACCGTGACCCAGCAGTTCACGTCGAACTCGAAGATCGTGGCGGTGGTCGGCCCGGCGGGCAGCCAGGAGGTCGAGGCCGTCGGTCCCCTAATGGCCCGGGCCGGGCTGGCCTTCATCTCCGGGTCGGCAACGGCCGCAGCGCTCACGACCGGCAAGTACCCGACGTTCTTCCGGGTCGTGTCGAAGGACAGCGTGCAGGGGCCGGAGGACGCCAACTTCATCGTGAGCAACCTGAAGCCGAAGGCCCTGATGATCGTCGATGACCAGGAGGCCTACTCGACGGGCCTGGTGTCCGCGATGCTGCCGATCTTCCAGGCGGCCGGGATCAAGGTGGATCACGAGTCGGTCTCGCAGAAGGTGACCGACTTCTCCTCGCTGGTGGCCAAGGTCACGCCCGAAACCTCGGTCGTGGTCCTGCCCTGGCAGATCGCCGCCAACGCTCAGCAATTCGGGAAGGACCTGGCCCAGGAGCACAAGAACGCCGTGATCTTCGGCACCGACGGCCTGTTCTCGCCGGGCACGTTCGAGATCAGCGGCTCCTACGTGTCGTCGTTCGGACCGGACATCACCGGCATCCCCGCCGACGCCGCGATCGTGGCGGCCGCCAAGGCGAAGTACGGGTCGTTCGGCACGTTCGGCCCGCCTGTGTTCGCGGCCCAGCACGTGGTCGACGAGGCGATCGCCTCGGTCTGCAAGGCCGGCCAGACCCCCAGCCGCGCCAACGTCCTGGCGGCGATCAAGCAGACCAACGAGCCGACCTCGATCCTCGGGCAGGCGATCCAGTTCGACTCCAACGGCGACCTGGTGAACGGGAAGTTCTTCCTGTTCAAGATCAACTCAGCGGGGAATTACCTGCTAAATTCCACGCAGCTGAGCAGCTGATTCCCGGTTAGCCTTCCGGCGGCGCGCCCCCGTTTCCAGGGAGCGCGCCGCCGGGGAGCCTGACGGCGGACAGGAACCCGAGGACCCTCACGTTGGCCTTCTTCTTCCAGGAACTGGTGAACGGCGTCACCACGGGAGCGCTCTACGCGCTCGTCGCGCTGGGCTTCTCGATGGTGTACGGGGTCCTGAAGCTGCTGAACTTCGCGCACGGCGACCTGTACATGGTCGGCGCGTACATCGGCTTCTTCGTGATCCGGTGGTTCGGCGGCGCGGCCGACGTGGACATCCCCGTGCCGCTGCTCCTGGTGATCATGTTCGTGCTGGCGGCCGGGCTGGTCGGCGGCCTGGGCGTCGCCATCGAGCGCTTCGCCTACCGGCCCCTGCGCAATGCACCGCGGATCGCGCCGCTGATCACCGCGATCGGCATCTCGTTCTTCCTGGAGAACTCGGCCCTGCTGCTGTTCGGCGCGCAGTACCGGATCTACAACACTTCGGACTTCATCTCACTGTCCAGCGGCATCCAGATCGGGTCGGTCACCATCGACAGCGTGCAGATCATGGTCCTGGTGATGGGCCTGCTGCTCATGGTCGGCCTGCGGCAGCTGGTCAACCGGACCAGGCTCGGCAAGCAGATGCGGGCCGTGGCCGTCGACCGCGAGGCCGCCGAGATGCTGGGCATCAACGTGAACTTCACGATCGCGGCGACCTTCTTCATCGGCTCGGCCCTCGCGGGCGTCGCAGGCGTGATGGCCGGGCTGCTGTTCAACCAGGTGACGTCCACGATCGGCTTCATCGCCGGCCTCAAGGCGTTCACCGCGTCGGTGGTCGGCGGCATCGGGTCCATCCCCGGCGCGATGCTCGGCGGCCTGCTGATCGGCATCGCCGAGTCGTTCATCACCGGTTACATCTCCTCGACGTTCACCAACCTGCTGGTGTTCGGGCTGCTGATCGCGGTGATGCTGGTCAGGCCCAGCGGGCTGCTCGGCCAGGCCCAGCTCCAGAAGGTATGACCCCGTGAGCCTTGATCCCCAGGGACCGCAGGTCGGGGCCGACGAGTGGGTCGCGAGGCAAGCCCACCGGCGCGAGTACCTGCCGTCCGTTTTTGGCCAGGCGCAGCGCCAGTTCGAGCGGATCGGCTTCTGGCCCAAGCTCGCGGTCGCGGGCCTGGCCGGCGCGCTGCTGCCGTCGGTGGGTCTGGGCGGGTTCCAGCTGCAGGTCGGGATCGACACCCTGGACATCATGCTGCTGGCCATCGGGCTGAACATCGTCGTGGGCTGGGCCGGGGTGCTCGACCTCGGCTACGTGGCGTTCTACGGTTTCGGCGCCTACGGGTTCGCGCTGGTGTCCTCGGCCCAGATCGGGTCCCACGGCATCCACCTGCCGGCCATCGTGTCCGTGCCGCTGGTGATGATCGCCGCGGCGGTGCTCGGGTTGCTGGTCGGCTGGCCGTCCCGGCGGCTGATCGGTGACTACCTGGCGATCGTCACGCTGTTCTTCGGCGAGGCGTTCGTCGAGTTCACCAACAACGTGGCGCCGAGCGTCCTCGGCGGCCCGAACGGGATCGTCGGGATCGACACGATCCACAGCTTCGGGCTTTCCGTCTCGAGCAACGCGGGTTACTACTACCTGCTCGTGATCCTCGCCGTAGTGGTGATGGCGGTGATGCGGCTGCTCGACACGTCGCGCACCGGGCGAGCGTGGCGGGCCGTGCGCGAGGACCCGCTGGCCGCCGCGTCGATGACGATCCCGGTCAACCGGGTCAAGCTGATGGCGTTCGCGTTCGGCGCCGCCGTCGCGGCGCTGGCCGGCACCATCTTCGCCGCGCAGCAGATCAGCGTGTTCCCGACGGACTTCGACACGCCCATCCTGATCCTCGTCTACGCCGCGCTGGTCCTCGGCGGCGTCGGCAGCATCGCCGGCGCGGCTACCGGCGCGCTGGTGGTGATGGTCATCTACGACGGGCTGCTGCGCAACGCCACCTACTCCGGGTACATGTTCTACGGCCTGATCCTGCTGACCCTGCTGGTCAAGCTGCGCCCGTGGCGCCGGCTGGGGGTGGTGATCGCGGCCACCGCCGCCCTGGGCTTCGCCACGCACGCGATCGTCAGGGCCATCTCGGCCAGCGCGGTCGCGGGCGCGCCCCAGTCGAGCGGATGGCTCGGCGCCGCGGTGCGCAACTGGGTCATCATCCCGGCCAACCCCCAGGCCCTGGGCGACTGGGGGTACGTGATCCTGGTGTGCCTGCTGATCGCCCTGGTGCAGGTCAAGCAGCCCTGGCGAACGGTCCTGATCGTTCCGGCCCTCTACCTGGCGGCGGTGGTCTGGGAGACCGCCCTGGCGGCCCAGCCCTCGGTTACCAGGCAGATCATGCTCGGTGCGATCCTGATCGTGATGATGAACGCCAGGCCCCAGGGACTCCTCGGGACGCGGCGGGTCGAGGTCCCGCAATGAGCGCCGACGCTCCGGCCGCCCCGCCCGAAGAACGTGTGCCCATCTTGAACCTCGACCGCCTCTCGCTCCACTTCGGCGGGCTCCAGGCGCTGTGCGACCTGGACCTGGAGGTGGACGAGGAGGAGATCGTCAGCCTCATCGGGCCGAACGGCGCGGGCAAGACGACGGTGTTCAACGTGATCACGGGCGTGTACCAGCCGAGTTCCGGTGATGTCCGGTTCGCCGGGCACTCGATCGCGGGGCAGGCTCCGCACCGGATCGCCCGGCTGGGCATCGCGCGGACCTTCCAGAGCCTGCGGCTGTTCCCGAACATGTCGGTGATCGAGAACGTGATGGCCGCGACCTACGGCCGCACCAAGGCGTCGCCGGCGGAGTCGATCCTGCGCCTGCCCCGGGCCCGGCGCGAGGAGCGCGAGGTGCGGGCGCTGGCCGCGGACGTCCTGTCGTTCTTCGGCCAGCGGCTGGCCGGGTACCGCTGGGACCAGCCCGCCTACTCGCTGTCGTACGCGAACCGCAGGCGGCTGGAGATCGCTCGCGCGCTCGGGACCAGGCCCAGGCTCCTGCTGCTCGACGAGCCCGCCGCGGGGATGAACCCCGCCGAGACCCACGAGATCACCGAGCTCATCGGGCGGCTGCGCGACGAGCGCCACGTCTCGATCCTGGTGATCGAGCACGACATGCACGTGGTCGCCGGCGTCTCCGACCGCGTGATCGCGCTCGACCACGGGGTCAAGATCGCCGAGGGCGGCTTCGACGCGGTAGCGAACCATCCGGCGGTGGTTGAGGCCTACCTGGGGCGCGACCCCACGGCTCTGAAGGAGCCGCAATGAGCACCACGATGCTGAGCCTGGACCACGTCACCACGTACTACGGGCAGATGCGGATCCTGGAGGGCATCTCGCTGCACGTCGACGAGGGCGAGCTGGTGTGCCTGCTCGGCGGCAACGCCTCGGGCAAGTCGACCACGCTGAAGACGATCCTCGGGCTCGTCCGGCCGCGGTCTGGGCACGTGCTGCTGCGCGGCGAGGACGTGACGAACTGGCCCGTGCCGCAGCGCATCGCCCGCGGGATCGCGATCGTGCCGGAGAACCGCCGGCTATTCGGGCAGCTGACGGTCCTGGAGAACCTCGAGCTCGGCGCGGTGCTCCGCCGCGGCGAGAAGCTCGACGACGACTTCGCCCGGGTCTACGAGCTGTTCCCCCGCCTGCACGAGCGGCGCAGCCAGCTCGCGGGCACGCTGTCGGGCGGCGAGCAGCAGATGGTCGCCATGGGCCGCGCGCTGATGTCGCACCCGCGCCTGCTGCTGATGGACGAGCCCTCCATGGGCCTCTCGCCCGCCCTGGTCCAGCAGAACTTCCAGATCATCTCCGAGATCCATGCCTCGGGCGTCGCGGTGCTGGTGGTCGAGCAGAACGCCACGATGGCGCTGTCGATCGCCGACCGCGGCTACGTCCTGTCGACCGGGGAGATCGTGCTCGAAGGCCCCGCCTCCGAGCTGTTGCGCAGCGAGGACCTGAAACGCGCATATCTGGGGCGTTAAATCCATGGACCTGATCGACTACCAGCCCCCGACGGCCATCGACCGGAGCTGGACCGCGATGGCCGTCCACCGGCTGGAGGCCGACGCGCGCCGGAGCTCGGATACGCACCTGATGAGGCTGCCGCTGTCCGGGCCTGTCGACCTCTACCTCAAGGATGAGTCCACCCACCCGACCGGCTCGCTCAAGCACCGGCTCGCCCGCTCGCTGTTCCTCTACGCGCTCTGCAACGGGTGGATCGGCCCCACGACCACGGTGGTCGAGGCGTCCAGCGGGTCCACCGCGGTGTCCGAGGCCTACTTCGCCCGGCTGATCGGGGTGCCGTTCGTGGCCGTGATGTCGCAGGCGACCAGCCCGGCCAAGATCGCGCTCATCGAGCGCGAGGGCGGCCGGTGCCACCTCATCGGCGACGCGACGGCCGTCTCGGCCGTCGCGGCCGATCTGGCGCGCGAGCTGGGCGGGCACTTCCTCGACCAGTTCACCTACGCCGAGCGGGCCACGGACTGGCGCGGCAACAACAACATCGCCGAATCGACCTTCGCCCAGATGGCCCTCGAACCGCACGCCGTCCCGTCCTGGATCGTGATCGGCGCCGGAACCGGTGGCACCTCGGCCACGTTCGGCCGGTACGTGCGGCTGCGCGGCACGCCCACCAGGTTGTGCGTGGTGGACCCCGACGGCTCGGCCTTCCTGCCCGCCTACCGGGGCCAGGTGGCCGGGACCGCCGCGTCGCGGATCGAGGGCATCGGCCGGGCGCGGGTGGAGCCCTCGTTCGTGCCGAGCGTCGTCGACCGGATGATGGGCGTCCCCGACGGCGCTTCGGTGGCCACGATGCGTTTCCTGCGTCACCGGCTGGGCATCTCCGCCGGCCCCTCCACCGGCACCAACGTCTTCGGCGCCCTGAAGATCGCGTGCGAGATGGGCGCGTATCAGCAGGCCGGGTCGATCGTCACGCTCCTGTGCGACAGCGGCGCCCGGTATACCACGACGTACGACGATGATGACTGGCTGCGGGCCCAGGGCATCGACATCGGCCCCTACCTGCCCGTGGTCGAACGGGCCTGGGACGATCGGGTCTGGGTCCCCTGGTAGGGATCAGGTGATGAGCGGGTCGCGGGGCAAGCCGAGGATCCGTTCGGCGATCTGGTTCCGCTTGATTTCCGACGTGCCGCCCGCGATCGACAAGGCCCGGTTCATGAGCATCAGGCCGGCCCCCATCGCGCCGGAGCCGGCCAGGAAGGCCGCGTCAGGCCCGGCGAGCTCCGCCATGATCGCGGCCGTCTCATGGCCGAGCTCGGAGAGCAGCAGCTTGGTGACGTTGCCCTCTGGCCCCGGGCTCTGCCCACCACCGGCGCCGGCCACCGCGCGGTACGCGGCGCGCTGGTTCAGGACGCCCATCACCTGCGTGCGGGCGATGTGCCTGCCGACCCGCCCGGCCCCGCCGGACAGGCGTTCCGGGTGGGCGTCGAGCGGGGCGATGAACGCCTCCACCGGCATGGTCCGCCCGCCGTCGCCGCCACCGATGCTGACGCTCTCGTTGCCGAGCGTGGCGCGCGCCACGGTCCAGCCGGCGTCGACCGGCCCGACGACGTCGGCGTCGGGCACGAACACGTCGTCGAAGAAGACCTCGTTGAAATCCGAGCCTCCGTTCGGCATCCTCAGCGGGCGGACGGTGACGCCAGGCGCATGCATGTCGATCACCATGGTGGTGATGCCCTGGTGCTTGGGCGCGTCCGGGTCGGTCCGCACCGTGGCCAGGCCGAAATCGGACACGTGCGCGCCGCTGGTCCAGACCTTCTGCCCGTTGATCAGCCAGCCCCCCTCCGCCCTCGTGGCCTTGGTCCTGATGCCGGCCGCGTCGGACCCGGCGCCCGGTTCGCTGAACAGCTGGCACCAGATCACGTCCTGGCTCAGCGCCGGGCGGACCCAGCGCGCGATCTGCTCCGGGCTCGCGTGCTGGATCAGGGTCAGGATGATCCAGCTGGTGATGCCCAGGCTGGGCCGCTTGATCCCGGCCGAGCCGAACTCCTGCTCGATCACGAGCTGCTCGATGGCGGCCGAGTCGCGGCCCCACGGCTTGGGCCAGTGCGGCATCGCGTAGCCGGTGTCGATCAGCGCCTGCTTCCTGGCGTCGCCGGTCAGGTCGCGCAGCCGGGCCACGTCGGGCCCGATCGCCGCGCGGATCGGCTCCGCCTCGGGGGGCAGGTCGATCGTGGCCGCCCGGAGCACCCCGCGGCGGACCAGGTCGGTGACCGCGATCGACGCCTCCTCGATGTCCAGCACCGCGGCGACCGCCGTGGCCCGGCGCAGGTACAGGTGCGCGTCGTGCTCCCAGGTGAACCCGATCCCGCCGTGCACCTGGATGTTGAGGTTGGCGTTTCCGACCGCGGCCGACGCGGCCAGCACCGCCGCGATGGCCGCGGTCAAGCTGAGCTGGTCGCCGCCGTCGAGCCCGGCCCGCCCGGCGTCCCACGCGCTGGCGGCCGCCAGCTCGGCGGCCACCAGCATGTTCGCGCAATGGTGCTTGACCGCCTGGAAGGTCGCGATCGGGCGGCCGAACTGCTGGCGGACCTTGGCGTACTCGGCCGCCTGCTCGGTGGTCTCGGCGGCGATCCCGGCCGCCTCGGCGGCGAGCACGGCCCGGGCCACGTCGGTCAGCAGCCCGCGCGCGCCCGGCAGCACGGTCGCCGGCGCGGCGTCGAGGCTGACCCGGGCCGCACGCCGGCTCTGGTCCAGGTTGGCGGGCACGTCGGCGCGGATGCCGCCGGCCGACTTCTCGATCACCAGCACGTCGTCGCCGGCGGGGACCAGCAGCACGTCGGCCAGGTGGCCGCTGATCACGACGCCTGCCGTCCCGGTGGCGACACCGCCGGCGCAGGTCACCTCGCCGCCCAGGGCGGCCGCGCCGATAACCGTCCCGTCGGCCAACCCGGGGAGCAGCCGCTTGCGCAGGTCATCGGGCCCGGCCGCGGCCAACACGGCGCTCGCGATCACGGTCGGGCAGAACGGCCCGGGGGCCAGGTGCCGACCCATCTGCTCGGCCACGACCAGCGTTTCCGCCAGCCCGAAGCCCGAGCCGCCCAGTTCTTCGGGTACGTGCAGCCCGAGTAGGCCGAGGCCGGCCAGCTCGGCCCAGAAGTCGGGCAGCGCGTCGGCCTGCGCCCCGAGCAGGCTGCGGGCCTGCGCGCGCGACTGATGGTCGGTCAGGAAGCCCGCGACGGTCTGCGCGAGGGCACGGTGCTCTTCGGAGATGGCGATCGACATGGCTAACTATTTCCCAGTTTGTCCGGCGCCCGCACCTGTTCATCGAACCGAGTCCCGGCGGCGGCAACCAGAAGCGGAGGGCCCTGTCGGAGACCCTCCGCTTCTGTTCCGCTCCGCAGGCGCCATAAGCGGGACGCTAGGGCGCCTGGCTCGTGCGGTCAGTTACCGCCGAAACGATCGAATTCTCCGTTTCGCACGCCGCCGAGAAATGCGTGCCATTCGTCCGGCGTAAACGCCAGGACCGGTCCTTGGGAGTCCCTGCTGTTGCGAACGCCGATCCCGCCTCCGGGAAGGTTCGCCACCTCCACGCAGTTGCCGTTGGAGAAACTCAGAGAGCTCTTAACCCAGTCAGAACCCGACCCCTCGGGCGCACTTCCGTGCGTAGTTCTTCCCACGTCACTACCTCACTGATTGTTGAAGATTGCCCCGAAATTTGGTGTACTACGAAATGTTGCCTAGACCCTACTTTTCGTAGTTGCCGAACTTTGAGATTAGCAGCACTACTGGCACTCAGGGTCCTTCTCGCCTCAAGTAGCACTGCGGTCCGGTGAATACCTGTTGGACCCACGGCGTACCGTACACCCCAACATGCGCGGATTTTGCGACGCCACGCCGAAGCAGAAATCACCGGGAGTTCCGGCCGGGACAAGTCTCGCTTTCCGGTCAACCGGCGGCCGGGGAAAGCTGCGTCCGGGGGGCGGCTCTAGACGCTGGCGGACCTCCGGGCGCCTGACCAGTGCGACTCCGCGGTTTCGAGGATGAGCGCCCTGGACGACGCCGGGTCGAGTGAGGCGTCGGTAAGCATGCGGAACGCGATCCTGTGCAGGTACGTCTCGCGCTCGCCTTCCAGGCTGAATCCGCTCCGCAGGTGCTCGGTGCTCACCACGTCCTGCATCATGGCCTCGCTATCGGCCCCGAAGCCGAAGATGACGAAGGATTCCCCGAAGACCTGGTGCTGCGTGTCGAGGGGGAGGATCTGCACCGTCAGATTGGGCCGGTCGGCCTCCCGGGCGAGCCGCTGGAGCTGCTCGTACATCACGTAGTCATCACCGATGCGGCGCTTTAGGATCGATTCATCGAGCACGACAGATAGCTGAAGGTCTTCGCGGTCCAGCACCTGCTGACGTCGCATGCGGACCCGGACCAGCCGTCCGATCATGCCCGGCGCGACCGGTTCGACCCGGCTGTAACTGCTGATGATATGCCGGGCATAAGCTTCCGTCTGGAGCAGGCCGGCGACCACATCCACGTGCCAGATGTCAATGGAAGTCGCCTCATGCTCAAGGCCGATGAATTGCTGGTAGTCCTCGGAAAGGGTGTCTGAGAATTCATCCCACCACCCCTTCTGAACCGCATCCTCGGCGAGCCCGAGCAGGAGCGTGCGACGGGGCCCGGTGATCCCGTAGTAGTCGAGCAGCCGCTCGACCTCCCCAGGGCGCAAGCCGGTCCTGGCGCGCTCGTACCGGCTGATCTTGGAGGGCGACCACTTCAGCGCCGCGGCGACCGCGTCTCCGCTCTTGCCCTTGCTCTCCCTGATCCCGCGCAGTTCAGCGGCCAGCCTGCGCCGCCGCACCGTCGGGCTCGCTGGCGCGATCATTTGTCGTCCCTCGGGTCACGCAGTTTTCACGGAAACAATTTGTGAAACCTCTACTACACAATACACTCGCCCGGCCAATACCGGCCCCGGGCCATTGGCGGAGGCTCGCACGCTGACCGCCCGGAGGGATGG
>Ga0335074_10000643_pt1 | contig 48727 bp, 45 predicted proteins | sample Lox_Sample_23_FD_206715 | JGI IMG/M metagenome (GOLD analysis project Ga0335074, IMG submission 206715) | Soil microbial communities from Loxahatchee National Wildlife Refuge, Florida, United States - Lox_Sample_2.3 | ecosystem: Environmental > Terrestrial > Soil > Wetlands | place: USA...
TGCGGACCCATGTGGTCTCCCTGGTTGCGTGGACACGGCCCCGGCTGGCCTTCGCCGGCGCAGGATGCGACTCAAGCGTTCGCAACTCCTGGGTTGCGCATATAGACCCATTACGCTGCGACGCAAGAGATTTGTCACAAAACCTTCAAAGAATTCTCGGCCGGCGGGCTACTCGCCTTTCCAGTGCGGCGGCCGCTTTTCGGCGAAGGCCCGCGGCCCCTCGACGAAGTCCGCGCTCCTGAACATGGCAGCGACGGCCGGATAGCGCCCCTGACTGGCGATGGCATCGGCGAGCGAAGGCTCGTCGAGGCCCTTGTAGACGGCCTCCTTGGAGGCGCGGATCGACATCGGCGAAAGCTCGAGAATCTGCTTCGCCCAGCCGCGCGCGGCACCCATGAGATCGCCCGGCGCCACGACATCGTTGACGAAACCGAGCTCCAGGCCTTCGCGCGCGCTGACTCTGCGGCCGGTGAGGATCATGCCCAGGGCCCGCTTGGGACCGATCACGCGCGGCAGACGATGAAGACCGCCGGCCAGCGCCGCGAGGCCCACGCGCGGTTCGGGCAGCGCGAAGATCGCGGCCTCCGATGCCACGATCAGATCGCAGGCGAGCGCGATCTCGAAACCGCCGCCCATGGCGATGCCGTTGACGGCGGCGATGAGCGGCTTGTTGAGGTCGAAGCGCGCGGTCAGGCCGGCGAAGCCGCCCGGTGGCGACGACATCTTTCCACCCGAGGCCTGGTATTTGAGATCGTTGCCGGCGCTGAAGGCGCGATCGCCGGCGCCCGTGACGATGCCCACCCATTGTTTCGGATCGGCCGCGAACTCGTCGAAGACCTTGTTGAGCTCGAAATGCGCTGGAGGATGCAGTGCGTTCATCACCTCCGGCCGGTTGAGGGTGACGATGGTCAGCGGCCCGTCCCGCTCGACCCGGCAGAATTCGTAGTCGCTCATAGGCTGTTTTCCTCCTGTTTCCCGCTCATTTCGGACTGTTCCTCCCCATCCGGCAAGCCTCAGGTAACCATTTAAACGTACTCTCATCGATTGGGGCGTTTCGGAATCCGGACATGTCAGCCTCTTGGATGGTCAGTGTTGGCGGCCGCGCCTACGGCCCGTACACGGACGCTCAGATGGCGGCGTTCGCGGCGGAAGGCCGTCTTGCGCCCCAGTCGCAGATCGCGCGCTCCCATGAGGCCACCTTTCGTCCCGCCGGCGAAGAGCCCGCGCTCGCCGCCTTCTTCACGCCGGCGGCGGCAGGGCCTGTCGTGGCGGAACCGGCTCCGCGCACGGAAGCGAAACCCGCGGGCACATTCGGACGCAGCAAGGACGAAGGCCAGAAGACGGGCGAGCCGGCGCACATCGTCGTCATTGCCGACATGAAATCGCGCTCGATCGTGGGCCTCGAAGAAGAGATCTATCGCCTCGGCCAGGCCTGTCCGCTCCTGCCCCAGATATGGCTCCTGCGCACCGAGCAATCCGTCAACGCCGTGCGCAATCACCTCGTCCAGCAGTTGGGCAAGCTCGACGTGCTCTTCGTCGTCGACGCCACCAACAACAAGGCGGCCTGGTTCAATTTCGGACCCGAAGCCGAAGCGCGCATCCGGCGCATCTGGTCGAAAGACGAAAACGCGAAGCTCCGCGCCGCGGGATAGATCGCTATCCCGGATCATGGTCGGCGCGATCATCGTGCAGCGCCATCCGTCACGCGCGCCTGCGATCGTTCCGATCGATTCCGACTGCATAAGTCGGCGAAACGGGCAACGAAGGCGCAACGTCCGTTGCCCAACTGTCTCTCTTCACACGCGCGCGCTCCGGATGCAGACTCTTGCTGTCTGCTCTTTGAAATTGTGAAGATCGAACCAGCTCGGTCGCGCCAAGTCCGCGCCTGCCCGCCGTGCACGGGGCCTGTTACGCTGCTTATTCCCTGTTTTTGTCCATGTCCGCGGACACGGAAGCGTGAGAAAGCCTTGCGGCACAGCGTCCAAACGTACGCCGTCGGCGATCCTCTTTTCTGAATCGCCGTTAAAGTCCCTGTTACCAGGGATTTCGGCGAACACGATCGAATGGGGCACACACGCGAAAGCTCAGCCGATCGCTTTCAGCTTGTCGCGGAAGCGCTTGTAGTTTTGCACATAGACCGTTGATGACATCTTCAGCACCGAAAGCTGCGGTTCGGTCAGTTGGCGCACCACGCGGCCGGGCGAGCCCAGGACCATCGAGCCATCCGGAATTTCTTTGCCTTCGGTGATCATCGTGCCGGCGCCGATCAGGCAGTTCTTTCCGATCTTGCAGCGGTTCAAAAGGATTGAGCCCATGCCGACGAGCGTGTTGTCGCCGACGGTCGCCGAATGCAGGATGACCTTGTGGCCGACGGTGACGTGGGCGCCGATGACCGTGGGCAGGCCGGGATCGGTATGGATCACCGAATTGTCCTGGACATTGGAGCCTTCGCCGATCTCGATCCAATCGTTGTCGCCGCGCAGCACGGCGCCGAACCACACGCTCGCATCTTTCAGAAGCCGCACGCGTCCGATCAGGACGGCATCCGGCGCCACCCAGTAATCGCCGCCCGGCGGAAATTCGGGTTTCCAATCGTCGAGCGCATAGATCGTCATGACGTCCTCGGATGTGCTGGCCGGCCGCATCATGACAGCGCGCCGTCCTTCGAAAAAGCTTCAATAAAGATTCATGGCGCCCTCGCAAGACGGCGGGACGGAATTCCGAAAACGCGATACCCTGAACGTGGCTGATTGAGTCGCGGCCGGAGAAATCGGGTGCACGATCGCACTGTGGGGACAGTCGGAGATAACGCCGCCACCAGCGGCTTCCGGCTTTCGCACCTTCTCCCGCAAAACCCCGTCAGCCTTCCCCAGATGCGTTCTGTGATCGACCAAGGAGACTCCATGGCGAAGCGTTCCACGCGTCGTAAAATCCGTGAGATGCAAGAACACGGACAGCCGAATGTTCATCCCCTGTTTCCGCGTACAACCGACTATGATCCGCGGGAGGCGGACGGACGCGACCGAAAATATGTGAAGAATATTCGCGCCATGAGCGCGGTCCAGCAGCGTCTGCTGGATGCAATCGACGAATGTTCGGTGGTGGCCGCGCTCGGCCCCGCGGGAACCGGCAAGACCTATCTCGCCATCGCCAAGGCCGTGGAAGCGTTGGAACAGAATCGCGTGGGGCGCATCGTGCTCACGCGCCCGGCCGTCGAAGCCGGTGAAAACCTGGGCTTTCTGCCCGGCGACATGCAGGAGAAGCTCGCGCCTTACTTGCGTCCGCTTTACGACGCGCTGACGGAGCGGCTCGGCACCAAGAGGCTGAAGGCACTCCTCGCCGACGGCGCCATCGAAGTGGCCCCCGTCGCCTATATGCGCGGACGCACGCTCAACGACTGTTTCGTGGTCATCGACGAGGCGCAGAACTGCACCTACGGGCAGCTCAAGATGCTGCTCACGCGCCTCGGTTGGCGCTCCACGATGGTGCTGACGGGCGATCCGGACCAGACCGATCTTCTGAGCGGCCTTTCGGGCTTCGGCGACATCGCCGAACGTCTCGAGCGCGTGTCGGAGATCGCGGTGGTGCGGCTCTCCGACGCCGACATCGTGCGCCACCCGCTCGTGGCGAGCATGCTGAACGTGCTTTAGAGGGCGAGCGCGAGCGAGACGACCAACAGTCCGATCGCAAGGCTCCAATAGAGTGCCAGCGCCGCGGCCAGCCAGAAGGCGATGTGCGAGCATTCCTTCTTCAGCCGCGTACGCGCCGCGTTGTCGAAGAGCACGCTGGGTCCGGCGACGACCATCACGGCGAGATAGAGCGCGCGCGACGGCTCTGTCTTGCCGACAATGAGCCGGTACGTGTTGGCGACGATACCCGACGCCGTCAGTCCGGCCGTCATGATGAACATGGCCACCAGCAATTGGTGCAGCACGGCGCTCCCCGCGGTTAATCTCCGGAGCAGTGCGAATGCAGCCGCCGTGCCCGTTTGCATCCGCCGAAATGTGTCAATTTGGCGCTGCGGCTGCGCAAAGAAGTGGGCCGGCGAGGCTTCCAAGACACGATCTTAACGATTTTTATCGAGAGTCGGCGTCTCGCCGCGGGACAGGCAAAACGCCATGCTAGAACGGCTCGCGAGGAGCAAACCCTTGTCCCTGTCGCCGCCTATGAACAGCCGCGAGGATTACGACGATACGATCCGGCAGCGCTCGGGATGGCTAATCCCGGTCGGCGTGTTTGCGATCACGGCGGTCCTGTCGGCGATGGTGCTGCTCTTCTACCTCGCTCCGACGCCGGCCTCCTTCATCGAGGAACATCCCGCGCCCACCGCGCGCACCGACCCCATTACGATCACGGTCAAAGGCGTCGCCTTCAAGATTCCGGCGAACTACATCCTCTACAAAAGCGCGCGCCAGGGCGGTCCGCGCAAAGACGTGGCGCTGATCGCGTTCTATCCGGATTTCCGGGGCTACAGCGATTGGGACAGCCAGGTCTTCGCGCAGGATGCGGCGGACTCGCCGCTCATCTACCTCCTGATCCGCGAGGAGCCGTTCGACATCACCGAGGCCGAACGCCTGCAGCGCATCTACCGCAACTTTCTCACCGATCCGGCCGGCAAGCCGGGCCCGTTCGACCTCACGGAATACAGCTTCCGCGACGATTCCGGTTACCGGAACGAGGACCTCTTCGTGGGCGGCACGGCCGACAACCCGGTTGTCCTGCGCTGCGACCGCTTCAGCCAGGAGGTGCACAGCCCTTACTGCCTGCGCGACATCCGCCTGAAGCGCGGCGTCGCCGTCAGCTACCGGTTCAAGCGGGCGCTGCTCGCGAACTGGCGCCAGATCACCACGGGCCTCGACCGGCTCGTGCAGACCTTCCGCACACGCGCCAAATGATCATTTGACGCGATAGCGTTCGGCCAGCGTCTGACGGCGCGGCACGATATCTTCGAGGACGCTCGCGACGGCCGGGTGGAAGACAAGCGCGCCGGCTGCGGCGAAGAGGATCGCCAGGACAAATCCCGCACGTGCAGCACCGAACTCGCGATACCACGGCGTGAGCAATATCAGCGATCCCAGGATGCCGGTCGCCGCCACGGGACCTGATCCCAGGATGCCCGCTTCGGACGCGCTTGCCGCGTCGCTGCGGCCTGACAAGGCGGCGCCGGCGGCAACAGCTGCGACTGGTGCGAAGCAGATCGCGCAAAGTCCTGCTGTCGCAAGCAGAAGCGGAGCGTCGACGGCTGCGCCGCCGCGCGAATAACCCCACAGAGCATAGATCAGCGTGCCGGTCGCGGCGAACGCGATGGCGAGTGTCCGGCGCCAGTCTCGCCCTGCGAGAAGGGCAGCTGCCACAATCACAAAGCCCGCGGCCGCCGCATCGAGGCGCAGTGCCGGAACCTTTGCCGCATCCAGCTTTGCGCTGCCGAAGGTGCCGAGCACGAGCAGCACGACCAGAATGCCCGTGGCGCTCATAGCCCATGGCGGCCGCGCCACCGACGCGATCCGTTCGAAGCGGCGCGTCCATCCTTCCCGCGTCCGGTTCGTGCGCGCGATGAAATCCTCGCCGCCCGCGAGGAACGATCCGGCGAGCGGAACGGCGGCCCATGCCGACAATGCGGCCAGCGCATTTCCACCGGCCAGCAAAAGCGATGGCATCACACGCTGCGGGTCCGCGACGGCGAGTAACCCCGGCAATCCCAGCGCAACGACGAGGACGGGCCCGAGAAACCGAACATTGTTCTGCAACACGAGCATCGCCGAGGCCTGCGGCGCTTCGCCGTCGGCGACGCGCTGGGCGAAACCGTCGCCAGAGATCAATGCCACAGAGAATCCCAGCGCGTACACGAGCGCGCCGAGAGAGGCGGCGGTGGAGGAAAGAGAGGTCCCAAACGTCCCGCAAAAGACGAGCGACACTCCCGGCAATGGCGCCAGCGTTCCGGCGGCGGCGAGCAGAGGATCACGAAATTGCGACAGCGCGATCAACGCGGATGCGACCAGCATCGCCGCGAACCGGAGCGAAAATCCCAATCCCGGCGCCTGTCCGACAGCCACCGAAAGCGCCGGCGCCGCAAGCGCCGCCATTCCGAGCAATAGAAGGATCGTATTTCGCGCGGGCCCGAACAGGCTCACTGCCGCATCACGGGAAGGCCCTGTGGCGCCGTCGTCCATTCTCGCCTAGCCGGCGCGGGACGGGGGGGCCTCCGGCAGGTCCATTTCGAGAATCGCCATCTGGAACGCGTAGGTCGTCTCGCCGTCTTCCTCGTCCTTGAAGATCACACCGATAAACTCGCCGCCGACATGAACTTCGACCGAATCGGTCTGCTTCGGACGTTCCAGCAGCGTGATGGTGTCGAGACGGAAGAGGTTGCGCAGATATTTTTCGATGCGCCAGATTTCGCTGCGGGTCAAGAAAGGCTCTCCGTTACGGCCGGTTTTCAACTCGCATGGGCCGCCTGCACGGTCAAGATAGGAACCTCGCAGGTCCGGCCCAAGAGCGCCATATACGCGATTTCGAGGAAAATGCGTTAAGACTGGAATCATGCCTTCTCCGCCCCAGGGCTATTACGCGGTCAGTGCCGGACCGCCACCGCCCCGTCCTGCCCTCAGCCACGCGCTGAAAGCCGATGTGTGCATCATCGGCGGCGGCTTCACGGGATTGTCGGCGGCGCTGCATTTGGCCGTGAAAGGCGCGGTGACGGCACTGGTGGAAGCTGAGACGATCGGCTTCGCGGCATCCGGCCGCAACGGCGGACAAATCCACACGGGCCTTCGCAAGGAACAGGCGGAACTCGAGCGCTGGCTCGGCCCGATCCACGCGCACGAGCTTTGGACGCTGTCCGACGAGGCGAAGACGCTGCTACGCGATCTCGTCGCCAGCCATGCGATCGCGTGCGAACTCAAATCCGGCCTCGTCATCGCCGCCCACAATACGCGCGCGGCGCAAGCGCTGGCCGACGACACGGCGCATCTTGCCCGTCACTACGCCTATTTCGCCGCGCGCATGATGAACGCCGAAGAGACGCAGCTGGCGCTCGGCACGACGCTTTATCCGGCGGCGCGTTTCGATAGTGGCGGCGGCCATCTGCATCCGCTGAAATTCGCGCGCGGGCTCGCGACGGCGGCGGAACGCGCGGGCGCCGCCCTCTGGGAACACTCGCCCGCGGTCACGCTGGAGCCGGAGAAAACGCATGTCGTTGTGCGCACGCCGGACGCCGCCATCGCCGCCGACCGCGTCATCCTCGCCACTGATGCCTCCAGCGGCGCGCTCGTCCCTGCGCTCGCGCCGTTCATCGGTCATGTCGAAAGCTTCGTCACCGCGACGGCGCCGCTGCCGTCCGAACTGGCGCACGCGGTGCTTCCCTCGGATGCAGCCGTCGCCGACACGCGTCATGTGCTCGATTATTATCGCAAGAGTTCCGACGGACGCCTGCTCTTCGCCGGCCGCGAAAGCTATTTCCGCCCGCCCCGAGACGTCGCCGCCCTCGTGCGTCCGCGCATGCTGCGCGTCTATCCGGCGCTGGCCGGCGTGCCCACGGAATACGCTTGGAGCGGAACGGTCGGGATCACGCGCACGCGCATGCCCCATTTCGGCAGGCTCGGCGAACGGGTGTTCTTCGCCCACGGCTATTCGGGCCAGGGCGTGGCGCTCGCCGTCCTGGGCGGTAAGCTGCTGGCGGAGGCGGCGACGGGCAGCCCTGAGCGCTTCGACGTTTTCGCGCGCGTTCCCGCGGAGCGTTTCCCGGGAGGAGAGTTCCTGCGCAAGCCGCTCGTCGCCGCGGCGCTGTTGGCCTTCAAAGTGATGGATGCATTGTGAGGCACGGATCATGATCAGCTATGTCACCCTCGCCGCCGGAGGCATTATCCTGCTTCTGCTGGTGTCGGGTTTCTTCTCCGGCTCCGAGACGGCGCTGACCGCGGTCTCGCGCGGCCTCATGCATCAGCTGGAAAAGGAAGGCTCGCGCCGCGCCCGCGACGTCAACGCTCTCCTGTCCGACCGCGAAGGCCTGATCGGTGCCATCCTCCTCGGCAACACTTTCATTAACATCCTCGTCTCGTCGCTCGCCACCACCCTACTACAGCAGACCTTCGGCGCCCGCACGGTGGTGATCACCACGATCGCCATGACGATCCTGATCCTCGTCTTCGCCGAAGTCCTTCCCAAGACGCTCGCCATCGCACGCACCGACCGCTTTGCGTTGACAGCAGCCTATTTTCTTCGCCCCATTGTGAGCGTGCTGGCACCCGTCGTGCGCGCTGTCCAGTTTTTCGTCTGGCGCGTTCTGGCTCTTTTCGGGGTTCGCGAGCGCGAGGAGCCTGAGGCCATGCTGCCGCCGCACGAAGATATCCGCGGCACGATCGCGCTTCATCACATCGAAGGCGGCGTCGAGCGCGAGCACCGCGACATGATCGGCGGCATCCTCGATCTCAAAGATCTGACCGTCGCCGACGCCATGACTCACCGCAAGAACATGGCCGTGATCGATGCCGACCAGCCCATAGCGCAGCTCCTCGACGCGATCATCGCCGCCGACCACACCCGCGTGCCGGTCTGGCGCGACACGCCCGAGAACATCGTGGGCGTGCTCAACACCAAGGACATCGTACGCGAGCTCGTGCGCAGGCGCGGCATGCTCAAGGATTTCAACATCCAGCCGCTGCTCGCCGAGCCCTGGTTCGTGCCGGAGACGATGACGCTGGAAGAACAGCTGAGCGCCTTCCGCGAACGGCGCTCGCATTTCGCGCTGGTGGTCGACGAATACGGCGCCCTGCAGGGCCTGATCACGCTGGGCGACATCCTGGAAGAGATCTTCGGCGACATTCCCGACGAATATGCAAAAGTGGAATCCTCGGACATCCGCGCGCTCGAGGACGGCTCCTATCTCGTTCATGGCACGCTCCCCATCCGCGAGCTGAACCGCGAACTCGACTGGGATCTGCCGGACGAAGAAGCGACGACCATCGCAGGCCTCGTCATCCACGAAGCGCGCGCCATTCCCGACGTCGGTCAGCGCTTCGCGTTTCACGGCTACATGTTCGAGATTGTGCGCCGGCAACGCAATCAGATCACGGTGCTTCGGATCAATCCGCCGTCGCGCAAGGCTGCAGTGGAGGCGGCGCACTAGCGCGCGGTCGCCTGACGCGGTGCCACTTCGTCGGACACCGGTGCGCCCACGACGCGTATCGCCGGCAGCGTGACCGTCGCCGTGGTGCCGATGCCCAGTTCGCTCTCGATCGTCAGCGTGCCGCCATGGAGTTCCGTCAGCGAGCGGGCAAGCGGCAGGCCGAGCCCTGCGCCGTGATGTTTGCGGCTGAAGGCGGACTCCACCTGCCCGAACGGCGCAAGCACCATCGGCAGGTCCTCGCGCGCAATGCCTATGCCCGTGTCGCGGACGCTGATGGCCAAGGTCCCGTCGTCGTTCCGTCGCGATGCGAGCATGACTTTGCCGCCGCGCGGCGTGAATTTGAGCGCGTTCGACAGCAGGTTGATGATGATCTGCGCGAATTTGCGCTTGTCGATCCAGACCGCGGGCGCATCGTCGGGAATGTCGATCTCGAAGGCGATGCCGCATTCGAGAAAGCGGTGCCCCAGGAAGGTTTGGAACATGTCCATCAGCCGCGACAGGGGCACTTCGCTTTCGGCAAGTTCCGACCGGCCCGCTTCGATCTTGGCGAGATCGAGAATGTCGTCGATGATGGCAAGAAGATGTCGCCCTGATTTGTGGATGTCGAGGGCGTATTCGCTGTAGCGCTCGACCGCCTCCGGTCCGAGCGATTGCTCGGCGATGATATCGGAGAAGCCCAGAATGGCGTTGAGCGGCGTCCGGAGCTCGTGGCTCATATTGGCGAGGAATTCGGACTTGGCACGATTGGCGATTTCGGCGCGGACTTTGGCCTCGCGCAGCATCAGTTCGTCGTGCACGGCGCCGGTGATGTCGCTGCCGACGCCGCGATAGCCGAGGAAGACTTCGCGGGCGTCGAAATGGGGCCGCGCCGAGACCGACCAGTAGCGGGATGTCCCCTGCGCTTCCTTGATCTCGAGTTGTATGCCGCGGAATTCGCGCTGGTTGAGCACGGCCGTAAGATAGGCCTCACGCTGTTCCGCCACGACTGCGCTCTCGCGAATGAATTTGTCGGCGTCCATGCCGAGAACGCTATCGGCCGGCGCGCCGCCCACGATCGTGCTGAAGCGCTCGGAGACGTAAGTGACGATGCCACCCGCATCCATTTCCCAGTACCAGTCGGATGCGATGTCCGCGAAATGGCGGAAGCGGCGTTCGCTCGATTCCAGTTTGTTGCCCAGCGCCAATTGCCGCGTGACGAGCCGCGCCGCCAGGATCGTCCCCATCGCCCAGAGTAGCACCGTCATCGCGCTCAATCCGAACACGACGAGCCCCGTCGCCATGCGCGCAGCGTCGCCCAGATGGGCGGAGAACCTGTTTTCGAGAAGCGTCAGCTGATCGTCGATGTGATCGATGCGATCGAGAAGCCGCGCACGTACGCGTTTGTTGCGATCGTGCCGGGTGACCATCCAGTGAAGTTCGCGGCCTTCGGCGATCATCGCGGAGACGAGCCTGTCGCCTTCCCGCCAGTCGCTGACGGCCGCCGCAAAGGGCTGCCACCAGGAGAACCAGCGAAACAGTTTGATCATGCCGGCGATATCGGCGGGGTGGTTTTCGCCCTGCAGAAAACCGTGCTTCGCGGCTTTCAGATCGGGCGCCGCATTTTGCAGGGCAACGCGTGCCATGTGATCGCCGCGCGGAACATTCACGGCCGCAAGAAAGCGCGCGTAATCGTCCGGCCGCGCCGAATAGGCATAGCGATGCAGGCTGAGCACCGCGATCTTCTCGGCCTTGGAGTAGCGGCCTTCGCCCGTCACATAGGCGCGAGTGCTGTCGACGATCTTGATGGCACTCCAGCTCGCCATGAGCGCCGCGACGAGCAGGAACACGAACACACCCAGGATCACGCCATAGCTGCGCAGCTGCTGCCGCGCGACATCGGACAGCGCCTCTTGCCCCTCCGTGTGGATCGGCCGACGCATGCTCCAGAGCTGCTCCCCGCGACCTGGCTTTTGAACGCCAGTATTCGCCATGATGGCCTAAACATAGAAAGCCATCGTAAATTTGGGGTTACCCGATTAGCGGGTTATTAAGGCGTCAGGCCGCGGGCCGCACGCCGGAACCCCCGCTATCCTGGCCAGGCTCAAGCATCGCCGGGGTGCGAATGGGGTGGGCTCGCCTATGGCTGGGGCCGGCTCGGCACCCGCGCGGGTGCGACAGCGGCCGGCGAAACCGATGAAACCATTGTGACCGGGCAGACTTTTCTTTTGGGGTGTCTTGTCGGGAACGATGCACCATGTCTGACCGGATCGAAGATTACGCCGTTATCGGCAATTGCGAGACTATGGCGCTGGTCAGCCGCGGCGGATCGATCGACTGGCTCTGCCTGAACCGCTTCGACCGCCCTGCATGTTTCGCGGCGCTGCTCGGCGATCCCAGCCATGGCCGCTGGCTGATCGCACCGAAAGACGCCAATGCCCGTTCGTCGCGCCGTTATCGTGATAAAACGCTCATTCTTGAAACGACCTTCGAGACCGGGGACGGCATCGTATGCCTAACGGACTTCATGTACCGGCGCGATGCGGTGGGAGATCTGATCAGGCTTGTGCGCGGCGTGCGCGGCAAGGTCGCCATGCAGACCGAGTTGATCATCCGCTTCGAATATGGCTCGCGCGTGCCCTGGGTTACGCGCCGCGACGATGGCCGGTTGCAGATGGTCTCAGGACCAGATCGCATCATGATCGATACGCCCGTCGAGCTCAAAGGCGAAGACATGCACACGACCGGCGACTTCTGCATCTGCGAGGGTGAAGAGATCCCCTTTGTATTCTCGCGCGGCCTCTCCTACCGCAAAGAACCCGAGAAGCTCGACACCGCCGCCGCGTTCGACCGGGTCGAGAAGTTCTGGACGGGATGGTCGGCGCCATTTCAGAACCATTGCGAATGGTCAGAGCAGATGTTGCGCTCACTCATCACGCTCAAGGGGCTCACCCATTGGGAAACGGGCGGGATAGTTGCGGCAGCGACGACGTCATTGCCGGAGAAGCTCGGCGGTACGCGCAACTGGGATTACCGGTTTTGCTGGCTTCGCGATGCGACGCTTACACTCTACGCCCTCGTCGAGACGGGATTTCTCGACGAAGCGAAATCCTGGCGCGAATGGCTTCTGCGCGCGGCAGCCGGCAGCCCCGATCAGCTGCAGATCATGTATGGCTTGGCCGGAGAACGACGCCTCGAGGAATACGAGGTGCCGTGGCTGCCGGGTTATGAAAACTCGGCGCCGGTGCGCGTCGGCAATGCGGCGGCAAGCCAGACCCAACTCGACGTCTATGGCGAAGTCGTCGACGCCATGTATGTGGGACGCAAACACGGCATCCAGGCCGAAGCGCCCAGCTGGGAACTGGAAGTGGCGATCACCGAGCATCTCGAAAAAATTTGGAATCAGCCCGACCGGGGGATCTGGGAAGTGCGCGGCGAACCGCAACATTTCACGCATTCTAAGGTGATGGCGTGGGTCGCTTTCGATCGTGGCATCCGCGTGGCGGAAGAGTTTGGACTGGATGGCCCGCTCGATCGCTGGCGCGCCGTGCGCGACCGGATTCACCGGGACGTCTGCGAGAACGGCTTCGACGCGGAGATGAACTCGTTCGTGCAGTATTACGGCTCGCAGTTGCTGGACGCGAGCCTGCTGCAGATCGCGCTCGTGGGTTTCCTGCCCTGCACCGACCCGCGCGTGATCGGAACGGTCGCAGCCATCGAACGTACGCTGGTGCAGGACGGCTTCGTGCATCGCTACAACACGTCCGCGGGAACCGATGGACTTCCCCCGGGCGAAGGCGTATTCCTCGCCTGCAGCTTCTGGCTCGTGGACAATTATGTGCTGATGGGCCGCTACGACGAGGCGCGCGCGCTCTTCAAGCGGCTTGTCTCGCTGTGCAACGATGTGGGGCTGCTGGCGGAGCAATACGACCCCCTGACGCGACGCCAGGTCGGAAATTTCCCGCAGGCCTTTTCGCACCTCTCGCTCATCAACAGCGCGCGCAATCTGTCGGCGGTCAGAGGCCCGGCGATGGAACGTTCGTCCGGTGCGAACCCGCCGGGCGACAGGGCATGTCCCAAAAGTGCTGCCGCAGAGTAACCGGCGCTACAGGCCGATGAACGTTCCGTATCAGCGGTCGGATGCTTCCTCCGGCGCGAGCGCCGTCAGCGCCAGCGCGTGCACGCGGCCGCGAAGCTCTTCGGCAAGAACGCCGTAGACGCGACGTTGGCGTTCGATGCGGCTGACGCCCTCGAAATCCCTCGAAACGATCCGTACACGGAAGTGTGTTTCGCCTTCGGGCCGGGCGCCGGCATGGCCCGCATGCTTCGCGCTTTCGTCTTCGATCGTGAGCGCGTCCGGCGCGAGCGCCGCCGTCAACTTTGCGCGAATTGTGTCGGCAATGGTCATAAAAAGCCCTCCGGACGCTTTCTGGCGCATAGAGGAATGCGCTCGTCAAGCACTTCGTTTTCTTGTTTTTTCACCGTTCGAACCCATAATCGTCCGATGAACGAAGCGCGGTACAGACCGAAGTTCGGGAAGGACATCCGCATCAAGCCGGATGAGCCCGTTCGGCGTGCTGCTGTGCCGCGCCGCTGCGCAAGACCGGACTGCGAAAACGAGGGCACGTGCCGCGTGCCCAAAGCCCGCGACCGGTTGAACGAATATCTGTGGTTTTGCCTCGAACACGCCCGTGCTCACAACGAGTCCTGGGATTATTTCGCCGGGATGAGCGAGGCGCAAATCGAGGCTTTCCGCACCGAAGCGCTGACGGGCCACCGCCCGACCTGGCCGCTCGGCAAACGCTCCGCGCGGGTGCGCCCGGGCGCCGGGGACGTGCACTTTGACGACGGTTTCGCGGTGTTCAGCGACGTGGCGGAACAGGAACGGCCGCGGGCGCCTGAGCGCCATCTCACGCGCCCCCAGTTGCAAGCATTGGAGATGCTCAATCTTGACGCATCTGCCACCTTGCAGGAGATAAAGGCGCGGTATAAGGAACTTGTGAAGCGGTTTCATCCCGACGCCAATGGCGGCGATCGGGGCGCTGAAGAGCGTCTGAAGCAGGTTATCAAGGCCTACGCCGTTTTGCGGGCGAGTGGCCTTACCTAGGGCGACTCCGAGAACGCCCTGTTGCGCGCGCGGCCAAGGGCCGGTTTTAGAACTCGGACGATTTCCATGGACACAAAGCCTCAAGGCCTCGATCCCGCCTTCATGCCGGACACGAAGGTCGAAGCGCGTACGCTCTTCGGCATCGACACGACGATGAAGGTACCGGCGTTCTCGAAGGGGAACGAATATGTTCCCGAGCGCGACCCCGCCTATCGCTTCGATCGCGAAACGACGCTCGCCATTCTCGCGGGCTTTGCCTTCAACCGGCGCGTGATGATCCAGGGCTATCACGGCACCGGCAAATCGACCCATATCGAGCAGGTGGCGTCGCGCCTTAACTGGCCCTGCATCCGCATCAACCTCGACAGCCACATCAGCCGCATCGACCTGATCGGCAAGGATGCGATCGTGCTGCGCGACGGCCAGCAGGTGACGGAATTCCGCGAGGGTCTGCTGCCGTGGGCGCTGCAGCACCCCGTGGCGCTCGTGTTCGACGAATATGACGCAGGTCGCCCCGACGTGATGTTTGTGATCCAGCGCGTCCTCGAAGTGCAAGGCAAGCTCACGCTGCTCGACCAGAACCGCGTCATCCATCCTCATCCCGCGTTCCGTCTCTTCTCGACGACGAACACGATCGGCCTGGGCGACACGACCGGCCTCTATCACGGCACGCAGCAGATCAATCAGGGCCAGATGGACCGCTGGAGCATCGTGACGACGCTCAACTATCTCTCGCACGACGCCGAAGCCGAGATTGTGCTGGCGAAGGTGCCGCAATACGCGACGCCGGAGGGTAAGAAGAAGATCGCCGCCATGGTCCGCGTGGCCGACATGACGCGCAACGCCTTCATAGCGGGCGATCTGTCGACCGTCATGAGCCCGCGCACGGTGATCACCTGGGCCGAAAACGCCGAGATCTTCGGTGATGTCGGCTTCGCCTTCCGTCTCACCTTCCTCAACAAATGCGACGAGCTCGAGCGCGCCAGCGTGGCCGAGTTCTATCAGCGCTGCTTCGGCGAAGAACTGCCGGAGAGCGCGGCTAAAGTCCTGGTGGCGTGAAGAACGAAAATCCCGCCGAGCCGTTCAAGCGCGCTGTTGCGACGGCCGTGCGTTCGCTCGCGGGCGAACCGGAGCTCGAAGTCAATTTCAGCGCCGAGCCGCCGGCGCTCAAGGGTCTGAAGGCCCGCCTTCCCCTGCCCTCACGCAACCTTTCGCCCAACGAGATCGCCGTCGTACGCGGCCAGGGCGACGCCTATGCGCTACGTCGCGCCTTCCACGAAGACGCCATTGACGCGCAATTCCGGCCGCAATCCTCCGATGCCGCCGCCGTCTTCGAAGCGGCGGAGCAGGCGCGCGTGGAGGCCATCGGCGCGCTCGCGATGAAGGGCGTCGCCGAAAACCTCGCAGCCCAGCTCGAACAACGCTGCAATACGCGTGGATTAGCCAAGGCCCGCGACCGTTCCGAAGCGCCACTGGCCGATGCGGTCGGCCTTATCGTGCGCGAGAAGCTGACGGGCGAACCGCCGCCCGCATGCGCGCGCGCTGCCGTCGATCTCTGGCGGCCATGGATCGAAGAACGCGCCGGCAAGGATCTCGCCAAGCTCGATGCATCGCTGCGCGACCAGAAAACGTTTGCCAGGATCACGCGCACCATCCTGCACGATCTGGAGTTGGGCGACGACCTGCCGGAGGACTCCGAAAGCGAAGGCTCCGACGAACAGGGCGAGCCCGAGCCGCAATCCGATCAGAGCGACGAAAGCGCTGACGCCAGCTCCGAATCCGAACTCGCCGACGCGGAGATGAGCGAGTCCGACATGGAGGACGGCGAAGACACCGCCGCGGAAACCCAGGTCGAGGAAACCACCGAGCCCTCGGATTCGCAGGAAACCGATGAAGGCATGAAGCCCTGGCGGCCGGAACAGCCGTTCTCCCATGCCGACGAATGGGGCTACAACATCTTCACGACGCAGTTCGACGAGGTGGTGTCGGCGATCGATCTCTGCGATCCGGACGAACTGACGCGGCTCAGGAACTTTCTCGACCAGCAATTGCAGGCGATGCAGGGCGTCGTGGCGCGGCTTGCCAACAAGCTCCAGCGTCTTCTGATGGCGCAGCAAAACCGCAGCTGGGAATTCGACATCGAGGAAGGCATCCTCGACACGGCGCGCCTGCCGCGCATCATCATCGATCCGATGTATCCCCTCTCGTTCAAGCGCGAGAAGGACACGACCTTCCGTGACACGGTGGTGACGCTTTTGCTCGACAATTCGGGTTCGATGCGCGGGCGGCCGATCATGGTCGCCGCTATGTGCGCTGATATTCTGGCGCGCACGCTCGAACGCTGCGCCGTGAAGACGGAAGTCCTGGGCTTCACCACGCGCGCCTGGAAAGGCGGACAGTCCCGCGAGAAATGGATCGCGAGCGGCAAGCCGCCCCATCCCGGCCGCCTCAATGATCTGCGCCATATCGTCTACAAGGCTGCGGACGAACCGTGGCGGCGCGCGCGCAAGAATCTCGGCCTGATGATGCGCGAAGGTCTCCTCAAGGAGAACATCGACGGCGAAGCGCTCATGTGGGCGCACAACCGCATCGTGGCGCGCCCCGAACAGCGCAAGATCCTCATGGTGATCTCCGACGGCGCGCCGGTCGACGATTCAACCCTGTCCGTGAACGCAGGCAACTATCTCGAGCGCCATCTGCGCCACGTCATCGACGAGATCGAGGAACGTTCGCCCGTCGAACTCGTCGCCATCGGCATCGGTCACGACGTCACACGCTATTATCGCCGCGCCGTCACCATCGTGGACGCCGAACAACTGGGCGGTGCCATGACCGAGCAGCTGATCTCGCTCTTCGTCGAGGAAGACAAGCGCGCCAATGTCATCGGCCGCCGGTCCGACGCACGCCACTCCCGCGCCCGTGCGCATGCAGGCGTTTAGAGTGCTACTCGCTGACGTTTAATATCCGCCGAAGCCGGGCAGCGGCGCTATCATGCCGCGCAGCAGCCAGTAGGGTGCGAGCAGCACGATGGATGCCGCGATCGTGACGCCCATATAGGTCATCATCGGCACCAGCCAGTCCGCGCCCGTGCCGAGATAGGCGGCAGGATACGCGACCAGCGCCAGCGCTACGCCGCCGAACAGCGAGGCAAAGAACGGCGCCTGCCACCATTGCGGACCGCGCAAACGATCGAACACCACGATCGAGAACAGCTGCGCCACGAGCAGACCCGAACCGAACGCGAGCAGAAGACGCGACGCCGGCAGCGGCGCGCCACGCAACAGCGTCAGGTCGTCGCCGGCGTAGAGGGCTGCGGCGATGACGACGGCAACGCCGGCCAGAACCTGCGTGAAGGCGTAGCCAGCGCCATAGCGGCGGTTGGTGAGTTGCACGATGAAGAGGATGAGCGGCAGTGCCAGAAAGCCTGTGTCGAAGGGCTTGCCGCCGACATCGCCGTTGCCGAGCCACGCGGCCGGCTCGCCGCCATAGATCAGGGCGCCGGCCGCGGCCGTCACAAGCAGGAAGACCGGAAAGATGAGGCGCATGATGGCAAGGAGCATCTCGCCCACAGCGCCACGGGAACGATCCTGGGGCCTGGAGATATGGGCGCGCCCGATACGCTCTATTGGGCGGCGGACGCGCTCTGCGTCTGCCACATTGGCCGCAAGCCCAACGCCGACAGAACGGCGCCCATCGCGCACTCCGGATTCAAAGATCGACACGATACCCCACCCGCGCCGGCCGCATCGGCCTGGCACATTTTGAAACATTACCCAAGATTTCCTGCAGGCGCCATGCCTGCCCTGGGTTTTGCGAGATGGTATCGTTAACAGACGACGGTTCTGTTGCAGCCGCAACGGCGGTGGCCGCCCATCGCATTCCAAAGCTGTGGAAAGCCGACTAAGCGGCGGCGCGCTTCTTCGCGATCTGGCGCTTCAGCTTGAGCGCGCGATTCGAGAGCACCTCGTCCTTGCATTTGAGCAGGAAAGTGTCGAAGCCACCCGAACGGTCGATCGAACGCAGCGCGTTCATGCTGATCTTGAGGCGGACGTCGTGGCCGAGCGCGTCGCTGGCGAGGGAGACGATCTGAAGGTTCGGGCGGTAGACCCGCTTGGTCTTGTTGTTGGCATGGCTGACGTGGTGCCCCACGAGCACGCCTTTGCCCGTCAATTCGCAGCGCCGCGACATGGCCTTTGCCTCTCGTTCCGAAAAAGAGCGGTCCTCATAAGGGGGTAGCCCCAGCCAGTCAAGCGCGCCGGAAGTTCCGGATCAGCGTGCGCGCGGCGGCGTGCGGAAGCGCCCTGCCGGCCACCACGGAAGCCTCGAGGCTTGCCGCCGCGGCCGCCGTGGCCGGATCGGCGGCGATCTCGTCGCTCAGGACGGCCTCCACCTCGTTCCAGAACCATCGTCGCGCCTGCCGTTCCCGGAGACTCTTGAGATGCCCCCCGGCGGCCAGGGCGCCGCGGAAAGCCTCCATGGCCCCCCAGGCCTCAGCCACGCCCTCGCCTTTCAGCGCGGAGATTTTCATGACCTGCGGGAACAGGCCGGGGTATTTCGGCCGCATCAGATGCAGTGCCGCCTGATAGTCGGATGCCGCTCGGCCGGCCGCCGCCGCGAGGTCGCCGTCGGCCTTGGTCACCAGGATCAGATCGGCCAACTCCATCACACCGCGCTTGATCCCTTGCAGATCGTCGCCGCCGCCGGGGCCGACGAGCAGCACGAACATGTCGACCATTTCTGCGACAGCTGTTTCGGATTGACCCACCCCGACCGTTTCGACCAGCACGACATCGAAACCCGCGGCCTCAACCAAAAGGAGCGCCTCGCGCGTGCGCCGCGCCACCCCGCCCAGGGTTGCGCCCGAGGGCGACGGACGGATGAACGCCCCAGGATCGCGCGCCAGCTTTTCCATGCGCGTCTTGTCGCCTAGGATCGAACCGCCAGAGCGCTGCGACGACGGATCGACGGCCAAGACCGCGACACGCTTTCCGCCGTCCGTCAGGAAAGTTCCGAAGGCTTCGATAAACGTCGATTTGCCGGCGCCGGGCGCGCCGGAAATGCCGATGCGGACGGCACGCCCTGTATCGGGCAATACCTCTGCCAGCAACGCTTCGGCAGCTTCGCGGTCCTGCTTGCGGGTGGACTCGACCAGCGTGATCGCCCGCGCCAGCGCCCGGCGGTCCTTGGCGCGCAGCGCGGACGCGAGACCCTGCTCGTCGATCTTTAACCTTCGCCCCTTCACGATTGGACCGCCCTGTCGTGCGTTACTATGATCGGCGCCGCATCCGGGAGACGATCATGTTGAGCCATTCGGTACGCGTACCTCTGCTGGCCGCCTTTGCCGCGGCGCTCGCGCTGCCCGCCGCCGGAGATCAGGCCAAGCCCGCCAAAGTCGCAGCCCTCGAAAACGGCTCCTCGCTCGGCGTCGCCTACACGATCAGCTTCTGGGGAATTCCGTTCGGACATACCGATTTCGATTCGAAGTTCAAACCCGAAAGTTACAGCACGATCTCGCATTTCGAGACGAGCGGAATCGTCAGCATGTTCTGGCAGGCCAAGATCGAGGCGAGCTCCAGCGGCCAGGTGGAAGCGCACGGTCTCGAACCCGCCGTTTACGACTCCCTTTATCAGCGCGGCGCCGACAAAAAGGAGCGCGTGAAAGTCACCTTCACCGGCGCCGATCCGACGGTCGAGGCCGATCCGCCCTACCCGCTCACCGAATATCCCGTCACCGAAGAACAGAAGAAGGAAGCCGTCGATCCCCTCAGCGCGGTGACGCTGGTGCTGGCCGGTCTCAAATCCGACGCGACCAATCCCTGCGGAACGGTCGCGCCCGTATTCGACGGACGGCGCCGCTACAACATCGAATTCCACTATCTCAAGGAAGAAAAACCCGACATCGACACGGCGCTGGGTCACGGCAAAGCGCATCTCTGCGAAATGCATTACAACCAGATCGCGGGCTTCAAGCCGAAAATCATGAAGGAGGGAAAGTCCTTCCCGCCGATTTATGGCTGGTTCGTCGATGTGCCCAATCCCAGCGCGCCGAGTGGCCACTATGAGATCGCGCTCAAAGTGTGGGCCTCGACGGGTTGGGGCACCGTCGACGCGACCCTTTCCCATATCCTTGTGAACGGCGCAGATCTTACCCCCAAAGGGTGATGACTTTTAAAAGTGACAAATCGTCAGTTCTAGGGTAAGCCTGTCGCTGCCTCGCTAGGAGCGCTGATTCATGGCCGATCTGCCTACGGTTCTCGACCTCACACCGCTCAACCCCAAATTCAACGAAAACCCGCACGCCCTGCTCGACCGGCTGCGCACCGATTGTCCGGTGAGCCGTGACAACACGGCGGGGCTGTTCCTCCTGACGCGCTATGCGGATGTGCGCGGCGTGCTCTCCGACACGACGATGTGGCGCGGGCCGGAACGTGCCGAAGAAGCCGCGGTGCTGACGCGCGCGATCCTCAACCAGAACATGCCGGGCCGCACCGTGCCGCACGACGAAGACGGCGCCGGCATCCTTTTGATGGACGAGCCCGACCATATGCGCATCCGCGAGCCCTTCGCGAAGGCGCTCTACAAGCGCGTGGCCAAATCGAAGCCGCTGGTAGCGCAGGTCGTGAAGGAATGGCTCGACAGGGTCGAAGGTCGCGCGACGTTCGATGCCATGGCGGATTTCGCCCTGCGTGTTCCCATCGACGTGATCGCGCGCATCCTGGGCGTCGACAATTCGCACCTCGACGAATTCCGCGAGTGGAGCGAGGGCGTTATCCTGGTCCTCAACCCGTTCCGCGACGAAGAACAGACGAAGTTCTGCGTGCGCTCGGGCAACGCGTTATCGGCTTACATGCGCGATCTGATGGCGCGGCGCCGCGAGACGCCGGAAGACGATCTCGTCAGCGATATGGTGATGCTGCAGAAGGACGGCGCGTCGCTGAGGGACGGCGAGATCTCCAACAATCTTCAGGGACTCCTGATCGGCGGCAATCTCACGACGACCGATCTCATCGGCAACGGCGTATGGCTTTTGCTCACGCACCCGGAAGAGCTTGCGAAGCTGAAGGCCGATCCGTCGCTGATCAATTCCTGCATCGAGGAAGTGCTGCGCTATGAATCGCCTGTGGACGTGACGGGCCGTGTGGCGCCACGCGACATGGATGTGGGCGGCTGCCCGGTGCACAAGACGCAATCGCTGTTCATGTCGCTCCGAGGCGCCAATCGCGATCCGGCGGCGTTCCCAGATCCGCATCGTTTCGACATTGCGCGCAAGGATGCGCCACATGTGGCGTTCGGCGGCGGCCTGCATCTCTGCATCGGTTCGCCGCTGGCGCGCCTCGAAGCACAGGTGGCGATCCAGATGCTGTTCGAGCGCTATCCGGACCTGCACCTCGCCGATCCCGACATGAAGCCGGAATGGCGCACGCAACCCTTCTTCAGAGGGCTCAAGACGATTGAGGTAGCGGTGTAGCCCGCGGCAGACGCCGCGCTGCAAGACCAAAAAAAAGGATGATCACGCCGCCGGCCGCGACGATCACAGCGTGGATCGTCCAGAATTCGTAAGGCGAAACTTTCTCGTAAAGGCTGCCGAGGCGGCCGCTGATGAAAGCACCGAGCGCTACCGACAACGTATAGACGCCGTACATCGTCGCGTTGAGCGACGGCGGCGCCATGCGCGAATAAATCGCGATCAAGGTCGGCGCGAAATAAACCCAGCCGAGATTGGACACGAGATGGAAGACCGCGAGCCAGGCAATCGGCGCGCGGCCGTGCGCATCGGCCGCGACATAGGCAAAGCCGAGCCACCAGGTGCCCGCGGCGAAGATGAAACAGCCGAGCGCTGCCTTGACGAAGTCGCCGGGCTCGCGGCCGCGTTTCGCCTGCCAGCGCCACCAGGCGAGCACGAGCGGGATGAGGACGACGGGCGCAGCATCGATCGACTGGAGAAACGGAATCGGCATCTCCCAGCCGAAGATGTGCATGTCGACATGATCGCTGACCCAGAGATTGTAGGTGTTCCAGACCTGGCTTTGCGCGATCCAGAACAGAGACGACACGGGCGCCAGCGCAAATAGAAACGCGAGTGCGCGCCAGTCGCCGCGCCCGAGATTCGGCGCCGCGGGATTCTCGACGATCTTGAGCGCCTCACGCTTCGGCAGCAGTCTGCTGCCGCCGATGTAGATAGCGAGACCGACCAACATGCCGATGCCAGCGAAGCCGAAGCCCACATGCCAGCCCACGTAAGTCGCAAGGCTCGCGGTGGTCAGCGGCCCGAGGAATGCCCCGATATTCAACGCCATCGCGTAGATCTGGAATGCCTCGTCGCGCCTGCGGTCTTTCACGTCATAGAGCTCGCCCATCTGCGGCGTGAGATTGCCCCGGAACAGACCCGCGCCGACGATGAGAAGTGCGATCGCAATGAGGAACGAGGCGTCGAATGTGAGGAGCAAATGGCCCGCCGACATCATCATACCGCCGAGCACCACCGTGTTGCGACGCCCGAGCAGGCGGTCGCCGATGACGCCGCCCGCCAGCGGCGTCAAATATACGAGGGAGACATAGATGCCGAAGGTCTGCGTGGCCAGCGCATCGATCGAGAGCGGTCCTGTGAAGCGCTCGACAAACGCGCGGTAGCTCGCGAAGCCGAGCACGTGCTCGATATGGCCCGGCAAAAGCAGCGCATGAACCATGTAGAGTACGAGAAGCGCCTGCATCCCCTGAAAGGAGATGCGGTCCCACACCTCGGTACCCGCCAGCACAAACACGCCGCGCGGATGACCGAAGACGTCTGTTTTGTCGCTCACGCAGCTGCGCCCCAGAAACCGGTCCGCCATCGTTCCCGAGGCGACGCAAATGCACAAGTCCGGGGCTCGGCGGGCCGACGGCAGAAGATCGTCGCGAAACGCCGAGTGTCGCGATCCCGCGAAGACGGTGGCGTCAGCGAATATGGAGCGCGGAAATCGACAGCTTGCCGTCGACGAGCTCGGCCTTGCGCCAGCTGCTGTTGTCGTTCAACGCCACCCACCTGCGCTCAGCCACGCGGTAGTGCCAGTCCTTGTCGACCTGGAAGAAGATCTGAACGCCGCTTCCTTCCAGGATGTTGAGAATGCTCGCGTCGTGGGAGCTGCCTTCGTCGAAATCCGTCGACGCGTGCTGGCCCATCTCCGAATAAATCTCATTCAGTTCCAGGAGAAGATGATTGAGGGTTTGACCCAACGGCTCGACGTTCAGCCCGATTCTCTGCGCTTCCTTCAATGTGATCGGGTAACTGTGGGACGGATAGTCGGAATTGAGGATGTTGCTGATTTCCTCCGCCTTTTTGCGGTCCTTCATGTGGTAGGAAAGAATGTCGACGCAAAGGCGGGTCGAGAGCGCGCTGGCGCGGTCGACCGCGCCGATGACGAGCGGATGGACGTGGGGAAACAGTGCTTCGTAGGGATTGGCGTCGCCCCCAGTTGCTTGTGCGCGCCAGAGGCGCACGACGCGCGCGAGCTCGTCCTGACTGACCTTCACGCGATTGTTGTCGCGGTCGATGGGGGAAAGATCGTGGGTCAATGACGTGTCGACAGCCGACAGCTGCGCCAGAGGTCCCATCAGAATCTTGTCGGCGCCGAGTGCGAGCATGGTGGCGGCGGACTCGCATTCCAGCGGAACCAGCACCGTCAGCTTTTCGACGAACTGGCGAAGCATGTGGACCATGCGCAGCGATGCCTCGCCGAAGCCGCCGCCCGATTTTATGAAAAGGGACAAGCGCTCGATTTTGCCCGTGCTTTGAAGGATGCCGTAAAGGCCTACGATGTCGTTCGTGCAGATCGATCCGTTGGTCGAATTCCAATAGGTGATCAGAGGTTCACCCAGCGTGGCTTCGAGCTCCCGGACCACCTTTTGAGTCTTTTCGAAAAGAACGGGCGGGCTTTTGATAGCCCGCGGCGGCGCAGGCTCCGACGCCTCGTTTTGTTGTTCGGACATCGGCTTTCCCCCTCGTCACCGGTCACTGCGGGAAAGTCTGCACGAAGCCGAATTCGTTTGGCAATCGGTCAGGCGGCGGCTTTCGCGCGGGAACGGATCAGCGAGAGCACCTTGCGCGCGGCATCCGGGATGTTGGTGCCCGGACCGAAGATGGCGGCGACGCCCGCCTTCTCGAGGTAGGGATAGTCCTGCGCCGGGATGACGCCGCCGACGATGACAAGGATGTCATCCGCCTTTTCCTTTTTCAGCGCTTCGATGAGTTCCGGCACCAGCGATTTGTGTCCGGCTGCCTGGCTCGAAACGCCGATGACATGCACGTCCGCGTCGATCGCGTCTTTCGCCACTTCTTCCGGTGTCTGAAACAGCGGACCGATGTCGACGTCGAAGCCGAGATCGGCGAAGGCCGTCGCGATCACCTTGGCGCCGCGATCGTGGCCGTCCTGGCCCATCTTGGCGACGAGAATGCGCGGGCGCCTGCCCTCTTCCTTCTCGAAATTCTCGATGTCGGCCTGCAGAGACGCGAAGGCGTTGTCGCCTTCATAGGCGCCGCCATAGACGCCCGAGATAGAGCGTATCTCGGCCCGGAACCGTCCGAACACTTTCTCCATCGCGGCCGAGATTTCGCCGACCGTGGCACGCGCGCGGGCCGCTTCGACGGCGAGCGCCAGAAGATTGTCCTTGGCCGCAGCGCCCTTCGACAGCGCCGCGAGTGCGGCCTCGCATTTCCCCGCATCGCGCTTCTTCTTCACGTCGACGAGACGCGCCATCTGCTGCGCCCGCACCTGCGCGTTGTCGATGTCGCGCACTTCGATATCGGATTCGCTGTCGAGCTTGAAGCGGTTCACGCCCACGATCACGTCTTCGCCGCGATCGACGCGCGCCTGCCGCCGGGCGGCGGCTTCCTCGATGCGCAGCTTGGGGATGCCCGCCTCGACGGTTTTCGTCATGCCGCCCATGCGCTCGACATCGTCGATGATGTCTTTCGCGGCTTTCGCCAGCGAATGCGTCAGCGCTTCCACGTAGTAGGAACCGCCCAGGGGATCGACGACGCGCGTGACCTGCGTTTCGTGCTGCAGGATGAGCTGCGTGTTGCGCGCGATGCGGGCGGAGAACTCCGTTGGCAGTGCGATGGCTTCGTCGAACGAATTCGTGTGCAGCGACTGCGTACCGCCCAGGACCGCGGCCAGCGCCTCGAACGCCGTGCGCACCACGTTGTTGTAGGGATCCTGCTCCATCAGCGACACGCCCGACGTCTGGCAGTGCGTGCGCAGCATGAGCGATTCCGGATTCTTCGCGCCGAAGCCCTTCATGATGCCGGACCACAAAAGCCGCGCCGCGCGCAATTTCGCCACTTCCATGAAGAAAGTCATGCCGATGCCGAAAAAGAACGACAGGCGCGGTGCGAAATCGTCGACCGCCAGCCCCTTCGCCAGCGCCGCGCGGACATATTCGACACCGTCGGCCAGCGTGAAGGCGAGCTCCTGCACGGCCGTCGCGCCTGCCTCGTGCATGTGATAGCCCGAGATCGAGATCGAATTGAACTTCGGCATCTTTTTTGCCGTGTATTCGATGATGTCGGCGACGATGCGCATCGAAGGTTCGGGCGGATAGATGTAGGTGTTCCGCACCATGAACTCTTTCAGGATGTCGTTCTGGATCGTGCCCGACAGCTTCTCAGCCGGCACACCCTGCTCTTCCGCCGCCACGATGTAGTTCGCCATCACGGGGATGACGGCGCCGTTCATCGTCATCGAGACGCTCATCTTGTCGAGCGGAATGCCGGCAAAGAGGATCTTCATGTCCTCGACGGAATCGATGGCCACGCCCGCCTTGCCCACGTCGCCGACCACGCGAGGATGGTCGCTGTCATAGCCGCGATGGGTTGCGAGATCGAACGCCACGGACAGGCCCATCTGCCCGGCCGCGAGGTTCTTCCGGTAGAAGGCGTTGGACTCCTCCGCCGTCGAGAAGCCCGCATATTGGCGGACGGTCCAGGGCCGCCCGGCATACATTGTCGCGCGGACACCCCGGAGGAACGGTTCGAGGCCCGGAAGCGTCTTCGCCGCCTCGAAGCCTTCGAGGTCCGCGGCCGTGTAGAGCGGCTTCACGTCGAACCCTTCGGGCGTGTGCCAGATGAGGCTCGAGAGCGGCTTGTCCTTCAGCTCTTTCGCCGCCAGCGCGGCCCACTTCTCGAGGTCATGCCCACTCATGTCGGCCAATCTCCGTCTGCTCGGTCCTGAGTATCGCAGGCGCGAAAGGAGCAGCAAGCCGCTCCCGGGGCAACCCAAGGCTTCCTTGGCTTTGTGACAGCGTCGCACGCTTTACATCGCTCGGTCGCAAAGCCTTCACACATCCTCCGCCTACGGAGCATGTGGGTTAAGCGCGACTCGCCGACTCCATTCTTTGGTGTGCGCACTGTATTTGGTTGTCACAAAGCCTTGACAAACAGTATATAGTATGAGAACAAAGCCAGATATTGATTCGGTTAGCGATTCGGGCGCCGTTCGTTCCGTCTGTGTTCAGGTTTCAAAGACGAGCGTCCACAAGCGTCTTCGAAGCATCCACACCCTTGTTCAAATCCGGCGCCGACGAAAAAATTCGTGTACGGCGTTAACCAGCGTTTGGCGGCCGAACGCTGCAGAGAGGCGCGAAGTGTGTTTTCCGCCGTCCACCCGTTAACAGATTTTCACTTGAAGATACTTTCCTACGGAACCAATTACGCCCTCGCGCATTTCGCGCCGGTTCCGGGACCGCACGTGCCGTCGCACGAAAACGGTCGGTGGGAACCAAATAGTCGCCCGCGGGAATAATTCGGGCCGGCTCCCAAAGACCGAGAAGGATCGCGATGACACGTTATGAAGTCGACGCGTGCCGGAAGCATGGCCGCGAAAATCCTTTCCCTAACCGAATTAACGGATCGCATCTGTGAGGCCGCGTCACGGCGCGCGCGCCGCGAGCGCAACCGATCTGTTCTCGCGGATCGGCGATTACACGATGCTCCTGGGCTGCATCGCGCTGACGGTCATTGTTCTGGCCGGTCTTCCCAAGCTCGGAATCGTCCGCAAGCTCGACATCCACACCACCGTCATCGGTCGCGTCATCGCCTACCCGATCGACAATTTTACGTTTCCGTCCTTCACGCGGCCCAAGCCGCAACCGCAGGACTCGATATTCCGCAAGGAGCTCACGATGACGTCGTCGGAGCTCATAAACCGCTGGGATCCGTTCGTCGCGGAAGCGTCACGCAAGTTCGGGATTTCGGAAGACTGGATCAGGGCCGTCATGCGCGTCGAAACGGGCGGTCGCACCGTTCAGGCGGGCGATCAGCCGATCACGTCGCGCGCCGGCGCCATGGGTCTCATGCAGCTCATGAGCAGCACCTATAACGAGATGCGCAGGCAGTACGGCCTGGGCCGCGATCCCTTCGATCCGCACGACAACGTGATCGCTGCGGCGGGTTATCTGAAATGGCTCTATCGCCGGTATGGCTTTCCCAACATGTTCGCCGCCTACAACGGCGGCCCGGGCAAGCTCGAAGATCATCTCTCGAACGGAGCACCGCTGCCGGACGAGACCGTCAACTACATCGCGAGCGTCACGCGCATTCTGGGTACCGAAGGCAGTCCCGTCGGACACAGCCGCCGTCACCGTGGCCTGACCGCATACGCCTCGCTCGCGCCGCACAGACGGCGGATTGCCGCGACGTTCGGCGGCTAGTTTCCCGGTTAGTGGGCGAACGGGTGGAGGTTGGCACCGCGCCACCTCCATCCGGTTTCGCTCCCGTCGACTCCGGGGAGTTGCAGACAGACGGGAAAAACCCGATCTTCTTGCCAAGATGACTCCCAAACGCCCCGCCGCCGGTGCGTTCCGTTCCTCCAGGGGCGGGCGGGTCGCGGCAGTTCTTGGCCCGACCAACACCGGCAAGACGCATTTCGCGATTGAACGCATGCTGGCGCACAGGACCGGCGTGATTGGCCTGCCGCTGCGCCTTCTCGCGCGCGAGGTCTACGACAAGATCGTACGCATCAAGGGCGCGAGCGCCGTCGCACTGGTGACCGGCGAAGAGAAGATCGTGCCGGCCGACGCGCGCTATTTCGTCTGCACGGTCGAAGCGATGCCGCTCGATCTGAAGTCGTCGTTCCTTGCCATCGACGAGATCCAGCTCTGCGCCGATCCCGAGCGCGGCCATGTATTCACGGACCGTTTGCTGCACGCACGCGGCGAGGACGAGACGCTGTTTCTGGGCGCCGAAACCATGCGGCCGATGATCCGGCGCTTCGTGCCGGAAGCGGAGTTCATCACGCGGCCGCGTTTCTCCGATCTCGCCTATGCCGGGCACAAGAAACTCACGCGCCTGCCCCGCCGCTCCGCCGTGGTCGCGTTCTCGGCGGAAGACGTTTACGGCATTGCCGAGCTTGTGCGGCGTCAGCGCGGCGGCGCGGCCGTGGTGTTGGGGGCGTTGAGCCCGCGCACGCGCAATGCGCAGGTCGCGCTCTACCAATCCGGCGAAGTCGATTTTCTTGTCGCCACCGATGCGATCGGCATGGGCCTTAACATGGACGTCGATCACGTGGCGTTTGCCGCCCTCGACAAATTCGACGGGCTCGGCATCCGTCCCTTGCGCGCCGAAGAAGCCGGACAGATCGCTGGCCGCGCCGGACGCCATATGAACGACGGCACGTTCGGCGTCACCGGCGACTGCGAACCGCTCGACGAAGAGATGGTCACGCGCATCGAAAGCCATCGCTACGAGCCGGCGCGCCTCCTCCAGTTCCGCAACAGCACGCTCGATTTCTTTTCGCCCGAGCGCCTTCTCGAAAGCCTGGATTTGGCGCCGCCCGCGCCCGGCCTCGTCAAGGCGCGGCCTGCCATGGACTATACCGCCTTGCGCATCCTGAGCAGCCAGGACGACATCCGCGCTCTGGCGCGCGCGCCGGCCGCGGTGCGGCGTCTGTGGGACGTCTGCCAGATTCCCGATTTCCGCAAGCTCTCGCTCGACGATCACGTGCGACTGGTCAGCCAGATCTATCGCCATCTTATGAGCGACGAGGGCGCCATTCCGGAGGACTGGTTCGCGCGGCAGATCGCACGCGTCGATGAAACCGAAGGCGATGTGGCGACGCTCTCCGGCCGCCTCGCGCAGATCCGCACCTGGACTTACGCGGCGCATCGTCCCGGCTGGCTCACGGACCAGTCGCATTGGCAGGAGCAGACGCGCGCCATCGAAGACCGTCTGTCCGACGCGCTGCACGAGCGGCTGACGCAGCGCTTCATCGATCGCCGCACCGCCGTCCTCATGCGCCGCCTGCGCGAGGACGATCCGCTCGATCTGGCGCTGGACGATTCCGGCGCGGTGTCGATCGGCGGCGAATTCGTGGGCAAGCTTTCAGGCTTCCGTTTCGAAGCCGATCCCGAAGCCGAAGGCGTGCATGGGCGCACCTTGCGCGCCGCGGCCGTGAAAAGTCTCGAAGGCGAGTTCGTGGCGCGCGCGCGCAAACTCGCAGACGCGGATTCCAAAACCATCCATCTGAGCGAACACGGTCAGCTCTGGTGGGACGGCGCCGTCGTGGGAAAGCTCGTACCGGGACCGCATGCGCTCGAACCGAACGTCACGCTGATCGCGGACGAGCATCTGCGCAGCGAAACGCGCGAGCGCCTGCAGGCGCGCCTTGACAGATTCGTTGCGGAGCTGATCTCGGAGCGACTGGAGCCGCTGCTCGCGCTCAGGCGGAGCGCCGATGCGAAGCCGGATACGAGCGCGGCGTTGCCGGCGGTGGCGCGCGGCCTCGCCTATCAGCTCTGCGAGGCCTCGGGTTCGCTCGACCGGACGGCGGCGACGCTGCCGCCCGACGAGCACGCCGCGCGCCGCGCACTCAGACCGTTCGGGATCAAGTTCGGACGCCGCGCGATCTTCCTGCCGCGCCTGCTGAAGCCCGATGCGGCCTCGTGCCTGGCGCTCCTGTGGGGCATCGCGCAGCGGCTCACGCAGATCCCGCCGCCGCCCGCGCCCAGCATCACATCGTTCGAACTCGATCCAGCGCTGCCGTCCGGCTTCCTCGCCGCTGCGGGTTTCCGCAATGTCGGGCCGCGCACGATCAGGCTCGATATCCTCGAGCGCCTCGAGGACGAACTGGTGGCAGCCGCCGCGCAGGGGCTCAACGCCGACGCGACCTCGCCCAGACTGCTTTCGCTTCTGGGCTGCGATCGGCCCACGCTCGATGCCACGCTCGACGCGCTCGGCTGGCTCCGCGTCGAGATTGCCGGCAAGGACGCGGCTTCGCCGTCCGTCACCGTCTGGCGGCAGCAGATGGCGCGCGGCCGCAGGCGCCGGCGCGGCCGCCACGACAAGCAGGGTTCGACGCCCTTTTCGGGCCTGGCCCGCCTGATCGCGGCGGATTGACGCGATGGCGCGTATCGACAAGTGGCTCTGGCATGCCCGCTTCTACCGCACGCGGGTTCTCGCCCAGGCAGCCGCCAGTGCCGGCCTCATCCGCCTCAACGGCCATCGTGTCGAGAAATCGAGCGCCGACGTCGAGCCGGGGGACGTTTTGACCCTTCCCAAAGGCCGCGAGGTGGTCGTGGTCCGGGTGATCGGCCTGGCGGAACGGCGTGGGCCCGCCTCCGAAGCCCAGCGCCTCTATGAAATCCTGACGGAAACTCCACCTTGATCGTGTCCGCGCCCGGCCTTAATTGACGGGCGGAGGGCTGATCGCCATCCAATATTCGCGCGTACCGGAGCACATCATGACTTATGTCGTCACCGAAGCCTGCATCAAATGCAAATTCATGGACTGCGTGGAGGTCTGCCCCGTCGACTGCTTCTACGAGGGCGAGAACATGCTCGTCATCGACCCGGAGGTCTGCATCGATTGCGGCGTCTGTGAACCGGAATGCCCGCCCGAGGCGATCAAGGCCGACACCGAGTCAGGCCTCGAGAAGTGGCTGACCCTGAACGCGGAATACGCGAAAAAATGGCCCAACATAACCCAGAAGGGTACCGCTCCCGCAGACGCGAAGGAGTGGGAGGGAATCGACGCCAAGTTCGACAAATATTTCAGCGACAAGCCGGGAACGGGGGACTGAGGCGTCCGGGAACCTGGCCGCTCGACTCGAATGTTGCTAGGCCGCTGGAAACCATGACAATTTCTCATTATGGTTGAAATAAGTTCAGGAATTTCAACTATTTGACGGTACCACCCTTCCCAAAAGCGAAGGGCTATGCTATATATTCCCGTCGGTATGACGAGGATGCGGCGCCCCTTTGCCGTTCCAAAATCGAGGTACCTTGAACGCGAGAACCAGCCCTGCCCCGAAATGCTGGTTCGTTGCTCCAATACACGCGTCCTGCCGAGGTTCCCGGGGAATTGATATTGCACCGCAGCGCGCTCGTGGCGGTGCGTCGGCGTAAGTCGCCGACTGCACAGAATTGGAATGGATATGGATGACATGACGACGACCACGCCCCCCGCGAAGAAAAAGGCTCCCGCGAACTCGAACAAGAAGCTCGAGTTCAAGGCGAACGATCATGTGGTGTACCCGACGCACGGCGTCGGCCGCATCACGCGTGTCGAAGAGCAGGAAGTCGCCGGCCTGAAGCTCGAGCTTTTCGTCATCACATTCGACAAGGACAAGATGACGCTGCGCGTTCCCACCGCCAAAGCGAAGGCCGTCGGCATGCGCAAGCTGTCTTCGCCCGACGTCGTGGCGACGGCGCTCAACACGCTGAAGGGCCGCGCGCGCATCAAGCGTACCATGTGGAGCCGCCGCGCGCAGGAGTACGAAGCCAAGATCAACTCGGGCGACCTCGTATCGATTGCGGAGGTCGTTCGCGATCTCCATCGCGCGAGCGGCCAGCCGGAGCAGTCCTACTCCGAGCGTCAGCTTTACGAAGCCGCCCTCGCCCGCATGGCGCGCGAAGTGGCCGCCGTGGAACGCATCGACGAGCAGGCTGCCATCAAGCGCGTCGAGACGGTGCTGCTCAAGAAGGCCGCTTAAGGCGTTGTGAAACGCTCCTGCAGAAGGCCCGGGTATGTCCCGGGCCTTTTGCTTTGTGGTCGGCGTTGATCCGACCGACTATTGCAAAGGCGTCTGCACCACTTCGACGGCTTCCGGACTTGCGACTTCGATCTCGGGACCACCGAATTCGTCGACAAAACCCCGCACGCGGATCGTCAGCCCTTCATAGGTGCGCGGATCGACACCCGTGTCGCGGAAACGGCGCATGTCGTCCGGCGCGATCGTGACCTTGAAGTCGCGACGCCAGTCGCGGCCGAAATCGAGAAAGGCGCGGCCATTCTTGATGCCCGTCGACAGCACCTTGCCCTCGACGATCTGAAACGTGCCCACGGTACCATCCAACTGGTCCGGTGTGAGCACGTCATAGAAGCCCGTTCCCCAGATGCCGAAGCGCTTCTTCCGCGCATAGGCCTCCGCCGCATAGAGTTCGCTCGCGCATTCGCGCCGGTCGGGTGCAATTGACACCCGCGCGAAGCCGCGGCGGAGCATGGCGACCTGCAGCCAGGGCTCGTCTTTCGTCTGCGGGAAGAACACCTGCGCGCGCAGACGCCCATAACGGTCTTCCTTCGGCACGAATACCGCGAGCGTCACATCGCGATTGCTCGCGAGATCGCCGAGCGCGGCAATCGCCTGCCCGGCGAGATAGTCTGGCGCGTGGTCGCGGCTTCCGGCCGGCAGGAGCAATCCCTCAAGCCGCACCGCGCGGCCGTCGGCGAGCACGAGATCGCCGTTCTTCTCGACGCGGATGACATGGACGTTTTTCGCTTCGACGGGTCCCGCGCAAGGCGCCAGTCCGGCCGCGCACGCGGGTACAGCAGCGAGCATCGCCAACATTATCGCCGTCGAAACAATCCGCATCGAGATTCCCGCATCGCGCGTAGCGCGAGTGTGCCGCAAGCCTTCGACAAATCCACAATCTTAAGCGGTCATCGTTACCGAAACCCATGCGCCCGTCTCGCGCGTTATTACCCGGGGAGCCCCCGAAAAGGCCAGCATGGAACAGCACCTTACGACGCACGTCCCGATCATGACCACGCCCGATTTCGAGGCTTACCTGGTCGACGGCGGCATCAATATTCTTGCCGGTATTCTCATCCTCATCATCGGCTGGTGGCTGTCCAGGCGCCTGTCGGGCTGGACGCGCTCGCCGCTCGACCGCGTGCATCATTTCGACGAGACGCTGAAGCCGCTGATCGCGTCGCTCGTGCGCTATGCCGTTCTCGTGGCGGCCGTCATCGCCGTGCTCGAGCGATTCGGCGTCGAGACCACGAGCCTGATCACGCTTCTGGGCGCAGCGGGCCTTGCCATCGGGCTCGCCCTGCAAGGCACGCTGTCGAACGTCGCCTCGGGCGTGATGTTGCTGGTGCTCCGCCCCTTCAAGGTCGGCGACTGGATCACCGTGTCGACGGTCAACCAGTCGGGATCGGTGCGCGAGATCGGACTCTTCACGACAATTATCATTTCCGCGGACCAATCCTATGTTTCGCTTCCCAATTCGGCGATCTTCTCAAGTCCCATCGTCAATGCGTCGCGCGAGCCCCTGTCGCGTCTCAATTTTACCATCGGCGTGGATGCTTCAAGCGACATCGATGCGGCGCTCAAGATCATTGGCGATGCGCTCAATACCCATCCGCGCATCCTCAAAGTCCCGCCGCCGGCGACGGGCGTCGTTTCGCTGAAGGAATACGCCATCGAGCTTCTGGTGCGTTGCTGGGTGCACAATGCCGACGGCGAATCTGTGACCTTCGATTTGCAGAAATCCATCCGCGAACGCTTCCGCCGCGCAGGGATTGCGATTCCGGCGCGACGTCAAATTGCCGCGAGCACGGCCCAAACCGTCAGCGCCAACGAAGATTCGCCGCAGAAATCTGCTATACGAAAAAGCGGATGAGTTCTGCCACGGATTGGCCGCATTTGTGATGCGTGCTAATGCTCAGGGAGAGGGAGGCGAGCATGGATCGCCGCTATTACGGGCTCAAAGGGTTAATTCTGGCGCTGGGAATAGGCGTCGCCGTCTTTTCGAGCCTGTTCGACGCCAGACCCTTCCTCAGTGCGACCGCGCACACGCAATACAGCGCAGCCTCCACCGTTCAAACGGCATTCGCGGCAACGACCGTTCGTCTGTCAAAGGCCGTCGGCAAGCTTATTTTCCACACCAGAGAGTGTTGGACGCTGCTCTGACCCGCACGTCGGGCTTTGCCTGTCAGGCCTTCTCGTACCAATCGACGCCGTCATTGTCGGCACTGCGCCTGAGCGCACCGCGCGCCATCAGGCAGTTCAAATGCGCCAGACTTTCTCCAGTCGCCATGAGGTAGTTTCCCGACGTAATCCGCGTACGGAACAACGCCGGAAAAAAGTCGATCGCGCGCTGCGGCTCGGCGCACATGGCGAGGACTTTTTCCATCGCGCTTTCATGGCCGTCGATCAGTTCTTTCAGGCGCAGCTTGGCCCCGCGAAACGGCTCGTTGTGTGCCGGCAGCACCAGCGTCTCCTCCGGCAGGAGCGTCTCCAGCTTGGCGCAGGAATCGAGCCAGTCCTGCAACGGATTGGCTTCCGGCTCCGTCGGGAAGAGACTCACGTTGGACGAGATGCGCGGCAGGATCTGGTCGCCCGAGATAAAGAGGTTGTCGGCACGCGACCACAGGCAGGCGTGTTCCGGCGCGTGCCCGCGGCCGACGACGATCTCCCACACGCGCGAGCCGATTTCGATGCGTTCGCCTTCCTGGATGCGACGATAGGAATTGGGCAGGCGATAGACGCCGCGGCCGAAGCCGCCGAAGCGCGTCCTGTAGGCCTCGATCGCATCATCGGCGAAGCCCGCCGCGCGATAGAAGCGGATGCCCTCCTCCGGCGCTTCCTCGCCCGTGTCCGCGACGAGATTGCGGCACATGAGATAATCCGTACGGCTCATCCACAATTCGACGTCGAAGCGGCGCACCAGCCAGCCGGCGAGGCCGATGTGATCGGGATGCAGATGCGTGACGATCACGCGCTTGACCTTCTTGCCGGCCATCGGCCCGACAAAGAGCTGCTTCCATGCATCGGCCGTCGTCTCGTCACGGATGCCCGTGTCGACGATGGTCCATCCGTCCCCGTCTTCGAGCAGCCAAAGATTGATATGGTTGAGCTGCATCGGAAGCCGCATGCGGATCCAGTGCACGCCGGGCGCCGCTTCAATCGTCTCACCCAGCTCCGGCCGCGTCTCGAAGGGATAGTCGAGATTACGCCCCGGCCGCAGATCATTGCCAGCCAAGAAATCACCCATGGAATAACAGCGATTTGACTATGGCTGCGCTGTTTACGCCGTCAAGACGGGGGTTTTCGGGGATGGGCGGTCCGAAATCGCCACGTTATAGTCCGGCCCGGTTTTTGAGGGATTCACGATGTTGCGTCCTCTTTTCGCGCTCCTTCTCGTCGCTACGCTCGGTTCCGCGGCGTCCGCCGCCGACATCTCCAAAGATCCGGCCAAGGCGCCGAGCGGAACCTACAAGCTCGAAACACAGCACAGCCTCATCCTCTTCTCGGTCCTTCACCTCGGCCTGACCGAATACTATGGCCGTTTCGACAAGCTCGGGGGCTCGCTCGTCTTTGAAGCCAATTCCCCCGAAAAGAGCGCAGCCGTCATCACCGTCGACACCAACAGCGTCGACACGCCGAGCGAACGCCTGAACGACATCCTGAAGGATGGAAGCGTGTTTTCGTCGACCCAGTTTCCTACGGCCACCTTCACGTCTTCCACCATCACCCGTACGGGCCCCGACACCGGCCGCATCGAAGGCATCCTCACCATGAAGGGTATAACGAAACCCGTCGTGCTTGACGCCGTGTTCCGCGGCGGCGGACCCAATCCGGTAAACGGCAACTACGCCCTGGGCTTCCACGCCACCGGCACCATCAAACGGTCCGATTTCGGCATGACCGACACGATCTGGTCGCCCTTCGTCAGCGACGATGTCACGCTCACCATCGAGGCCATGTTCGAACAGGAGAAGAACTAGCGATGCCAGCTTCCGCCGTTCAAGAGCGCTACAGCAATGTGGCCATCGCACTGCACTGGCTGATCGCGCTGGGTATCATCGTCAACATCGCCCTGGGGCTTTATTTCGCCGACCTGCCGCGCAGCGATCCCGACAAGTTCTTCCTCACGCAGACCCATAAATCGATCGGCCTCACCATTCTGCTGCTCAGCCTCATCCGGGTGGCCTGGCGGCTGATGAACCCCGTACCGCCGCTGCCTGCATCCATGTCGCCGGCGATCCGGTTCGCCGCGCACGCGACGCATTTTCTCCTTTATTTCCTGATCGTCGCCATTCCACTGACCGGATGGCTACTGGTGTCGTCGTCGCCGCTGGGACTTCCCACCATGTATTTCGGCTGGTTCGCGTGGCCGCAGCTTCCCTACTTCCCGGACCTGCCGCGCGCGGCCAAGAAAATATGGTCGCAAGAGTTCGGCGCCGTGCATGTCTATCTGGCCTGGTCGGCGATCGTGCTGGTGCCGATCCATCTCGTGGCCGCGCTTTATCATCATTTCGTCCGACGCGATGTCGTCTTCGTGCGCATGCTGCCGCTCCTGAAGAGCATTGCGAGACTGGAAGAAGCATGAAGAACCTCATTGCGATCGCGGGGGCCGCGACGCTTTTGGCAGCGACGTCCGCCTGCGCCGCGAACTGGAGCGTCGATTATGCGAAAAGCAGGCTCGGGTTCACGGCGATCTGGAGCAAGGAACCGTTCTTGGCGACCTTCAAGACCTGGAAAGCCGACATCGCCTTCGATCCCGCCGATCTTGCGCACGCCCATGCCGATGTCACCGTGCAGCTGGCGAGCGAAGCCTCGGACGAAGCCGATTTCGACGACGGCCTGAAAGGCGCGCTCGGTTTCCAGGTCTCGCAGTTCCCCGCGGCGCATTTCGTCACGACGGGTTTCACGCACAAATCTGGCAACGATTACATAGCGATCGGTCGGCTCTCGCTCAAAGGCGTGACCAAAGAGGTGACCCTGCCCTTCACGCTCACCATCCAGGGCAATCAGGCGCACATGAAGGGCTCCGCCGTCGTAGTCCGCACAGACTATGGCGTGGGCCAGGGCATATGGACGGCGCCCTCTCCCGTCGCGCATGAAGTCACGGTGACGATCGATATCACTGCAACGAAGATGTAAGGCTCACGCTCTTATTTAACTCTCCATAGTCGGAGCGCTGATGCTGCGTCCATCGACAGAAGTCCTCCTGATCGTTACGCAGGCCATTCAGGTCGTCTTCCTGTTGTTGCATGATTGGATTCCACTCGGTCGCCTCCCCAATCTCGCCGCCGTACGCGCAATCGACTTTCTGTCGAAGCGCCTCTGGACCAGGCTGCTCAGCACATTGTTCTTCGCAATTGGGCTCGGCGTCAGCGTCGCCACCTTCCCCAACTGGCCGATGCGGCTCCGCACTTATCTTGAAGTCCTCTATACGATTTCTCTGGTCGCCAGCCTCTGGGCCTGGTGGATTCCCTATCTCTCACCATCCGACTCCGCCCGTGCCGAACGATATCGCACGCGTTTCGCCGGAACGCTCGGCTTCCTTCCCAAACGCCACGGATTTGCCCGCTGCACACCGCTTATCACGCGGTCGCCCTCACGACACGGGTTCCCGTGGTCCGGCTCTAGGCCCATGACACTGTTGGCGGTTGGCACTAAACTTTCAGCATGAACACCGCCACGGCGAACTTGCGCGCGGCCGACGACGCGGCCATCGAAGAGGCTGCCGGCATCCTTCGCGACGGCGGGCTCGTCGCGTTTCCCACCGAAACCGTTTACGGGCTCGGCGCCGACGCCACCAACGATCGCGCAGTCGCCGCGATCTTCGCCGTCAAGGAACGGCCGCGTTTCAATCCGCTGATCGTCCATGTGGCGGATACGGAAACCGCAAAGCGGCTCGTTGTCTTCACGCCCGCGGCGCGCTGGCTCGCCGAACGCTTCTGGCCCGGCGCGCTCACGCTCGTGTTGCCGCGCCAGACCGACGCGCCGCTGTCGCTTCTCGTCAGCGCCGGTCTCGACACGGTCGCCGTGCGCGTGCCGAGCGGGTCCGTCGCGCGAAAGCTCATCGCCGCCGCGGGCGTGCCGATCGCCGCACCGAGCGCCAATGCGTCTGGCGAAATCAGCCCCACGACGGCCGAGCATGTACGCCAGAGTCTGGGCAACAAAGTCGACCTCATTCTTGACGGCGGCCCGACGCGGCTCGGCCTGGAATCGACCGTCATCGGTTTCGACCACGGCAAACCCGTCCTGCTGCGTCCGGGGTCCATCGCGCGGGTAACCATCGAAGCCGTGGCCGGTCCGCTCGGTCGTCCGGCCGATGAGACGGTCACGTCGCCGGGACAGCTGGCAAGCCATTACGCGCCCGACGCGAAAATCTATCTCAACGCGATTTCTGCCGGACCCGGCGAAGTGCTGCTGGCGTTCGGACCTACGACGGGCGCCACCCGCAATCTAAGCCCATCAGGCGATCTCGAAGAAGCGGCCGGCAATCTCTTCGCCATGCTGCGCGAGCTCGACGCCATGGAGCCGCGCGCTATTGCCGTGATGCCCATTCCCGACCATGGTCTGGGCGAGGCCATCAACGACAGGCTGAGACGCGCGGCGGCGCCGCGCGGGTTGCGTGCATGACACTGATCGATTCCGTGCGGGCGAGACTTAAGGATGCCGTCGGCGCCAAAGGCTTCAGCGAGGATGCCGACGAGATTGCACCGCATCTCGTCGAATGGCGCAGCAAGTACCAGGGGCAGACGTCGCTGCTTTTGAAGCCGCGCACGACGGAAGAAGTCTCTGCGGTTCTTGCAATCTGCAACGAGACGGCGACGCCGACCGTGCCGCAAGGCGGCAACACGGGCCTCGTCGGTGGACAGATTCCGTTTCACGGCGAGGTCCTTTTGAGTCTTTCGCGTCTCGACCGCGTCCGCCGCGTCGACGGCACGGATATGAGCATGGTCGCCGAAGCCGGCGTCGTGCTTGCGAAGGTTCACGAAGCCGCGCTCGAAGCCGATTGCTTTTTTCCCTTAAGCATCGCTTCGGAAGGTTCGGCCACCATCGGCGGCAACCTTTCGACGAACGCCGGCGGCGTAAATGTGCTCCGCTATGGTTCGACGCGCGCGCTGGTTCTCGGGATCGAAGTCGTGCTGGCGGACGGCCGCGTGCTCGATCTCCTGCGCACCCTGCACAAGGACAATACGGGCTACGATCTCAAACAGCTTTTCATCGGCGCGGAAGGCACGCTGGGCGTGATCACGGCGGCGGCATTGCGCCTGTTTCCAAAACCTACGACCTCTGAGACGGCTTTCCTCGCCGTGCGCGATCCGGAAGCGGCGGTGGCGCTGCTGCATCGTCTGCAGAACGCGACCGGCGGGCTCGTCTCGGCTTTCGAATTGATCGCGCGCCAGGGCCTCCAATTCGTGCTTGATCACATCCCGAACGCCAGCGATCCGCTGGCGAAGCCGTCATCCTGGTATGTGCTGACGGAAGTGGCGGCGGCGGGCGAATTGCCAATCAAGGATCTCGTCGAGAAGTCGATCCAGTCCGCCATCGAAGACGGCGTCGTCACCGACGGCGTTGTCGCCTCGAACGAAACGCAGCGCAAAGCGCTTTGGCATCTGCGGGAGAGCATGTCGGAAGCGCAGAAATTCGAAGGCGGTTCGATCAAGCACGATGTTTCCGTGCCGATCGACAAGGTGCCCGCGTTTTTGAAACAGGGCATTGCCTTGGTGGAGAAGCTCGTGCCCGGCGTGAGACCCGTGCCGTTCGGCCACATCGGCGACGGCAACATCCATTTCAATTTCAGCGTGCCCAAAGGCGGCGACAACAAAGCTTTTCTTGCCCGTTGGGACGAAGTCTCCCACGCCGTCCACGATCTCGTCCGCGATTTCCACGGCTCGATCAGCGCGGAACATGGCCTCGGCGTGATGAAGCGCGACGAAATCCTGCGCTACAAAAGCCAGACGGAAATGGATGTCATGCGCGCGCTGAAGAAGACGCTCGACCCGAAGAACATCCTCAATCCGGGGAAGGTCGTCTGAGCGTGCGCGCGCTCACCTTCGCCGCGCTGACGCTTGCGTCCGCGCAGGTTTGCGCCGCACCGGCCTACGATCTCTATCTCAAGCCGCAGACGCTCGCGACGCTGCCTGACGGGCGCAAGGTAAACTTCCTCTGCATGGGCGAAGGCGCGCCTGTTGCAATCATCGAGCAGGGCTGGGGCGGCGTTGCCTTTCAGTGGCGGCACGTACAGCCGGAAATGGCGAAGATCACGAAAACCTGTTACTTCGAACGCCCCGGTTACGGCTTCAGCGATCCGGGGCCCATGCCGCGCGATTCCGCCGCCGACGTGCGCGATCTGCACGACGGATTGAAAGCTGCAGGCCTCCGCCCGCCCTTCGTGTTGTCGAGCGCGTCCTTGGGCGGGTTCAACATTCGTCTTTACGCCTACACCTATCCGAACGAGGTTGCCGGTCTCGAAATCCAGGACCCGCCCGCCGAACAATTTTATGTCCAAAACCCAGAGCCCGACGAAGACGTCGACGATCTGCGCCGCTGCATCGCGCTCGCCAAAGTGCGTCCGCTCGTCGACGGCGGCCCCGAGCATTGCATCGACGATACTCATTTCGGCCCGGAGTGGACTCCGGACATAAAAACGCAAACTTTTGCTTACGCGAGCAAACCGCCGTTCATGGAAACACTCTTGTCCGAGGACATCTCGATGGTGACGATGTCAACCAAGGAGATCATCGCGGCGCGGCGCCCCCTTGGTCGCATCCCCATTGTCCTTCTGCAGGCGGATACTGATTGCGACTGGAAAGGCCGCACGCCGAAAACGGATGGCGACCGGTTCGATGTCCTGCGCTGCGCGGCGCTGGCCGATCAGGTCAAGGATTCCACGCGTGGCGAACGGCGTATCGTCGGCGGCTCGGGCCATTCCGTCTACGACGACCGGCCCGACGTCGTGATCGCGACGTTCCGAGAGATCGTCGAAGCCGCGCGCAGATTGAAGGTCACCGCTGCCGACAAATAATGCCGCCTCACGCCGCCTTCGGCAGCACGGGTTCGGCCGGCGGTTCGATCGTGTTGGGCGTGACGGTGCGGCCGTAGGATTGCGCGCTGACCCAGGCGGTGGCGACTGTTGCGGCGTAAGGCAGGCTCTGGATCACCAGCATCGTCATCCAGAGCATGGCGGCGGGGTCTTCCAGGCCCCGGTCGTAGATCATGACGGCCAGCACGGCGGCCACGCAGAGGCCGAACAGCGTCGTCTCCTGCCAGGCGGAGCGCAGCACCTGCGCGAAGTCCGACGGGTTCTCGCATTTGGGCGTGCGCAGGAACGGCTTGCCCGAGGTGAAGAGCCCCGCGATCACGGCCTTGCCGACCGTGTGCGTGAGTGCGAGCCCCGTGACCGACGCGACCACCGCGCCGCGCACGCCGGAACCCACTTTCTGCGGATAAAGAAGAAGCGTCTTCGTCGTCTTGGCGATGAACAGCGCCAGCGCGGCTGCCGACAACGCTGCCATCGGCATGTCGAAATAAGTCGGCAGCGCCGTCATCAGGAACGTCCAGCTGAGCGCAAAACACGTCACAACGAGTCCGAGGCCGTCGGAGATCCACGGCAGCCAGCCGCACAGGAACTGATAACGCTGGGCCCAGGTGAGCTTGGTGCGGCCCAGGAAGAACGCGCCCGCGTGACGCTTGACGATCTGCATCGCGCCGTAGACCCAGCGGTAGCGCTGCGTGACGAAGGCGCGGAGCGTGTCGGGCGTGAGGCCTCGACCCATGCTCTCGGGAATATAGGCGGCGCTGTAGCCCGCCTCGAACAGCTTGAGGCCGAGTTCGGTGTCTTCCGTGATGCACCACGTGGCCCAGCGGCCCACTTCTTCCAGCGCATCGCGGCGGACAATCGTCATCGTGCCGTGCTGGATGATGGCGTCGTGTTCGTTGCGCTCCACCATGCCGATGTGGAAGAAGCCGCGATATTCCTCGAAGCACATCGCCTTGAAGAAATTGTCCTGGCCGTCGCGATAGTCCTGCGGGCCCTGCACCACCGCCACTTTGGGCGACGCGAAATAAGGCAGCGCGCGGCGAAGCCAGTAAGGCTCGACCTGATAATCGCTGTCGATGACGGCAATGAAGACCGCATCTTTGTCCGTGCGGTCGAGGGCTTCGTTGAGCGCGCCCGCCTTGAAGCCTTTCACATTGTCCAGGTGGAAGAACCTGAAGCGGGGGCCGAGCATCGCGCAATGCGCTTCGACTGGCCGCCAGACCTCCGGGTCGGGCGTGTTGTTGTCGAGAACGATGACTTCGTAATTGTCGTAGTCGATACGCGCCAGCGCATCGAGTGTGGCCTTCACCATCTCGGCCGGCTCGTTGTAGCAGGGCACGTGGATGGAGACACGGGGGCTCTGGTCGGGCCGGAGCGAGCGCATCTCGCGCCGTTCCATGCGCCAGAGGCTCGAGGCGAGTTCGATGCCTTCGGTGAGCACGACGGCGGCCGCGACGAAGACGAGCGGTATCATCGCCAGCGTCATGGCGATGTCGCTGGGCCGGATGTATTCGAGCGTGCTCGCGTCGAGCAGCCAGAGGAGTCCCGTCGTCACGATGCCGACCAGCGCGCCCATCATCAGATAGCCGGGCTGGCTCACGCGCGGCATGCGGCTCAGGATCAGAAGGCCCAGCAGGAACGTGAAGATCGCGCCGCCCAGCGCGTAGAGACGCCAGGCCGGGAACGTCCGCAGCATGCCGGTGAAGGCGAATTTCGGATTGCCGCTGGCGTCGAAAAGACCCCAGTAAGCGCCGACGGCGCCTTCGTTACCCGCTTTCCACGGCTGGTCGTAAGCCTCGACAAGGTAATAGTCGTAGCCCTTGTCGAGGGCGAGCTCGACGAAATTGCGGATGAAATAGGCCTGGTTGGCGACCGAGGCTTCCGCCGCGCGGCGCGTGCGCCCTTCCGACGGCCAGCCCACTTCACCGATGACGATGGGCTTGTCGGGGAATTCGTCCTGCACGTCGGCGTACCAGCGCTGCAGCGATCCGAGCGCCGACCGGACGGGCACGCCCTCCCAATAGGGCAAGAGATGGATGGTGATGAAGTCGACGTTCTGCCCGATCTCGGGATTGAGCAGCCACGTCGACCAGGTTTCGGCCGTCGACACCTTGATGCGGTTGGGCAGTGCGTCGCGCACGCGCTTGATGTAGCCGTTGAGCTGATCGGCGCTGACGTCGCCGCGCATGATGGATTCGTTGCCGACGATGACGCGATCGATGACGCGCCGGTTCGCCAGCGCGGTCTTGATGCCGAGTTCGATCTCCTTCTCGTTCTGTTCGAGATCGGAGCTGATCCAGATGCCCATCGTTACGGTCAGCCCGTGGCGCCGCGCGATCTCCGGCAGGCGGTCAAGACCGTTCGAGACCGTGTAGGTGCGGACGTGGGCCGTAATCGTCGCGATCTGCGCCATGTCGCGGTCGATCTTCTCGGGCGACGTCCACTCGTGGTCTTTTTCGGTGAAGTTGTGGCTCGGCGTATAGGAGATGCCGCGGACGAAGCCGTCCCAGTTGGGCGCGATCACGCCATAGTCGCGGCTCGCCCAGAACAGGAAGCTCGCGCCCACGACGAGGGTCAGCGCCAATGCGATCCTCACCGTACCGCCAGATATCCTGCGGCGAAGTCCAGCGAACATGAAAACCGCACTCCAGGTCCCCCGGCTCGGCCTCTCGCCGGCCCTCTGGGGAAACGTTTCCACCATACCACTCCGTTCCGCGCGAGACGGCGGACCGGCGTTCGGTCGCAGCCCTGCCTACTGGCCGCTGTCCTTGTCCTTATCTTCGTCCTTCGGCGGATGGGTCACTTTGACGAGGGTCAAGTCGAAGACCAGCGTCTGATTGGGCGGAACCGAATCGCCCGCGCCGCGCGTGCCATAGGCGAGCTCGGCCGGGATCACGAGCTGCCAGTGGTCGCCTTCCCGCATGAGCTGGAGCGCTTCCGTCCAGCCCGGGATCAGGTTGCCGACCGGAAATTCCGCCGGGAAGCCCGGCTCGGTGGCATCGAACACCTTCCCGTTGATGAGCTGGCCCTTGTAGTAGACCGTGACGATGTCGGTCGCGTTCGGGCGCGCCCCGAAGCCGTTCTGGATGATCTTGTATTCGAGGCCGCTCTGGCGCGTGTAGACGCCGGGCTTTTTCGCGAAGCTGGCGATGAAGGCGGCGTTGGCCTGCGGGCTCAGGGCCGGATCGGCGGCCTCGGCCGTCACGGTGGACCCTGCCAGCAGCAGCAGGCCCAAAACCAGTCCAAGACGCTTCATGCCTGATTACTCCCTTGAATGTGGCGCGGCCCGCCTGAGGGGCTCCCGTGGCGGATGTGAGGCGGGCGGGCGTCTATCCTACAGCGGCTCCCGCGCAGAACAATCTGAACAATTGTCTAGGTTTGGCCGAACAGCCGTCCGAGCCAGGACCGGCGGGGCCTTTCCGCGAGCTTCTCAGGGCGGCCCAGCTGTGCCGACATGGGCGCGGCGAGGACAGGCCGCGGCGCGATCTCGGCGGCCTTGGGCGGCACGATCTCGGGCGCCGGCGGCACGACCATGGCGCGCGGCACGGCCGCGAGGTCCGACAGCGCCAGGCTCTCCACATTGGGCCCGATGCTCTGCGACTGGAAGTTCCGCGACCACGCCTCGCCCGGGCTCACATGCAGGAGCGGATTGGTGGCGAGCGGCGCCGTGGCGCCCTCGGCGGGCGGGGCATATTGCGCCTTCACGGACTCGATCAGCTGATCGAAACGCGCCGCCCCCGCGCCCAGCGCGTTGGCGGGACCGCCTTCCAGCAAGCTCTTCGGTTTCTCGGCCATGTTCAGCCTCCACCCTGCTTGGACCACCATTGAAAGCCGTTTTCGCGGCTGATGACGGCGACGTCGATGGCACCGCCGACCGTCTGCTTCTGCGCCGTGATGCGCTTCTTGAAAACATTTAATCCCACGAGGTCCCGCGCGGTTTCCGCAAGCTCGTTCTTCGCCGCGATCTCCAGCACCCGCAGGATCGGATTGATGAAGGCCTGCTGCTGATAGTCGGCGATCATCTTGTGGAAGGCATCGAAATAGCGCGGCACGAAATCCTTCTGGAAACGCCCGCGCACGTTCTCGCGCGCATTGGCGTCCGGCAGCGGCAAGGCCTCCACCAGCTGGTCCACGAGGCCGTGCAGCATCACGCGGAAGCCGCCGTAGAGCCGGCGCTCGAGGTTGAAATCGATGCCGCGGATGAAGGCGTTGGTGACTTCGCTGTCGGCGAAGACGCGGATGCGCGAGCGGATGTCGCCGTCGATGGCGTCGATGGTCGGCCCGCCCCGCTTGGCGATGCCGCCCACGATGGCCGACATGTAGCAGGTGACGACGACGGGATAGCGCTCCTCGGCGCCGTAGCCGGAAAAGACCAGGCCCGTCACGTCCTCCAGGAACAGATCCTTGACCACGCACCAGATCGCGATGTCGTTGAGGCGCTGCAGCGCCTGCTTGTTGAGATTGAACGGCGAAAAGCCGTAGGCGATCGTCTCCGCGATCGTCTGGCCGTAATCGGCCGCGATCTTCTTGCCGAAATCCTTGGGGAAGCAGGCGAGATCGGGACGCGGGCTGCCGTCGTCGCGCACCTGATAGGTCCGCCACACCCGTTCGATGGCCGCATCGAGCACCGCCGCATCGGTCGCCTGCGCCGGCTCGTTCTCGCCGCTGTCGCGCAGATATTGCGCGAAGTGGAAGATGTAGCGGAACACCGACGCCAGCAGCCGGCGGTATTCGTCCTTCTGCCGGGCGCGCGGGAAGAACTCCTCCAGATTGTCCAGCGAACCCAGGAAGCTCGTCGCATAGTCCGTGACATGCGCGAGATTGGGCGGCTTCACCTTCGCCTGATAGTGCTCGATCAGCTGGTCCCAGGGATGGCCCATGACGTCGGCCACGCCGAAGAACATGAGCCCGATCGGCCGGCCTTCGATGAGGTTGAAGAGCTTCCTCTGATCGTTGCGCACCGCCACGAGCCCGCCGTCGACCAGCGTCACCGCCGAGTCGGCCGCCAGCGCCACGGCCTTCTGATTGAGCACCGCGATTTCGGAAGTCATCCCCAGACCTGTTGTCAGCCCAACGGTTTCGAGCATGTCACAGCCGCGAGCCGATTGGGAGCGGGCGCTGGCGGTTTGGTTGCCGGCGCGGGCAAGAGGTTTCGCCGTTAACCGCGATGCGCCGCGCCGAAAGGGGTACAGCACGATCCCTGCGATCAGGGGTAACAACAGGGCGGTGAAAAATGCGATGCGCGCGAGCGATGCACCAAACCGGCATGCCGCGGGCGTTTCCGGCATTCCGCCGCGAATCCGCAGGACAAAAAACAGGGTGAACCAGGGATTTTTTTGTCCGTGTACGGATGGTTTGCGCGAAGGGCTTTCACACCGAGGCACCCCCTCCGTCACGCGACCGTCGTCGCGTGACGCGCTGGGCACGCTGGCGCGGCCTCGACCCGCTCGCGGGGGAGGAAAGGCGATGGCGCGCTCCGTCCACTTTCCTCTCCCGCGTGCGGGGGAGGTGGCTGGCGCGTGCCCACCGGTCCACGCAAAGCGCGGCCGGAGAATAAACTCCGCACGCGACAGACGGAGGGGGCGCCTCGGTGTTGCCAATCCAGCCATGATCCTCTCAACCGAAAGGGTTTTTTTATAACCGATCCGGTCCCATCCCGCAAGCAAAAGTTCTCCTTCCGTTCCGCCCTTGCCTCCCCCGCCCGCCCGGCTACGCTCGTCGGCAAAAGCGGCCACAAAACGAGGCCACGCGAGGACCGAGGGGAGACACCGCCATGCCGATCAACACCGCCACCGGACCCGTCGACGCCGACCGTCTGGGCAAGACGTTGATGCACGAGCATCTGGTGATCGGCTTTCCCGGCTGGGACAGCGACACGTCCGCGCCGAGCCAGAGCTTCCGCGAGATGACGGCCGTGTGCCTCGACCGCATCGGCGAGCTCAAGGCCGCGGGCTTTGCGACGCTGCTTGATCCCTGCCCCAACGACATCGGCCGCGACGTGGCGCTGATGGCGGAAGTGGCCAGCCGCGCGGGCTTCAACATCGTCTTCGCCACCGGGCTCTATCACCATCACCTGGGCGGCACCGCCTATTGGAGCCACAAATTCCAGTACGATCCCGACGCGGAGAAGAAGCTCGCCGATCTCTTCATCAAGGAGCTGACCGAGGGCGTCGGCGACACCGGCATCAAGGCCGGCGTCATCAAGCTCGCGACCGCCATGCCGCCGTTCACCGAGTACGAGAAGACGATCTTCCGCGCCGGCGCCAAGGCCGCGCTCGCCACCGGCGCGCCGATCACGACGCACACCGACGCGATCATGGGCGACGAACAGCTGGCGTTTCTCACGAGCCTCGGCGTGCCCGCGCACCGGATCGTCATCGGCCATTCCTGCGGCAATCCCGATCACGACTATCACATGAAGATCGTGGACGGCGGCGCCTATATCGGCTTCGACCGCTTCGGCCTCGAGATCATCCAGCCCGACAACGTGCGCGTGGCCTCGCTCGTGAAGCTGCTCAAGAAGGGACGTGGGCCGCAGGTGATGATCAGCCACGACAGCGTCTGGTGCTGGCGCGGCCACATGCTGCCGCCGGCGGTGCTCCAGATGATCGAAGGCGGCGGACAATCGATGCGCTTCACGCGGGTGATCACGCCGATGCTGAAGGAGGCGGGAGTGACGGAGGTGGAGATCGAGGCGATGCTGGTGGAGAATCCGCGGCGGTATTTTGAGGGAGAGCGGGTGGGCGGGTCTGATAACTACCGGAAAAGCTGACACCTCCTACCGTCGAGAGGAGCTGCACCGTCAGTGTCAGGCAGCACTCCCTTCACACTGGAAGAGGGCGCCGGTTCAATCCATGTCGCGCCTACCGTGCTGCCAGTGGCGAGGGCCTACCGGTGCTCTAATTATTCCGGTTTTGCCTTACGTGAATTCTCACCGAGCAAAGGATAAAGCTCTCTGATCATGTTCGCGTATTTTACGTACTCGTTCTCGGGGCAATCCAAATAAGCGGCCGCTGAATCGCTTGAAAGGAACTTGCAGCGCTCAGCCCAAGCAACCAGACCCGCAAAATACCCCCTGCGCGTCTCGCTCACACTCGATGGTTTAAAGAAGTCCAACGTATAAGACTCCTCCGCTTGCCAATCTTCCGTCGGAGCGACATTTTTTGTCTTGATACTTTCCAGCGGAATCGCCCGGTCTAACGCGTTCCAAATCTGATATTTTGCAGTCGTAAAGCTCACCCCAAACAACTCCATAATCTTTCGCACGCCATCTGAATTTGCCTCAGTTTGATAAAGGTCACGGACGACATTTTGCGGGGCAAGAAATTGGACGGCAAATGCATTTGCGCGAGCCTCGACGAAGTCCACTAACTCGGTCGGGTTGGCTTCCAGTTCATTGTACTCATCAACACGCAATTTTTGGAGTTGTGGGTCGGGATCCCATAAAAGATGCCCAAGCTCATGTGCGATTGTCATCCGACGAACC
>Ga0335074_10000644_pt1 | contig 48719 bp, 41 predicted proteins | sample Lox_Sample_23_FD_206715 | JGI IMG/M metagenome (GOLD analysis project Ga0335074, IMG submission 206715) | Soil microbial communities from Loxahatchee National Wildlife Refuge, Florida, United States - Lox_Sample_2.3 | ecosystem: Environmental > Terrestrial > Soil > Wetlands | place: USA...
GTGACCGCGTTCTGCTGGTGCCGCTCTATCCGCAATATTCCGCCGCCACCACTGCCACCGCCTGCGACAAGACATTCGAGGCACTGACAGCCATGCGCCGCCAGCCTGCGCTCCGCGTCGCGCCGCCATATTTCGAAGACGACGTTTATATCGAGTCGGTTGCGCATTCGATTGCCGATCATCTCGCCGGCCTTGATTTCGAACCGGAGCTGCTGCTGGCCTCCTTTCATGGCATGCCAGAGGAAACCCGCACCAAGGGCGATCCATATTTCGCGCAATGCCAAAGAACCGGTGAATTGCTGCGCGAACGCTTGGGCCTGCCGCCGGAACGTTTGCTGGTGACGTTCCAGTCCCGTTTCGGCTCCGCCCCTTGGCTGACGCCCTATACCGACGCGACGGTGAAGGCGCTGGCAGCACGCGGCGTGAAACGGTTGGCTGTAGTGACTCCCGGCTTCTCAGCCGACTGCCTGGAAACGATCGAAGAAATCGGCGAGGAGAATGCCGGATATTTCTTCAACGGCGGCGGTGAGAAATTTACCCGCATTCCATGCCTCAACGACAGCGAAGGCGGGCTGCGCGTGATTGAATCCGTGGTGCGAAGGGAGCTGGCCGGCTGGGTCTGATCTGGTAACCGTCGGCACGCGCATTGACGATTTTACACTGGCGCCGGGTTGTTGAATTCCGCAAGGTCAAATCGCCCACGTCCACCATTGCATCTTCAACGAGGTGTTACCGCTCAATGACGGTGAAACTCACTGCCGGGGTGACTCGCGTCGCCGCGAGCGACGACCGCGTCCGTTACGATAAATTTTCCATGGCGCTGCACTGGGCCACCGCAGGGCTTGTGGTGCTGATGTTCATCCTGGCGGAATTCTGGGGCTTTGCGTCACGCCCGGTGCGGCGGGAGATGATCGTGGCGCATATGTCTTTCGGCATTCTGCTAACCCTGGTGCTTGTCGTACGGATCGCCTGGCGCCTGACGCCCGGGCATCGTGTCCAGGATGCCACGACAGGCGTAGCGGAGATCGCCGCGAAGACTGTGCACGTCCTCCTCTATGTGCTGCTGGCCGCACAAGCAGCGCTCGGCTTTGTCCTGCGCTGGTCCGGCAACGAGGCAATGAGCTTCTTTGGCCGCCAAATCCCGCCACCCTTCGCGCCGTTCTCAAAGCCCGCGCATCATCTGGTCGGCAACCTCCACAATTGGAACGCCTGGATCATCATCCTCCTGGCGGGTGGCCATGCCGGGGCGGCACTGTTCCACCGCTACATTCTGCGCGACGACGTACTGTCGCGCATGCTGCCAGGGATTCAGCCGCGTCAGGCCCCGATGCACGCGATGTCTCGCGGCAAACGCTGAGGCACAGTTAGTACGCGCGACCAAAGAAAGCGCGCGTTATGCCTTCCATGTCATTGCGAGGAGCGAAGCGACGAAGCAACCTCGTTCGGGACAGCGCACGCACCCTCCATTCGCCCACACCCACACGTCCCGGTGCGCTTCCTCGCTTCGCGCTTCGCGCTGACGGAAAGCCCGCTACAGGCTGAACCTCTCGCCCAGGTAAACGCGCCGCACGTCCTTGTGCGCCACCACCTCATGCGGGCGGCCCTCCATCAGCACCTGGCCGTCGTGCATGATGTAGGCGCGGTCAATGATCTCCAGCGTCTCGCGCACGTTGTGGTCGGTGATCAGCACGCCGATACCGCGGTCCTTCAAATGCCCCACCAGTTCGCGGATCTCGTTGACGGCGATCGGGTCGATACCCGCCAGCGGCTCATCGAGCAGGATGTAGGACGGCTGGGTTGCCAGCGCGCGGGCGATTTCGACGCGCCGCCGCTCGCCACCGGACAATGCCAACGAAGGCGTGCGGCGCAGATGGCCGATGCCGAACTCCGCCAGCAGCTCGTCGCACATCATGTCGCGTGCATCAGAGTCCGGTTCCACCACCTCCAATGCAGCCTTGATATTCTGCTCCACGTTCAGGCCGCGGAACACACTGGCCTCCTGCGGCAGGTAGCCGATCCCCAGGCGGGCACGGCGATACATCGGCAGCGAGGTGATGTCGGCATTGTCCAGGCTGATCGACCCGGTGTCCGGCCTCACCAGCCCGGTGATCATATAGAACGTGGTTGTCTTGCCCGCACCGTTCGGCCCAAGCAGTCCGACGACCTCGCCACGCTTCACGTCGATCGAGACATTCCGCACCACCGGCCGCTTCTTGTAGGTCTTGCCAACCCCGCGCGCCGCCAATCCACCGGTGCCAAGCAACACGCGAAGCCCAGGGCCGGAGCGTTCGCCAGAGCGTTCGCCGGAGCGCTCAGCGGGGCGGCGAATGGGGGTCGTGGTGGCAGCGGTCATGGCTGCTTCCCCGCCGCCGCCGGCGCCTTGGCGGCGGACGGCCGCTGGGCACCGCCTTTGGGCGGTGCAGCCGGTGAAGCCAAGGACTGATTGGTTTGATCGTTTGGCACCAGCAGGCCCTGCACGCGCCCTTCATCGGCAGCCAACAGGCGCGAGACGCCAGTCTTCATGTTGACGATCGCCTCCGACCCATTGAGCTGGTTCTGGCCGCGCGTGATGCGTACCTGGCCGGCCACGCGCGCAATGCCGCTATCCGGCACGTACACCGCGCGGTCCCCGGTGACTGTGTCGGTGACGGTGCGCACCAGCACGTGGCCGAACACGTCCACCTTCTGCAGCTTACCGGAACTCTGCAACGCATCATCCTGCGAATTGGCCGTATTGGGGGGCGCGCCTGCGGTGTTCCCGTTCCCGGCGCCGGCTGCGTGTCCGTGGTGTAGGCCACCAGCACATCTCCCTGCAGCCGGCGACCGTCGTTGGTTATCACCACGGCATCGCCGCGTGCCACGGCCATGTGGCGCTGCGACCAGTACTCCAGGTCGTCGCGGGCGGTCACCACATCGTTCGGCGTTGTCAGGCGCAGGTTTTGACCGGTGACCACCAGAACGGCCTGGTCCAGGTCATAGGTTGCCTGATCACCCCAGACCTGATCGGTCTGCGTGTAGATGTGGACATGGCCCTCGGCCTGGAGACGATAGACCTCGTTGCCGCCAGTGTCCGTGTCGCCGGTAAGCCCCGCCTGCGCCGGTTGCGCCCCCGGCTGGGCCGGTTGCGTCCCTGGCTGGGCTGGTTGCGCTTCGGGCTGCGCCGCCTGAGCCTGAGGTGCCTTTGCCTGAGATGTAGCCGGCTGACTGCCATCAGACGTGGCGTCAGCCTTCTTGCGGTACCAAGCGATCAACCGATCAGCGGTTACCGTGACGTTGGCCCGCACCGCCTTGGCGTCGCCGATAGCGATCACCTCTTGCTGCTGCTGCAGCCACTCGATGCCGCCCTTGGAGGTAATGTCGATCGGGCCGCCATGCGACAGGTCGATCTGCTGCGCCGCCGCCTGCCCGGCACCAAGGCACACCGCGGCCAGCGCGAGCAACGCTCCGCACGCGCAGGCACGGTCCCGGAACAGCCATCGGTTCACCGTGCGGCCTCACTTTGCACATGCGCCGCAGCCGGCGGCGCCGGCGGGGCATTGGCCGGCGCTGCGGCGGGGGCAGCGGCACCCACTGTCGCGCCGTTCAGCACCAGATGCGCCGGGCCGCCGAACTGGATGTTCGCCCCCTTGTCCACCAGCGTGAACCCCACCGACTCCAGCGTGCCGAAGGGACCTTCCGCATGCACCGGCTGGGCTCCGGCAGCAGCTCCATTCTTCATGTCGATCGCTGCACTGGCAGTCACCATCGTGGTCCCGTCGTCGCGGTACAACGTCACATCGTGCGACAGGTCCAGCTCGTTCAGATGCTGCATATAGACGCCGTCCTTGGAATGCAGCATCAGCCAGGTGCCGTTCTCCAGCGTGATGTCGCCCTTCGGCGTGGTCAGGTTGACGCGCTCTGGCCCGTCCTGCTGCGCCGTCGCCGCGGTGAGCGTATAAGGCCGGCCCTTGTCATCGATCCCGTGATAGCGCGCGTCGATCAACTCCCCGCCCTGCACTTCGGCGCTGATCCGCCGGAACGCCGCGCGGGCCTCCTCGGTGGCACGGTTGAACTCCGGCCACAGCGCGATGGCCGACAGCAGGGCCAGCGCCAGCGCCGGCAGCATGAACTTCGTGAGCTTGATCGCGAGCTGCCGGCGCGCGAGATGCCGCGGCGTCGGCGGCCGGCGCAACCGCGCGGCGGCCGCGGCGATCAGCTTGCCGCCGGGACGGCGGTCGGTGACGGTCGTGCTCATGCCAGCCCCGCGCGCAGCAGGTCGTGGATGTGCAGGATGCCGACCGGGCGGTTGGCCGAATCGACGACGAACAGGACGGTGATCGGGCGTCCGCGCGCGTTCATCACGTGCAGGGCCTCGGCGGCAACCGCCTCCGGGCCGATGGTGCGGGGCGAGACGGTCATGATCTGGTCCAACCGGCGGGACAGCAGGTCAGGTCCCATGGCGCGGCGCAGGTCGCCATCGGTAACGATGCCGACCAGCCTGCCGTCCGGATCCTGAACGCCGAGGCAGCCGAACCGCTTCTCTGTCATCAGCAGCAGGGCGCGGTCCATCGGCATATCTGGCGCGCCGAGCGGCATGGCATCGCCGGTGTGCATCAGCTCGTGCACGCGGCGCAGGCGGGCACCGAGCTTCCCCCCCGGGTGGAAGCGGCCGAAATCGGCGGCAGTGAAGCCGCGGCGGGTGAACAACGCGACCGCCAGCGCGTCCCCCAGGGCCATCTGCATGGTGGTGGACGTGGTCGGTGCCAGACCCATCGGGCAGGCTTCGGGCGCGGCGGGCAGCAGCAGAGCGACGTCGGCCGCGGTGGCCAGCGCCGAGCCGGCCCGGGCGGTGATCGCCACCAGCGGCAGCGCGAACCGGCGGGTATGGGCTACCAGGTCCGCGAGTTCCGCAGTCTCCCCGGAATTGGAGAGCGCCAGCACAGCGTCCCCGGCCACGATCATGCCCAGGTCGCCGTGGGAGGCTTCGGCCGGGTGAACGAACAGAGCCGGCGTGCCGGTGGAGGCCATGGTGGCGGCGATCTTGCGAGCGACGTGTCCCGACTTGCCCATGCCGGACACAACGACCCGGCCGGTGATCCCGTCCAGCAGGTCAACAGCGCGGTCGAAGCTCTCATCCAGTCCGGCAGCAAGTGAGCGCAGCGCAGCCGCCTCGGTAGCGAGGACTGTGCGCGCAACGTCCACATCGGAACTGCCAGGAACGACGGCAACCGCGGCGGTCATGTAAGAAAGCCCCCCGGTGGTGTTGCGCTGACAGCCTCTATGGCCCTCCACACTGGCTGTGGTCAACCACGCCAGCATTGCGAAGCGTTACTACGGTAGCGTGGACGTGAATGCGTCCAATTCTTGGCGTGACTGATGCAGCGAAAGTCGAGTCGGATCGTTCCGTCACCAGCGCACTCCGGGCGTGATCCGTGCCTGAGCATCTGACCGATCGCGCGTCATTACAGGGATGTCCACACTGGGATGTCCACGCGCTGTCGGGTTGCAACGACAAGCACTTGAGACATGCAAACCCGCCACGCCGGTTGGAAGCGATATGTCGCAGTCCCCTTCGCCAGGCCCCTACCCCTCCCGCTTCGGCGGCTTGGCGACCGGTGGCGGACTCTTGTGCTTGTAGCCGCACCATGGGGCGGCGACGCACCGCCAACATTCCGGCAGCCGTGCCTTGCAGGTGTAGCGCCCGTGCAGGATCAGCCAGTGATGCGCGTCGCGCAGCATGTCGGCCGGAACACGGCGGATCAGCGCGTCCTCCACTTCCCGTGGTGTCTTGCCAGGTGCGATGCCCGTCCGGTTGCCGAGCCGGAAAATATGCGTATCCACCGCCATCGTGCTTTCCCCGAACGCAACGTTCAGCACCACGTTGGCGGTTTTGCGGCCGACTCCGGGCAGCTTCTCCAGCGCCTCGCGGTCGCGCGGCACTTGCCCCCCGTATTGCTCCACCAGGATACGCGACAGCTCCACCACGTTGCGCGCCTTGCCCTGCCAGAGGCCGATGGAACGGATATGGCGCGCCACCCCTTCGACGCCGAGCCGGACCATGGCGTCCGGCGTGTTGGCCTCCGAGAACAAGGTGGCGGTGGCGCGGTTGACGGAGACATCCGTGGCCTGGGCCGACAGCGCGACGGCGATCAGCAGTGTGTAGGGATCGACGTAGTCCAGTTCGCTGCGCGGGTTGGGATTGGCCCTGGCGAGTGCGGCCAGGAACTGGCGCACGTCGTCGAGCGACATGGCGCGATAGGGGCGGGACGAGATCTTCCTGGCGGAACGCGATCCTGTCGGCATGTAAACGAGACTGGCGCGGCGGTGGAGTCGAAGGCAAGCGGGGTTCAGGGCAATCGGGTGAAGCAAGCAAGATCAGGGATTTGGACGCTGGCCCCGGTGGCGCCGCGGGCGGTGGCCGGACCCGTATTGCTCCAGCTTTTCGGAGTTGCGCGCCGCACCGAACGAGACTGGACCGCCAGAATATCAGGCTACCTGCCGCCGCCCCACCCTGCGCGTTCCCGCTGTTGCGCTTACCGTACCTCACGCTACATCCTCACGATGGCAGACCCCGCCTCCCCCGCAGGCAAGCTTCTGTTCGAGGCGGTGATCATCCCCCACCGCAGCCTCACCACCCGCGGCCTCGCAATCCTGCTCTGTACCATCACCGGCATGGTCGGCCTCACCGCGCTCCGTTTCTGGTTGCTCGGGGCCTGGCCGGTTGCCGCCTTCTCCGTCGTGGAAGTTGGTCTCGCCATCTGGCTGATCTGGCTCAACGCCCGCAGCGCCCGCGCCAGCGAACTGGTTCTGCTGTCGGAGGACGACATCCGCATCATCCGCACCGACCCGCGCGGCCGCCGCCAGGAACGCCACCTCAGCACGGCCTGGCTGAACGTCGTGGTGGAGGAAATCCCGGGCCGCGTGCCCCGCGTGATTCTGGCGGCCCGCAACGTCCGGGAAGAGATCGGCACCGTCCTCGGCGAGGCGCCACGGCGTGACCTCGCCGCCGCACTCAGTGCCGCGCTCTACCGCGCGCGCAACCCGATCTTCGAGAATTCACAACTGCGCGACTAACTGGGCGAATCGGCCGGCCCCATCGACTTGATCAGCTCGAACACCCGCTTGCGGACCGCCGGATCGGTGATCCGATAATACGCGCGCACCAGCTCCAGCGTCTCCCGCCGGCTCAACGTATCGTCGCCAAACCCATCCGACCGCTCGGTGAATCCACCCGCCCGCCTGCTCATCGGCGGATCGAGCGAATTGGCCAGGCTGTCCGGCAGATCGTCAAAAAAGAAACTGATCGGCACGTCCAACACACGCGACAGGTCGAAAAGCCGCGAGGCGCCGACACGGTTTACGCCGCGTTCATATTTCTGCACCTGCTGGAATGTTAGTCCCAACGCTTCGCCCAACCGCTCCTGCGACATGCCCAACAAGGTGCGACGCAGGCGGATACGAGATCCCACATGCACATCAATTGGACTCGGGCGCCCTTCGCGGTCTGTTCCTGAGATTTGCTCGGCGCGTGACATTCCCGCGTCCCCTTTCGGTTCTTCCCACATCGGTACACTCATGGCACATCACCTGCAACCGTGCGGGTTTTCCCGCGGGCTTGAGGGGTATTCCTAAACAGACAACCGCGAATTGTCAAGCATGTGGACAAATTTCTAGGTCATGACCATATCGACGAGAAATGTCTCATTATCTCTACATATCGGCGCGTTCACTGCGTGTCCCGCGCACGCTGCAGGGGTGCCAACAGCCCCACGGCTAAAATAATGGCTGAGAACACAAACGGTACGGCGAGCCCAAACTGCGCAAACAGGGTCGCCGGCAGCGCCGGCGGCAGAGACACAACCAGAGTGTCGGCAATGGCGCGCGGAATCTGCGCCAATTCGTGTCCCCTTGCGTTGAATGCCGCCGTGATCCCGGTATTGGCCGCGCGCAGCAGCGGCAGGCCCTCCTCGACCGCCCGCATCCGTGCCGCCTGCAGATGCTGGCGTGGGCCGGAGGAATCGCCGAACCAGGCATCGTTGGTAACATTGACCATCCAGGCGGGGCGATCGTTCCGGTCCACAACCTGGCCGGGAAAGATCGCCTCATAGCAGATCAAAGGACCGACCGGCGGCAGGCCAGGGACATGCAGCGTGCGAGGCCCAGGGCCCCGCGCGAATCCGCCGCCGGGGACGACCTGGATGCCAAGCGGAAACCAATCCGGCTGGTATTCGCCAAACGGAACCAGGTGCCACTTGTCGTAACGCCCCACGATCGTGCCCGAATCGGTCAGGGCCAGCAGGCTGTTGCGCGGCCGGTCGTCACGGTCGAAGCGCACGGTGCCGATCAGCGCCGGTGCGCCGCCGGTTGCCTGCATGATGACCTGGCGGGCACGATCGTCGCGATCCAGCAGGCCGGGGAAGGCGGTCTCTGGCCAGACGACAACGGCAGGGCCAGGGCCAGCGCGGGCCATGGCCTGGCGGGTCAGGTTCAGATAGCGCTCGAAGATCGCGACCCGCAGGTTGAAGTCGAATTTCTGCCCCTCGGCGACGTTGCCCTGCACCAGGACCACATTCAGCCCCGCCGCCTGCGGCATCGGCTGATCCAGACGAATGACACCGGCGCCAGCCCAGGCGGCCAGCAAGACGACGCCCGCAATGATCCAGCGGCGTCCCAGCGCCGGTGTCAGTGCCAGCAGGACGGTGACCAGCGTCAGCCCATGAATGCTGACCCACGCGGCAGGCTGAATGAACACGTCGCCGAGCCGGTCAGGAAACTCCCAGACGCTGCCCAGCAGGTTCCACGGAAAGCCGGTGCCCACAAACTGGCGTGCGAGGTCGGCCAGCACCCAGGCGCCAGCCAAAGCGCAGGCGCGGGGCCAGCCGGCACGGGCGAAACGCGCAGCCCAGGCAGCCGCCGCAATGAACAGGGCGAGGGTGGCAGAAAGAGCGGGGACGGCGATGGGGACGAACCACCAGAAACGGGCCGCTTCGATCAGGATCGCTTCGGTGACCCAATAAAGGCCGATCAGGTTCAGGCCGAAACCGAACCACCAACCGCGGCGGGCTGCCACCGCGGGGCCCGGAGCGGCGTCGATCAGCGTCAGCAGGGCTGGGAAGGAGACCAGCAGAACGGGCAGCGCATAGAGCGGCGGCAGCGCAAGCGCGGCAAGCGCGCCCAGGCCTAGGGCGCAAAGATCGGCACGAAGGCCGCGGAGCGTGGCAAGGCGGGTAAGAAAGCGCGCCAGAATTGGCGGATAAGGATCGGAACCGGGGTGGAAGAGAAAGCTCCCCCTCCCCTTGCGGGAGGCGGATGGAGGGAGGGGGCGTGGGTCACAGACCGGTGCCCGGGGCGTCCCGTCCCCCCACCCCCCTCCCGCGAGCGGAGGGGGAGTCTCCTCACTCATCACCCATCTCTGCTCTTCTTCTGCCGGAGCTAGTCCAATGCGTCGCGCAACTGCCGCTCGTAGTGGCGGTAATATTTGTCGGTGACGAGATCCGTCTTCACCACCACCGCAACGTCCGTGGTGTTGAACTGACGATCGATCACTGCGCCGTCACCGACGAAGCCACCCAGCCGCAGATAGCCTTTGATCAGCGGCGGCATCTGCACCAGCGCCCGCCGCGAATCGACCGCCTCGGGCCGCAGCCGCCGCATTTCCACAAACCGGTGCGGCAAGGCGCGCGGACGCAGCGCCGGCGGCGCCAGATGGTTCTGGTACAGGTAGGTCAGTTCCGTCCCCAGCATGTCGGGGTCCGTCCCCGGCAGGCTGGCGCAGCCGAACATCAGGTCGATCTGGTAATGGAACACGTAAGCCGCGATGCCGCGCCACAGAAGCTGCATGGCGACTCGATTGCGGTACGCCGAATCGACGCAGGATCGGCCAAGTTCCAGGATACGCCCGGGGAAATTCAGGATCGGCGTGATATCGTATTCGTCGGCCGAATAGAACCGCCCAAGCTGCGCTGTAGCTTCGCGCTGGATCAGCCGGTACGTGCCGGTCACGCCGTCCGCGCCGGCATCGATCGCGTGATCCACCACGATCAGATGATCGGCGATGGCATCAAAACGATCGCGGTCGCGGCCGGTGCGTGCAGTTTCGTCATCGGCGCTGGCGCCGAGTTCGCGATAGAACACGCGGTACCGCAGCGCCTGCACGGCATCGATCTCGGCCGGCGTGACGGCGATGCGCACCCCCAGATTGCCGGCCCGCAATTCCGGGAAAGGCAAACCCGACTCCGTCCGGCCGATTCGCTGCTCGATGGTCACCGTGTCACCTCGCGCTCGGCCGCCTCGCTGATGCTGGGCGTCATCCGCGCGGCAGCACGCTTTGGCTTCGGCGTCTCGGGCGCCGCCGCCGCCTGTGCTCGTGCCTGGCTCGCCGTTCGGCGGCCGAACAATTCCAGCCGCAGCGAAACGAGGTCGAAGCCCAGACGTGCAGCGACAGCGTGCATCAATTGCTCATGCTCGGCATCCTGGAACTCTATGACCTTGCCGGTATCGACATCGATCAGGTGATAATGATGGCCATGCTCGGTTGGTTCGTACCGGGCGCGGCCGCCGCCGAAATCGCGCCGCTCGAGGATGCCTTTTTCTTCCAGTAGCCGCACCGTGCGGTACACGGTCGCAATCGAAATATGCGAATCCAGCGCAGCGGCACGGCGGTACAGCTCCTCGACGTCGGGATGGTCGGCAGCGTCAGACAGGACGCGTGCAATGACCCGCCGCTGGCCGGTCATCTTCAGCCCCCGTTCGATGCACAGGCGCTCGATGCGCGATTCCATCCGGTCCCTTGCGATTTCGTGCCCGTCAGCCGATCCGGCACAATCACCCTGTGCCACAAGGGGGCGAGACGCAAGGGCCAACCTGTGCGGTGCAGCAGCGCTCGCCTCCCCTGGCCTATCCCGGTCATCCACGCAACGACACGGGGATGACAATCTCGTGTCACTCTACCGCTGCGCGCCGGCCTGGCCTGCCCCGATGCCCCCTGCCCCGCTTCATGCGCAGCCCGGACCGCCATAGCTGGTTCAGGTCCGGCGCTTCGTCCCCAGTCCGCTTTGCTTGGCGAGCGATGAGCGCTGCATGGCGTAGTTCGGCGCCACCATGGGATAGTCCGTCGGCAGACCCCAGCGTTCCCGATATTGCTCAGGCGTCATGCTGTAGGCGGTTTTCAGATGCCGCTTGAGCATCTTCAGTTTCTTCCCGTCCTCCAGACAGACGATATAGTCATCGAACACCGATTTCCGTGGCGGAACGGCCGGTTGCGGACGGTCCGGCGGGACCGCGTCCTTGCCGACGCCGGCCAGTGTCTTGTAGACCTCCTGAATCAAGACCGGCACGCCTTCGGGCGGCACCGCATTATGCGACACATGAGCAGCGACGATTTGGGCGGTCAATCCAAGCACACTCATGTCTGCCGCGTGTTCGGCCATTGGACTCCCTTTCCTGGGCGGAAGACTGGCATCATATACGGTTCCAAATCGCCAATTCGCAACGGTTATTTGGCGTGATCGGAAAGCCGACAGTATCATGACAATAGCGCAAGATGCCGACCATGTATTGGACATCACCAGCGAGGTCTGCCCGATGACCTTCGTGCGGACCCGCCTGGCGCTGGACAGGATGGCGCCGGGCCAGGTGCTGCTGGTCAAACTCAAGGGCGAGGAGCCGCTGCGCAACGTGCCGCGCACCGCGGCGGAGCAAGGTCATCAGGTGCTTTCAGTGGAAACGGGAGCGAACGGCGTTTCGGAGATACGCCTGCGCCGTGGCGGGCAGGCAGTATGAGGGTCGCCGCCAGTCGCTGCGCTGGCCCCCAGTCGCTGCGCTGCCCCTACGTCTCCGCCCGCAACCGACTCGGCAACAGCTCGCCCTGGCCTTCCAGCACCGGATAGGCCGCCGCACCAACCAGGTGGCTGTTGATCCGCTTCAGCTCGCGCAGCAGATCAAGATTCATGGCTGCGGTGCCGTCACCGGCCGCCCCTCGCAGCCGGGCGAAATGAGCGGCGGTCGCGGTGGCCTCCAATTCACGGAACGCCTCCTTCTCGGCCACCAGCTGACGTGCCGCACGGGCATCCTCGCTCATGAACACTGCCGCGGCGCTGCGCACCGTATTGGCGAGCCGGGCGAGCAATTTACCGGTCTCGGCTTGTTCGGCCGGGGTGGGCGGCACGCCGCGCTTCAGGCGTTTCGCGGCATGCGTTGCCACCGCATGGTCCATCACCTCCGCTGCCGCTTCCAGGTTGGTCACGAAGGTCAGGATTTCCGAAATGCGGCGGTTATCGGCCTCGCTCAGCGCTTCGTTGTCGAGCAATGTCAAATAGGTCTTGATCGCCGTGCTCTGCTTGCCCGGGATCTTGCCCATGCGGCGGACCTCGCTGATACGGCGGCGGTCCGTTCCGGCCATGGCCGGGGCGGCGGCGGTCAACATTGTCTCCAGCACATCGGCGACACGCAGCGCCTCGCGCGCCGCGGCCGCGACCGCCATCGGGGGCGATTCCAGCGTCGCCTGGTCCAGGTAACGCGGCTGCGAGGGGTCGTCCGCCTCGATCCGCGCCGGCAGCAGCTTGCGCAGCAGCGCCGCCCATGGGCCGAGCACGGGCAGGAATATTGCGGCAATGACGATGTTGAAGACGGTGTGGAAGTCGGCGACCTCGCGCACAGGATCCGGATCGAGCTGAACCCAAAGCGGCGCCAGCCAGGGCAGTGCGGCCAGCGCGATCATGCAACCGATGACGCGGGACAGCAGATTGCCGACCGGCAGGCGGCGCGCGACGGGGTCGTCGCCTGACACGCCTTCCAGAACGGGGTTGATGGCAGTCCCCAGATTGGCACCCAGCACCAGCGCGAAGGCGGCTTCCGGCGGCACCACGCCCTTGGCGGCGAACGACATGACCAGCAGCACCACGGCGACGGAGGAATGCGCCGCCCACGTCAACCCGGCGCCGAGCAACATGTCCAGCACCGGCTGGGTGGCCACCGCGCCGAGCAACATGCGCAGGCTTGGCACGTCCTCGTATGGCGTGACCAGCGTGACCAGGCGCGCCAGAGCCATCAGCATGAGCCCGAGCCCGATGGTAACCCGCCCCAGATCGCGCGGACGGCTTGAGCGGCCGCGGCGGAACAACATCACACCGAGCAGGATCAAGGCGGGCGCGACACCGGCGACGTTGAAGGAGAAGGCCTGCACGATGAGCGTGGTGCCGACATTTGCGCCGAGCATGACGGCCAGCGCCGGCTGCAACGCGACCGCGCCGCCCGCGGCAAACCCCGCCACCATCAGCCCGGTCGCGGTACTGCTCTGCAGGACAGCAGTCACGCCAAGTCCGGCGCAGAAGGCGGCAAGGCGATTGTTCAGCGCTGCCCCGAGCCAGCGGCGCAGATTGGGGCCAAAGGCGCGCTGGATACCCGTCTGCACCATGTGCACGCCCCACAACAGGAGCGCGACGGAGCCAGCCAGATCAAGCAAGGTCCAGGTCATGAGCGGACTCCAGCAGCTTTGTGAGCCGTGCACGCCGGCGGCGTCTGGGCTTTCCCGGTTATCGCCCACCAGAACGCCGTCGGCCCCGCGCCGTCCCGTGTGTCATTGCGGCCAGCAACGCGGCGAAGCAATCTCGGTCATGGGGGACACGGACAGTCCTGCCGCGGAACACGGACAGGCCTGCCGCTCTCTGAACGAGATTGCTTCGCCGCTTTGCCACTGGCACGACAAGGGGCGGCTGTGTCGTGGTTCTCCGAGTAGTGTACCAGGCGTTGCTACAGGTAGCCGAACCGCTGCATGGCGGCGGCGTGGTCATGCTCGATGCGCGCCCGCTGCGCCGGGGTCAGCGCGCTGTGCCAATGGCCCGGCTGTCCGGCGCCAAAGAACCGGCCCGTCGCCTCCGGCACACGCTCGTTGAACCCCCGATCTTCCTCTTGCGCGCGCAGCTCCGCGAAGCTGCTGAAGCGGATCGCACGGTCCAGCCGTCCGGGCGGGGGATCCTGTCCAAGCCAGCCGATCAACGGGCCAAACGTCGCCGACGCCGCGGCGATGAGCGATTCATAACGCATGACGTGCACGCGAGGGTCCGGCCGTGCGGTCCAAGATTCCACGTGCAGCGACCAGGTTCCGAGCCATTCGTGCACCTTGCTGTCGGTGCCGCCGGTCGCTGCCTGCCGGTTTGCCATGAAGGCGATCGTGTCGTCGATGGATTGCCCGCGATGGCGGCTGTAAGAGACGGCAATGTCACGCGGATCGCGGACAACGTAGATCGCGCCAGCCGTGACCTCCGGCGTGATCAGCGGCGCGCCTGCGACCAGCAGCCGCGCGTTGTGCGTCTTGACGAACACGAGGCTGGGGTCCAGCGCCATCAGGTCGCGCTGCACCAGCGGACGCATGCGCTGCACGTCGGCAACGCTGTACTGGGATGCGGGACGCGGATCGTAGCGGATGTAACGTTCGGCGTTGACGTCGGACGCGGTGAGGTCCGTGAGGCGATTGATGTCGTAGGGCGCGGCGGGCTGGCGGATGTAGTTGTGCAGGAAGGCGCGGATCCAGGTGTTGCCGGACTTCGGATAGGACGCGATCCATACCAGCTTGCCCATCCGCTCCCGCCCCCGACTGCGCCCTCACCCTAGGTCCGTGACGGTGCGCTCGCCACTACGGCCGCTGGCGCGTCGATGCGGCCAAGTGAAGATGGTGGAGAGATGGCGGGGCGATGGTCCTCACCGCGTTGGCTTTGCCTCAAGTAGGCGTGATCAACTTCCGTTGCCGATGCATCGCCGCCGCTGCCTGCAGCGGCTAAATCAGTGCATCGGAGCGGCTCTTGCGTGATCCTGGCATACCTGTGACGAGTTTGCGGGGCCGCACGCGCGAATCGCGGCCCTTGGGGAGCAAGCGATGGACGACACGGCACAATCACGGGTGGAGGTGTTGGAACGGCTGATCTCCGAACTGCGTCACGACCTGCGCGGCGCCATCAGCCCTGCAGCGCTGATTGCCGACCGGTTGCGGCAGAATGCCGACCCCGGCATTCAGCGGTCGGGCCGCACGATCGGTCTGGTGGTGGACCGTGTGCTGGCAGTCCTCGATGCCACTTGCGCGACTGTTCCACCGCGCGCGAGCGAACCGGCCGGGCCAGTGCTCGGTGAGAGCAAACGCGGCGGATGACGACCGGATTGTCATCGGACAAATCCGACCTCTCCACCCGGCCCCTGCTACTGTCGCCGCCGGTCGTATTGTCATGCTGGCAAGTGTCGAGGCCTGCCCCGGCGAAGGCCGAGGACCACGGTGACCACAGAGCGGCTTTCCCGAAGCGTCGCGCTTAAGCCACCCCCGGTCAACCGTTAGACATAGTGTCGTCGAGCCGGCCCGGACGCCAATCCGGCTCGCTCCGTGCGCGCCGTGGTCCCCGGCCATCGCCGCGGCAGGCCTCCGCGATGCCTCCGTGCGAATCAAAATCGCCGCCGCATCTGCGCCAAAAACTATTGGGTCTTCCGGCAATCGTGTGGGTGATTCGGCCGGTATCCGGGGCAAGCGCCGCGTATCGATGCGAGACTCACATGCGATCGGCTCAAGGCTGCCGCTGCATTGTGTGGGACCGCAAATGAACGCAAATGAACGCGGATACAGCCGGTCACTCGCAGCAACGGTGCCGCCCTCACAGCCGCCAGACCAAACGATGAATCTCCAGCCTCGGCCGGCCGAAGTTCAGCAGCAGGCACAAACGCAGGTTGCTGGCTTTGAGGTAGTTCATGCACTGCGCGCGGTGCACATTGTCGAGCGCGCGAACCGCCTTCAGTTCGACCGCGACCGCCTGCTCGATCAACAGGTCGGCGATATACTGTCCGACAATGACGCCGCGATACCGCACCATCACGCCGGCCTGCTGACAGACAGCGAGCCCAGCCTGGCGCAACTCATACGCCAGCGCGTTTTCGTAGACCTTTTCCAGGAACCCGCACCCGAGCGTATTCGACACGGTCAGCGCACAGCCAATGGTACGCTGGGAGATACGGTTCAGCACCGGCACATCTGCATTCATTTGCGTTCATCCGCGGTTGAATTTTCTAAATTGCATGATGGCAAAGAAAGCTTGCCAAGGTGTTGGCGGGATCATGAAAGATGCAGTTATTTTCCATGCATTAGCAGCGTGCGTGTCACTATCGCGCGTGATGGGTTTCTTGTGCCGGCCCTCACGCAGGTAGTTATTATAGCGCGACCGGTGGGCCGGCGGGCCAGCAGTTTCGAAATCTTGTCCACCCCGCAGAAGCATGCCGCAAATTCGATTGGCACCCCCGACACTGGCCGAATCACCCACACGATTACCGGAAGACCCCTTTTTTTGCCCCCCACGGGCCAAGCTAACCCCCGCATGGAACCTCCCGCCGTTCCGGCATCTTACGTTAGTTACAAACTTTTTTCGTTTTCTGTATTGACATTCCTTCCCGTCCTGTGCCAGACTAAAGCCATGAGTACAGCAGCAGTCACCGTATCCGGCCGCGCTGCCCAACCCGATCTGACGCGGGCCTGGGCCCGCGCTTCCTCAACCCTTAACGCCGTCGCCGTACTGATCGCCCTCGTCTTCAGCCTGATCCGACAGGGCAAGACCCTCGCCGTCGCGTTCCGCAACCGCGTCCGGAAACCCGGCGACGGCCTCACCGGCCGGTTCGTCGGAACCGCCATCATCCCTCTCATCAGCAAGTGCATGCGCCGCGGCGTGATGCGCAGCGCAGCGCTGTACAAAGCGCCAGCGCGCCCCCGCACGGCAGGCCCCACCCCGCCCCCCACTTGCCCCGATCTCGCTAACACTACCGAACAGACCGGCGCATCGCGGGACGACCGGTTCGTCCCCATCGTCCGTCACGGCGATTCTTTCACACAGTTCACCGCGGAGGTTGACCGGTGCAAAGCGCCTGCGTCTCGTATCGAGACGCCGCGCTTTGGGGTGCCGCCGGAACACCTCCGCCCCGATTGCCTCCTGGCGGAGGAGCAATCGTGCGACCGTGCACCGCCACAGCAAGTGTCAGCCGAATGTTCATCGCCGGCAGCCGGACCTTGTCCGGAAACCGGCGAAACATTCGAGCAGACGGAAACCGCGCCAGTCCTGCACTGGCCGGTTTCGCCGGCGCCGGAGGTCGCCGCCCCAGCATCACTTTGACCTGAATCGTTACGCTACACCAATACACCGCCCGGGACCGGACCCCATCTGGCCCCGCTATCCCGATTCGAACTCACCGTCCCGCGGCGGCGAGCATGCACGCGCGTACCCCAAACGCCGACTGCTCTCAAATCCCGCCGATCGTCGAAATCGTCGTAGCCCGCAAAGACCTTCATCGCACGCGGATACACGCAGCGCGGCCCGTCGCCGCAACCAAACTGCCAACCCGGCATCTCGCACGTCGTCGGCTCCCATCGACCGGCTGCGCCTCATCGCCTTTTCGTACGAAGGCCGCTTACCTGCGTGAGACTTTATCCTACGACGCGCGGCAATCCCGCACGGCACGTTATTGGGCGAACCGCGGCCATGCTCGCCTGGCTGCCCCCCACTCCCCTGACTGCCTTCGGTGTCCTGGCGCAGGCGACGCAGCCGGCGCGGCGCCCCCTTAGGGCCTGAGGCGAAATAAGTGCGTCATTCGCGCGGCGGCAGTGCTCACCGTGTCATGGCCGGCGCAGGCCGGCCATCCACGGCTTTCCTTGATAGACGCTGCAAAGACGTGGATGATATGCCTTCGCGCACCATGACACAGGAACGCCGGTGCGTCGCTCGGCTGATTCGTTTATTCCGCCTCAGAGCCTTACGCCAGGCTCGTCACCGGGAACGGCTCTGCCAACTCCACGAGCCGTGCCGCCCGCAGCACCAAATCTTCCCGATACTGCGCTGCCGCGAACTGCACGGCGTTCGGCAGACCGTTCGCGCGAAGCCCCAGAGGCACCGTAATGGCCGGCTGCCGCGTCAGGTTGAACGTGAACGTCCACGGTGCCCACCGCGTCCACAGCGCCTCCACCGGATTTTCCGTCGGCGCATCGGCAAGCGGCGGACCGGCCGGCACGGTGGGGCACAGCACGATATCGAACCGCTGATGCAGACGGGCCATCGCATGGGCGGCGGCGGCGCGCATCGCTTCGCCGTCCAGGAATTGGATTGCGGTCATGCCGCCCAGTCGCTCCGCGACCTCGCGGATGCCAGGATCCAGCGAGGCGCGTTTCTCCTCCGGCAGGGAAGCGGCCAGCCTGGCGAGAGCCGCCCCCCAGACGCCCGCGAAGATCACGCGCGTGTCCGGCAAATCGGGCGCGGCCTCCTCGACAATGGCGCCAGCGTCGGACAAGAGAGCCGCGGCTCGTTCCACAGCGGCAATACCCTCCGCGTCCACCGGCGCGTCGAAGCCGGGGCGGCGCAGCACGCCGACCGTCAGGTCAGCGACGCCCATGTCGATGCCGTCGCGCCAGTCGTTGCCGCCGTCCGGCACGGCGAACGGGTCCCGCACGTCGTAGCGGGCCATCGCCGTCAGCATCAGCGCGGCGTCACGGACGCTGCGGGTCATCGGGCCGGCGACGGAGACACCCGGGAACGCGCTGGCGGGCCAGATCGGCACACGGCCAAAGGTTGGCTTCAGCCCGACCAGCCCGCACCAAGCGGCGGGGATGCGAATCGAACCACCCGCGTCTGTGCCGATATGCAGCGGCCCGAACCCCGCGGCGCCCGCGGCGCCGGCACCGGACGACGATCCGCCGGTCGTGTATGCCGGGTTCCACGGATTGCGGGTAATGCCGTGCAACGGGCAGTCGCCCGGCGATTTCCAGCCGTATTCGGTGGTGGTGGTCTTGCCCAGAACCACTGCTCCGGCCTGCTTCAGCCCGAGCACGCTGGGCGCGTCGTCCGGTACGGGCGCCGGATCGGACGTGCGGCTGCCGCGGCGGGTGGGAAAGCCGGCCAGATCCACCAGATCCTTCACCGTGCAGGGCACGCCATCCAGCGGGCCGACCGGGCGGCCCGCCCGCCAGCGCATTTCGCTTTCGACCGCGGCATCCAGCGCGCGCGGGTTCATCACAGCGAAGGCGTTCAGGCCAGGATTGAGGCGGGCGACGCGCTCGGTGACGGCTTGCAGTACCTGGACAGGGCTGAGCGTGCGGCGCGCGAATTGCGCCAGCATGTCTTCGGCGGAAAGCAGGGCGGGGTCGGTGGCGGGCATGCGGGTATTCCTGCGGCGATGAGATACGCCCACAATGGACGGGGCAGCGGCTTGAGGAAACCGGTTCCACGCGATGGACCGGGCAGGACGCAGGCACGCTCACAATGCGTGACCAGAACCGCCACGCTGTAGCGACAGCGCCGCGATCAACCGCGTTCTATTGGCTGGCTCGGGACGTGGCTCGTCAAATGGCGGACGGGCGCTGTATGACGCAGGAAAGCAACATTTGTTCAGGCTTCCCCTGATAAGAGACCGGTCGGATCCTGCACGGCAGCAAAGGGACGGTTTCGAATGGAACTTCTGGCAATTATGGTATTGCTCGGAGCGTTTGCCGGAAGATTCGTTAGCCGCATCGCCGGTCGGTTGGGGTTACCAGCCTTGTTTGCTGCCATTTTGATACTCTCGAGCGCCGGTCTCTCGATGGTCATCCATCTCATGCTAACCACACATGAGCAAGATTATTCGTATTCCCTGTCAACAGGCCACGCGATAGGTTGCTTGCTTGGCTTCGTATTGGCCACCGCGGACGAAGTTCGGCAGCGCAGCCTGCGCGCGAGCGGCAAGCGTCGTCATCAGTGACACAGTCTTACGGTGCAAACGCCTTTTCTCGTTAGTTCTGCTTTCTGCCAGTCCCAGGCGGGCCGGCCGAAACACGCTCTACCTGCCATGCCAAAATCGGCGCGGCGCACAAATTACGCCTGCGTTTTCACCACCACCTTGATCGCGTCCTCGACCCGCTCGCGCGCATAGCGCAGCGCCGTCGGCAAATCCGCCAGGCCGAACGTGTGGGTATGAATCAGCTTCGCGTCGAATTTCCGCTGCGCCATCAATGCGGCGGCGCGATGCGTGGCGCTTTTGCCTTCGCCGCGAATGCCGAACACGTAGATGTTGTTGCGCACGATATAGGCGAGATCGACCGTTACCGGCTCATGCGGGAACGCCGCGAGGCAGATGCGGCCACCGCGATTCACCATGCGCGCCGCCTGGTCCAGTGCGTTCGCGGCGCCAGAGCATTCCAGCACGTATTGCACGCCCTTGCCCTTGGTCAGGCGCCGCACCGCCGCCACCGCATCCTCGCGCGTCACGTTCACTACCGCGTCGGCGCCAAGCTGCTTTCCCATCTCGAGACGGCGGTCGCGCGTGCCGGTCAGGATCACCGGCTGCGCGCCCAGCGCCTTCGCCACAGCCACGCCCATCAGGCCGATCGGACCGGGACCGGTCACCACCACGCCTTCGCCGGCGATGATGCCGCCGAGGACATCCAGGCCATACATCGCGGTGCCGGCGGTGACGATGAGGGTCGCTTCCTCGTCCGACATCTCGTCGGGCACGTGCACCATCGTGTTGACGTTGTTGACGGCGTATTCCGCGAAGCCGCCATCGGTGGTGAAGCCGTTGGCACGATGGCCCTTGCTGTGGAAGCCGTAGTTCAGGCACGAAGTATACATGCCCTCGCGGCAGCGCTGGCAGCGGCCGCAGCCGGCATGGATCTCCACCGCGATGCGATCGCCGAGTTCGAATTCGTCCACGGTGGGGCCCAGCTTCACCACGGTGCCCATGTATTCATGGCCGGGCGTGTAGCCCTTGTTGAACGGCAGCTCGCCTTCAATCGAAGCCGGCAGACCGTGCTTGATGATTTCCAGGTCGGTGGCACAGATCGCGACAGCATCGATGCGCACCAGGACTTCGGCGGGGCCCGGCTGAGGGACCGGCTTTTTCACCAGCGACAGCTCCTCCGGCCCGCCGAGCACCCAGGCCCGCATGGTTTCGGGAATGGCAAATTCATTGGTGCGTTGCTGTCCCGTTGCGATAGGGGCCGAGGCCATGGCGGACTCCTGCTGTTCGTTTGTAACCAAAACAAGCTATCTACCAACGCGCGGAGAGGCAATGCTACCGCGACGGCTGCATTGTTCCGCTTCACGTCAAGATCGCAGATTTTCTGTCGCTCGTCGAAGCCCAGCGAAAAGTTTGGGGAGACCGGGTGGCTCTCAAGGTCATTCCCGGAGAGCCAGTCAACCGCTTGCAGAACTTGCCGTCAGGCTAGGGATCAGTAAATCTGTAGCTGTCAGATGCGCTCGATCAGCGCCGCGATGCCCTGCCCTACGCCGATGCACATCGTGGCAATCGCGCGCTTGCCGCCGTTGGCTTCCAGCGCATTCACCGCCGTCAGCGCCAGCCGCGCACCCGACATGCCCAGCGGATGCCCCAGAGCAATCGCGCCGCCGTGCGGGTTCACATGCTCTGCATCATCCGGCAGCCCAAGCTGACGCATCACCGCCAGCCCCTGCGCCGCAAACGCTTCGTTCAATTCGATAACGTCCACTTCGCCCAACGTCAGCCCGGTCTTTTCCAGCAGCTTCCGCACCGCCGGTGCGGGGCCGATTCCCATGATGCGCGGCGCCACGCCGGCCGTGGCCATCGCCACCACCCGAGCGCGTGGCGTCAGCCCATGCCGCCGCGCCGCGTCCTCGGAAGCGATGATCAGCGCCGCCGCCCCATCATTCACGCCCGATGCGTTGCCGGCCGTCACCGTCCCCGGGTCGCGGAACGGGGTGCGCAGCTTCGCCAGACCTTCCAGCGTCGTATCGGCGCGCGGGTGTTCATCCTTGTCCACCACCGTATCGCCCTTGCGGCCCTTGAGGGTGACCGGCGTGATCTCCCTGGCGAAGAACCCGTCCGCCTGCGCCCTGGCCGCGCGCATCTGGCTGCGATACGCGAACTTGTCCTGGTCCTGACGCGATACTTGAAATTCCTCGGCGACGTTCTCACCTGTGTCCGGCATCGAATCGGTGCCGTAGATCTTCTGCATCTGCGCGTTGACGAATCGCCAGCCGATCGTCGTGTCGTAGATCTCGCTGCTGCGGGAGAACGCCTCCGTCGCCTTGCCCATCACGAAGGGCGCGCGCGTCATGCTTTCCACGCCGCCGGCCAGCATCAGCTCCGCCTCGCCGGCGCGGATCGCGCGCGCCGCGGTGCCCACCGCATCCAGACCGGAGCCGCACAGCCGATTGATCGTCGCGCCCGACACACTCGCAGGCAGGCCCGACAGCAATACGGCCATGCGCGCCACGTTGCGATTGTCCTCGCCTGCCTGGTTGGCGCAGCCCAAGATGCAATCGTCCAACGCGTCCCAATCCACCTGCGTGTTTCGCGCCATCAGCGCCTTGATCGGATGCGCGGCAAGATCGTCGGTGCGCACGTCACGCAACGCACCGGCATAGCGGCCGATCGGCGTACGGGTGAAGTCGCAGATATAGGCCTCGGTCATGATTGTTCCTCCCAGGTCCGGGCTGCGCCGGGCATGCAATGACGGGCGTTGCGCTTGTGTAGCGCCGCCACGAGGCCTGGGAAAGGCCGCTTGCCTAGGGTTGCAACGCGCGCCGCAAGGCGTCGGCCAAACCGGCGCGGGTGTATGGCTTGGCCACCACGGGCAAATCCGACCCAACTTGCTCCGTAAGAGCGTCGGGATTGCCGGTCACGAACACCACCCGCAATGCGTCGAATTGTGCCTTGGCGCGCCCGGCAAATTCGGCGCCCGACATGCCCGGCATCGCATAGTCAACCAGCGCCAGTGCAACGTCGGTTTGCTCCAGGCACGCCAGCGCCTCCTCGCCATTCGACGCCGCCCGCACAACGTAGCCCGCTTGCTCCAGGAACGCCGACGCAACGTCGCGCGCGTCGGCATCATCATCGATCACCAGAACGACGCGGTCCTTCGAGGCCTCGCGCATCCCACGGAACGCCGGCTCCGGCTCCGCCGCCGTCACGTCGGCCGCGCGCGGCAAATAGACGCGCACCGTCGTGCCGAGGCCGGGCGTACTGTCCAGCAAGACGGTGCCGCCAAACTGCTGCGCCAAACCCCAGACCTGCGCCAGCCCGAGGCCACTGCCCTTGCCGGGTTCCTTGGTGGTGAAGAACGGCTCGAATGCACGGTCACGGATTTCCGGCGGCATGCCGGTGCCGGTATCTATGACAGAAATCGAAACGTAATCGCCGGGTGTCAATTCGCGCGGTAGTTTCCCCCCCTTGGAGACACTGTGCGCGTGGATGCCGATTGTGCCCCCGCCCGGCATGGCATCGCGAGCGTTGATCGCAAGGTTCAGCAGCATCAGCTCCAACTGCGTCGGATCGCAGAAGGCGGGCCACAGATCGGCGGCGAGCTTGAACTCCACGCGCACCAGCCCGCCCAGGCTGCGTTGCAGCAGATCGCCCATGCCGCGGATCAGCGCCGCCAGATCGACCGCGCGTGGAGAAATGGGCTGGCGCCGCGCATAGGCCAGAAGCTGGTGGGTCAATGCGCCGCCGCGCTCCGCGGCGCGCTGTGCCGCACGCAGATGCCGCATGCTCCGCTCATCCTGCACGCGGCCTTGCAGCAATTCGAGATTGCCCAGCACGACGGTGAGCAGATTATTGAAGTCGTGCGCGATACCGCCGGTAAGCTGGCCGATGGCTTCCATCTTCTGGGCCTGACGAAGCTGTGCCTCCATCTGGCGCATGGCTGTCAGGTCCATGGACGTCAGCAGCACGCGATTTACCAACCCAATGTCATCGTGGAGGGGAACCAGGAAGCTGCGGCGGGTGACTTCCCCCGACGGAAAGACGTCGGTGTACTCGTATTCTACCGGCTCGCCGGTCTCGATCGCCCTGCGATACTGTGCCTCGCCGAACGCCGCCTGATCCACGTTGAAAACCTCGCCCAGAGTGCGGCCGATCACTTGATCGCGTTGAAACCCCGTGTCACGCAGCCAGGCATCATTGACGTCCTCGCAGACCAGCCGCCCGTCCGGCTGCAGCCGCATGAATGCGATGTAGATGGGGGCGTTGGCAAACAGCGCGGCATAGCGTTCTCGAGAATTGCGCAGCGCCTCCACGGTATCCTGCAACGCTTTGGTCCGCTCCGCGACACGCTGCTCCAGCGCGGCTTCGGCCTGCTTGCGTTCGGTGATGTCGATGTTGACGCCGATCATGCGCCGCGGATTGCCATAGGCATCGGCAACCACGCTGCCACGCGCATCGATCCAGCGGATTTCGCCGTCACTGCGCACCACGCGGAACACCAGAGCGAATGGCCCCTGGCTGAGGCTGGTTTCCCGGATGGCGTCCGCGACGGCGCGGCGATCATCCGGATGCACCACGTGCCCCCACAGGTCGCGATGATCCAGGTCCTTCGCCTCGGCAGGATCGCGGCCGATCAACCGGAACATCTGCGGCGACCAATGAAGATATCCCGTCTCGAGATCCCATTCCCAGGTGCCGACGCCGGCGGCTTCCTGCGCCAACCGGAGATACTCTGCATTGGCGCGCAGCGTCCGCTCGGAGCGGATGCGTGCAGTAATATCGCGCCAATAGACCTGGACGCCATCGCCCGCCGGCGCGACGGTGACCTGCACCCAGGCGCCGGTCACCGGGGACGGCGCTTCGAAATCGATGCGAATTTGCTCCGCGCGCACACGGCGCAGCACGCGCTCATTCTGGGTGCCGAGAAGCTGCGGCAGGCGGTCCCAGATGACGCGGCCGACAACGTCGCGGGCCGGGAGGTTCCAGAACTCCAGCGCGCCCCGGTTGGCGTAGATGATGCGCCACGCGGCGTCGAGCGCGTAGAAAGCATCACCCATATTTTCCAGAACCGCACGCGCATCGGCCGAAAGCGCCGGCATCGTATCGGGGTTGCAGATCAGCGTTTGGTCCAGACCAGCCTCCATGGCATCGCGGCGGCGAGATTAGCCCAGGTCGCGGGAGGTTCCCACACCTTTGGGTGAGAAGGGGAGCAGGCCTCGATCCGTTGTCTAAACAATTCCCCCTATCGACGAGGACTTTCCACGTGAACGGCCATGGTCACGTTGGAATAGTAACAAGACCACTACACTGCAACCGCCATTCCGCCCGTGGCCGGATCCGCGCCACCGTCCATCTTCCCGCCCACGCAACGGATCGCGTGAACCCAGGCAAAGGTGAAGCTTTGTGGATGGCGCCGGGTCGCGTAGCCCTGCGCCTGCAGGTCATGCTCCGCGGAACGCAGGATGCGGTTGGACAACTCGACTGTGTTCGATACTGTAGCGAAACGCGGTGCACACACCGCCTGCTGTGCGTCCATGCCAAAATCCATGACGTTCAGCATAACCTGCAAGTTGCCCATGGTGATGTAGGTGGCGCCTGGCGCACCCAGCACCAGGAACGGCTTTTCCCCCGCGAACACGATGGTAGGCGACAAGGCAGAAAACCGCGCCTTGCCTGCCTCCAGCGAGCCCGCGTGGCCGGGGCGCGGATCGAACACCGCCATGGCGCCGTTGTACATGAAGCCAAGGCCTTCGGTGACGACGCCGGAGGGTTGGCCCAGCGTATGCGTCATTGTCACCGCGTTGCCATCGGCGTCCACGACGCAGACATGCGTGGTATGCTTGCTTTCGAAACCGCCGCTGTTGAAGCGCGGCACGTGGGTTTTTTCGCCGCGAGCGATGCGGTCGGCCATGCGGGCGGCATATTGCTTCGAGCAAAGTTCTACGACCGGAACGGGGACGAAGCGCGGGTCGCCAACTTTCGCGTCCTTGTCGGCGGTCGCGATTTTCATCGCCTCGGAGACGATGCGGATGTATTCTGGCGTGTTGTGGCCGATCGCACGCAGGTCGAAATGCTCCAGGATATGCAGCATTTCGAGCAATTGGATGCCGCCGCCGGGCGGATTGTTGGTGGCGATGCGATAGCCTCGATAGCTGCCCCAGAGCGGCGGGTTGTCCTCTGGCGCGCACGCCCCGAGATCGGCGAGCGCAAGCAGGCCGCCATGCTCTGCCATGTCGGCGGCGATGCGCACGGCGATCGCGCCGGTGTAGAAATCCTCGGCGCCATGGTGGGCGATGTGCCGATAGGTGCGGGCCATGTCGTGATTGCGCAGGATCTCGCCGACCGCATAAGGATGGCCGTCGGGCCTGAGATAGATTTTCCGTGTCGCGGGGCAGCGCGTGATCATGCCGAGATTGGCTTCACGCCCGGCGGTCGCCGGCAGATGCCAGAACTCGCTGACATGTGGCCGCACGAGGAAGCCGTTTTCACAGTAGTCGATGGCGGGAGGGAGCAGGTCGGCGAGCGTGCGCGTGCCGAAACGGCGAAGCGCGGTGTCGAAGGCACGCAGGGTCATCGGCGTGGTGATCGCCTGGTAGCCGATTTCGTTGACGCGGCCTTGCAGGATGAAGCCCCAGCCGTCTTCGGCCTCGCGGATGATCCGGTCCTGCCACATGTCGGGACGTGTCGCAGCGGGGGCGCGGCCGTGGAAATCGATGGTGGTGTGAACGTTATGCCGCGGCAGATAGAGGTGCAGGCAGCCCATGCCGGCGATGCCGCACATCTGCGGATCGACCGCGGTCTGCACCAGGGCGGCGCCGATCGCCGCGTCCACGACGTTGCCGCCGGCGCGCAGGATGTCGGCGCCGGTTTCGGCGGCTTCCGGTTGGGCGGCGCAGACCATGCCGTGGGTCATGGGCGGGTCCTGTTGAGGTGGGGCCAATGGAGGGTAAACTTACGCCTCGGACGGATCGTCTTCGGCTGCGGCCCGCTGCAACTCGGCCTCGTGTGCCCTTAACTATGCTATGGCTGCGTTGCGGTCCATGGCAGCATACTAGCATAAACGGCTGATCCTGCACCCGGGCAGGTGAGGAATCCTGGCCTTCCGGCCAGGAGGGGAGACGCGATGCGGGAAGGGATGCGGGCGCATTGCCGGATTGGAGCGTGCCCGCCTGGAGGCGTTGGGAACGCCCATCGGTCCGTATGATCTGCTGATCGCGGCGCAAGCGATCCGTCATCGGCGAACGTTGGTCACCGCGAATGTCCGCGCGTTTTCTCGTGTGCAGGGGCTGGTCCGGGAAGACTGGGCGGCATCCACCTGACTGGCAACGGGCGGGCGCGGCGAAGTCCGCACGATCCCCTGAGCCGCCAGTCCCTGAGCCACCGGCGAGTCAGTGGCGGCATTCAGCGGTATGTGACGGTCGCGTCCGAATCTCGCCAGACAACGAACTTGCTGCACGCCATAGACGCACCTCCTTTCCCCATATGGGAGACACGCCCGTGGCTACCGTCATCAAGGAATTCCTGATTGCTGCCAGCGCCGCCAAGGTCTGGGACGCCATTCGCGACTTCCATGCCGTGCATGAACGCGTCGCGCCCGGCTTTCTCACCAGTGCCACGGCCGATGGCAATGACCGGATCCTGACCTTCTTCAACGGCGCTGTGGCGCGCGGACGGTTGATCGGGATCGACGAGGCACGGCGGCGAATGGCCTACAGCATCGTTGAAGGCCGCTACGCCTATCACCACGCCTCGTTTCAGGTGTTTCCACATGAAACGGGATGCCGGGTGGTGTGGATCACTGATCTCCTCCCGGACACAATGGCGGAAATCAGCGATATGATGACGGATCGCGGCGCCGAGGCAATGATCCAAACGTTAGGAGCAGTACAGGCGTAGTCTGACATGGCGGACAACGCAAAGCCTGATCCGTCTCGCCTGTCCTCATGCGCCCACTCGAGAAGGATTCAGCGGGCGCCGCATGCAATCCTAAAACGATGTCAGTTCCCGGACAACGCAACCAGGCTGCCCTCCGCGCCTGACAGGCGCGGAGGGCAACCACCGACCCAACCTCAGCTATGCCAGCGGAACTCCTGCGCCTTCCGCTGTGAACCCAGGCTCAGCTTCACGTTCACCAATGCCGGGCCCTTGAAATTCATCGCTTCATCCAGCGCCCCGCGCAGGTGCTTCGGATCCTCGACATAGAAGCCCTTGCCGCCGAACGCCTCCATCATCAGGTCGTAGCGCGCACCATAGATCAGCGAGTTCGGCTTCATCTTCAGCATCGGATCGTTCGGAATGTCGCCGCCGCCCGGGCCGATGCCGCCGTTGTTGAACACCACGATCTTCGCCGGCATGCCGTAGCGGCACAGCGTCTCGATCTCCATCCCCGAGAACCCGATCGCCGAGTCACCCGAAACATGCACCACCGGCCGGTCCGGATGCACCACGCAGGCGGCGATCACGAAGCCCAGCCCGACGCCCATCGTTCCGTACGAACCCGCATCCAGCCGCTGCCGCGGCGCGTAGTTGTTCAACTGGGTGCGGCCGATATCCATCGTGCTCGCGCCCTCGGAACAAATGATCGCGTTCTTCGGCACCCAGGCGGAGACATCCCGCAGCAACCGGTAATAACCGCCCGGCGCCGAATCATCGTCCTTCTGCGGCTGGATCATTGCCGCGTTCTCGGCCGACTTCTTGGCGATCGCCTGGCGCCACGACGTCTCCTTCGGATAGAACCACTGGCGGCTCTTCAGCGCTTCATTGATCTGCCCGACGATCGCCTTGCCGTCGCCCACCAGCGCGACTTCCGCCGGCTTGTTCTGGTGCATCGCCTCCGGTGAGATATCCAACTGGATGACCTTCACATCTTTCGAATACCGCGGCGGCAGCCCGAAATGCATGATCCAGTTGAAGCGCGCGCCCATCAGGAATACCACGTCGGCCTGTTGCAGCGCCAGGCTGCGCGAGGCGCCAACCGATAGCGGATGATCGTCCGGCATCACGCCCTTGCCCATTGGCGAGGCGAGGAACGGCAACTGCGTGCGCTCGATGAACGCCCGCACTTCGTCTTCCGCACCCGAATACGCCATGCCCTTGCCGATGATCACCAGCGGGCGCTCCGCACCCTGCAGCACGTCAAGCGCTTGCTCGACATATTGCGGCAGCGTCTGGATGCGCGGCGGGTCGGGGCATTTCTGCACCTCCACCACCTTGTCCACGTCGCAGGACCCGGTGATCAGGTCGTCGGCGATATCGAGATAGGCCGGACCCGGCCGGCCATAGATCGACTGCCGCACCGCCATCTCCACATAAAACGGGATGCGGTTCACATGCTCGATCGCGTGCGCCCACTTGCTGACAGGTGTGGCGATCAGCACCTGGCGTTCTTCCTGGAACGCGCCCATGCCGTTGCGATACGTTTCCGAGGCACCGCCGACCAGCAGCATCGGCCAGCAGTTCTCCTTCGCATTGGCGAGGCCCGCGAGGCCATGAATGACGCCAGGGCCGGTCACTGTGATGCAGGAGCCGGGCCGCCCCGTCAGGTACCCCACCGCGCCCGCGGCATAGGACGCCGTTTGCTCATTACGCATCCCGATATAGGGCAGGCCTGCCCGCTGCGCCGCCTCGGCAATCGGCCCGACCGGAAACCCGACCACCCCGAACATGAATTGTACGCCTTGCTCCTTCAGGCTCTTCGCCAGCAGGTCGGCGCCTTTGATCTCAGCCATGTTTCCTCCTGTCATCGGGCGGCCGCGATCGGCCGGTTACCAAAGATCGGCACGAGGGGAGGATGACGCGCCTGTGACGCCGCGGCAAATGGCGTTGCCTATAAGCCCTGGCCCGCCGCTCCGCTTGGCGCGCTGGATCGGCCGCACTCGAGGCGCCCAAACCGTCCACCGCGATGATCGTCCCCCACTCTGCTGTCACGACGCTGACGCATGGCGCAGCTTGCGTCAAATCCGCCATCCCGCGTACGGCGCGCGGCCGTTTGATCTGGATCAAAGCGCCCGATGCGGTGTGACGTCACCATGACGCGCACAGTGAATCGGGAGAGTGTCATGAACCCCGCCGGTCGCGCGCTTGCCAACCCCGGATTGCTCGGCCGTGTGCTGGACTGGCTGCGCGTCCATTGCGGCGGCACGGATGAACTCGCGGGCTGGTCGCGGGATGATTTGCGCAATCTGGCGGATGATCTTGCCCTGAGCGATGACGATCTGCTGGCACTGTCCGGCGCCATATCCGACAACAACGTTCTGATGGAACGTATGATGCGCGCGCGTGGCTTCGAACCCGAACTGCTGCGGAATTCCTTCGGCGCCCTGGTGCGCGACATGGAGCGCGTGTGCTCGCTCTGCAAGTCCTCCGGGCGTTGCCGGCGGGAGCTGGATGCGGGCTATGGCGCACGGCATGCGCATGAATACTGCCCGAACGCCGCGACATTCGACGACCTGGTGGAGTACGCAACGTCTGTCTAGTGGCCGCACCTTCACTGTCATTGCGAGGGGCGTAGCGACGTAGCAAGCCCGGCCGTGCAAGCGTGCGAACTGTCCGTACGCTTGAACGACCGAGGTTGCTTCGTCGCTACCCTCCTCGTAATGACATGTGGTCATGCAATGACAGGTGGTCGTGCGATGACATGTTGCCATGCAATGACGTGCGATCGTCGAGTACCTTCACCATCAGCAGGCACGGATTGGCCGCGCTCCACAGCGTTGGAAACACTTCCAGCGGCTGGAAGCCGATCGCCGCATAGAACGCCCGCGTTCGCGCGTAGAACGGATCGGGATGGCTCGCGGCCAGCGTCTTGACAGTAAGAAACGGCAGGGCGCGCGCTCGGCACTATCCCTATGCCGCCGCGAACAGGCGTCTGCTTGCCCCCTGCCCTTGCCAGGGTTTCTTTACGCCGAGCACATAAGCCTCGGCCGCCGACGGCGTGTGAACCTTCAAAGATAGAAAGCCGATCGTCGCCCCATCGGCGGCAACACCGAACATCGGCAGGGCTTCGACACCCAGTGCGTAACCCTCAATCGCATCCGGCAACCCGAACCATTCCGGAAGCGCGCACAAGATGTCCCGGCAGATGGCCGGTTTATTCACCTCGATCTGTTCCACCGTGTGGTGGTCGATGCCTATCACATGACGCGTCCGGGCGATGCGAGACCAGCACCCCCCGAAGCGCGATCTGTCAGCCTGGTTCGACAGACCGCATCCCAGATCAGGCCACCACAGCTTCCGCCTCGGTCTCTGTGACCAGCTCGAGCTGCCCGACCGTTTCCTTCCCAAACGCCAGCGGAATGCAGGCACCAATCGCCACCACCACTGCGATCCAGCCGAAGAAGAACACCGCCGATCTGGTATGCGGCTCCAGCACGAACGGGGTGATCACACCGGAGAAGATCCGCCCCGTCGCCTCGCCGAAGAAATGCCCGCGCCCGCGCAACGCCGTGGGAAATTGTTCGGACAAGTACACGCGCACCGCGGGAAACGAAGACAGCACCGTCAAGCCGGTGATAAGCGCACCGGCCACCATCCCGACCGCAGCATACTCTCCCATCATGTGCGCGGCCGCCATCAGCACCAGCCCCGGCACCGCACCGCCGAGGCAGTACGTGATGGTCCAGCGCCGGCCAATGATTTCCATGATGAACCCGGTAAAGAACTTGCCGGGGATTGTCACAAAGAACAGAAGCGTGCCCAGGCCAAAACTGAGGCTGACGGCAGCGCCCTGGTCCACCAGCGCCTTCGGCAGCAGGATCGCCGAGCAATAATACGCAGTGGTTGCCGCGGCGTACAGCGCGATACCGACCACCGTCCATTTCAATTGCCCGCTTGCGAACAAGGCGCTGAAAGGTGGCAGGGGCTCGGCAGCGCTTTCCATACCGGGCCCCAGGTCAGGCACCGTCAATGGCGCGACGCGATTGCCGCAGCGTGCAATCATGCGATTCACCGTCTCCACCGCGGCCTGCGGATCACCGTGGCGCAGGTGCCAGCGCGGACTCTCCGGCAGGCCGAAATGCACCAGCAGCGGCACGACGCCCAGCGCCAGTCCACCGGGCAGTGCGACCAGCCGGAACCCCTCCGGGTTACCGGCGAGCAGGAATCCGACGAACGGCAGCAGGGTGAAGGCGCTGGCCAGCATGACTTCGAAGATCGCGCCATAAGTACGGCGGTGCTGTTTCGGCATCAGCTCGGCGGCGATCGGGAACGGCGCGGAAATGGCGAAGCCCAGCCCGATGCCTGTCAGCACACGGATGACGATCAACTGCGTGCCGGTCTGCGCGAACGGAATCAGCAGCGTCAGTCCGGTGCTGATGATCACGCCGATCTGCATGACGGTCTTGCGGCTGATACGATCGGACATCGCCGATGCCGCGAAACCTCCCAGCACCACCAGGAATGTCGGAGCCACCGCCAGCCAACGAAGCTGCGAGCCGGTAAGCTGTAACGGCGCCTTCGCCAGCACCAGCAAGGAACCGCCCAGGGCGAGATCGTAACCTTCGACGAACCCGACGGCGCCCAGCACCAGAATGATGACAAGGTGGTAGCTGCTGAACGGAATACTGTCGAGCTTTTGCCCCAACACATGGCCTGCCGGTATCACCGCCCGGCCACCAATCGTCGTACTGCTCATGTCGTTCTCCCGAATCGTGTTAGATCCGGAAGCGGGCGCCAAAGCGGATCAAAGACCGGGCGTCGCGTTTTCTATGAGCTGCCAGAGCGGTCAAACCGCCAGGCGCTATCGCCTCCCTGTGCTTGAGTCAGCCAAAGCGCCTGCCGCCGCCGAACGTGTCGTTTGTTTGCCGCTTCCGAATGTCGCGGCCCTTCCTTGACGCGGTTTCACGTTGTGCCGCGCGAACGGAACCGTAGGGGATTCAACCGACATCATCAACGCGTTTTCCTGACACCCCACTGAGCTCCGCGCGGGCTCGAAGCGGGGGACAGGCCGGCCCGTCGGACCGGGCGCAGAACATGCGCTCCCGCGGGATGCGCCCAGGGGGGCCAGGGGGGGCCCAGGGGGAGCGCCCAGGCTTGGGCCAGGTGCGAACATGTGCCACGCTTGGCAGCATTCGCGCCAAGAGCCCCAAGGGCAGGAGACACCAATGGAAAGCCCCTACGCCGACGCCGATTTTCTCTCCGGCATCCGTATCGTCGATTTCACGCAGTTCGAGGCTGGACCTTCCTGCACCGAGGCGCTCGCCTGGATGGGCGCGGAGGTGGTGAAGATCGAGAATCCAAAGCTGGGCGATCCGGGCCGCCGCCGCCAGCCTGGCAAGCCGGACAATGATCCGTATTACTTCCACGTTTTCAACGCCAACAAGAAATCCCTGGCGGTGGACCTGAAGAACCCGAGCGGGCTGGCGCTGGTGAAGGACTTGCTGCGCAAGGCCGACGTCACTGTCGAGAACTTTGCCCCCGGCACGATCGAACGCCTGGGCCTGGGTTATGACGTGGTGAGGGAACTGAATCCCGGCATCATCTATGCGTCGGTCAAAGGGTTTGGCGAGGGCAGCCCCTATGAGAAGAACCTCGCCTTCGACATGATCGCGCAGGCCTGCGGCGGCACGTTCAGCGTGACCGGCGATCCGAAGGGGCCGCCCTCGCGCCCCGGCATTTCGCTCGGCGACACGGGCACCGGCATGCTGATGGCCATTACCATCGCCAGCGCCTTGTTCCAGCGCCAGCGGACAGGCCAGGGTCGGCGTCTGCAAGTGGCGATGCAGGACGCCATCATGCACTACATGCGCATCAACTTCGCCACCCAGGGCCTGACCGGCAAGCCGGCCCAGCGCGGCGGCGACAAGGTGCCGGGCGTGAACAACGCGCCGATGGGCCTGTATCCGTGCAAGCCGGGCGGCCCGAACGACTACGTTTACATCATGACCAGCCGCGCCAACCCCGACCATTGGGACCGGCTGCTGAAACTGGTCGGCCGTGAGGATCTAATTGGGGATCCGCGCTATGCCACGCCGGCCGACCGGGTAGAGCGCGAGGCGGAGGTGGACGCGATCATCGCCGCCTGGACCCGCCAGCACAGCAAGCACGAGGCCATGAACGCCGTGGGCAATGCCGGCATCCCGGCCGGCGCAGTACTGGATACGATGGAGTTGCAGAACGACCCCAGCTTCGAGCAACGCGGCATCATGCAGACCATCCATCACCCGACGCATGGCGATTTCAAGATGCCCGCCTGGCCGGTTCGCATCGACGGCAAGCCGCCGACGCTATTCACGTCGCCGGTGCTAGGCCAGCACACGGCGGAAGTGCTGCAGTCGTGGCTGGGGATGAGCGCGGCAGAGGTGGAAGCGCTGCGCATAACTTAACCTCTCCCGCGCTGCGCTATTCGCGCAGCGCGGGGTTGAGCCGCGAAGCGGATCGACGCGAGGCGCGTCAGCGCCGAGGGTGAGGGTGATCGGGTCGGTACGCTGTGATTACGTGCCGACCTGATCACCCTCACCCTCGATGCTGCGCATCTCGACCTCTCCCGCTTCGCGGGCGAGGTTAATGTCTTCGCGGGCGAGGTCACTGTAGCCCAGATAGATCCGTTGCACGTCGCGATCGTCCGCGAGATCTGCGGCTTTGCCTTGCAGCACCGTACGCCCGGTCTGCAGCACGTACGCATAGTCCGCCACTTCCAACGCCAGTTCCACCGCTTGCTCCGCCAGCAGCAGCGTCAGCCCCTCGGAACGCAGCCGCTGCAACGTCTCGTACATCGCCTCCACCACCGCCGGCGCCAGGCCGAGGCTCGGCTCATCCAGCATCAGCAACTTCGGATCGCTCATCAGCGCCCGCCCGGTGGCAAGCATCTGCCGCTCGCCGCCCGACAGCGTGCCGGCGCGCTGCCGCCGGCGCTCGGCCAGGCGCGGGAACAGGGTGAAGACACGGTCCAGCAGCTCTGCCACGCGCCGCTTGTCCGTCAGCACTGTCGCGCCGAGCAACAGGTTTTGCTCGACCGTCTGCTGCACGAACAGCCGCCAGCCTTCGGGCGATAACGCAAGCCCACGGCCCACGATGGCATGCGGCGGCTGGCCGGTGATGTCGCCGCCCTGCCACGCGACGTGCCCTGATGCCGCCGGCACCAGCCCAGCGATCGCGTTCAACGTGGTGGTCTTGCCCGCGCCGTTCGAACCGAGCAACGCCACGACAGAACCGGGCACGACCTCCAGCGACACATCGGCAATACCGACAAGATCGCCGTAATGGACGCCGAGATTACGAACAGACAGAAGCGGCTCGGTCGCACTCATGAGTTACCGCCGCACCCGCTTCATGTGATGCCCGAGATAGGCCGCCACCACGGCCGGATCCTCCACCACCTCGCGCGGCGCGCCGGCGGCTATGACACGCCCCTGATGGAACACCACCGCACGTTCGGTCAGCGACAGGATCACCTCCATCACATGCTCCACGATCACGATGGTAATCCCGCGCTCGCTGATCTTGCGCACGAGATCGATCGCCAGCCGCGTCTCGGCCGGAGTCAGTCCTGCCAGCGCCTCATCCAACAACAGCAGCCGCGGCTCCGTTGCCAAAGCGCGCGCGATCTCCAGCCGCTTGCGGCCCGGCGTGCCCAGCGATCCGGCACGGGTTTCCGCCAAGGGCGCCAACCCGGTGAACGCCAGCACGTCAGCCGCAGCACGGCGCGCGTCGTTGCGGTGCGGATGACGCAGGAAGGCGCCGACCATCACGTTATCCGCGACGCTCATGTCTTCGAACGTCACCGGCACCTGGAAGCTGCGTGCCATGCCAAGCCGCGCATGCTCGTCCGCCGTCGCGCGGGTCACATCGCGGCCGGCGAAGCGAATGGTGCCTGCGGTGGGCGTCACGTCGCCCGCCAGGCAGTTGAAGAACGTGCTCTTGCCTGCGCCATTGGGGCCGATCAGGCCGACGATTTCGCCCTCCGCGACATCGAGATTGGCCCCATCCACCGCGCGGAAGGCGCCGAACGCCATCGCGATGTTGCGCGCTTCAAGCAGCACGATTGACGCTTTCGGCAATCGCGGCGCGGCGTTGCAGCCGGGGCACAACCCGGCGCCACAGCGCCGCCATGCCGCCCGGCTGGAAGCGCGTGATCAGCAGGATGATGGCGCCATAGATGATGAAGGTGATGCCGGTCCCACCGCCACCAAACCAGGCGTTGGTGGTTTCCTCCAGCGGCACCAGGATCACCGCGCCAATCAGTGGACCGAACAACGTGCCGGCGCCGCCAAGCGCCGCGGTGATCACGATCTTTATCGAGACCAGAATGCCCAGCACGCTGTCCGGATCGGCGAACCCCACCATCACGGCGTAAAGCGATCCCGCGATCGACGTGAACGCCGCCGACAGCAGCAGCGCATACAGCTTGTAGCGCAGCACCGGCACACCGAGGCTGCGCGCCGCGCGATCGCCGCCGCTTATGGCAGCGAGGTAGTAACCCATCCGGCTGCGTTGCATCTGCCACGTCAGCAGCAGCAGCAAGACCAGGACGGCCAGGAAGATATAGTGGTAGGGCACCGGGCTTATGAAGGAGAGGTCAGCGACGGAGCGCGGCGTCGGCGGCCCCATCAGGCCAACCGCGGCCCCGACCAGCGGCCAGTTGCCGGCGAGGATACGCAGCAGCTCGGCCGCCGCGATCGTCGCCATGGAAAAATAATGGCCGCGCAGGCGAAAGGTCGGCGTCCCCACGACGACGCCGAGCAAGCACGACGCCACGATCCCGATCGGCGCACCGGCGATCGGCGGCCAGCCAAACTGCGTGTAGACCACCAGCGATGCATACGCGCCGGCGCCGAAATACACCGCGTGGCCGACCGAGACCTGGCCCGCATAGCCGCCCAGCAGGTTCCAGGCCGAGGCCGAAATTGCCGACAACAACACCAGCGCGCCGATGCGTTGCCAGAACACGTCCTGCGTCAGCAGCGGCCAGGCCAGAAGCAATCCGAAGCCCACGATGACCGCGATGCGTTCCGGGGTCACGCGAACGGTCGAACGGCCGGGTCGTCTCATGCGGTGCCCATCAGCCCTTGCGGCCGCACCCACAGCACCAGCAGGAACAAGGCATAGACCACCACGTCCTGGTACACGGCGCCGATCAGGTAGGCCGACAGCGCCTCGATCACGCCGATCGACAGTCCGGCAACCAAGGCGCCCGGCACCGAACCGAACCCGCCGAGGCACACGACAACGAACGCGATCAGCGCCAGCGACTCTCCAACGGTGGGCGAGATATAGAAGAACAGTGCGATCAGTGCGCCGGCAACGCCGGTGGAAGCGGCGCCAACGCCCCAGGCCAGCGCCTGCATGCGGTCCGGGCGGATGCCCATCAGCATGGCGGCGTTGCGGTCCTCGGCGACGGCGAGGATACGGCTGCCCAGCATGGTGCGTGTCAGCACCAGGTGCATGCCGATGGTGATCAGCAGCGCCAGCACGCCGCCCAGCAATCGGGACGCTTCGATCCGCAGGCCGGCCACTGCCAGGGTGCCGCCGACAAGGTTATCCGGCAGTGAGACGAAGTTCGCTGTGAAAGCCCAGAATGCCGCATAGCGCAGCACCAGGGCCAGGCCGAACGTGCCGAGGATCTGCGCCAGCATCGGCCCCTTCGCCATGTGGCGCACCAGGCCGAAATACACCGCCACGCCGAGCCCGAATAACACCAGCGCCGCCAGCGGGATGAACTCGACCGGGCCAAGATGCAGCAGGGTGAAGGCGAAGAAGGCCACGTACATCGCCAGCATGACGAAGTCGCCATGGGCGAAATTCACCACGTTCATCATGCCCCAGATAAGCGTGAGCCCGGAGGAGAACAGCGCGTACACCGCGCCCATCAGCAGGCCGCTGACCACCACCTGCAGCAGGATCACCCGACGAAGTCTCCCCGATTGTGCGTCGCACCAATCCTGGCGGTCAAACGGGATGGTGGCAAGCATGGTTTTTGATTCGCAGTGCGGGGCGCCGTGTCTCGGCCGGACTTGCTTCCACGCGCCTCATGGTCGTGCGAGGCGCGCAGCGAAGCAGCGAACAAGCAACCTCGGCCGGTTGGGCGCACGGGCAGGCCGCACACTACACAATTTCGGATGGCGCGATCCCCAACTCCTGCTCCGCCGCCGCCAGCGCCGCCGGTTCCACCAGCAGGCCCTGCCGCTCATAACGCTTCCGCGTCCGGCTGAACCGAACCACCACCGCCGACCGCGCGCTCTTCGACCGTGCGCGACGCGTCAGCAGAGCGTTGCCCGATCCCAGGAACACCAGATCGCCCAGCCCGGCGCAGCCCATGCACGCCGGGCCGGGCGCCTCCATGATCAGCAGATCGCCTGTCTCACTGCAGCGATGGCATTTCCAGTCTTTGTGCAGCGGTATGATCACCACCAGTTCCGGCGGCTTGCTCGCTTCCGCCGCCAGCCGCGCGCGCTTCTTCTTCGACAGCGCCGGCGACATCCAATGCGTCCGATATGCTGTTTCAAGCGCCGGATCGCCGGCATGGCTGAACCGCAGCCGCTCCCGCTGCGGCGTGCGTGCCACGTATTCCGCTTCGCTGGGCTGCAAGCCGGCGCGCTCTGCCCAGCCACGCAACAGATCCAGCATTTCGACAAGGCGCGCGGGATTGGTCTGGATGCCCTCCTCCAGGCACGCGATCTGCCCGTGCCGCCACCGCTTTTCCCAGCTCTCATCGAGCCATCGGATGCGGAACAAGACATCGAGCGGACTGACATACCCTTCGGCCGAGAGAGCATGTTCCGCCGCCGACATCACGCGGCCGGAGAGACTGGGTTTGTCGCTTTTCATGGAATCGCTCGCTCCTCCCGCCGCTTTTTATTTCAGGCCAGACCTCTTGACGGCACCGATACTCAACCCAAAGTTGTGATCGCGTTTAGCGGAGCAACCATGACACGCATCATAAATGACGCCGGCTTCGCGCTGATTAAGCGCTTCGAAGGATGCCAGCTGCAAGCCTACCAGGATGTCGCCGGGATCTGGACCATCGGTTACGGTCATATCGACGGTGTGACCGGCGGCATGATCATTACCCAGGACCAGGCCGACCAGTTCCTGGAGGACGACCTGTACGCCAGCGAAAACACCGTCAGTGCGGTGACGGCTCAGGCCACAACCAGCGATGACCAATTCGCCGCCATGGTGTCGCTCTGCTATAATATCGGCCCCGGCGGGTTCAAATCATCGAGTGTGCTGCGGCAGCATGTGGCAGGAAACACCGCTGAAGCGGCCGATGCATTCCTGCTGTGGGACAAGGCGACGATTGATGGGAAGCTTCAGGTCGTCCAAGGTTTGCTCAACCGGCGGCAGGCCGAACGCGGCCTTTATCTGACCTGAATACGACGGATCTCGCATGGTGAGTGTGGCCTTGGTGCTGGTGGCCCTGCATGGCGGCATGCCGGTGGCGGATGCCTCGTCCTGCGCTGCCGCCATCGGCAAGGGACAGGCCCACACCTTGGTGGATCGCTGCCTGGAGGTATCCCCGGCAACGCATCCTCCCTGCAATGCCTTGAATCCCTGCGACCTGATCATCGATGAGATCCGCCGCGGCTGCGCGCTCCTGCAAGCGACGCAGCAGCCGCAGTTTTGCGCGCAATATTCGAAATAGCCGCAATCCCCGAGAGGAACTCGTGCCCCTCCGCCGGCGCACTGATCGATTGACCGGCCCAATACCCGGCAGTACCGTCCTGCACCAAAAGGTAACCCTGGAGGATCGCCGCCATGAAAGTCGGGATGGCGCTTAACATGTTGTGCCAGGCTGGGCGTTCGGATGCCTCGGTGGTGCACGAACACATAGCCATGGGCGACCTTGTCGAACCGCTTGGCTTCGATTCCCTGTTCGCGCTGGAGCACCACTTCACCGGCTACGCCATGTCGCCCGCGCCGCTGCAATTGCTGGCCTACTATGCCGGCCGCACGCAGCGCATCCAGCTCGGCACCGCGGTGATCGTATTGCCCTGGCACGACCCGGTCCGCGTCGCCGAGCAAATCGCCTTGCTCGACATCATGTGCGGCGGCCGCTGCTTGTTCGGTTTCGGCCGTGGTGCCGCCAGTGTGGAATACGAAGGCTTCCGCATCCCGATGGGTGAAGCCCGCCCCCGCTTCATCGAGGCCGCCCGTATCATCCAGCAGGCCCTGGCTCACGAAACCTTTGAATTCCAGGGCCAGTACTACCAGATCCCCCGCACCGCGATCCGCCCTCGCGCGATCTCCCACCCCGAACGCCGCTTCTACGGCACCGCGGTCAGCCCGGATTCAGTGGAGGTGATGGCGCAGCTCGGCTTCTCCATGCTGGTGATCATGCAGAATGAGTGGCCCAAGGCCTCGGCCGACATCATCCGCTACAACGAAATCGCCGCGCGCCAGGGTTTCACCCCGCGCCCGCCGATGATCCTGACCAACGTCTCCTGCGCCGAATCGCGCGCCGAGGCCCAGGACCGCGCCATGCAATATCTGGCGCGGAAATGGGAGTCGATCGACAACCACTACCATTTCTCCGACGGCCATCTGTCGAATGTCAAAGGCTACGAGTCCTACGAAAAGATCGGCCAGACCTACGCCAAGATGAAGGAACCAACGCGCCAGGCGAAGGCGACGGAATTCTATGTCAGCATCCAGGTGGTCGGCACACCTGACGACTGCATCCAGAAGATCGCCGAACTGCACCGCCTGACCGGGATGGACCACCTGATCACCGAGTTCTCCTTCGGCGGCATGCCGCACGAGGACGCCGAACTCGCCATGCGCCTGTTCGCCGGCAAGGTGGTGCCGGTACTGCAACGCGACGCAATGTTCACTGCGCCCCGTGCCGCACCCACGGCGGCGCCGGAAGCAATGACAGAAGGCATTTTCGCCCCGGCGTAATACCCTTTCGCAGCGCCGCAGCAACGGCATGTTGCATCGCACAAATGAGAAAGTTCTCATTTGGGACATGCTTAGTAACTTAGTAAAGGGCAAGACCCCACTTCTCACCCATTAGGGACTGTGGCATACAGAATACAATAACAGTCCGGTAGGCCACGCCCATGGTATCCGACCCGAAAATGCTGAAGGCCGACCGCTGGTCGCAGCTTTGGCTCGGCCTCGTCTGCATGATCCTGATCGCCAATCTGCAATACGCCTGGACCCTGTTCGTCAATCCGATGCACCAGGCGCATAACTGGAGCATCGCCGGCATCCAGGTGGCATTCTCTATTTTCATCGCTACGGAAACCTGGCTGACGCCGCTCGAAGGATGGCTGGTCGATGCGCTGGGCCCGCGGCGCGGACCGCCCGCCATGATCGGCTTCGGCGCCATAATGGTCGCCATCGCATGGGTGATCGATGCCTACGCCATGTCACTCGACGCGCTCTATGTTGGCGCTGCATTGTCGGGCGTCGGCGCGGGCGCGATCTACGCGACCTGCGTCGGCAATGCCGTCAAGTGGTTCCCCGACCGGCGCGGCCTGGCCGTGGGCATTACCGCCGGCGGTTTCGGTGCCGGCGCTGCGCTGACCGTGATCCCGATCCGCATGCTGATCGAGAGCGCCGGATACAGCAGCGCGTTCTTCTGGTTCGGCCTCGGCCAAGGCGCCATCCTGCTGCTGATCGCACCCATCATGCGTGCGCCAATGCCGGGCGAGATGCCGCAAACGGCGCCCCCCAAGGTGCCGCAAGCCGGGACCAGTTCCAGCCCAGCGCAAATGCTGGCCACGCCGGCCTTCTGGGTTCTGTACGTCATGTTCGTGCTGGTCGCCGGCAGCGGCCTTATGGCCACCGCGCAGATCGCGCCGATCGCGAAAGATTTCGGCCTTACGTCGCAACCACTGCTGTTCGGCGGCAGTGCTCTGGCCGTGGCGCTGGTGGTGGACAATGTGATGAACGGCACTGCCCGCCCGTTCTTCGGCTGGGTGTCGGACCATATCGGCCGTGAAGCCACAATGGCGATCGCCTTCGCGCTCGGCGGCTGCGCCTATCTGCTGCTGGGCTGGTTCGGCCACGGGCCGTGGACATTTGTGATCTGCGCCGGGCTGATCTTCTTCACCTGGGGCGAAATCTTCAGCCTCTTCCCCGCCACCTGCACCGACCTGTTCGGCCCCGGCTTCGCCACCACCAACGCGATGTTGCTCTACACCGCGAAGGGCACGGCGGCATGGCTGGTCCCGCTGGCAAACGTGCTGAAGGCCGATACCGGCGGCTGGCAGACGGTGTTTCTGGTGGCGGCCGCGATGAACTTCCTTGTGGTGCTGGCAGCATTGTTCGTGCTGGGCCCAGCACGCCGCCGTGCAGCGCAACGAAGGGCAGCAGTAGCCTAACCTCTCCCGCGCTGCGCTTTTCGCGCAGCGCGGGAGAGGTCGAGACGCCGAAGGCGGTGAGGGTGATCGGGTCGGTACACGGTCTTCGACGTAGCGACCCGATCACCTTCACCCTCGGTGCTTCGCACCTCGACCTCTCCCGCTTCGCGGGCGAGGTTTAATCACACCCGATCCGACAACCCTGCCGCTTTCCGAACCACGCGCAACGTCTGGTCCCAATCAAAATTGCGATACACCGCCGCAAGATTCGCGTACGGCGGCGACTGCGCGAACAACTGGAATGTCAGGCGGTGCCCGGCATAATCCGAATTCAGCAGATCACGCGCGAAGGCCAGCAGCTTGCGGCGATCCTCGGCCTGCCAGGCGGCGTTGACCGTGTAGTACTTCTCCAGGAACGGCGCCGTCTCCGGATCGCGGAACGCGGCGGCATCCGGTGTTACGCAGATCTGACCGCCGCATAATTCACGGGCGATGTGCATCATGTGATGTAGTTGCGACGACGCCAGCACACGCCCGCTCATCAGCAGCGATTGCTCCGGCATCAGCAGCCCCGCCGGGCTGCGTTTGGCGCAGGCAATCGCCGCGGTAAGATGCGCGTTGATGCCCTCGCGATAGCACGCAAGCTGCGCTAGCTTTTCCTGCACCGCCTGCTGATGATCGAGCCCGGTCTGGCGCGCATTGAACAGGGCCGCGCCGATCATGAAATCGGCGAGGCGGATGGTGCGCTGAACGAAAGCGAAGGCGCTGTAGCGGTGCAGCGTCGCGCGGATGAATGTGGCCGCCTTGGTATGGCGATAGAACAATACGTCTTCCCAAGGGATCAGCACGTTGTCGAACACCACCAGCGTATCCACCTCGTCGAACCGGTTGGACAGCGGATAGTCCTCCGCAGGTGCACGTCCCGCGAACCCGGTGCGGCAGATGAATTTCAGGTTGGGCGCACTGAGATTGGCGATGAAACCCACAGCGTAGTCGGAAAGCTGTGAATCGCCCCAATTGGCGATGGTGGGCTTGGTGAACGCCTGGTTCGCGTAGGCCGCTGCCGTCTCGTATTTCGCGCCGCGCACGATGATGCCGGCATCGGTCTCCTTCACCGCATGCAGCAGCATATCCGGATCCTGGTCCTGTGGCCGCTTGGACCGGTCACCCTTCGGATCGGTGTTTGCCGAGACGTGGAACGGGTCCTGCTGCGCCACCAACGCCACGTGCCGGCGGATGTTGGCGGAGAATTGCGGATCAATCTCGTTCAGCACGTCCTGGCCGTCATAGAGCGACCACATCTCGCCCACCGTCTCGTCGCCGACGCGGGTGACGATGCCACCGATCTCATCCAGCACCGCGTCCACCGCCGCCCGCTTCGCGTGCCAGTCCTCCGGCGTCAGCGGCAGCTTGGTGCCGACCGAGCATATGTCGCCATCTCCGGTACGATAGGTCATCAACGGGACGTGTGTCGCCTCGTGCGCCATGTCGTAAATGCGCGCGCGTACATCGACCAGCGGCCTGAACATCGGATGCGTCGTGACGTCGTGTACCCGCTCGCCGTTGATCCAGACCTGACGACCGTCGCGGATCGAGTCCCGGTACTGCTGACCGTTGCGGATCATCGCTTTGTCCCCACGCTCGCGATTGCGGTGGCAGGCTTGCACCATCTGGCTGGAATGCAAGGGGAGACGCGGGTGCCAAAATTGTCATTGCGGGTTGGCCATCGGCCTGGCGGCAGACCTGCGGCGGCCGACCCGCGAATGAATGAAACGGCCCGCGCTCTCATGTCATTGCGAGGAGCGAAGCGACGAAGCAATCTCCTGCGCGAAGGCACAAGAACCGTCCGAGCGCCCTGTCGCGGGAGATTGCTTCGGCCCTGCGGTCCCCGCAATGACATGTCACAGGCATGTGCGCCTCGTTTCTTGTCAGAAGCAAAGCGGCGAAGCAATCTCCTTCGAAAGAGTGCATGGGGCGCTCCGCCCGCTACTCCGCCATGTCGAAACCCAAAGCCCATCGTGCGGCACCAGCAGCCCCGGCGCCGTCCGCGCACGCGGCGGAGGACTCGCTCAGCAGCGCCTGCCAGGCCGGGACGCGAGACAGCAAGGCCGGAATCTCCGCCCCCGGCACCGGACGCGAGAACAGATAGCCCTGCATCGCAGAGCACCCGGCGCGAGACAGCACACACAATTGCTCGCGCGTTTCGATCCCCTCGGCCGTTGTCGCAATCCCCAGCTCGTGGCTGAGCCCGAGCACCGCCCGGACGATCGGGCCGCAGTCGTGCTGGCTATCGATCTCGCGCACAAAGGACTGGTCGATCTTGATGCGGTCGAACGGGAATCGCCGGAGATAGCTCAGCGACGAATAGCCAGTGCCAAAATCGTCCATGGCGATGTGCACGCCCAGCACATGCAGCTCTTGCAGGGTAGCCAATGTCGCGTCGGTATCCTCCAGCATGATGGATTCGGTGATTTCCAGTTCCAGCCGCTCGGCGGGCAGGCCTGAGGCGCGCAACGCGGCGCCAGCCACGGCAACGATGTCGCTGTTGCGGAACTGAGCCGCCGACAGATTAACGGCAACAAGCATGCCCTCGGGCCATGTCGCCGCCCTGGCACAGGCTTCACGCAACACCCACGCGCCAATCGGCACGATCAGGTCGATTTCCTCAGCCAACGGAATGAACGCGGCGGGAGACACCAAACCTTTGACCGGGTGGCGCCAGCGCAGCAATGCTTCGAACCCGGAAATCGTCCCGGCGATCGCATCGACCACCGGTTGGTAGAACACTTCGAATTGGCCGGCTTCCAGCGCAATGCGCAGCTCGGTTTCCAGCTCGCGGCGCGCCTGCAGCTCGGCGTCCATTTCGGCCGAGAACAGACGGTAGCAGCCGCGCCCGTCGCGTTTGGCGCGGTGCAGGGCGAGGTCGGCGTTTCTCAGCAGAACATCCGCATCGGTACCGTCCTGTGGCGCAAAGGCGATGCCGATGCTGCTGCTGATGATGATGCGGTGGCCATTGATCACGTACTGCTGCTTCAGCACGGCGATCAGCTCGGCGGCAAATGCCACCACGTCCGCGGCTTTGTCCATGTCCGTCTGGATCACGGCGAACTCATCGGAGCCCAGACGCGCAATGTTGTCGTCGTCCCCGACGTGATGGCGCAGGCGCTGCGCCACCGCCTGCAGCAGGCCGTCGCCGACCGGGTGGCCCAGCGTGTCGTTCACCGCCTTGAACGCATCGAGATCGATGCACAGCAATGTCACCATCTGCCCACGCCGGGCGAAGGTCAGTGCCAGCTCCAGGCGCTCGCGGAACAAGACCCGGTTGGGCAGGTCAGTCAGCGGGTCGTGCTGCGCCAGATAGGTCATACGTTCATCCATCCGGCGGCGTTCGGATATGTCTTCGTATGTTGCGACCCAGCCTTCCTCCATCGGCTCATGGGTAATCGCGAAGGCACGGCCGTCAGACGTTTCCCAGATGAAACTGGCCCGCTGCTGCTCGTCGATCATCTGCGCGCGCCGCGACATGATCTCCGCCAGATCGTGCCGCGGAATGTTGCCATGGCTGGCCAGCACTGCGGCGAATTCGCCATAGGCCATGCCGGGCCGCAACAGATCCGGTGGCAGCCCGCACAAGGCGCTGAAGCGCGCGTTGACGACAACCAGGCGGCGCTCGGCGTCGAACATCAGCAGACCCTGCTGCATGTTGCCGAGCGCCGTATTCAGCCGCTGCGCCTCCAGCCGCGCCTGGCGCGCCCTTTCATCACGTTCGCGGGCATGGTCCAGCTCCGCTTCCGCAAGGGCACGGCCGGCCTCCGCCTCGATCTGCGCCGTATACGCCGCGCTCAATTGCTCCTGATCGCGCAACCGGCGCACGGTCAGCATCACGATCGCGGCCAGCACCAATTCGGTCAGGGCGGTACCCCCGATCATCCATCGCGCCATGGGGTGCCATTCGCTCAGCGCTGCATTCATCGTGTCGGTTGCGGTCACGATGAGCCCATAACGCGGCACGGCATGCGGCGCGATCAGCCGCTCGACGCCATCCAGCACGCTGCGGCGTCGAATCGCGGCGTTGCCCGGTGCGGCCAGAGCTTCGCGATAGGCGTCCGGCGCGTCAAAGCTTCGGCCGATCTCGGCATCGATCCGCGGATACCGTGACAGCAGGATGCCATCGCTGCGGAACAACGCGACCGACGATTGCGGACGCATTTCTATGCCGGCGAAGAAGTCTTCGAACGATCGCAGCAGCAGGCCGACGCCGACGATGCCGATAGGCTGGCCGTCGCGGGCGGTGAACACCCGGGCGAGCACCACGACTAACGCCCCGGCGAGTTGGGTCTGCAGTGGTGCACTGACGAACCAGCCGTGGTGCGGGTTTGCCAGCAAGGCGTGGATGTAGTCACGGCTGGTCAGATCGATCTGCGGCGCCTGCGCCACCAGGGAGGTGGCGAGCAATCTGCCAGTCCCGTCGGCGACCATCAGGAACCCCACGCCCGAGATACCGGCGATACGGTGCTGCAACTCCCGGTCGGCGGCCGGCGAGGCCATCACCTGCGCCAGGGCGGTGGCGTCATCGACGCCCTGCGTCCGCAACGCGTCGATCAGGCCAAGCTCGACGGTGTCGGCCGCCTGAAAGCGCCGGTCGGTCTCCTCGGCCAGGACATAAGCGGTGTTTTTCAGTTCCCGTTCGGCGTGGGCAATCGCAGTCTTCCGCGCGGTCAGCACCAGCACCGCGGTTGCCGCCGCGAGCGCGAGCCCGATCGCCAACCCGAACGCCGCGAGGAGGTGTCTGGCGCGTGGGTTGCGCAGCCAGGCCTTGATGGAGGCAAAACGGAACCGCATTGAGGGAGCCGCGATGTAAACCAGCCTACGTTAGGTCCGATTGGTGAAGCGGCCGTTAACGCCACGGCAAAGAAGCCTGATCCGGCGGTGCCAGAAGGGCGCGAGGGGCCGGCGCCAAGCGTGCATGGCCTCAATCGGGCAGGTCGAACAACCTGCACCAGCCATTGGGGCTGATATCGCCCGCGACCACCCGGCAGGATCGCGGGCGACGGAAGAATGTGCAGCCGACGCAGCTCAGGCCGCCGCGCGGGTGGTCCTGGTAAAGCGCCGTGGTCTGCGAGATCTGCGCCGGCGCGTCCGCATGCGCGCGCGAAGCGTCGGCGCCAACCAGCGCGAGAGCCAGCAACCGCCGCCGTGGCAATCGGTTGCCGCGGCGGCGCGCATGAGGCTCAGGCCGGCTTGCTGACATACCCATAACGCAGATTGCTCCGGCCCGGTCCGTTCCGCAGGTAATCATCCTTCAGCGCCGCGAACCGATCGCCGTTCACCGCCTCTGCGTGTTGCTCCAACCCATACAGCCGCGCGGTATTGCCGCTGAAGATCGCCGTTTTCACCGGCCCCGTCGCCGGCCCCAGCGGCTTGAAGCCGTATTTCCTCTGCATGTCCTCGGGGATTTCCAGCCGCCGCAATCCCTCGATCTGCCACTGCGGCGCGCCGGTCCACACCGCATCTGTGCCCCACACCACGCGGTCCACACCCAGCCCCTGGATCAGCGTGCCCATCAGCGCCGCCGCCAGCCGAGGCTCCGCCACTGCGGTCCAGGCAAACAACTGGCCGAGGTCGCCATAGACGTTGTTCACCCCGTATTTCTCGGGAATTTCCGCCAGGTCGCTGGTCCAGGAACTGCGGCCGGTCTGGTCGAATTCCGCCATGCCGTCGGCCGGATTGCCGCCCACCCAGCGATAACCCGAGTGATAGACAAGGAAATTCAGTTGCGGCCAATCCTTCGCGGCGCGGCCGATATCGCTGACATCGGCATAGGGCCGCAGCCGCGGAAACTGCTTCTCCACCGCCGGAGCAAACAATCCCTTGTGGATGCAGACGTTGCGGATGTTGGTCTTGGAAATCCGTTCATAGAACGGATACATCAGCTTCTCATCGTCGGCGTGCCATGGATGTGCCGCCAGTTCCTTGTGCGTATTGTCGCCGACCGTATAGCCCTTCCACGAATCGGGCTGGTATTTCTCGATCCCAATATCGACTTGCTCCAGCCATCCCGGCTGGCCCGGCGTGATGGTGAAATGTGCCAGCATCCGGCGCGACCCCGCCTGCTGGTTCACCATCGCCCGGGTCTTGAACACTTGCTCCTGCGGGATGAACCAGTCCTGCGGCACATCGGACGGAGAATTGGACAGCAACGCCACCTTGGTGTCGCTGTCCATATAAATCTCCTTCACGTAATTGCCATATTTCAAATCATCGATCGTCTGCTGTTTGCCGCTGAGCGCCTTGTTCCAGCCCCACTGTCCCACCGCCTCGCGCGCCTTCACGAAACCCATCAGCCGCGTATCGTCCCGCAGGAAATGCGTGTGGCCGTCGATCACCATCTGCCCGGACAGCGCATTGGCCCGCGCATCCGCCATGTCGGGCGTGGCTGCCTCGGCCTCGCTGGCATCGAACAACGGACCGAACACCTGGTTGAGCGCGACGAAGGACGCCGCCATGCCGGCAGCGGTTTGAAAGAAGCGCCGCCGCGACACGCCCTGGCGCCGCGCCAACTGATCGCTCATCGCGATCAGCCGCGCTTCCACCTCGCGCTGCTTCTCGGTCTGCGGCACCGGCAGGTATTCGTCACTGGACACGATCTGCGTCGGCACCGGCGAGGGGAACGATTCAAGTTCCGCCGGCAGCAGGCCGCTGATCATCTCATCGGTCAGGAATTTCATGGCGTTCCTCTCACTGTCTTCGGTATGGCGAGGCGGTTCCCGGTCA
>Ga0335074_10000645_pt1 | contig 48713 bp, 45 predicted proteins | sample Lox_Sample_23_FD_206715 | JGI IMG/M metagenome (GOLD analysis project Ga0335074, IMG submission 206715) | Soil microbial communities from Loxahatchee National Wildlife Refuge, Florida, United States - Lox_Sample_2.3 | ecosystem: Environmental > Terrestrial > Soil > Wetlands | place: USA...
GTTCGGGAGCTGGCCCATCGGCCCTCTCGACGCTACGGCTGGGCCGCAACGCCTACAAGCATTATCAATGAGACGGCACTGGCGCTTGTCAGCGGCTCCTCCACGGGGTGACGACGATGCCAGAACCCTCACCGAGATCCCCTGGGAGGTCGCCGGGCGCTCGGGTGTGGTGGCCCTGAACCTAACCTGGTTCGTCGTCGAGCCTCACCGTGGGCCGACGTCATCGTCGACTGAGTGTTGCTTCCTCCGGGGCAACCGCGCCCCGGTCCTCCAAAGTAGGTACCACACGGCAGCGGCGGCAATGAGCGCCGTAAGCACGACGCCGCGGACTGATTCTGAGGCACCACCGACTAGCGCGCCCGTCACCGCGGCCGCTCCAGCCAGGGAGCTGACAGCCCAGGGGAGCCAGCGCAGGCTAGTCCTCTCCAAGGAGCGTGCGCGTTGAAGCTTTGCCCCGTACAGCATCGCTCCGACCAGCACGAGGCTCATCATGACGAACACCACGAAGATGGCCAGCGTCACGGCCCCATTAGTACCAGATGATCCATTTACGGAGCACAGCCCATGCCCTCATCAAGGTGGCAGCTCACGGGGCACATCGCGACGGATACCGCCGCACCAGTTCGAGTGAATCTCCTTGCCGGCCCGGTGCAGAGCGTACACCCAGATCCTCGCGGCGGGACCTACAAGACGACGTCATCTGGCCTGTTGACAGCCGGCTAGCGCAGTCGTCGGACCTCGGCGGCCGTCACTTCAAGAGCTCCCTAAGACTACGTGCGGATGGCGCGTCCGCCTCGTAGGGCTGGATGAACTGGCTGGCCGAGGTAGGGGTAGCCGTCACGACGAACCCGTTGCTGGTCGTGCCCGCGCATACCGGCTGTACCCAGGTCGCTACGTCTGCAATACCGGGGTAGGCCAAGACAACCACTGCGTCGGGGACCTGCGGGAGCTGGGCCGGGCAGCCGTAGCTCACCAGCGAAATGTCCGTCTGCGCTATTGGGGCGCTGCTCAGAGCGGTGGCGAGTTGGGAGGCAACGTCGCCGGGGAGCAAGACGTGTACAAGCAGTCGGGACTGCCAGCTAAACAGGCAGAGCAGGGCACGAGAGGGCTTCTCGCCGCGCGGCAGCAAAGACGTGACGAGGCTGACGCCGTCCCCGAGGTCCGCCGACTAATCTCACCGTCCCGTCGTGTGCAGCGTGGCGGCAGGGAGTACGACCGTGCTTCGCTATCCTCGCTGATAGGCGACATCATCACCGCGAAAGGCGCAGCCCGTGACGAGCAGTTTGGAGGTGGACCCCTACGGAGCCGACTTCTACACCGAGCCTCCGGGCGACCCCGACACCCTCGCCAACCTGGGGCCGCTGCGCCCTTTGGCCGGGAGGTGGGAAGGGGCAAAGGGCTGCGACGAGCACCCGGTTGCGGAGGGGACCGCGCACGATGTGTTCGTCGAGCACTACCAACTCGACCCGATCGACTTCCAGACCAACGGCCCACAGCTGTTCTACGGGCTGCGGTACCACACGCGCCTGTTGAAGCCCGGCGACCCGGCGACCTTTCACGACCAGGTTGGGTACTGGCTGTGGGAACCGGCCGCGCGCGCTGTGACGTTCACCCTCGCCATCCCCCGGGGCCAGGTGCTCCTGGCCGGCGGCGTAACCGACTCCGACGCCACCGAGTTCGACCTCACCGCCGTCATCGGCTCGGAAATCTACGGCATTTTGTCGAATCCTTTCCTCCACCGGGCTTTTCGGACGACCAGCTTCCGCATGCACGTAGCCGTCGCGGACGCCAACACCTGGTCCTACGAGGAAGAGAGCCTGCTGGAAATCGGGAGCGATGAACTTTTTCGCCACATCGACAGCAATATTCTCCACCGCGCGGGCCCGGCCGTGCCCAACCCTTTGGCCCTCAACCCCCCGGCCCCGGGCCTTCGGGTTGACACGAGCCTCGGCATCGGGAACCTACGGAATGAAAGCGGGAACCTGCTGTGAACCACCTGATGAGAGAACTCGCACCAATTTCCGACGAGGCCTGGGCCCAGATCGACCAGGAAGCGCGCCGGTCCCTAAAACACCACCTGGCAGCACGCCGGCTGGTCGACTTCAAAGGTCCCCTGGGCTGGGAGCACTCGGCGGTCGACCTGGGCCGCGTCGACCAGCTGGTGGCTGGGCCGACTGGCGGCGTAGAGGCGGCCAGGCGCGCCGTGCTCCCCCTGGTCGAGTTCCGGGCGCTCCTCTCGCTGTCGCGTTCGGAGCTGGCGGCCGCCGAGCGGGGGGCGACCGACCTCGACCTCGCCGGCGTGATCGCGGCCAGCCGGTCGGCCGCGGCGGCTGAGGACGGTGCCATCTTCCACGGCTACGCGCCGGGTGGCATTTCCGGCATCGCACCTTCTTCGCCCCACGAACCGGTTGGCATCACCGACGACTACGTCCTCTACCCTGAACACGCGGCCAAGGCTGTGGCAGTGCTGCGGGGCGCCGACATTGCCGGGCCGTACGCCATAGCCATGGGGGCGCGATGTTTCACGGGCGTGACAGAGACGACCGAGCACGGTGGTTACCCCGTTTTCGAACACCTCCGCCAGATCCTCGGCGGACCGGTCGTATGGGCCCCGGCCGTCGACGGAGCGGTCGTCCTCAGCCAGCGCGGCGGGGACTTCGACCTGACCATTGGCCAGGACTACTCGATCGGGTACCTGACGAGCGACGCCACCACAGTGCAGCTCTACATCGAGGAGAGCCTCGCCTTCCACATAAATACCCCCGAAGCTGCTGTGCACCTCAGTTACCGGTGAGCGAGGGCGCCCGAGACGAGCAGGTCGCCGGCTAGCAGCCCAGTTGAGCTTCGCTCATTCCGCCGAACCTGTCGAGCTCCGACAGGCCAAAAGGGACCAAGTAGGCACCTATCGGCACGAAGGTTATCATTTCACTCCGCGGCCCAGATTGTTCCATCTCGCGCTGCCCATCGGCGAACTGGCTGACCAGGCCAAAGACGCCGAGCGACGGGTCCGCGCTCGCGCATCCCATCGGACGCCGACGCCAAAACGCGCGGCCAGATTACCGAGGCAGAACAGGGATATTCTGTACTCACCTTACCAAAGTAGAGCCAACTCAGTAGCGTTTCCGTGATCGCCGAATACGCGATGACAAAATCCTGAAGGCTCGCTCGGGATTTCGTGCCCAGATCACCCGGTCTGACCAACATTTGCCTCATTGGGTTCCAAGTTCTTCTATCCCGGCCCGAAACGCGCGCCCTCCTATCTCGATTTCTCCGGATCGCCTAGGGCAGGATCTCGACGTACCCATCCGATCCGTTGACGCGGATCTGCTGCCGATCGCGGATCAGCCGAGTGGCGTGCTCCACGCCCACGACGGCCGGTAAGCCGTACTCTCGTGCGATAACCGCGCCGTGGGTCATCAGGCCCCCCACCTCCGTCACCAGGCCTGTGATCGCCGCAAACACGGGCGTCCAGCTGGGGTCCGTGTAGGCGGTGACCAGGATGTCGCCCGCTTCGAGATCGGCCGCCGCCATGTCTGTGACGACACGGGCCCGTCCATTGATCCGTGCTGGTTGGGGAGAACTTCGCAGGCGCCGGCTCGAGCGTCGGGTCGCCGGGCTCACCGTCCTTCAGCCTGACGACGAGATGGTCCTCGTTTGTGCCCAGCTGCGCCGACTTCGCGCGGGCCGGTCACGCGCTCGGGGACAAGCTCCACGACGGCGACCGCTGCGTCGCGTCAGCCGCCATCCGTCTCGGCCTGCCGCTCGTCTCTCACGACGGCGTCTTCAAGGGCGCACCTGGTCCCCAGCTCATCACGGCCACAGTGCCATGAGCGACGGGGTCCTGACGTGGGGACAATAATGTGCGCGGGTTCCCTAGTGGAAGCGAGCGCCATTCCCGTCGATCAGGGCGATAAGGTCACCGTGGGACAGCGAGAAGATGTTGCGCTGTAACGGTTCTGATGGGCGGGTCGGCGGTACGGCAGATCCGTTTGCGCCGAGCGCGACGCCTGTGGCCGGTGTAGGCCTGCTGAGCAAGCCGCCGGCCCCGCAGGTTAGGCCGCTTGGCCCGGCACGCTTTCGCTCCGCGCGTCAGAGGTCGTACTCGAGCTCGTAGTGGTGGGTGCCGTCAGTGTCGATGGTGAGACGAAGCGTGCCGGTAATGCCGCTCAGGCCGCGCTCGCCCGACCCGGGAACGACTTCATAGTGGAGCGTCTGGGACCCGTCGAGCAACGTGCCGAACTGCTGGAGCGCGAAGGCGCCATCACGGTCACCGAGCTTGCCGCGGACGATCTCTACGGCGACGTAGCCGGCTGAGCCACGCTGGGGATCGCCGACAGACAGCATCACCCCTGCGCCGCTGGCTTCGAGATCCCCCTTGAAGGTCTTGGTGAAGTCGAACCGGTTCACGACCCCATCCAGCTCGGCTGGGCCGGGCACCAAGTGGACGTCAAAGGTCCCTCTCGCGGTGACGCTCATAGGGGGAACCCTACAGATCGCAGAGGCCGGCCGACCATCAAATCGTCCTGCCTGGCGCTGGGTCGGACGAAACGTCGCTTGCTTCCGTGGCAGTCGGCCCCCCCGCCTCTCATAGGCACGACGAAGCTCCCCGGCGCGTATTCTGTCGCTGGTCCCGACGACTCCCTCGTACGCCCTACCCGTCGTTTTGACGCCTTCGCCGGTCGCGGGGACACTCCCCAAGGCGGCGCCATACGGAACGATCTGGAACCTGGACATGCCAAAGTCGGATTAGTCGGAAATGAACCACGCTTGCGCCGCGGTGCCCGCTTTGGCCGTCACTGTCGGGGCCAACGCCCCGTTCGGCCACGTCGCGCCGGGCCAGGCCTTACCGGGCACCTCGAGCACGGAGTACCCGTTCGGGCAGCTGTCAGTCTCCACCACGGGGGCCCTCTACTACGTGGACAGGGAGTACGGCCGGGTTGACGCGGTCACACCGAGCGGGCCCCACGTCGTGCTCAGCTCGCTGGAGGCCACGGCGGCGCACAAGAGGTCGGTCCCCGGCCTGGGGGGGTTGTCCCTCACAAAGGACGCCGTGTGGTTCACAGCTGCCAACGGTCTCTACGAAGCCTCTCTCGTGGGGCGAGACGTGCGCAGGGTGGGGGACGTCCCGTGTGCGGTGGACCTCGAGGTCCTCGCCGACGGGACCACCTACTTCACGACCACGGCGGCGATCTTCGAACGGGCCCCCGACGGGCACATCACCCACGTAGCGGGCGGGACCACGATCGCTTTCGCCGAGCAACAGGCCGGGCCTCAACCCGCCACCGAAGTGGCCATCAACCCCGACGGCGTCGCCGGGGTCAGCCCAGATGAGTTCTACTTCACGAACGAGAACCGGCTCTACCTGGTCGAAAGAGGCATGGCGGCCATGTTCGGGCCACGGTTCAACTTCTTCGACGGGGAGCTCGCAACCAGCCCGAAGGGCGTCATCTACGGCCTTTGCGACTGGGATCTCTGCCGTATCTCGGGCCGCACCGTGGTGCAGCTGTTCAAGTTGCCCGAACCAGTGGAAGGGGTCTTCGCCGCGCCAGACGCGTTGGCCGTTTCCCCGTCCGGGACCTTCTACATCTCCTACTCGGACCAGTCCTTGCCAGGTAAGGCGGGCATCGTCGAGCTTTCGCCCCAGGGGAAGATCGTCGCTGTCGTGGCGTCCCGGTCCACCTAGGAACCCCGGTCACCGGCATCTGGCAAGCCGACGCCGACCCGAGCAGGAGTCAGGGCCGCACGACCTAGCCCGGTCCCCGACAACGCCGAGAGTTGACTGTCGACGCGATAGCCGTCAAGGAGCATCGCACGGGGTGGGCTGGCACGCACCGGTCCACAAAGTGAGCTGCCCGGTATTGGATGTCCGGCGCTGCGACAACCCGTCAGGCTGGTCGAACGGCCGAGGGAACGATGGCTCCGGCAGGAGAGTTGTGCAGCTGTGCAGGTCTTGTCGTCGCTGGAGCCACTGGCCGTGGTGGCTGTGTTGAGTACTTCGCTGCTCCCAGGCACCCCGACCCGGAGAGCTGACGCGACGATTGAGGCAGTGCCCAGGGCGCACAGTGAGTTCGCCGCCTTGGCCTTCGACATGTTCGCCGGTAGCGACGTCTGGGCCGGCAACGGGCTCGGTATCTGGCGCACTGACGACAACGGCGGGCACTGGTACGAGATCACGCCCGCCAACCTGGTGGGGGACGACCCCGCCGTCCGGCTGACCGGTTTTGGCTGGTCCGGTAGCGAGCACCTTTGGTTCTCGGCCAGCGAAGCAGGGGACGTGACCGGCCAGGGCCTGAGGGGCTTTGCCATCGAGCGGTCGGTCGACGGTGGCAGGACGTGGCGTTGGACGGCGCTGCCAAGTTGCACCGCCTGTTCCATGTCGTTCTCCTTCCTCGGCCCGGCGCACGGCTTCGCCCTGGGCAGCAACGGCAACCTCTACTCGACCCTTGATGGCGGCGTCAGGTGGTCGCTGGCACCGACGCGCCTGCCCAGGTCTGCTGTCCCGGCGCTGGACTTCGTCAGCGACGAGCTCGGTTGGTCGAGCTCCGGGGGGCTGCTGGAGCGCACCGACGACGGCGGGCGGACCTGGGAACGGGTTGTGCTCCCCGGCCCCTCCCCGGTGGCCCTCTCGGCGCCGCACTTCTTCTCGCCCGCCAGCGGCATCGTCGCGGCGAGCCTGCCTTCGGGCCAAGGCGTCGTCTATGCCACCAGCGAGGGCGGGGCCCAGTGGCGCGCCGAACCGTTGCCAGGCGCTCCCAACGCACCGTCTATTTACCCCGGGTGGTTCGCTGCGCCCGCCTTCGAGGTCACCTCGCCTGTCACCTGGGCGATGACCTCTGGCCGCAGGCTCTACGTAACCGGCAACGCCGGCCGGGACTGGGCCAGGGTGCCGAGCCCACCGACCTATGGGAAGGGCGACCCCATTTGGGGCTTTGCCATGGCCACTACAAGCTCGGGATGGTTGGACGCCGCGGGTACACCCTGTGGAGCCAGCTCACAGGACCTTTGCGCGGTGCCCGTGCTGTTGCGCACTACCGACCGGGGCACGACCTGGCGCATGGTGCCCGGCAGTTCCCTGGCCACGTCGGCAGCCTTCTCATGAGATGGTTGCCGCTCAGCGGAGGATTATGGCGCCAGCAGTTGGGGAACTCATCGGGAGAGGAGCCGTCGTTCGGGCGCGATCCTCCGTGTATGCATTAGGTTTCTCGGCCCGAGCATAATCGGCGAGCAATTCGCTACGGTTGGGCAAAGTGTGCGGCGGGCGGGCCCAGGGGGGCTATCGTGGTGCGGTGGGTGCATGCCAATGGCATCCGTTCCTGCAGTCTGTGTGAGCGGAGGGCGCGTGCTGGCCGATCGTCCTCCAATGGGTGTGTTCGTGGGGTTGACGACCCTGGACTTGTTACAGGTTGTCGACGAGCCGGTAGCGCCGAATGTAAAGTTGCAAGCAACGGAGTGCCTGTTGGCGGCGGGTGGTCCGGCAGCCAACGCGGCGGTTGCCTTCGGGGCACTTGGTGGCAAGGCACAGTTGCTCAGCTCGTTGGGGGGCGGACCGCTAGCGGCCGTTGCGAGGAACGACTTGTACGTCCACGGCGTAGAGGTCATCGATTGGAGCGCGGACGCAACTACCGACAAGCTGCCACTGTCGAGTGCAGCTGTCTACTCCCGGACGGGTGAGCGGTGCGTTATTTCAATGAACGCTGAGGACCAGGGTGGATTTACGGGTACGCCAGAAGCGTCGAAGTCAGCGAAGGTCGTCTTGGTAGACGGCCATTACGCAGGTAGGAGTCTCGAGGTAATAGATGGCCTCTTGATGGGAGTGCCAATAATTATGGACGCCGGCAGCTGGAAGGTACCCGCTGAGCCCCTCCTCCACAGAGCCGCTGCCGTGGTTTGTTCAGCGAACTTCCAGCCTCCAGGAACTAATTGCGAGGATGTCACGCGCTACCTGGTTGACCTAGGTGTGAGGTTCGCAGCGGTGAGCAGGGGGGACTCAGACGTTACCTGGCGGACCGCCGACGACATGGGTACTGTCCGGCCGCCCAAAGTTCGTGTTGTCGATACGCTCGGGGCCGGCGACGTTTTGCACGGAGCCTTCGCGTATTTTGTAGCGCGTCAGCTAGCAGGGGACTATGACGTTCCGCTGAGCGCGTGGGTCGAAAGTCTGGAGAGCGCCATCGCCGTGGCGAGTTTTTCTTGCCAATTCTCCGGTACTCGCGCCTGGATCAGCGAAATAAGCAAACGGAGCACAGTAGGGACCTCCAGGACGTGGTAGTCACGTATATAAAGACTAGGCTCAACAACGACTTAGCGGTGTGGTCTCAGGTATTGGCCGGGCCCCGCCGTCTATAGCCGACGTACCGCAGCGCTCTGCCGCCCGTTAGAGACTCTTGACTGAGGCGCTCGCTACGCTCGTGAGGCCGCCGCAGCAAGTACTAGGTAAGGGCGGAACCAGACAGTCGGGGAGCGAAGGCCTTGATCGCGCTCCTGTGCGGCTCCGGGTCCTGGCGTGTGCGGCGGTCCTCGCAGCCCCAAAAGACCTGGCCAGCGCGCGTAAGACGACTCCTGAGGTGCGAAAGTTGGCTTGGGGGATCTGGTAACGCGGCCGTTATCCGACGCCGCTAACGGGGAATGTCAGGGCTCGGGCAAATTGATGCGCGCTCAATCGAGTTGACGCCGACGTGATGCCGCTCGATCGAAGTGATGCCAGCATCCGCGTTCTCGACAAGGCAAACTGGACCCACTGCTCACGCAGAGTGGCGGACCTCGACGCCCCAGGTGGAAAGAAACTGTCTGCTATGTACGGCCGAGCAGGTCCGAGGCGTCCCGACGGCCTGGCTCCAGATCCGGCACTCAGGGCTTCCCCCATACCAGAAGGCTGACCCGAACGCCATTGTCGACACCTAAGGCCACGTCGAGCCTCGCCATCGTTCCCGTCGCAAGATCGTGGCCTGGGTCTGGCACTCCCATTAGGTGATTAACGCTTGCCCGAAGGCTGGCGCCGTGGGCCACTACGAGGGCGCCGGGCTCTTGGCTGCAAGACACCACGGTGACCAGAGCGCGCCGCAGTCGCGCGCAGAGCTCGTTGTGGTTCTCGCCTTCCGGAAAGCGTACCTCTGGGTTGCCCGCGCTCCAAGCATCGAGCACTTCGTTATAGGTCGCCCACGCTTCTTCGTCGCTGCGCCCGTCGAGGGAGCCAACGTCGAGCTCCCGCAGGTCGTTGAGCTCGAGGGCGACCCGAAGACCGATGTGAGCGCCAACGATCTCGGCCGTTTGGCGCGCCCGGCGCAGGGGCGAGCACACGAGCAGTGCTGGCTGTGGGGCCGGGCGCGCCGAGAGGAGGCAGCCCAGATCGTGGGCCTGTTGGCGGCCAAGGTCCGTTAGGTCCCCGTCAAAGGCCTTGTGCGACAATGTCCGGGTCAGATTGGCCGTGTTCTGGCCATGACGGGCCCACTCGACCAGCACCTGCGTTATTTTACCGGCGCATTTCTGGGTCCGGCTGGGCCCGAGCGGTTGATCTGGGTGCTGTTGGCCAGGTGGGCGGGAGCGATGAGCCGGTATGACTGCGAGCCGCCGGGCGCGCTCAAGGATTGTCCCCGTTCCGATCCAAATAGTCTTCGAGACCCATTCGAAAATCAAGGACGACGAGGCAGGGCTGGCTACCGGCTGGCTCCCCGGGAGCTTGTCCTCTCTTGGCCGCGAACAAGCGGCGGCGCTCGGGCGACGAAGATCCAGCGACGGGCTGACGGCGGCCTTCATCTCCGAACTGGCTCGGTCGCTTGAGACGGCCAAGAGTTCGCCGGCTCGCCGATGCCCATCCTCGCCGATTGGTGCCTAGTGATCGAGGCTAGTGCCCCGACCGGTCTGGAACGCCCGGTTGGTCCACCAAGCGGCTGGGTGCGCGGCATCGTCATGGGTGTGGCTGGGCCCTTATGGGCTCATGCCGTCCAGGAGGGCCAACACCCGACGGCGCCGACGACACGGCCCGGCCAGACCTAGTGGCAGAGGTGCAACGGCGTGGCTGTCGCGGAGCCGCAGATCTCGAGCACCCAGCTGAAATTGTAGATGCCACTCGTCTCCTTCGGCCCCAATTTCCCGGCGTAGCGGATCACCCCCTTTTTCAGCGGGCCGACATACTCGCTCGTCAAGCCGGGCCCGCCGCCATCGGCAGGCAGCACGATCCATTTCCTGATCAAGTGGCCATCAGTCACCGGGTTCTTGCACGAGTTGGACGTGACCCGCAAGGTGACGGGGATGCCGGGCTCAACCTCTAAGAGACCGGGCAAGACCGTAATGGCGATGTCGCCGTTCTCTTCGCTCTGGGCGGTACCGGTGACGTGCTCACCGCCCGTCGCCGTAACGGCGCAAACAGAGCCGTTTGGCGGAGGGGTGGTCATCTTCATTTTGAACGAGCCGTTCACGAACCCTGATATGACGTCACCTGTCCCGATGGGCAGGGTGGTGTCGATCTCCCACTCGGCCTGGGCCACGGTGAAATTTGGGCAGTTCTCGCCCGGGCAATTGTTGTACTTCAGGTCTTCGCTCCAATAGAGGATGCCCGCGACCCTGGTTGCCATCGAGTACGTGCTGGTCGTCCGGGCCCCGGCGCTGAGCCCTGGGCCGGTGGCCGGCGACGGGGCGCCGGAAGCGGACGCGCTGGCATTGCTGCCAAAGATCCCTGCCGAGAGGACAAGGGCGGTGCAGGCCATGACAACGGCCGGTGACAAGATCGAGGCCCGGTACCGGTACCGGGGGGTGCTGGTGGCCCGGCGGGCACGGCGCAGCGGTGAGCCTCGATGGTCGTCGCGTCGGCGCATGGTCGGCATCTCCTCCCCGGCCCTAATCACTGGTCCTCCCGTGGTAAGTGAGCACGTGCCCGTTGGTGTCGAAGGCCATGCAGAACGTCGCCGAGGCACACGACACGCCGCTGAGAGCTTCGCCGCCGTTGATGCTTCTGGGCTTGGTCCAGGTACGCCCGTTGAATGTCAACGCGTTTCCCGAGCTGTCCACCGCGGCGCAGAACCCAGCGGACGGGCACGACACCGAATTGATGGCAACCTTGTCCACCCGTGAGGGCTTGCCCCAAGTGCCGCCGTTGAACATCACGGCGTCCCCAACCCCGTCCACGGCCACGCAGAACGAGGCGGACGGGCACGACAGCGATGTCACCACCGCGGCCGGGTCGATGTCGCCTCCCTCGGACCAGCGCCCGCCGACGTAGGCCCAGTAGCGGTTGGCCTCGTCCAGGGCCATGCAGAAGGATGAGGACGCGCACGACAAGGCTTCGTCGACGGCGTGGTTGTCGTCGGTCGCGGTCCCCGTCCACGCCTTGCCGTCGAAGATGTCGAGCTCGAGGCCCACCGCCGCGGCACAAAACGAGCGGGACCGGCATGACACCAGGCTCACGCCGAAGGCCCCCGCGGTGGGCAATTTCACCGGGGCACGCCACGAGTTGGCGGTGAAGCTGAGGGCCTGGGCGTTCGCGTCGGTGGCGACGCAGGACGACGACGGCGCGCATGACACGTCGTTGAAGCCCCCCGCGATGCTGGTTATCCTCTTCGGGTCGCGCCAGGAGCTGCCGTCAAAAGAGATGGCGTCGCCGTGGGTGTCGACCGCCATGCAGAACGACGCCGACGCGCACGACAGCGCGGTCAAGGAGTTTGTCTCGGCGTCGATCGCCACTGGTCCGGACCATGCCCCGCTCGAGCTAGGGGTGGTGGTAGTCGTGGTGCCGGTGGGGGTGGTGGAAGGGCGGGGCCCGAACACGACCAGGTGGAACCCTCTGTCGGCGAAGCTGTTGGTGCAGTCCTTGGTCTCTACGGCAACGCTCGCGGTTGCCCCGGCACCGAGGTAGTCGGCGTTGGCCACCGTGCAGTCGGCCGAGGGCGTGTCCGGGGTGACCGACAGCACACTGTTGGCGGTGTTGCCCTGCCCAAGGACCGGGACGCCGGGGAACCTGACGTAATAGAGGCCGCTGCCCGAGCTGTGGCTGAGCGTCGGCGCCCCCCCGAAGTCGTTCCACCAGTACAGCAGCGTGCCCGAGGCGTTGTAGCGGGCACCGGCGACCGCCGTGGGGCCACTGAAGGAGGGCCCGCCCGCTCCCGGCCCGAAGACCACCAGGTGGAAGCCTCTGTCCGCGAAGCTGTTGGTGCAGTCCTTGGTCTCTACCGCAACGCTCGCGGTTGCCCCGGCACCGAGGTAGTCGGCGTTTAGGGCGGTGCAGTCGTCCGAGGGCGTGTCCGGGGTGACCGACAGCACGCTGACGGGGACAGGCCCGGCCGCGTTGTCGCCAAGGACCGTGACGCCGGGGAACTTGACGTAATAGATCCCGCTGCCCGGGCTGTGGCTGAGCGTCGGTGCCCCCCCGAAGTCGTTCCACCAGTACAGCAGCGTGCCCGAGGCGTTGTAGCGGGCACCGGCGACGGCCGTTGGGCTTATGGGGGTGGGCGGAGCAACCGGGGGGCCGAACACGACCAGGTGGAACCCTCTGTCGGCGAAGCTGTTGGTGCAGTCCTTGGTCTCTACGGCAACGCTCGCGGTTGCCCCGGCACCGAGGTAGTCGGCATTGGCGGCCGTGCAGTCCTCCGAGGGCGTGTCCGGGGTGACGGCCAGCACGCTGTTGGCGGTGTTGCCCTGCCCAAGGACCGGGACGCCGGGGAACCTGACGTAATAGAGGCCGCTGCCCGGGCTGTGGCTCACCGTCGGTTTCCCGCCGTAGTAGTTCCACCAATACAGCACCGTGCCGGCAGAGCTGACCCGGGCACCTGCGATGGCCGCGTTGGCCGGCAGGGAGCTGCTTGGCTGAGAGAGGGAAGTCGATGATTGCCCGATCTTGTTGCCATTTGTCCCCGTGAGCCACAGCTCGCTGTGCGGGCCGGTGGTGATCCCGTAGGGCTGGCCGTTAGACGTCGGGACCGGGTACTCGGTGATGCTGCCAGGGCCGGTGGCCCCGGCCGGTACGGCGCTGTCGTCGACGGTCACCAGCGCCCCGAGGGCGACAGCGGCAAGGCAGACGACCGACGCGGTCCTCCGGCTCCAGTGCGCCCGGTCGCCGGCGCTGTCTAAACCAGCCCGTTGCCAAGAGTTGCCGATCCTCATTTCGTCTCCTTTCGGTCTGCTGGGCCAGCGCTGGGTGGGCGCCCTGACCAGCCTGCGCTCAACCGCTCACCTGGCGCTCACGCGGCGCTCACAGCATGGTTCGGGGAACGGCATGGCCTCGGTCTGTGGCATTTCGGCGATGAGAGAACGGGCGTAGCGTCCTGCGCTCGCCGCGGCGTCTGGGAGCGGCACGAACAGAGCGGAGCCGTCCGAAGTATGCAGGCGTAGGATCGGGCCCTTGGAGGAGGGGTTGTGATCGAAGTCCGACTTCTCGGGCCGGTGGTGGTAGAGAGCGAGGGTGAGACAGTCCTATTGCGCCGGACGTTGGAGCTGGCGCTTCTTGCCCGTCTCGCGTTGGGCCCAGGACGGATGGCCCCAACAGAACGCCTGATCGACGACTTGTGGGCGAACCGGGGCCCGAGGGACCCCGCCGCCAGCTTGCAGACCTTGGTATACCGGCTACGCCGGAGCTTGGGGCCCGACGGGGACCTAGTCATTCGGGACGGCAACGGGTACGCGCTGATGGTTCGGCCCGACCATGTCGACGTGTGCCGGTTTGACGCCATGGTCGCTCGAGCCCGCGACCGTTCGGCTCCTGCCCTCGGACCAGCCGATGCCCGTGTAGTGCTCAGGCGAGCGTTGGAGTTATGGCGGGGGCCAGCGTTCGCTGGTTTGGAGCGCGTGCCGTTCGTCGCTGCGAACGCGACCAGGCTCGAGGCGGCACGTTTGGCGGCTCTCGAGGCGCGTGTTGACGCCGATCTGGAAGCAGGCGCTCACGCTGAGGTGATAACCGAGCTCGAGGGCTTGGTCAGCGAGCACCCGTTCCGGGAACGTTTCTGGGCGCAACTGATGACCGCCCTTTACCGGAACGGGGCCCAGGCCGCGGCGTTGCGGTCCTGCTCGAAGCTTCGCGAGTTGCTGGCCGACCAGTTGGGCCTTGCCCCGTCATCGATGATCCTGTCCCTCGAGCAGGCCATCTTGTGCCAGGACCCGGCTGTGGACTGGCATCCTCCCCCGGAGAGAGCCGCCTCGCTCGTCACTGATGGAGAAGCGATCGACCCGGGCCTCGAGCTGCGTCACCTCGAAGGGGCCACACCTGGCGACCGGCGCGCCCCCGACGCTCAGAGCTACTCACCAGGAGCAGAGAAACGCTCGGCTCGTCATCCGCTCGAGCGGGGCCCGACTACCGGCCAGGTGGTCCGAAAGACCGTCACTGTGCTGTTTTGCGACCTGGTGGGCTGGACTACGGTGGCCGAGCGCCACGACCCCGAAGCCGCCCGTCGGCTGGTGACGGCGTACTTCGAGTCCATGCGGCGCGTGCTCGAGCGGCATGGCGCCACGGTGGAGAAGTTCATCGGTGGTGCGGTGATGGCGATCTTCGGCGTGCCCGAGGTACATGAGGACGATGCGCTGCGAGCGGTGCGGGCGGCGAAAGAAATGCAATCTGAGCTGGCGGGCTTGAACGACGAGTTGCAGCCGGGGTTCGACGTGGTGCTGCGGACGCGGGTCGGTATCAGCACCGGGGAGGTGGTGATCGAAGACGGGTCCCAGGGCACGGTCGCCACCGGCGAGGCCGTCAACCTAGCGGCTCTAATAGAGCAGGCCGCCCCGCCCGGCCAGATCCTGATCGGCGAAGCCACCTGGCGGCTGGTGCGTGATCTCGTCCGCGCCGAGCCGGTGGCAGCGTTGCCGGCGAAGGGCGAGTCGGGGCCAGTGGCTGCCTGGCTGCTGGTCGAGGTCCCGGCTGGCACGGACAGGCCCCCGACCCGCGCTCTGTCCGCGAGTTTTGTGGGCCGGGCCCGGGAGCTGAGGGCGGTCCAAGAGGCGTTCGAGAGGGCCAACACGGACCGGTGCTGCCAACTGGTCACCGTGTTGGGAATGGCGGGTGTGGGCAAGAGCCGTCTCGTAGCGGAGTTCGAAGCCGGGCTGGCCGAGGGCGTCGTGGTGTTGCACGGTCGGTGTCTTTCCTACGGAGAGAGCGTCGCGTTCTGGCCAGTGCTCGAAGTTCTGCGCGCGGCGGCCGCCCTGGATGGCAGCGAGCCCGCTCAGGAAGTCCGGGAGCGACTGGCCGCGTTAGTCGGACCGCAGCCCGACGCCGACCAGGTCGTAGCGTGCTTAGCTCCGTTGGCTGGCGTGGGTGGATCTGCTTCGAGCCCCGAGGAGGCGCGATGGGCGTTCCGCCGGCTGTTGGAGGCGCTGAGTCGACGCGCGCCGGTTGTTGTTCTGATCGATGACTTGCAATGGGGTCAGCCGGCGTTGTTCGAGCTTCTCGAGCACGTAGCTGATTTCGGGCGCGATGCGCCCATCCTTTTGCTCTGCGTCGCTCGACCGGAGCTGCTCGAGGTAAGGCCCGCCTGGGCTGGCGGCAAGCTGGATGCGGTAGCGATGAACGTCCGGCCACTCCATGAACGGGAGATCGGACAGCTCGTGGACGAAGTGCTCGGAGGGCCGGTCGACCAGCAGCTGCGGGACCAGGTGGTGTCCGCCGCCGGTGGCCTCCCCCTGTTTGCAGAGCAGTTGCTCGCCAACCTGGTGGAGACGGGTCGGCTCACGCATCAAAACGATCAATGGGCTGCGGCGGGCTTGAGCACCGCACTGGAACTGCCACCGACGCTTCAGGCGCTGTTGGCGGCGCGGCTGGACCAATTGACCCCGGCGGAGCGCCACGTGCTGCAAGCCGCCGCGGTCGTGGGTGAGTCGTTCTACCTGGACGCGGTCCGCGAGCTCGCAGCCGAACCTGGCGTCGAAGGCTTGCTCGCTCATCTGGTCCGCAAACAGTTGATCGCACCGACGGGGAGTGAAATAGCCGGGCAATCGGCATACCGGTTCTTGCACATCCTGGTACGCGACGCCACCTACGCAGGAACGAGCAAAGCTGCCAGGTCGAACCTACACGTCCGGTTCGCCCAATGGTTGGGCGCGAACGCTGGAGATGTGGTCGGGGACGCGGACGAGTTCGTGGGCTATCACCTGGAACAAGCGGTGCACCTGCGAACCGAGATCGGGGAGCCGGTCCGAGATACCGTTGTCCTTGCTCGCACCGCCGCACAGAGCCTTCGCGCAGCGGCCGACCGATTGATCCGAGTCGATCCGGCATCGGCGGCAGCTCTACTGGAGCGGGCGGCGAACCTGCTGCCGGCCGGGGACCAGGGGCGGGTCGAGATGCTGCTGCGCCGAGTGCCAGCTCGCATGCTGACCGGCGCGTTCGCGCTGGCTCGCGACGAACTGGACTCAGTCGGCCCCGAACTTGGCGCCTGTAAGGACGAACGGCTCATCACGCTGGCTGAGCTGAGGCGTACAGAGCTCGCCATGCGTATAGACCCCAATATCGAGGTCGCCTGGCTGGCTCGGCAAGCAAACCGGGCGATCGGCCGGTACCCGGCCGACGCCGAGCTCCTCGCCAGCGCCTACGCCATCAAGGTGGAAATCGGCCAGATGCTGACACGAATGGCTGATGTGACCGCGGCCGCACCGCTGGCATTGCGGTACGCCGACGAGTGCGGCACCGGGAGCGCCATAGCGATCTTCTATCTCATGGACGCGGTGGTCGAAGGGCCGATGCCGGTCGGCGATGCACATGGTGAACTGGACCGGCTCGAAGCCGCCATGGTGGACCCGGGCCCATGGGTCTGGGTGGCTTTGGCGACCGCCCGCGCCCGGCTCCATGCTCTCTCTGGCGACGCGGTCCGGATGCGTCTTAAGATCGACCAAGCGCGCGCAGTGGCGGACGAGCTGCACTCGGATCTCATGTACGTCGCCATCGAGTCGCATGGGTCGAATGGCGAGCTACGTCTCGGGGACTATCGGCGGGCCCTGCCGGTTATGCAGTCGCTAGTGGACCGTCTGGTCCGGGTTCGGGAGACCGGATGGCTGTCGCTCCACGCCGCGGAGCTTGGCCAGCTGCACCTACTCTGCGGCGCAATCGATGAGGCAACGCGCCTTCGAGACCTATCTCGCGAGACGACAGCAACAGAAGATCTGATCTCGCAGGCCTACTTGCACATGCTGGGCGCAGAGCTGGAGCTGAAGGCGGGACGAGCTGAGGAGGCGGTTCGGTTGGCACGCGAGGCGGTCCGGTTCGTTGCAGACAGCGACATGGTCGTCTTCAACGGCCTTTTACACGAGCGTCTGGCCACCGTGTTGCTCGCAGCCCGCCACAGGGACGAGGCCGGAACCATCCTACGCTCCACCGTGCAGGCCTACGAAAGCAAGGAATACACCGTCGGCATCCGTCGACTTAGCGACTACAGGCTCGCCAAACGAACATGAGAACGGCCCAACCCTGAGGCGGTGCTCGGCCCTTGTCCTCTTGCTCGGCGGGTCGCCAGCGGTGGTACTGGACTGGCCGTTGGTCGCAACCGGCGACCTTGCGTTGGGCAGCTTCACCTCGGGCCTCAAGCGGCCACCTCATGGAGCGCTGCTCCCTCGGGGGCCCCCAGTCAAAGCGCACCCTCCAGGCCCCTTGGCCAAACTGCTCGCAAAGCGCGTCTTCGACCACGCACAGCAACTTGCCGCCGCGTGTAACGTTGGTGTGACGGTCCACCTTTAGCTTTGGGCACCAGAGGCGCAGGGACTAGCCCGGCACTCGGAGCGAGAGGGGACACATATGAGCGAAACGCCAACTGATGCCCCGGTTGGCCGCATGAAGTCGTGGTCGAACGCAACCGGGTGGTGTTCACCGCGATCGGGTATGTGGCAAAGGGTAGTCGCTTGCCTTGCCGGCACGGTAGGGCTCCTGGCGACGCTGACTACGCCAGCCGCTGCGACCAGCAGCTCAGGAGTAAGGCTAGCTCATGGCGGGCAAGGAGCCTACCTAGGTGTAAATATGGGCAGCTACATAGTCTTGATAATGGCGGTGAGCAAGACCATGGTGGATGTTAACGTGCACGCGTGGACAAGCTGTTATTACGGCTATGAAATGGTAAATGGCAAGAAGGTCAAGATCCCACCCTCCCAAAGGGAAGAGTTCAGTTTTACGCATGGTTGGGGCATCTCCATGTCGCATGTTCAGCTAGGCGCGAGCGGCGCGTTCCACAAAAGCGAGATAGTGCCGGGCCAGGATGGGAGCTCGCCCACGATTTCCGGCAAAATCGATGGCAGCCAGGCTTCTGGGACGTTCTCTGCTGCTGGCGTTCACGTCGGCCCGAACCAGTGTGACAGCGTCAACCTGACCTGGAAGGCGACCTTCGACCCAAGTGCAGAACCAAATCCGAGCGAGTTCGGCTGAGGGGTGCGCCGACGTCGTCTCGCCGCCCTTCAAGAACTTCGGTTTCGTCTCCACCGCGTCCACATGAGCGGGCGCGCCGAAGGCTGTTGGTTCGGTGCCCGACGGCCGATCCTGTGCCCCGCATCCCGAGAGGCTGTCGCTCGAACCTGCGCCACAGTCTCCTAGCCTTGGCTCGTGAGCAGGCCGGTCGTCGTCCATGAACACCTTCGGAGGGCACGAGAGACCTCGCCCGACGGCCTGGCCTGGCTCGAGCGGCTGCCCAGCCTCATTGCGGAGGCTTGCCTCGCCTGGGACATCGAGATCGCGGGGACGCCGTACGAAGGGGGCGTATGTGGCTGGGTGGCACCGGTACGCGGCGCAATAGGTGAAGCCGTGCTCAAGGTCAGCTGGCCGCACGACGAAGCGGCGACCGAGGCCGTGGCGCTGCGTTGGTGGGACGGCGCCGGCACGGTCCGGTTGCTAGCCGAAGATAGCGACGCCTGGACGATGCTGCTCGAGCGCTGCGAGCCCGGCACACCACTGCGCGAGGTCGGTCTGCCCAACGAGCGCGGGTTGGCGATCGGTGCCGAACTGCTGAACGCCCTTTGGGGCAAAGGAGCCCCGCCGCGCGATGGCCCGCGCTTCGACTCGATGGCGCAAGTCTGCGACGAGTGGGCGCGGGAGGCTGAGCGCCGGGCCGAAAGGTACCGCGCTGCACTGTGTGCGCTCGGGACGGACCCAGGCATCCTCACCCTGGGCATCGAGCTGCTCCGCGGGCTCCCTCGCTCTTCGGGTCGGCAGGTTGTGGTGCATGGTGACTTCAACCCGGGTAACCTGCTCGCCGCGACTCGTGCTCCGTACCTAGCCATCGACCCGAAGCCCATGATCGGCGACCCTGCCTACGACCCATGGTCGCTGGTCGCCCAGCTGGACTGGCCCTTCCGGCTCCCCGACGCGGCGCGCCCCGTTGCCGAACGCATCCGCCGGCTCGCGGAGCTGGTCGATCTCGTCCCGGAACGAATCGCCGCCTGGGGCGTCGCGCGCGACGTGCACGGAGGCCTGTGGGCGGCCTCGGAGGGGAACGCTGCGCTCGGAGCGAAATGGATCCGCTCGGCGACAATCACCGCGCCGATGCTGAGCTGACAGCTACCGGGTGCTTTGGTGCGCGGCTCCTACGCCGGTCGAAGCAGCCACGAGCAGTACCGAACAAGCCGTTATGCCGATTACCTCTTACCTGCCGGTGAGCCGCGGCCTGTTCTGGATGGGAAACCGCCGGCCTGAGTGACCCAAAGGCGCTAAGACGCCAAGGCCCGGACAGTCCCGGTGAACTTGGGGTGACCCGGCCCCGATGTCTGCTAGCCGTTCACGCTGGCCGGCACGAGCGTGCTCGTGGCGGCGGCGCCATCGAGATCTCGCCGGGTCAGATGACCAGCTCAATGACCCCATAGGCAGTGGACAGGTACTTTGTGAACACAGAACTGGGTTCTGCCTTGACTTCGGACGCCGGGGGCGCTGCGACAGAGACAGGAGTGTTGTAACTGAAGTAGTCGGTGGTTCCGGTGGTGGGGAGCCCTTTGGCGGGGACAGCCATGACTTTGTTTTGCACCAGCTGGTTCTCCGCGTCCACCCAGTACCAGAACTTCGTGAGGCCATACGGGGGGCGGGGCAGGTCTATCAGGTAGCCCATGGCCTTCACGCCGTCGATGATGCTGGTCCCCAACCTGTGCGCTTCGTCAGCGGGCTCCTTGCGCAGCTGCGCCGGCACGTCAGCAAGGTACATGGCGATGAACTGGAAAAACGTGGCCATCCCCTCCGAGGAGCCCTCTCCCACCGTAACCCAGGACTTGCCACCCGTCGCCAATGCAAGGCCGGGGTACGACAGGTACACAACGGCCTTTACCAACAGCAAATCGACGGTGGTGGGCTTGTCCGAGCCGCCCGGAAAGGTCATTGCCAGCCTGCCTGGCACGTGCAGTGTGATCGACGCTGTGCCGGTAACGAAGTTCAGCGCGCCACTGGCGGTCACCTGGATGGGCACCGAGCTGTCACCCGGTAGCGGTAAAGAGCCGCTGGTGAACACCCGGACTGTGGTCGGCACAGATGTGGTGCCCGAAATCGCCTCAGCGGCAGCGGGCGACCCGACAGCGCTGCCGCTTGCAACCAGCGCTCCCCACAGCACCAGCACCCTGATCCCTTTGTGCACTCCAGGCATCAGTCCCTCCGTTCCCCCAGCAGCACCTACACGATCCGCCCTCTGCCTGTTCGTCCAAGTGCAGCGGCCGTTCGATGGTACTAACTCTAGGTAGAGGCGTTCCCGCAGTGTAGCGCTCGAGCTCGCCGATGAGCGCACGCACGTTCTCGTGATGCTAGGCGCCGGCACATATCGTCGGCGTATAGAAAACCAAATACGTTCTGGCAACATCACGCTGGCTTGACTGGAGGTATGACCCACAGCGGACCAGCACGAGTAGCGGCTCGCGTTCCCCGGGGTGCCAGGGACAACTGCTCCATGAGGCCGTAGGGGAGCCCGTGGCAGCACCTTCGGACCGACCCCCCGAGGGCCGGGTCGTTTCGCAAGGAGTAATGATGCGTCTTTCGTTGCTGTCGGCAGTTGCGGCCGTCGCCTTGGGGTCGACCGTGGCCGCCTGCTCGGGCGGGTCGAAGTCTCCGGCGGTCGCTACCGCCGGTTCGCAGCCGGCGACGACCGCCGCCGCTGCGGGAGGACCAGGCTCGTCGGGGCAGGCTCCGCTCGCCGAAGCTGAGGCGTACTCGCAGTGCATGCGCAGCCACGGCGTCCCGAACTTCCCCGACCCGGTGCTGACCCCCAGCGGGCGTTACGGGTACAGGACCCCCGGGATCGACCCGCGCTCGGCTGGGTTCCAGGGAGCGCTGCAGGCGTGCAAGGGCCTCCCCTCACCGTGGCAGTCCACCGGCCAGCAGCTCTCCCCCGCACAACAGCAGGCGTGGTTGAGCTGGGCCAAGTGCGTCCGCGCCCACGGGGTGCCAAACTTCGCCGACCCGACCTTTTCGGGCAGCGCAGCCCAGGTTTCCGGCGGGTCGAGCTCGCCGCGGTTGCCGTCTGCGATGGACGCCTGCAAGTCGCAGATGCCGTCCACTGGTGGCCTTGGCGGGTGACCGGCAGTGTTGCCGCCAAGGGCTCACGCCTCGCCGGGACGTGTCACTCGGGTGACGGGTGCCCGGGAGCGTCAGGGTGAGGGTCTTGGTCGTTGAGGATTGCCAGCCTCTCTCGGCGCCGACGACTACCTGGTGAAGCCGTTCCATCTCCCCGAGCTCGTCATGAGGGTCCGAGCCCTGGCCCGGCGCCGGCCACGCGCCGTGCCAAGGGCCGTTCGCGCCGGTGGGGTGGAGCTCGACTGCTTGTCCCGCCTCGCCCGGCGCCAGGGCCGCCTGCTCGCGCTTTCAGCGAAGGAGCTGGCGGTGCCGGAGGCGCTCATGGTCGCATCGCCCGGCTACCTGAGCGCCGAGCAGCTCCTGGAAAAGGCCTGGGACGAGAACGCCGACCCTTTCACAAAGACGGTGACGGTCACCATCGGCAGGCTCCGGCGCAAGCTCGGAGAGCCCCAAGTGATAGGAACGACCGTCGGGGTAGGGTACCGGCTCGTCGGCCCTCAACTTGACGAATGCCGAGTGCCAAGCCAACTTCGGGCCGCCGGCGGAGGCACTCTCGGGGCCGTGCGGTAATTCCCCTGATCGTCAGCTGCCAGTGTGCGGTGGCGCGCCGGTAGTCGCACCGTGACGCAGAGCCCGCCTGAGAGGCGGGGGGTGAGTGTGAGGCTCCCGTCGTGTGCCTGGGTGATGCTTTTAACGATTGCCAGGCCGAGGCCGGCACCCGCGTGGTCGGTACGTACGCGCCCGGTGCCTCGAACAAATGGCTCGACAAGGCTTGGGACCAGCTGTGGGGCGAGCTTTTGGCCGGTGTTCTCGACGGTGAGCACCACACTCTTGGGGTGAAGGGTGGTCGTGACCCACACGGTGCCGTGCCCAGGCAGATTGTGGACGATCGCGTTGTGCACGAGGTTCGTCGTCAGCTGCAACAGGAGCGCTTCTGAGCCCATGGTCGGGGTCATGTCGCCGGAGGTCTCGATGGTGACGCCGTGCTTTTCTGCGAGAGGAAGGAGCGTCTCGGTGGCTTCTTCGGCTACGAGCGACAGGTCGACGTGTACTGGGGTGAAGGACCGCCGGTCGGCGCGGCTGAGCAGGAGCAATGCTTCGGTGAGGTCGATCGCCCGGGTGTTGACGACATGGAGGCGCTCGACAAGCTCGCCGCTGTCGCCGTTCAGGTCATTGCGGGCCGCGTCGAGAAGGGCCTGTGTGATCGCCAGCGGGGTGCGCAGTTCGTGGGAGGCGTTGACAGCGAACCTCTGCTGTTGGGCGATGTTGGCTTCTATCCGGGCGAGCATGGTGTCGAAGGCGTCAGCAAGCTCGCGGAACTCGTCTTTGCGGCCCTGCAGCCGGACCCGGTGGGAGAGTGACCCGGTCGCGGCGATGCGAGTGGCGTCCGTGATGCGAGCCAAGGGGGCCAGCATCCGGCCGGCGAGGAGCCACCCTCCCAGCAAACCGAACACCAGCAGGAACGCCAGCACGGCGGCAGCCCGCGGTGCGAAAACGTGCAGGAGGTTGGACCGGACCGGAAAAACACCATGGACGATGGGCGTGCTGATGAACGCACGCTCGGGGACGTAACGCAACAGGAACACCCACACGGCGGCGAGCAGCAAGGCGCCTGCGAGCATGAGGAAACCTGCGTAGCTGAGGGTCAACCTGAGGCGGACGCTCAAACCAGGGTCTCTATCCACGGTCTCCTCCCACAGGCCCGGTGCCGGGTGCCGCGTTGATGCGGTAGCCGACGCCGGCCACAGTGGCGATGACCCAGGGTTCGCCGAGGCGTTTGCGCAGTGCGGACACGGTGATGCGCACGGCGTTGGTGAACGGGTCGGCGTTCATATCCCACGCCCGTTCCAGTAGCTCTTCGGCGCTGATGACACCGCCTTCGGCAGCGACGAGGACTTCGAGCACAGCGAACTGCTTCCGGGTCAGCGCGACGTAGTGGCCGTTGCGGTAGACCTCGCGGCGGAACGGGTCCAGGCGCAAGCCTGCGATCTCTCGCACGGGCGGCCTGTTGTGGGCGCGCCTGCGGTCCAGCGCCCTGAGACGGAGCACGAGCTCGCGGAGTTCGAACGGCTTGGTGAGGTAGTCGTCAGCGCCGAGGCCAAAGCCGGTGGCCTTGTCGTCGAGCCGGTCGGCAGCGGTGAGCATGAGGATTGGCATGCCGCTGCCGGAGGTGACGATACGCCTGGCGATCTCGTCGCCCGAGGGCCCGGGGATGTCGCGGTCGAGGATGGCGATGTCGTACGCGTTGATGCTCAGCAGTCCCAGAGCGGTGCCGCCATCACCGGCGATGTCGGCTGCGATCGCCTCCGAGCGGAGGCCGTCGCGGACGGCTTCTGCCATGTAGGGCTCGTCCTCGACGATCAGCACGCGCACACCTACGCGATGCTAGGCGCCGGTACATATCACCGGCGTATCGAAAACCACATCCGTGCTGGCAAACATCACGCTGCCTTGACTTGGAGCCATGGCCTACGACAGGCCAGAACGAACGCCTGGCCGCCGTGCCCGATCGGGAGCGCGGCACTTGGTGGTTCGGTTGCCGGAACTCCGGTGTGCTGGCCGAGGGGATGACGACCACGTCTCGACCAGCGGCTGTGACCACAGCTTAGTTGGTTAGGCATTACATAAAACTGGTAATGGGCACCGCGGAGACAACTGAAGAGCGCGCCCGAACCTCGCCCAGTTGTCGCGTCGTTCAACGGATTAACACCAAAACTTCTATCTGCGTACACCTGTTGTTCATCTTTTGGTCATTGGGACGACACCTGGCGTTGAGACTGTGGTGGGTGCCATGACAGCCGGGACCGGGGCCGGTCCGTACGCCGACGACTATTGCAGTTCGAGCATTGCCACCGCCCTGGACGAAGCACCGCGAAGCCGGTACCACTTTCGGACAGTGGTGGTCTCCGGTGTCGGGTTCTTCACCGATGCTTACGACCTCTTCGTCATCAGCACGGTCGCCACTCTGGTCGCAGCTCAATGGCATTTGACGACCTTCCAGAAGAGCTGGGTCACCGGTGCCGCCATCCTGGGTGCCTTCATCGGCGCCATCGTGTTCGGCCGCATAGCCGACAGGCTCGGGCGCAAGAGCGTGTACGTCACCGTGGCGGTGGTGATGATCGTCGGCGCTCTCCTGTCTTCGCTCTCACCTGGCTTTGCCTGGCTTGTCTGTGCCCGTTTCCTCCTCGGGCTTGGGATTGGGGGGGACTACCCCGTATCGGCCGTGTTGATGAGCGAGTACTCCAACCGGAGCGATCGCGGCCGGCTGGTAGGTCTTGTGTTCTCAATGCAGGCTTTGGGGCTCATCATTGGCCCGCTGGTGGCGCTGTCACTTATTTCGTCGGGCGTCAGCCACGGCACCACCTGGCGTTTACTACTAGGGCTTGGAGCCCTGCCTGCCGCGGGTGTGCTGTGGCTGCGGACTCTGATGCCTGAGTCACCCCGGTTCGTCGCCGAGGTACGCGGCAACGCGACCAAGGCGGCCGCCGAACTGATGGCTTTCTCCGACGGCATTGCTTCGGCTCGGGGCGCGTACAGCGGGACAATCGCTTTGCCGTGCCGTCAGGAGGCGGCGGTGAAAGGCTCCTCGGCCTCCTCCCTTTGGGAGCTCCTGAGAGAACCCAGTATGCTCCGGCTGCTGCTAGGAACAGCCGGCGGCTGGCTCCTGTTCGATTACGCCTACTACGGCAATACCCTTTCGCTGCCGGCCATCCTGAAGGAGGTGTCGCCGAACGCGTCGGTCAGCATGCAACTTGTCCAAAGCCTGGTCCTGTTCCTCATCTTTGCCCTACCCGGTTATGTTTTCGCCTTCTCGTTCATGGACCGGATAGGGCACCGTCGGCTGCAGTTGATCGGCTTCGCCGTCATGACGGCCGCCTTTCTGGCATTGGGCTTGGCCCACTCTCTCACCGCCCACGTGGCGCCGTTCCTGGCCATTTTTGGGGTGAGTTACCTGTTCATAGAGTTCGGGCCGAACAGCACGACTTTCGTCCTTCCGTCCGAACTGTTCCCGGTGCGGGCGAGGACAACCGGCCACGGCATTTCCGCCGGCCTCGGCAAACTGGGTGCATTTGTGGGTGTCTTCTTGGTCCCGTCCTTGCAGGCCCACATAGGGCTGCGCGGCATGCTCATCGTCGCCGCTGTCGCCTCAGTCGCAGGCATGGCCCTGACACTGCTCCTGCCCGAGCCGGCCGGGAGGTCTCTCGACGAGGTTGTCGCAGGCAAAACAGTCCAGCTCCACACCCGGTCGGTGGACGTCGGTCCCATTGCCGACGAGGTTGCGCCGGACAGTCAGGAAGTCCTGGCCGGGGGACGTTGAACCCTGAGCAGGCCTGGCGCGGCCCCCGGAGGGCTTCGGCGACAGTGCTTGCGGTGCTCCATGGCCTTGGCGGTCCGACCTAAGTTGAACAAAAAGTGAACAGAGGCAGGTCAGCGTCCTGGTCAATCAACTGCGGGACCGCTTTCAGCCGATAGACATGGGACATGGCGAAGCCAGGTCAGCCTGCTCCGATCGAGAGAGAGGTGGCCCGGCTTTTCGCGCTAGTAAGCGAAGCTCTCGCCGCTGCCACGGATGCCTTGCTGGGTGGGGAACCCAGTGAAGCAAGCCGCGTTGTCGAGTCCGACAGGTCTGTGGACGCTCTCACAGATGAGCTCACGCGCCGCATTTGGGAAGACCTCGACGACCTGCTCCCACCAAACGAGCAGACCCGCCAGTTGATCGGGCTATTGACCATCCTGCCCGAGCTCGAGCGCAGTGCTGACCTCGCCGAGCACATAGCGCAGCGCGGTGTTTCCCAGCTCGGCCGGGACATGCCCCCGGTCACCCGCGGTATCGTCCAGCGCATGTCGGACGTGGCGCTCGAGATGTGGCACGAAGCGGCCGGCAGCTACGTGCGCGCCACCGACGCCGGGGACTCGCTCAACCAAGCCGACGAAGAACTCGACATCCTCACCAGGCGCCTAACTGACGAAGTGAGCTCGTCCCAGCTGGTACCCTCGATCGCAGCCCAGGTCACCTTGCTCGGGCGCTTCTACGAACGCCTTGGTGACCATGCGGTCAACCTGGCTAGGCGAGCCGAGGGGTTGCGGGGCGGCCCACCAGTTTCGGGACGCTGAAATGATGAGTTGCGGCACCTCGGGCCACCGGAGCTCCTCCAAGTCAACCGGGACGACCACGCGCTGGCAAACCACCCCGCGACGCTCAGACAGGAAGGACCGTAGTGAAAGCTCTTTTTGGACGATGTACCAGTTGCTTGGGGGCGACTGGTGTTGTTGGCCTCGTGGCGGTGGGGACGCCGGCGATTGTCATGCTCCGCGGCCCACTAGCCGCCGAGGCTGGAGCGCCCCCAGCAGCGAGCAAGACGGTCATCTTGTTGGGCGACGGCATCGGGAAAGCCCGCTTCGGCCAAAGCGAGCGGGTGGCTACCGCAGACCTCGGCAACGCTCTCTCTGAGACCAAGGCAACCGTTGCCGAGCATGGCAGGGACTGCACCATTGACATGGCGGTGCAATGGCCCGCGCTAACCGCGTACTTTTACCAAGGGCGCTTTGTCGGCTACAGCACGTTTGCCGCCAATGGTGAGCCACTCCCCAAGGCGGACATGGCGACGGCCAAAGGCCTCCGGGTCGGCGACACGCTGGGGGAGGCACGGCGGCTATATGACGGCGCTCTCAGGACCACTCTCGCCCAGGGAGGGGCTTGGTTCGCTAAGACCCCAAACGGGACGCTCGAGGGTTACCTGAGCGCAGAGGTCAACCAGGAGAGCCCGCCGCCTCGGATCGCCAGCATCGAGGCGGGACATGTCGGTTGCCCCGCAGCGACCCCTTAGCGCACCCTTCATGGCCTGGCAGCTAGGGAAGAACGCTGTCTGTTACGTCTCTGTTAACCGGAGTGCCCGACAATCAGCACGTGGCCCCTTCTCGTTCGCTCAAAATCGTCCTTACCGGTGTCGTCGCGGGCGGGCTCGCCCTCGTCCTCGCCGCCTGCGGGGGCTCGCCGAAAAGCGCCGTGGCCAGCCTTGGCAACGGCACTACCACCACAGCCCAGCCGGCCCCGGCCGCCACAAGTGGAGGTGGAGGTGGCGCGGGCCCCGCGAGCGCCGGCAACCCCGGCTCTGGCGGCGGCGAGCGAATGGTCATGGCCGGAGCCAACTACACCGAGATGCTCAAGTTCTCGCAGTGCATGCGTTCCCACGGGCTGGCGGATTTCCCCGACCCGAGCGCCGACGGCTCCATCTCGTTCGGCTCGGCCGACGGCATCAACCCCCAGTCACCGCAGTTCGAGGCGGCTGACAAGACGTGCCGCAAACTGCTGCCCAACGGCGGCCAACCGACGCCAGCCCAGCAGGCGCAATTTACGGCGCAGGCGCTCAAGTTCTCCCAGTGCATGCGCGCCCACGGCATCGCCGACTTCCCCGACCCGACGTCGAGCGGGCTCGAGGTCAGCGCGAAGTCAGGCAGTGACCTGGACCCGAACAACCCCCGGTTCCAGGCCGCCCAGAAGGCCTGCCAGAGCGTCATGCCTGGGCCCAAGGTCGCAGGGTAGACGCTGGGCTGAAGCGCAGGTTCAGGTTGGCTTTCCCCGTCTAGCTGACTGGGACCGGCGGGAGCCGAGAGCTAGTCAAGCTCGGTCTTGGGCGGCGTCGGGTTTGCAGGTCGTATGCTGGCTGGATTAGCGCAGTGCGTTCGGAGCCGTTCGAGCTCGCAAGGGTGTTTGAGGAGCGCAAACGCCAGAACTTTCGGCTCCACGCCCGCTACCTGAACCCCCAGCTTCCCCGGGTGCTCGAGACCCTCGGCTTCGACCGCTTCTACGTGCGGGGCGAGGGCTGTTACCTCTACGACGACGAGGGGCGGCGGTACCTCGACTTCCTGGCTGGCTTTGGAGTTTTCGCTTTGGGCCGGGGGCACCCGGCCATTACCCGTGCCTTGCGCGAGGCCCTGGACGCCGACCTTCCCAACCTCGTGCAGATGGACTGCGCTTTGCTGCCCGGCGTGCTCGCCGAGGCGCTCGTCGCCCGCGCTCACCCGGGCATCGAGCGGGTGTTCTTTACCAACTCGGGTGCCGAGGCAATCGAGAGCGCGATCAAGTTCGCCCGCAGTGCGACCAAGCGAAGCCGCGTCCTGTACTGCGACCATGCGTTCCACGGGCTCACGACCGGAGCCTTGTCCCTAAACGGGGGGACAGAGTTCCGCGAAGGCTTCGGTGCGCTCTTGCCGGGTTGCGAAAAGATCCCTTTCGGTGACGCCGACGCGCTCGAGCAGGAACTACAACGCGGGGACGTGGCTGCCTTTGTAGCGGAACCGATCCAGGGCAAGGGCGTGAACATCGCCTCGGACGAGTTTTGGGCCGCGGCTCAGGCACTCTGCCGCAAGTACAAGGCGCTGCTGGTCATCGACGAGGTGCAGACTGGCCTGGGCCGGACCGGGACGTTCTTCTGCTACGAGCACTGGCAGCTTCAACCTGACATCATCACCGTGTCCAAGGCCCTGTCAGGGGGGTATGTCCCGGTTGGGGCCATGCTGTGCTCGGCAAAGGTGTCGGACTCCGTCTTCAGTTCCATGGAACGCGCAGTGGTCCATTCGTCCACATTCAGCACTAACCAGCTAGCAATGGTGGCCGGGTTGGCGACCCTGAAGGCCTTTGAGGAAGAGGACATCCCTGACCGAGCCCGGCGCACGGGGGAGGCGCTCGCCAAGGCTCTGGCGCCCCTCGTGGACCGGCACGAGTGCCTGCGAGAAGTCCGTGGCAAGGGCCTCATGATCGGCTTGGTGTTCGGCGAGCCGACCTCCCCGGCCCTGCGCCGCCGCTTCAGGGCCGTCGAAGCTGTCCGTCCGGCGCTGTTCTCGCAAATGGTTGTCGTCCCGCTTTTCCAGCGGCACCGCATCCTCACCCAGGTCGCTGCGGACAATATGAACGTCATAAAGCTGCTCCCCCCGCTGATCGCCGGGGAGGACGAGGTGGAGTACTTCGTCGACGCCCTCGAAGATGTCCTGGCGAGCACCGAGAAGGGTTCGAACCTGATCTTTGAGTTCGGCAAGACGCTCGCAAAGGGCACCTTGCGCCGTTCACGGGTTTGATCCTCCAGCAGGGGGACAGGGTGCTGGTCACCGGCGCCAGCGGGTTTATCGGTTCCGCGCTGACGCGGGCGGTGATCGGTAGGGGCCAGCAAGCAGTGGCCCTGGTCGAGCCGGGCACCGACACGCGGAACTTAGATGGGTTGCCCGTTGAAAAGGTGACGGGCGACGTACGTGACTCGACCTGCCTGAAGGAGGCGGTCGCCGGTTGCCGGGCCGTGTTCCACCTCGCTGGCCTGTACCGGTTCTGGGCGCGCGATCCTCGACAGTTCGAAGTACGTTGCCGAGCACGAGGTACTTCGTGCTGCAGCCCAAGGGTTCCCCGTCTCGCTGGTGCTCCCGACCTTCCCGCTGGGGCCGGGCGACCGGGGCCCGACACCCACTGGACGGCTGGTCCTGGACTACCTGAACGGCCGCATCCCCGCCTACGTGGACACTGTATTGAACGTGGTCCACGTGGACGATGTGGCGCAAGGGCACATCCTCGCTTTGGAGGCCGGGGCCGTTGGCCGCAGCTACATCCTGGGAGGGGAGAACTTCACTTTGAAGCAGCTGCTCGAGGCGCTTGCCGCGCGCACAGGGTTCCGTGCGCCCAGGGCCCGCCTGCCGCGGGTCGTGTCCTTCGCCGCGGCGGGCATCTCCGAAACCCTCGAAGGTCGAGTTCTCCGGCGTCACCCATCGATCCCGTTAGAAGCGGTACGGATGTCGTCGACGCTGATGGCCTTTGACGATCGCAGGGCACGTCTCGAGCTTGGCTACGTGCCGCGCCCGGCGACCGAAGCGATCGAGGACTCGGTCCAATGGTTTATCGATAACGGCTATGTAAGGGGCCGGCGCCGGACGAAGGTCACGGGTAGTACCGAGGACAAGGTCACTACCGCTCGCGTTGGCTAGGGCGACAACCTCCGTGCCGGGCCAGCGGGCGTTCCTCGGGCTCCGCTACCGGTCCGGCAGCCGTACGATTGTCGTGACGGAAAGGGGTTCTTATGGCCACGACGACGGTGGACAGCGCGCTTGGCGATTTCAGAGACCGGGCGCTGGCCGAGGAAGGACTGGCGCCACTGTCCTATGACGAACAGGCCAAGCTCGGCGACGAAGCGCTCAGCGACGAAGCGCTCACCGCCTTGGCTCTTAGTGCTGACCCGGACGCGCCCATCGCCCCCGGGGCTGTGCGTTTGGACTTGTTCGCACGCCAGCCTAGCGGTTTTTTGCCTGAGTGGTACATGCCGCGGGTCATGGCGAAGAGGGTGCGGGGTTGGCGCGTGCCGGTGGTCTACGCCATTATTGCGGCCTTTTTGCTCATTGACGCTTTCGGCCTCTGCATAACCTACGGTCAACTGGTCGCCGCCTGAGGAGCTCTTGGTTGCGAGCAGATCGCACCCTGGTCAGCCCGGCCCGGCGCGATAGGGTCGCAAGATGGCTTCATTTTCCCGGCTGAGAGCGTGCTGGGCCGCCCCCTTACTGACATTCCTGGGGACCGCGCTCGTGGTCCCGCTCACATGGCCGCAGGTCGCGTCAGCTCAGGGCGCGACGGTGAGCTCAGTGATCGCCTCAGCCAAGGGCGCGATCACCAAGCAAACCGGCGTGCACCTGCTCGTTTACTCGCATGTGGGTTCAAGTGTCGAGAGCCTCGTAGGAGACCTAGGGGTCAAGCGCGGCATCGAAACCATCACGCAGAACAAGGACACCGTCACCATTGAGCTGACTCCCAGCTACGCCTACGTCAAGGGCAACGAGCCAGGATTGACATCCATCATGGGTTTCAGCGCCAGCCAGGCCAAGAAGATCGGAAATGAGTGGGTATCGGTAAAGGCCGGCACGAGCCAGTACACGTCCCTGGCCTCGGGCCTAGACACCTCCTCGCTGGCAGGGCTGCTCCCAGACGTCAAGGGCACCACTTTGAGTGTTGAGAAGGCCAAACCCGTGGACCTCTTCCTGCTCAAATGGACCTCGGCGGCAACAAGCTCGTCGCCCCAGCTCACGCATACGCTCACGCTGGCGGCCGTGGGCGATACCCTGCCGGTTGAGCAGTCGACGGTCGCGGCCAACGGCTCGACGGAGACTGCGGCGTTTTCAAAGTGGGGGGAGGCGGTCCGTGTGAGCGCTCCGCCCGCCCGTTCGACCATTCCTTATTCCACGCTCGCGTCCTAATAGGCGGGCGCTGGGGCCGCAGGTGTGCCGCCCGGGCAGTCAGCCTTGCTCAACCAACGCGTTCGGGGACGATGCTAGGCACCGGCACCCCAGGCTGTCGACCGGGTCGCTCGCTAGCAGGGACCGCCACCCCAGGAACGGAGCGCCGTGACCGGGACGGTCCTTGCTTGTTCGGTGCTCGGCTCGGGGAGGTCGTCCAGGTGGCAAATGCCGATGATGCGCCGGGCGACGGGCGAGCGAACTTCAGCGTCACCTGGGGCTCCAGTTTCTAAAGGCACCCACCGACCTGCTCATTGGCCGTCTTCGGCTTGCTTGGAGAACGGAAGCCCGGGAGGGATGAGCATCTCGCAGGTCTCCCGCGCCTTGAGGAAAGTGGGCGAGTTGCCGATGCTCGAGTTCATCCCGGCCGGCAGGGGGAAGCGCACGCTGTTGGCCGAGAAGACCGGGTCCGGGAACTCCGGCACGCCATGGGCGCGCATGCAGGTGGCGGCCTTGATGTAGTCGACCTGGTCTTTAGGGGTGATGGTGATCGTCGGGCTGGGCGCCTGACCGCTGGGGAGGAGGGACTGGCAGCGCGCACGCGCTGCCTGGACCGTCGGCGAGTTCTTGTCGATGGAAACCGGCCCGGCAGGGACCGCGCTGCCGTTCGCTGACATCACGAGCTCGGGGAAGTTCGCCACCCCGTGGTGGCGCATGCAGGAGACGAACTGTTCGAGCTGGCCACCGATGTTCCCTGGCGACGAGCCCGCAGGGCTAGCGGTCAGGGCGGTAGTCGTCGAGCCGATATGGGCGACGCTCGCCGACGGCGCCCCACCCCCGCAGGCAGCGAGCGCGAGCGAAAGGGAGGCGAGGACGGCCGCGAGTGGCCAGCCGCGGGCGAGGCGTCGCAGTACCGTCAGAATGCTCTGCACGTTGCTGCTCACTCGATCGCCCGCCGGCTGGTGGCCGGGCGCTCCCTGCCGGAGAGCACCCAGCCGAGCACTACGGCCACGGCCGGCATCCCGAGCAGGATCACGAGCAGGTTGGTGACGGGTACGTCCGCGACCGCAGCAAGGCCGCCTGCCACCGCGTTGCCTCTCACCCAGCCGATCATGCCGACATAGCCGGCGACGGTGCCGAGCAAGCCGCCGAGTAGAGCTAGCCCCCCGGCTGTGGCGGCCGAGAGCGCGTGCCGGGCCCAGCTGCTAGCCCCAGTGGCGGCCAGTACGCGCAGGTCCCCGGCAGTTTCGCTGCGGACCAACCCGACAGACATGGCAAGGATCGCGAGAGCTAATCCGATACCGAAGGTTGTGGCGCCATTTATGAGCGTCGACATGTTCGGCACGTTGTCCTTGGTCTCGATGGACATGCCTTGGGCAACGGCCATCAGCTGTGCGCTTTTGGCCTGGGCCGGGTTAATTGCTTGGGGTGCTTGGATGAACCAACCGGCGAGGCCGGGCTTGAGCCCGAGCTGGCCGATGGCGTGAAGCGTAATGAGGGTGTTGGGCGCGCTGGTCCCCGAGGGGAGAGCGTCCAGCTCTTGTATGACAGGGCGCTCGATGATGCAGTTGCTGCTCGTGCACCCGGGCGCTTCGGTACTGGGCCCATTATTGGCTTGCCCGTTATCGACCAACTGCATGTGCGCAACGCTCGCCAACCGGGGGCGCACGGTGATTATGTCGGCCGACGGTGAGATTTCGCCCGGGCGGATGTGAAAGGCGGCCAAGAGCTCTGGCGTAGCTACATAGATGGCGCCGTCCCATCGGCGGTCCGGCCCGGCGTAGGAGAGAGTGGCCGATGTGGTCAGGAGCTCGACAACTTCGTGCGAACCGACCAGGCCGGCGATCGCGAGCGCCGTCTTTTGCTCGGTGGCGGGCGAGGAGCCTGTTACGGGGCCACCTAGCAGGCTGCCTGGCGTATAGGTATATACGACCAGCTGGTTGCTGGCCACGTTTGAGCCCGTGTAATCGAGCGGGTTGGCATAGCGGGCTGCCGCCACTACGCAGATGACCACTGCGATCAGTACCGCGAGGCTGATGGCGGCCAACGCGGGGCCCGAGCGTGCACGGTAACGAGCAAGGTCTCGCCACGCCAGGCGCACCGTCACAGGAGCTACCCGCGCCAGCCGGCCTAGTAGGGAGAGGCAAAAAGGCGCCAGGAGGATCACGGCCGGGACCAGCAACGCCAGTCCCAGGACCGTTTCGGTGGCCCCGCCCCCCGCCGTGCTGTGGCTCCCCCCGTAACCGATCACAAGGAAGGCAGCCACAAGGCAAGCGAGGCCCGGGAGCGCCGAGCGGTGGACCTTTGGTGGAGGGTTGGGGCGACCGGAGAGGGCGGCCAGGACCGGCACCCGGGCGACCGCGCGCGCCGGGCGCGAAGCCGAGAAATAGGCAGCCAGCACTGCCAGTACCATGCCACCAGCGACCGCCGGCCAAGGCACAGCCAGCAAGGGAATGGCACGATGGGCCGTCGCCTGGAAGGTCGGCCTGTAAGCGAACCAGGCCAGGAGGCCGGCCCCCGCCCCGACGGTCGCCCCGACGATGCCAACAACAGCGCCATTGGCTTTCACCACCAGGCTGATGTTGTCCTCGGTGGCGCCCAAAGAGGCGAGCACCCCGAAGGACCGCAGCCGCCTTTGCGCGAGCACGGTGAACCCGCCCACCGATACCAACCCGATCAGCAGCATCCCCATCGTCAGGCCCCCGCCGATGACGATCGCGGGGAGGGGGTTGGTCTGGGCAGAGCTGGCGGGTGTCTGCACGTTCGCCCCGATTTGTTGGGGCGGGACGCCGGGCGCGTCGAAGAGGACGGTCACCTCGCTCGGCCTGCTCACTTGGCCCGGGGCCACGAGCGCGAACTGGTCCTCGAAGTTCTCGGGGTCCTGTACCAGCCCCACCACGTGGAGGGCCCGCTCGTGATCACCCTGGGCCCAGGTATCGCCCACTTTCAGGCCGAGGTCGGATGCCAACGAAGGCGTAAGGGCGGTCTCGCCTGCCGTAGTGGGGTAGCGGCCGGACAACAACGAGAGCATGGGCCGGCCGAAAGGGCCGTTTGGGGCCTGCGCTCGCAACTGGTAATTCCCCACCGAACCGGGGACCGGCCGGGACTCGTTCTCGATGACGTCTGTGCGGCCGTAACGGGCCTTTATCATCGCAAGCTCGGCCGACATGTGCGGGCCCGGCGAAGCGAAGGTGGCCATGTCGCCGGCCGTCCCAAAGCCGTTGCTCGCAGGGACCTCGCTGTCGATAGCGACCGCCGCCCCCACAACGGTGGCGGCTACTGCCACGACGATCAGAGACAGCACCAGCAGTTGTTGGCGCCACTCCCGCTTGAAAAGGCGCCACGCCCAGCGGCTGACAGCCCGCCGGGCAGGTGCCCCACCATCGTTGCCGCCATCGGCGACGAGCCACCCATGCGCACGGGAGCGGAAAAGCCGCCGTCCCCCGAAGAACAAAACTACGGCAAGGAGCGCAAACAGCAGGAGCACCGGGGCCCCGCCGCTCATCGGCGGGCCGGCGGCTGCGCCAGGAGAGACTCCGGGCTTGGCGGCGGTACCGTCTGGTCCACGACCCGTCCGTCACGGATGAACACGACCTTGTCCGCCCAAGACGCCAGCTGTGCGTCATGGGTGACGACCACGGCAGCCACCCCGCGCTTGCATGCTGCCAAGATCAAGCGCATGACGGCGTCACCGTTGAGCGAGTCCAATGCGCCCGAAGGCTCGTCGGCCAGCAAGAGGCGGCGGTCGCCGACGATGGCGCGGGCGATCGCCACTCGCTGGCGTTCGCCACCTGAAAGTTCGTCCGGGTAGTGCGACGCTCGCTCGGCGATGTCCAGGCTTTGGAGCGCCATCATCGCCCCTGCTCTCGCCTTTTTCGCTGGGGTGCCGTCCAGCTCGAGGGGCAACGAGACGTTCTCCGCCGCCGTCAAGCCACCGAGGAGGTTGAAGTCCTGGAAGACGTACCCGATCGACCGGCGCCGGAGCCGCGCCTTTTCGTTTTGGGACATTGCCGAAACGGGCGCGCCACCTATGTTGATCTCGCCGCTCGTAGGCTCTTCCAGGGTGCCCGCGATACTGAGGAGCGTGCTCTTCCCGGACCCGCTCGGGCCCATGACCGCCACAAGCTGGCCGCCCTCCACCGTGAGGTCGACATCTTGTACCGCGAGCACTTCCGTAGCGCCTTCGCCATAACGCTTGGTGACTTTGCGGAGCTCGAGGAGGCTCATCGCCTCACCACCACCCTTCGCCGGAGGCGAGGACCGGGAGATTGGACTGGTGGCTCCACGCTGGCTCGCTTCAACCGGCTGCTTGCCGAGTCGAGCCAGCGGACGAGGGAGTCCAGGCGGGACAACTCGGCGTCGACCACCAACGCGAAGCTGAGGTCGAAATCGGTGTCGTCTTCTTTGAGGTGCGTCCACTGCTGCATGAGCTCGACGACGTAGCGGCGGTGGGCCTGGACCACGTCCTGCACGTCGACGCCCGGCACCCTTAGAGCCGAGAGGATCTTGATGACGAGCTCGTCGCGCGGCGGTGGGGTCATGTCTGTTGGGGCGTGGAGCCACCTGGTGAGCTCCTGCTCTCCGGGTGGCGTGATCCGGAAGATGTTCTGGGAGCCTTCTCCGCTTGAACCGTCCGACTCCACGAGGCCGTCCCGCTCCAGACGTTGCAGGGTCGTGTAGACCTGGCCGATGTTGAGCGGCCACACGTCTGCGGTTGTCGCCTCGAACTCTTGGCGCAGTTGGAGGCCGTATTTCGGCCCCTCGCTCAGGAGGGCGAGCAATGCATGGCGCACGCTCATGGCGCCTCTCTCCATAGCATACTGAATATGCTACTAGCAGTACACCGAGAAGACAAGCCCTCATGGCGAGGTAGTACGAAGCTTCTGTGCTCGCACCGTGGTCCCATGTACTCGGCCGTCGGCAAGGCCCGACCCCTCAGCCCCGAGGCCCGGCGAGCCGAACGCGAGAGAGCTGCAGAAGGCTTGCGAGCGGCGGCCGATTATGCCGCCCCCGCCGGCGTCAGTCTGGCCATCGAGCCTCTCAACCGTTTCGAGACCGACATGGTTAACACCGCGGAGCAGGGGTTGGAGCTTTGCGACCTCGTTGGCAGGGCGAACGTTGGCCTCACGCTAGACACTTGGGCCACTGCCGAGTACGTTTCCTGCTTCGGGTCGGGGACCATCCGCGACGAGCTGACGGCCGAGCACGGGTCACCTTTTGCCGTTGAGACGGCGCATATCCGGCTGCGAAGTTCAGACCTGACAGCCCGCATATATCGTTCGCTGTTCGACACGGCGCGCCAGTACCGGGAGAGCATCGACGTTTTTGGGTCCAAGCAATCGTTCGAGTGGGCGCTGGTCGAAGGCGAACGCCATGTGCTCCCCAAGCCAGTCCGGCGGTTCACTACCAGCTGCCAACTGGACCTGCGTCGGGTTGTGCGCCCACGAGTCGGCGCTGAAAGGCGGGCGGCTGGTCAAACTGCCTCGCTTCACTTTCGGTTAATTGGGTCACCGTTACAGAAAGCGAGGCTGGGAGCGGCGGAAATAGGCCCGTCTACGATTGGCGCAGCCTTCCCCGCAGAGCCCTCAGGCGCCCCCCCAAGGCTGCCGCGAGCCTGCCTTGTCTCGCTGGCAATATCACTGAGCTCGCCCCCTCGCGCGGCCGCCTAGCCTCAGCTTCGGCGGCTTCACGTTGGCGGCGCCTCCACTCTTCGGAACGCTGCATCACCAGATCTATGTCACCATGCACGCTGGCCTCTTTCGCCGAAAACTAATCAGACGTTGCAAGCCAGAGGTTACGCTCGCCGGCGCCGCCTGCAAGGAGGCGTCTTTGCAAGGCTACGCTTTGTGGTCGCGGCGTCCGCCCGCGCGGCGCGCCAAATGAAGAACCTTCCCAACACGGAACCTCCGGAAAGGAAGGCATGCTACCGTTCGGCCATGGCAATCTTCGCCCGCCGAGGCCATCGGAGGGGCAACCCGGCCCTCCTGGCCCGCTGGTGGGTAATTACCCTGCCTGCCGGCCACAATCCCGTCTTGTGCCATGCTGTTGGGGCAAAAGGCACGGCGTCCGGCTCGGGGCCGCACCCCAACTTCCGCGCCCCGACGCCGAGAACGACGGGCGCGTCCCACCTCAGGGAAAGTTCGGGACTACGGAGGAACTTCAAGACGTCCTCAACGATTCGACCAAGGTAGCCACGAGCGGGTTCAGTTACCAGAGCGGGGGGAGGCAGAGGGGTGCGGCCGTCGCCCGTCGGGGACGGTGGGCCCTCATGACGGAGGAGGAGGCATGTCCTCATGGGCGCATACAGCGCTGTCCTAAGGTTGTCGCTGGTCGCGGGAGCCGCGGTGGCGGCCGCCCTCGTCTCGGCAACGTTCGTCCCGGTTGGGCCTTCGGCGGGCGCCGCGCCCGCCGCCCGTGCCTTTACGGGAGCGCTTCAGCCGCCGGCCAAGAACCTCGTGCTTACAGGGCCCGTGATCGTAGAACTGGTGGATGCCGACGCCGCGTTCAAACACCTCCCTCCCGACGACTTCATCGGCTTGCGCGCGGCCTATTACGCCTACGACGTTGCCACCTCCATGCATTGGGCTGGCGCCCAGCTCGTCCCCTCCTCGACCGCCTACGAGGCCCAAGTCTCGACCCAGGACGACGGCGGGTACACGGTCTTCCATGAGCCCTTGCACGGCGCCTGGGTAGCTGTGGACGACGGGATGGGCAGCGCGGGTTGCGCCAACTACCACGTGAGCATCCCGGCAGCTGTCCTGGCCGTGTGGCACTGGCAGGCCGGGAGCTGCACGCCACCGGACGCTTCGGGGCCAATATTGCTCACCTATTTCGCCCAAGCGGCACAGGGATGGCGAGCGGGTGCTGCTGCTATCAGCGCCGAGCAAGGTTTTTATTGGTTGGGCGCCGCCAAAGCCCTCGAGGCCGCGGTGGCCGCCGGGGCGCCCGGTACCGGCGGCTACTCCAACGCCGCCCAGCAACTCGCGCGGTTGTCAAGGTTGCCGGACGCCATGCTGACAGCGGCCCAGGAAAGGCAGCTCAGTGCTCTTACGGCCGCTCTCGACTCCTTTTTCGGCACCAACGGCCTATACGGCTACAGTGCGCCGTCACGGGCCCCCAGGGCCTTTGTCGCCACCCTCCAGCAGGAGGCCGACCTCGGTACCCTGAACGTGGTCGCCGACCCTCGATTGGGCAAGGTGCCCAGCAGTTTCTCCGAAGCCATCGTCACCTGCCCGGTGCTTGCCGGCGTGGCGGCAGGTTCAGTTTTTGGGTGCAAAGTCGAGGGTTTTGAGGCCTACTACATCGTCGGGACCGTGGAGTCGGCAGATGCCACCAGGTACTCGGCTGAAATCGTCAATGGGAGCCCGCTGTTCGAGTGCAACGCAGACGGCCTGAGCGCGGCCGAGCAACTGGCGGCGAAAAGGATGGGCGGAGGGTGCGCACCATGACCTTCGGCGACGGTTCCTCGGAGCGGACGTTATTGGAGCCGTTGTTGAGTGAAGAGGTCGGCAGTTCTCCTAGACGAGGAGCGCGGAAGCGAACTGGTTTGCCAGGAGGCGCTTGATGATCACCGGGCGGAGCGGCTTGGCGAAGAGGTAACCCTGCGCCCCATCGCATCCCATCCCTGCGACCTTATGCCGCTGCTGCTCGGTTTCTACGCCCTCAGCGATCACGTCCATGCCAAGGCTGTGGGCCATCGTGACGATAGCGGCAACGAGGGCGGCGTCCCTCTCCTGGTTCTCGAGCCTCGCAACGAAGCTGCGGTCGATCTTCAAGGTATTAGCGCGGAACGCGTGCAGGTGCGCCAGGGACGAATAGCCGGTGGGGAAGTCGTCGAGCGCCAGGCGCGCCCCGAGCCCGGACAAAGCCTCCAACGTGGCGCTGCAATGGTCGAGCTCTTCGATGGCTCCAGGCGCAGTGAGCTCGAGGCAGAGCTGGTTCGCCAGGAGCCCGTTATCAGCGATGGCAGAACGGGCTTCGGCGACGAACCCGTTAGTCGCGAGCTGCCGCGCCGAGACGTTGACCATAATCGCGAAGCTCGGCGGGCAAAGATTGGCCTCGCTCCAGCGGTTGCGCTCCGCGCAAGCCTCGTTGAGGGCCCAGCGCCCCAAGGCGTGAATGAGCCCAGTCTCTTCTGCCGCCGAGATGAAGTCGGCCGGCGGGACGACTCCGCGCTGAGGGTGCTGCCAGCGGAGCAGTGCTTCGGCACCTATCGGCGTGCCGGTGGCCAAGGAGTAGACGGGCTGGTAAACGAGGAAGAACTCGGCTCGCTCGAGCGCCAGTTGCAGGTCGCGTACTAGTTTGTGGCGCTGGTCGGCACGGTCGCGCAGGGCCGGGTGGAACATCTCGACCCGGTCACGCCCTTTGCTCTTCGCCCTGTACATGGCGATGTCGGCGTCCCGGAGGAGGGCCTCCGGGTCGGCCATTGCGCCCGCGCTCACCATGACCCCGATGCTTGCGGTCATGTTCACACCCTCGGTCCCGTGCGAGAAGTGCGAGAAGCCTTCCCCCAAGCTTCTCATGATCCTGCTGGCGACCGTGAGGGCGTCGTACCCCGGGGAAAGCCGGTCGAGGAGCACCACGAACTCGTCACCCCCGAGGCGGGCCACGGTGTCCCCGGGGCGCGTGGCCGCGCGCAGACGGGCGGCGGCTTCCCTCAGGACCTCATCTCCTGCCGTGTGGCCGTGGGCGTCGTTCACGAGCTTGAAGTTGTCCAGATCGATAAAGAGCAGCGCGATCCTTCCAGGGTTGCGCTTGAGCCCGGCGAGGGCCTGTTTGACCTTTTCCATGAGCGCGAACCGGTTGGGCAGGCCGGTCAGCGAGTCGTGTGTGGCCTGGTGGGCCAGGACACTTTGAGCATCCTTGATCTCGGTCAAGTCGCGCGAAGCCACGACTATGCCCGTCAATGAGCCGTCGGGGCCCAGTTGGGGGACGATTCGCGCGTGCCACCACACGGTCCTCCCCTCGAGCGGGCAGGAGTACTCCACCTCGTGCATCTGCCTTGTCTCGAGCACGAGCTGCAGTGCGGGGCGGAGGACTGCCACAACCTCGCTCGGCCGTCCCAGCTCCTCATCGGTTCGCCCGAGGATGTCCGCGGGAGCCGCTCCAAGGGCGGCGGCGGCCCTGGCGTTGACCATCTCATAACGGAGCCCGCTGTTGTAGCAGACGATCGCGTCCGGCGAGCTGTCCAGGACAGCGCGCAACTGTCCTTCTCGGCGTGCCAGCTCTTGTTCGGCCATTACCTGGGCCGTGACGTCGCGAGAGATACCAAAGGTCCCGATAATTACGCCGTCGCCGTCGCGCAGGGGGGCCTTGCTGGTCTGGAACCATCCGCCGGTGGCATCTGAAGACGTGTCCCTCTCGAGGACGTTGAGGATCTCCCGACCGGTCTCGATCATGAGGCGTTCTTCGGCCATCCACTCCGTGGCCAGGTCGGGGTCGAAGAGGTCCATGTCGGTCTTGCCGATGAAGTCCTCGGGCCTGGCCTCCGTAGCTTGCGCGGCGCCCTTTTTCCGTTCCCGGTCCACGTGGTGTTGGACCACGCCCCGGCTCACCAAAATGAAACGGTTGTCGCGGTCCTTGAAATAGATCGCCTCGTTCGTGCCTTCAAGAAGGTTACGCAGGCAGACGCGTTCGATGTCCTCGTGACCCGGGAGCTCTCCGGCTCCGATGCCTTGGTCCGCCTTGCTCACTCGAGCCTCCTAGCCGGAGCGGGGCCCCATTGCTGTATCGGCCAGCTGGCAAAACCGGTTGAGTTGCTCCAGGGAGGCTTGGCTGGCGCCTGTTGGAGGTGCGCGGCCGGCTCCTGAGGTACCAGGTCGGCAATACTCGGGAGTGGCTCCTGCGACGTCGGGCGAGAGAAGTGCCTCGCTGGGGCTCATCCTGGCGCTTTTGCTCCCTGCGGCGTTCTTCGACGGCTACGACGCCCAGATCATGGCCCTGCTCCTGCCCCAGATCCAGGACAGCTTCCACGCCAGCGTCACGGCTCTCGGGCTGGCCCACATCCCGATCGCTCTCGGTCAGTTCGTCGCCTTCTTTATCATCCGCCAGGCGGACCGGGTCGGCCGCCGGCCTCTGTTGTTGCTGACAGTCTTTGGCTACACGGCCTTCACCGCGGCGACGGCAGCCGCCTGGGACCTGTGGTCATTTGCCGCTCTCCAGTTCGGGGCGCAGGTTTTTATCGGTGCAGAGTTTGCCGTCGCCGTCACAATGCTGGTCGAGCTTTTCCCGAACGAACGCAGGGGCCGCGCACTTGGCGCCCTGCTCACGTTCGGGCCGCTGGGGGCAGTCGTCGTCGCCGTCCTTCTCGATGCAGGCCTCGAGGACACTGCTCTTGGGTGGCGGGTGTTCTATTTGGTCGGCATCCTGCCGCTAGTTGTCGTCGCCCTCGCGCGCCGTCGCCTGCCGGAGACACCTCGTTTCGAGGCGGAACGACGGGTTCGGGCGCAGGGCACGGCCCCGCCTGCGGCCTCTTTCCTGGAGCCTTGGCTGCCGAGGTACCGCAAGCGCCTGGTGTTGGTCGGGCTGGTGTCGCTCTTCCAAACCCTGCCGTCCTCTGCGGCGGTGGCCTGGTGGGCATTTTACGCTGAACGCGAGCGCGGCCTGAGCACGGGCCAGGTAGCCACCTACGTGATTTTCGCTTACGGGGCAGGGCTCTTCGGCTACTACAGCTGCGGGAGGCTCATGGACCGGGTCGGTAGACGTCCCACAGCTGTTATCTACATCCTCTGTACCGTCGTGGCTGGGATGGGGCTCTTTCAGAGCGGCGGGAGCCCCGCGAGCCCGGTCCTGCTAGCAGTGGCTGTGTTCTTTGGCCTGGGCATCGGGCCGGTGATGTCCGCCTTTGCCACTGAGCTGTTCCCCACGCGCATCCGCGCCCAGGCTTCCTCCTGGGTGCGCAATTGGTTCGCCATCATCGGTTCGGCCCTTGGCCCCAGCTTGGTTGGTGTCCTCGGGGACCCCTACCGCGGGACCATCGGCAACATAGGCAACACCGTCACGTTGCTCATGCTGGTCGCGTTGCCCTCCGCCTTTTTCATACTGCGCTTTATGCCTGAGACCCGAGGCGTCGACCTGGGCTCTGGCGCCGGAAGTGCCGGTCGGCTCCCTCAAAGGGCGGACGTCCTTGGCGCGCCGGAGATCCCTGACGCGAAGCTGCGCCGGTCCTTCGGCCTAGGGCTGGTGGCGGTCGTTGTCTTGCTCGGGGCTATCTCCGGCGCCGTCCTCGCGTTCGGCACGGGCCAGGAACGCCCCTCTGGCGCCGGTCAGGAGTGGCTTTTTGACATGGCAGGGTCCACTGCCTCGAGCGGACGGCAAGCTTCCCTCAGCCAAGCCGAAAAGCTTGGTAACCCCTCGTTGGCGCGCTCCCTGATCGTCCCGGGCACCGAGGACAAGGGTGCCTTCACCCGTATCATCGTGGGCTCTGCAGCAGTGTCGGGCAAAGTGGCGACCGTACCTTTTACCGTGGTCCGGCCAACGCACTCGGGCGCTCCGTCGGCGATCTCCGGCGTGCTGGCCCTGGTGCGGTCACTCACAGGCTGGCGAGTTGTGGGGGTGGGTGGTGTGCACAGCGTGCAAAGCTTGCCATCGCCGGCGACCCCCGCATTGCCCGGGCCTCTGTTTGCATGGGCCATCGGCGCATTAGTCGTCGTAGCGGTCCTGACCGCGGCCGCCAGTCTGGTCATCTCGCGCGCGGGAAGGGCTGAACGGGCTCCGCCGGACCTATTGCCTGTTGTAAAGTCCACCTGACATTAGCTGGATGGCCGCACTTTGAACACTACAGGGCAGGCGGAGCGCCAACTAACCAACGCCGTAGGGGCTCCAGTCGCGCCAGTGCCGAACCAAGCGTCCGCGAGATTGGAGGAAGTCAAGACAGGCCGAACAGTGCAGGGAGTAGCCATCGCTGTGCTAGTTGCGTGCCTTGTGCTCACTACCGCGCTGACAATTGCTGCCGAGCTGAGTTACCGCCATAACGAGCAACGGCTCCTCTTGTTGCAGACGAAGCTGACCGGATTGGTACTGAGCACGGCGGTGGGGCAAGTGCAAACAAACCTCGACCGGGTCGCGGGGCTGTCGGCCGAGGCGCCGGACCCAAGTGCAACGTTCAGGGCAGCCATCGGGCCCTCGCTCGCACCACACGGTCCGTACGCTTCGGCGAACCTGGGCTTGGTCAAGGACGCGCGGCTCGCGATCCTGCTCCACTTGGGCTCTCCGTCATTTCTCAACCCTGGTTCGGCCGAGGTAACCGGTCTCTTCCTCCAGGCGGCTCACACCTCCGGTCTGGTCACAAACCGCGCCGTCAAAGGTGACCTGCAGAAAATCGGGTTCCTTGTATCAGCACGTGGGCCCGGTGGCGTCTACGTCGTGACGGTAGCTGAAGAGCTGCGGGTCGGCGAGCGGGTTAGCCTGCCCTCCAGTTCCCCCGACGCCAACTTGAACGTGGCTGTCTACTTCGGGGCTGTCACGACCCGCTCGGCGCTCCTGGAAACCAATGTCCGTCGCCTCCCCATAGAAGGGACTGTGGCGAAGGTTGCGGTCAGGTTCGGCACGAACGCATTGACCCTCGTAACATCCTCCCGGGGCTCGCTCACGGGGCAATGGTCCGAGTTCATGCCCTGGGCGGTGCTGGTGGCAGGCGTATTGCTCTCGCTCGCCGCGGCGAGCCTGACCGATCGCCTCGCCTATCGCCGGACACTTGCGGAGTCCCTGTCAGCGCTCAACCGTGAGCGTTACCACCGACAGCGCGGCGTCGCCGAAGAGCTCCAGCGCTCCCTCTTACCCGAGACCTTGCCGTCAGTGCCGGGCGTAGACATGGCAGCGCGGTACCTCCCCGGCACGAGGGACATCGAGATCGGAGGCGACTGGTACAGCGTCGTCCGGGTCGACCGGGACAACTTCGTCTTTGTGGTCGGTGACGTGTCCGGGCACGACACAGCCGCGGCGGGCCTAATGGCCGCTCTCCGCTACACGACGAGGGCCTTGGCAAGGCTCGGGATGGGGCCAGCAGAGGTGCTGCAGCAGGCGGAAGCCGAGCTGGACCAATCCGGTGAGCGTTTCGCCACGGTGCTGGTGGGAAGGGTGGACACCGCTCGAGACGAGCTAACGCTGGCATCGGCTGGTCACCCCCCTCCCTTGCTGGTCGATGGGGAGCAGGTTGGCTTTGTGAGTGTGCCTCCCGGCCCGCCCTTGGGAGTGCGCGGCCCGTCCGCTGAGGCGATCACTGTCCCCCTCAGGCTCGGCTCGGTCGTGCTCGCCTTCACCGACGGGCTGGTGGAAAGGCGTGGCGAGAGCATTGAAGATGGGTTGCGCCGGCTCGCCCACGCATCGTCAGCTTCGGCGGCTAACGCCGAAGGCTTCATCGACGACATATTGGCGACGCTCATTGACGGGTACCACGAAGACGACATTGCCATGCTGGCAGTCCGGTTCTTGGGGCCGTCCCCCGACTTGCTCCCGTAGCCCTCACCACCAGACCGCTGGCGTTGGGAGCGCCCGTTCGTCTCAGGATCTCGTCAGGCAGTTATTGGCCACCTTTCGGGCGAGCCACAGGCGTCTCTCAGCGCCTGCCGGGAAGATGGGCCTGAGAGTGAGAAGTGAAAGGAGCACCTCGTGAGCTCAGTTGTCCCCGATGACGGCGCACCCAACGTTCCTGACCCCGGCTTGCCAGCGGCCGCACCGGCCCCGCAGGCCCCGCACCCGCTTCGCGGCCGTCGCATGCAGCGCCGAATGGCGGCAGCCGCGGTCATCGTGGTCGCCGCCTTGGTGGGCATGGCGGCTGGTCATGTCCTACTACCTGGCGGCACGCCTAACAACGCCGGCACGCCCAACAACGCCGGCACAGCCAGTGACACCCTCTCCGTCGCTCAGGTCGGAGCCAAGGTCGACCCTGCCCTCGTCGATGTGGTGTCGACGCTCGACTACGGAGAGGGCGAGGCTGCGGGCACCGGCATCGTGCTCACATCCTCGGGTGAAGTCCTCACCAACAACCACGTGGTCGAAGAGGCGACGAGCATCGAGGTCACCGACATTGGTAACGGCAAGACATACAGCGCCAGCGTCGTTGGTTATGACGCCACTGCCGACATTGCGGTTATAAAACTGAACGGTGCCTCCGGGTTGCGGACGGCGTCTGTGGGCAGCTCGAGCACCGTTGCGATAGGCGAGAGCGTGGTGGCCATCGGCAACGCGGGAGGGGTAGGCGGGACACCTTCGGCCGCGTCGGGGACTGTGACCGCCCTCGGCCAGTCGATCACCGCATCTGACGAGGCGACCGGTTCGACAGAGCCGCTGGCGAACCTGGTAGAGACCGACGCCGACATCCAGCCTGGTGACTCCGGCGGACCACTGGTCAATATGAACGGCCAGGTGGTTGGTATGGACACGGCAGCGTCGTCCAACTTCCAGTTCCAGTACGGGGGTTCCCAGGGTGCCTCGACCTCAGAGGGCTACGCCATCCCCGCAAATGAGGCGCTGTCAATAGCCAAGCAAATAGAGTCCGGGAAGTCGTCCTCGTCCGTCCATATAGGCGCTTCCGCGTTCCTCGGCGTCGAAGTGACCCCGCTGTCGGGGTTCGGGGCGACGACTTCGGGGGCCGCGATCGTGGGCGTTGTCAGCGGTTCTCCGGCAGCACAAGCGGGCCTCGCGCAAGGTGACACGATAACTGCGGTGGACGGCCATGCTGTCACTTCGCCAACGAGCCTCCGCAACCTCATAGACCAGTTACACCCCGGCCAAAAGGCGACCGTGAGCTGGGTAGACCAGTACGGCGCCTCGTCTAGGGCGACGATGACCTTGGCGGCGGGCCCGACTGGGTAAACGCGGCCGGCGGGGCCCCATCGCGCGAGCGGGGGAGCACCCAAGCGCCGAACGGGGCGGGTGGGGGGGCATTGGTGCCCTATAGTTTTGGGCGAGGGCCGAGGATGCACCCCCTACCGCCGTACCACGTCCCTAGGCCCAGGCTGACCGAGCGCTGCGCCGAACAGCGGGTCGTCGTGGTGGAAGCGGCCGCGGGGTACGGCAAGAGCGTATTTGGTGCCGAGCTCGTCCATTGCTGGCGCGCGTCGGCTATCGAGGTTGTCATCGGCCACGCCGAAATGCCCCCGCTGTTGCTCGCGTCCGGGCTGTGCGCAGGCGCTCGGCGCGCCGGCTTCAGTGAAGCCGCGGCGACAGCTGGTGAGGTGACGAGTGGAGATCCAGTCGCTGTCGTCGACTCGCTCCTCGACGCGCTGTCGAGGTCCGAAGACGGCTGCGTATTTCTCATCGACGACGCTCACAACGCTTCGGTCGGCGCAGGCGAGCTGATAGACCACATCTCTTCCCGGCTCGGCCCGCGGCAACGGCTGGTGGTCCTGGCACGTCAACTGCCGCGAGGGGCGGCCCGCCTGCGTCGGGCGGGCCACTGCCACCTCGAGTTGGCGGATCTCGCTCTCCGCCCCGAAGAAACGCTGGAGGTGTGCGGCCGCTTCGGGTTCGTGGTCGGGCTGCAACAGGCGCAGGAACTTGAACGCGCGACAGGAGGTTGGACCGCGGTCACGGTACTTGCGGTCGCGCGCGCTGCGCGCACAGGCGAAGGCATCACTTCGCTCGTTGAGACCTTGGAAGATGGCCATTTTGCGGGCGCTTTGGCGGCTGTTCTCGACGAAGCGGTGACAGCACTGGGTCGAGCGGAGGTGCCGCGACTTGCCCAGCTCGCACGCCTCCCTCTGTTGGACGCCGATGTCGTAGGAGCGGCCAGTGGAGATGTGACCTTCTTCGAGCGAGCGTTGAAGGCAGGAGTACCTTTTGCGCCCTCGAGAGGAGCGTGGTGGGACATGCCCGGCCCCGTTCGTGACTACTTGGCGGCTCTTGCACCCCTCGACCCAGAGGCGGTCCGCCAAGCGGCGCAGGCTTACAGCCGCCGGGACGAACTGGGCGCAGCGCTTCAGTTACTGCTTGCTTGCGGCGACGCGGACGCGGCGGCCGTTCTCCTCGCCAAAACGAGCCCCGAGGCGGCCGAGGCGATGGATGTCTCGGAAGTGCGCGCCGTCTTCGACCAGCTCCCAAGGCAAGCCTTGGACGCGCATCCCCATGCCTTGCTGGTAGTCGCGTACTGTCTGCGCTCAGCAGACCACTTCGAGGCAGCGTTCAGCTTGGGCGAACGCGCCCTCGCGATCGCGAAGCAAAAGGACGACAAAGTGCTGGAACGGGCCGCGTCTGTCCTCTTGCTGCAGAAGCACTTATTACAACTGGACAAGGCGAGGGCTGAAAATGTTGCCAGGGCAATACTTTCAGAGCTGGGGCCCTCGGAGCAGTTGACCCGCGCCCGCGCCCTCCACCTGCTTGGCTACGCGCTCGGGTGGCGGCTCGACGCCAGCGGCCGACGGGACGAGACGGCATTACAAGAGGCCGCCGAGTGCTTCACGACAGCCACGAACATCTTCGGTGCTCTTGGGATGCGTTCGATGGTGACACGGGTGGCGATCCTCTGGGCGATGCTGATCGATTTCCCAAGCGGTCGTTCCGCTGCAGCACTGCGGCGCTTGGATGAGGCGCTGGCCCTCGTGGCTGATAGGCCTCGCCGATGGGCCTATATAATGCAGATGAGGGCTTGGGTGGCGGCAGAAGCGGGCCTGGGCGCTCTCTGCCGCGCCTGCGTTGAGGAGATGTTCCGGTTCGCCGACGTGCACAGCGACGAGAACATTCGCGCTCAAGGCCACTGGAAGCTCGCCGTCCTTGCCTCTTACCAAGGAGACGCCAATGCCACCCTGGCCAACCTTCGAGAGGCTGAGGCCCACAGAGGCACCTGGTGGGGGCCCGCTTCCGGCGACTTCCTCGGTGAGGCTGCAGACCTTTTGGACCGGGTCGGGTACGTGGCTCTTGCGCACGAGTACCTGGCCCGGGCCAAGGCGGAACCTAAGGACGCGGCCTACATAATCGCGCTTTCAGAGGCTGCGATGGAGGCCAGGCACGGTGACCCAGCTAGCGCCGAAGAACTCCTTTCCAAGGCGGCGCGACTGCGCATAGACCCGCGCGAGAACTGGCGTCTCACGATCCTTAGGGCGTTTGCAGCGTTTCGCCGGGGCGAGGACGCGATTGCGGGCAC
>Ga0335074_10000646_pt1 | contig 48704 bp, 39 predicted proteins | sample Lox_Sample_23_FD_206715 | JGI IMG/M metagenome (GOLD analysis project Ga0335074, IMG submission 206715) | Soil microbial communities from Loxahatchee National Wildlife Refuge, Florida, United States - Lox_Sample_2.3 | ecosystem: Environmental > Terrestrial > Soil > Wetlands | place: USA...
TCTTGTGATCATCGACGTGCAGGTGGGCATGTTCACATTCCCGGGACATGCGTTGCACGACGGCGAAGCGATCGTGACGCGAATCGCGGGGCTCCTCCGGCGCGCACGCGAGAACGGCGTTCCCGTCTTCTTCGTGCAGCACGCGGGCGCCAAAGGCGACGCGCTCGAGCAAGGCACGCCGGGCTTTCCGTTCCGGCCCGAACTTGCGCCGCATGACGGCGAGAGCGTCACCGTCAAACGGCATTGCAGCGCCTTCCTGGATACGGATCTCGACCAGACCCTGAAGCGCGCCGGCATCGACCACCTCATCGTGTGCGGCATGCAGACCGAATTCTGCGTCGACACCGCGGTGCGCGCGGCCTATGAGCGTGGCTACAAGGTGACGCTCGCCTCGGACGGCCACACCACGTTCAACACCAAAGCGCTGACGGGCGCGCAAATCATCGCCCATCACAACGCGACGCTGGGCGACAGCTTCGCGACGCTGAAGGCGACCTCGGGCATCATGTTCTGATATCGGCGCTGGACATTCCCCAAGGGATGGGGCGAGCCTGAGCCGCTGTCCCGCGAGTCCCGCCCATGAGCCTTCAGCTTTACGTCATCAACGCGATGCTGCGTTTTTCGATCAAGCGCCGCTTCCGCCGGAATCCCGATGTCATGGAGCTGCGCCCTATTATGAAGGGGCTGCCGCCTGCAAAGGTGCCGGCACAGATTCGGATCGAAGAAACCCGTCTCGGCAACGTGCCGACCGAGAGAGTGTCAGCGGCAGGCGCCTCCGCCGCGCATGCCATTCTCTACATCCATGGTGGCGGCTTTGTCGGCGGCTCGCCGGCGACGCATCGCGCGCTCACCTGGCGGCTCGCAAAAGAGACGGGCCTGCCCGTCTACGCGATCGATTACCGCCTGGCTCCCGAGCACCCTTTTCCCGCGGGGCTCGAGGACTGCGTCACGGCCTATCGCACGCTTCTGGAGAAAGGCATCGCCTCCGGCGCGATCGCGGTCGGCGGCGACTCGGCCGGCGGCAATCTCACGCTGGCGCTGGCTCTGAAGCTCAAGGCGTCGGGCTTGCCGCAACCGGCGGCACTCGTCTGCCTTTCACCCGTGACCGATCTTTCCGAGCCGGCGCCGTCTCACAAAACGAATACGCGATCGGACGCGATGTTCGATGCGCGCACCTTCGACACGGTCGCGAAGTCCTATTGTCCCGGACATGACGCAAGCGATCCTCTCGTTTCACCGCGCCGCGGCGACGTCGCGGGTTTGCCGCCGACATTGTTCCAGGCGTCCGGCGCCGAAATGCTGCGCGACGATTCCGTGCTGATGGCCGACCGGATGCGCGCCGCCGGCGTTCCCGTGACGATCGAAATCTGGCCCAAGGTGGCCCATGTCTGGCAGGTCACGGCCGACATGCTTCCCGAGGGCCGCGCCGCCATCGCCAAAATCGCGGCCTTCATCAAAGACAAATTGAAAGTTTAAGCCGCAAATGGATTGCGGTCAGGCGATCTCGGTCGTGAAGCGATACTGACCGTCGAGCCAATCGACGATTTCTTTCGCGCCGGGATGGTCGATAGCGGCGTAGCGCGCGCGCAGGCGCGCCACCCTGTCGCCGAGCCAGTCAAGACCCGTGTCCTGCAGCGCAATGAGATCGCTTTGCACGAGTTGGGCGAGCGCATCGCCCAGAACGGTCTTCGCCGCACGCAGGAACGCCGCGCCATATTCGTAATTCTCGCCGCGTTCGTAAGACTCGATCAGCGTCAGCGCCGGGATCAGCGACAGGGTCGGCTGGAGCGCGGGATTGACGGCGTGGCCCGAGAGCTTTTCCCCGATCACCGCCGGCCGTCCCGTGAAGGCGCGCAGGTGCAGGAATTGCGACATGCGCGCGCCGTCGTTGACGGGGTAGTTGTCCCAGAGAAACGGCTTGCGGCGGAGCTGGCCTCCGACGCGCGCCAGATGGCCGGCGGAATATTCGCGCGCGCAGACCTCCTCGCCCGTCCAGAAAACCTCGATCCTGCCGTCGAGCAGGCGGCCGATATCTTCGAGATAGTTCGCGGGCCTGCTGCCAAAGACGCGGTCGAGAACGGGATCGTCGGTGTAGTAGCTCGGGCACATCAGAAGCCGCTGCGCCTTGGTGCGGTCCGCGATCCAGTGAAGAATATCGACCTGCGTGCGCGCGAGATCGGGCAGATCGCCGCGCATGTCGTCGAACAGGATCGCCAGCATTTCCACGCCGACGGAATCGAACAGCGCGAGCCTTTCCGCCAGCGCCGTCTTCGCGTCGCCGCTGAAGTCGCGATAGAGTTCGTACGGGCTCAGGCCCACGCCGAAGCGGACACCGCACGCCTTGCAACGCGCTGCGATCCGGCGAAGCCGCGCACCCCCCTCCGCCGGACAGGGCTCGCGCCAGCGCTTGCGCAGGAAATCGTCGGCCTTGGGCGCGTAGAGGAAAAAGCGATAGCCGCGGGGTGCGAGAAACGCGATCGCATGCTCGCGCCGCTCGTCGCTCCACGGCCTGCCGTAATAGCCTTCGATGATACCGAGATCAGGGATCATTTATAGACGAGGCTGATCGTCTCCGCGATGCAGGCGGGACGCTCCTGCCCTTCGATCTCGATCGTGATTTCGTTCGTCAGCTGCAGACCGCCCGCTTTCGGCTCCGCGGCAAGCAGCTTCTGGCGCGCGCGCACGCGGCTTCCGACCGGCACCATGTTGGTGAAGCGGATCTTGTTGGAGCCGTAATTGATGCCGCGCGTGACGCCGGTGACGCGCAGGATCTCGGCGCCCAGCATCGGGATCAGCGACAGCGTCAGATAGCCGTGTGCGATGGTCTTGCCGCCCGGCATTTCCTTCTTCGCGCGTTCGACGTCGACGTGGATCCACTGATGGTCGCCGGTGGCATCGGCGAATTTGTTGATGCGGTCCTGGTCGATCGTGACCCAGTCGGACGTGCCCATGTCTTCGCCGACATGCTTCGGCAGTTCCTCGAACGCTAAGGTTTTCATTCTCTTCTCCTGTCAGACGATGCGGGAATCGCGTTTGCCCCAATAGCGGTCACGGATGAGTCGTTTGTAGAGCTTGCCCGTGGGATGGCGCGGCAATTCGGGCTCGAAATCGATCGAGCGCGGGCATTTGATGGGCGACAGATGTTCGCGGCAATAGGCGATCAGCTCGTCGGCGAGCGCAGGTCCCGCATCCTTCCAGTCGGCCGGCTGCACGACCGCCTTCACCTCTTCGCCGAAATCCTCGTTCGGCACGCCGATGACGGCGACGTCCGCCACTTTCGGGTGGTTGATGAGAAGGTTCTCCGCCTCCTGCGGATAGATGTTGACGCCGCCCGAAATGATCATGAAGGCCTTGCGGTCGGTGAGATAGAGATAGCCGTCTTCGTCGAGCTTGCCGACGTCGCCGAGCGTCGACCATTCGGGATGCGCGGCATGGCGCGACTCCGCCGTCTTCTTGGGGTCGTTGTGATATTCGAACTGCGCGCCGCCGCCGAAATAGATCACGCCTTCTTCGCCGCGGGGCAATTCCTCGCCGTTCTCGCCGCAGATGTGGACTTCACCCACCAGGGCGCGGCCGACGGTTCCCGGATGCGCGAGCCATTCGGCACTGTTGACGTAGCAGAAGCCGTTGCCTTCCGTGCCCGCGTAATATTCGTGGATCACCGGACCCCACCATTCGATCATCTTGCGCTTGACCTCGATCGGGCACGGCGCCGCCGCATGGATCGCGCTCTTGAGCGAAGACACGTCGTATTTGAGGCGCACTTCGTCCGGCAGCTTCAGCATCCGCACGAACATGGTCGGCACGAACTGGGTGCCGCTTATGCGGTATTTCTCGATATATTTCAGCGCCTCTTCGGCATCGAAATGCTCCATCACCACGACCGTGCCGCCGAGGCGATGCATCGCCATGCAATAGCGCAAGGGCGCCGCGTGATAGAGCGGCGCGGGCGAAAGATAGACCGTGTTCTCGTTGAGGCCGAACAGCATGCTGACCAGCGCCATCAGCGGGTTCGGCGCATCGATCGGCAGGCCTTCGAGCGCGTGGCGCACGCCCTTGGGCCGCCCGGTCGTGCCGGAAGAATAAAGCATGTCCATGCCGGCGCTTTCGTCGGCGATGCGCGCCGTCGGCTGCGAGCCCGCGGCCTCCTCGTAGCTCGCAAAGCCCGGGATCGTGCCGCCGACCGTGAAGAGGGCTACGTCTTCGAGACGCGACGCCACGTCCGCGGCGACCTTCGCAAGCCCGTGCGACGCGATCAGCACTTTGGCGCCGCAATCGCGCACGATGTAGTCCACTTCGCCGGCCGTCAGCCGCGACGAGATGCAGGTGTAGTAGAGACCGGAGCGCTGCGCCGCCCAGGTGATCTCGAGAAAGCGGATGTTGTTGTCCATGAAGATCGCGATGCCGTCGCCCGTTTTAAGGCCGAGCTCGCGGAAGAGCTGCGCCCCCTGATTGGAGCGGTCGTCGAGCGCGCGATAGCTGAGCGTTGCGCCCGTCGACGCCATGATGATGGCAGGCTTGGCGGGCCATTTCTGTGCATAGATGAAGGGATGCAAAGGCGTGTCCTCGGGATATCTTTCGCGTGAACTTAAGCGGTGCGGGCGCGCGGAGCCAAGTGCGGTTGACGAGACGTCTGGTCGCCGCCACAAATTCCTGCCGCCATCGCCTGTCTCCCGCCCTATGACCGTTCCCGTTCGCAAGGCGCTTCCGCTGCCGGAAGGTGAGGTTTCCTGTCTCCAGTGGGAGGGTACGGGGCCGTTTCTGCACTTCGCACATGCAACCGGTTTCAATGCGGAAACCTATCGGGGCCTGCTTGCGCCGCTGGCCGACCGGCTGGCAATCGCGGCCTGCGACCAGCGCGGCCACGGCTTCTCGACATTGCCGACCGCCCCCGGCCTCGCCAAAGACTGGATCGTCTATCGCGACGATCTCGTGCGCATTCTCGAACGGCTCGATCAGGGTCCGGCCCTCCTCTCCGGCCATTCGATGGGCGGCACGGTGAGCCTGATGGCGGCGGCGCTGCACCCCGAGCGCGTGCGCGGTCTCGTGCTCGTCGAGCCGGTGATGATCCCGCGCTTTGCCGGGATGTTTCTGCGGCTCGCACGTCTCGGCGGCGGAAATCCAGGACCGGACCTCGCCGATCGCGCGGAACAGCGGCGCGATACGTTTCCCTCCTTCGACGCGGCGCTCGCCGCCTACACCGGGCGCGGCGCGTTCAAAAGCTGGCGAAGCGAAACGCTCGCCGATTATCTCCATGGCGGTCTCGTCGACGATCCCGAACACCACGCCGTGACACTCGCCTGCAAGCCGTCCTGGGAAGCACAGACCTTCCGTGCGACGCCGTTCGGCATGGCGCGGCTGGTGCGCCGCGTGAACTGTCCCGTAACGGTCGTCTACGGCACCATCGCCAGCACCTGCCGCGACAGCGAAGCCGATATATTCCGCCGCGCCGGCGCGCGCGTCGTGAAAGTCGACGGCGCCAGCCACTTCCTGCCGATGGAACATCCCGATCGCGTGCGCGACGAGATCGCGCGGCTGGCCGATACGCTCAAACCGGCGACATGACGAAGCCCTGCGAACAGGGCGAATAACAGGGCGACGCGTTTTTCGAGCGCGGACGCGCGTGCGGGAAAGCCCCGTGCCGCAGGGCTTTCCGTGACGGGAGGCCAAATCCCCATGTCGAAAAACAGGGCGGAACAAGGCGATTTTCGTCCGTGTACGTCCTTTCCGGCGCGCAGCGGACGTCGCGAAAGAAGATTCACCACAGAGACACAGAGGCACAGAGATAGCGAGTTCGTCCGCGACGGCAGCGCTCATCTTGCAGACGAATTCTGCGCGCGAAGCGCGCAACAAGTATTGTCGGCGGCGACACCTTTTGCGGTCTGCGCCGTCATCTCGGTGCCTCTGTGCCTCTGTGGTGAATCTTTTTCGCGGCAAAGCGCGCCCGCCGCCGTCAGCGGAGCTGCAAATGTCTTCACGATTTCAAAGAACGCCTCGAGTCTGCACGCATGCGCCCGCTTGTGAAGAGCAACAGTTGGGGGACAAGGACGATTTGCGGCGACAAACAGGGTGCGACCGGTGCCGTTCTGATCCCGTCGGTTCGATTGAGGTCGCGGGCGCGATAGCGTACGATCCCCGCGTCAGCCATTTGTGCGATTACTCTGACGGCGTCCCTTCTCCGGGCAAAGCGCGCGCCTGGCCTCAAGGTTTTGGCAGATTCGTTCATGCGTATCGCCGGTCGCGGCGAGCGATCACGAATTTCAACGGGGACAAGTCCATGAAACGCATTCTGACTCAGGCAATTCTCTACGCCGGCGTGATGCTTCTCTGCCTGTCGTCGGCGGGCGCCCAGGCCGGCACGATCACGCTGACCTGCCCGACGAAGCTGACGATCAACGGCACGCAATATCTGCCGATCGCCGGCATCAACAATCAGAATTTCGGCAAGGCGGTCATGAGCTCCGGCATCATGACGTGCAGCTACCCCTTTGCGTTCGGACAAACGAACAGGCCGCAGGGAACGCCGGCAGGCTGCCCGTCCATGGTGATCAACCTTGCCGTCAGCGGCGGCAGCCCAGGCTGGAGTTTCGGCAGTCCCGGCACACAGAACGCGATCACGGTGCCCGGCTTCCCGACAAGCGAGCGCAACAACCACGGCATGCTCGTGAGCATATGCAAGTACGGCACGTCGAACCTGACCCCCAACTACACGGCGGTCGTCTGGGGCCAGAATCCGACAAATTACACCTGCGCACTGACTTCGAGTGACATGCACGACTTCATCTGCACGCCGCCGCCGTGCCCGTCTCCGCTCCTCGGGAGCAATGTTCCCTCGACGAACTGGAGCACTTCGTCGACCAAGCCCGGATATTACGCACCGGACTCCGCGATCCTTATCGCGGGCACCGGGAATGTCGTGATCGGCAGCGCGTCCTACACCGACGTGAAGAATGAGATGGGCGGTTCGTTTGCCGGCGCGCATTTCGCGCTCGTCGGGGGCGCCGGAACGGCGAGCAATCTGCCGGCTGGTGCTATTACTTGCAGCTACGACGGGCCACCATTTTCCTATAACAGCCAGAACCGCATGGCTACGATCACGATTGCCTGCGCGGGCGGCGCATGCTCGCTGCCATAGGACGGCGATAACGAGGCTCGATCAGACCGTCTGTCCGAACCGGGCTTCGAGACGCGCCAGCAGTTCGTCCGCGGAGAAGCCCAGCGCATCGAGGCGTCCGGCGCGGCCCATCATCGCGAGGCCCGTGAGCGCCGCCGCAAGCACCACGACGTCGCTTTGCTGCGTACGGTCTGTCGCCTTCTGACCGGTCGCTTCGGACAATGCGGTCAGGACCGCGATCAGGCGTCCGTTGAACAGCCGCTCCGCTTCGCCGTCGCCGGCGATCGCCGGCAAGGCCGCGGACGCCGCCGCCATGGTTTCGGTGTTGCGCAGGAAGGCCAGCGCGACGGCGGAGGCCGCCGCCAGCGATCCCTGCCCGTCGGCATCGTGTATGGCCGAGCGCATGGCGCGCGCCACGCCGGAGAGATCGTCTGCCGCCAGCGCCACGAGCAATTCGTCCTTGTTGCGGAAATAGCCGTAAAGCGCCGCCGGTGCGAAACCCGCCTCGGCGGCGACGCCGCGCAGCGACAGATTGCGCGCCCCTTCCCGGGTCGCGACTGTGCGCGCCGCATCGAGAATGGAGGCGCGCGTGGCACCGCGTTCCTTGGCCCGCCGTTCCGCGCGCTGATGGTCCATCGCCGTCGACATGACGGACATGATAGGTGATTCGGGTGTGAATGTTCGCGGGGATTGGTTGTAGCGCGGCGGAGAATTAAGTTTCCGAGCTTACAGGCCGGGGGAGTTCATTCGAACTGCCCCAAGACTTGACCCATTCCTTGACCCGCTCGTGAGAAATTCCCTCACCGCGATCAAGCGACTTGATCGCCTCTTTGATGCCCGCGACTTGCCAGTCGTCAACGTTGCCGATGACATCGGCGAGGCGTTTTTCGCCTTTAGGACCGCGAGGCATTTCTGAGAACCCAAATGAAATGAGCCAGCGTCCCAGCAAACCCGACACCCGCTACGAGTGGCCCGAAATCGAAGTAGAGGAATCCGCAGGGGATGAATAATGCTCCAGCGATCACGATACGGACGATCTGACCAACCCTACGACGCCCCTCACTGGGCAAACCCATAAGCGAGAAGAGTTTTTTGTTTTCGGGCTGGATATCCGCCATTCCTGATCTATGCCACGGCTGTTGGCGAATTTCGAGGCGGGTCTAATCTCTTGGACTAAAATCGTCTTTCAAACTGCAACAGCACCGATTTTCTCCAGCCGCGCTCAAACTTCACAGCCCCAGCTGCCGCGCCGCCAGATCGCGCAGGATTTCTTCCGAGCCGCCGCCGATGGCGTTGACGCGGACTTCGCGGTAGATGCGCTCGACGCGGGAGCCGCGCATATAGCCGTTGCCGCCCAGGATCTGCATCGCCTCGCGGGCGCAGAATTCCAGCGTCAGCGTCGCCTGAACTTTGAGGAGTGCGAGATCGGCGGCCGGCACTTCGCCGTTCATCACGCGCCAGGCGCACATTTCGAGATAGGCGGTCGACGCGTTGATCTGGCGCACCATCTCCGCGATCTTGTGGCGGATCACCTGGTGATCGGCGAGGCGCTTGCCGAAGGTCTGGCGCTGCTGCGCCCATTTCACGGCTTCTTCCAGGCACACGCGCGCGGAGCCCGTGGCGCCCGCCGCCATGCCCAGCCGCTCGCCGTTGAAATTGTGCATGATGCCGAGGAAGCCCTGGTTCTCGCCGCCGATGAGGTTTTCCGCCGGCACGCGCACGTTGTCGAAATAGAGCGCCGCCGTATCCGACGCCCACCAGCCCTGCTTCTTCAGTTTCGTGCGCGAGACACCCGGATGATCGGCCTCGATGAGGAGCAGCGAGATGCCGCCGAGCCCCTCGCCGCCCGTGCGCACGGCCGTCGTGAAATAATCCGCGCGCATGCCGCCGGTGATGAACATCTTCGAGCCGTCGACAACGTAGTGATTGCCGTCGCGCCGCGCGCGCGTTTTCAACTGCGCCACGTCGGAGCCGCCGGACGGTTCGGTGATGGCGAGGCTGACGCGCTTGTCGCCGGCGAGCACGGCGGGCGCGATCTTCCGCTTCATCTCCTCGGTGCCGAGCGCCAGGATCGGCGGCAGGCCGATGCCATGGACCATGAGGCTCGCCGTCACGCCGCCCGCGCCGATGCGCGCGAGCTCTTCGGACGTGACGATTCCGTGAAAGCGGTCGAGGCCTTCGGAGATGCCGCCATAGGCTTCCGGATAGCCCATGCGCAGAAGGCCGAAATCGGAAGCCTTTTTGTAAAGCGAAAGCGGAATCTCCTCCGCCTCCTCCCAGTCCTCGACGTAAGGCACGATCTCGCGGTCGATGAAGCGCCGCAGTTCGCGCCGCCAGGCGTGATGCGTCTCTTTCAGGAACGGCGAAGGCGGGCGCGTCGAGTCGAAATCGATCGTCGCACCCTTGGCCATGTCCTCAGCGCCTCCGGAGCGGTTCCGGCAAACGTGCGTGGCACTTTTGCGTCCGGAACCGCGACAAGAATATCTAACTCTTCGGGCAGGTCGACTTGTCGACGTCGGGCCGCGCGCAGAACGCCGTCGAAAGCGCATGGAAATCGTTGACGACGCGCTCTTCGGTGTCGGTGGAGCGCGCATTCGCCTTTTCGTCGTCGGCGATCTCTGCGGTCAGCCGCTTGATCCTGTCCTGATCGGGCTTCGACTGCGACATCGCGCTGACACGGTCGCGCTTGATCTGGTTTTCGTCGGCGTCGAGGCAGGCCCGGTAGTCCTTGAGGCCGTTTTTCTGCCACGTCGTCACGTCCAGGAAGGCCTGATGCTTCGCCTTCAGCGCGTCGGCCGGCGACATCTGGCCCATCTCGGCCACCGAGGGCACGACCGGCGGAATGGGATCGTCGCCACAGTTCGACTGCGCCCAGGCCGGTGCCGTCGCCACGACCGAAATCATCGCGGCCAAGCCCAATTTCTTCAACATACGCTCACTCCCCTGACTGGCTTCAAACGTCCCTCAGGAGAATAGAAGCATATAAGCCGAGGTGGAACAAAGGCCGCGAGCCGCTAGACCTCTGCGGCATAGGGCGGCGCCGGGTCGTATTGCATCGCACGCTGGACGGTCCGCGCGAAGGCGGGGGAATGCAGCTGGCCCGTCACCCAGAGGGCCATGTCGATGCCGGCCGAGACGCCGGACGAGGTGACCACGTTGCCGTCGCGGACGTAGCGCACGTTTTCCATAACTTCGCCCGCATCGCCGCGCGCGCGGAGCTGCTCGACGAAGGCCCAATGGGTGGTGACGCGCCTGCCGCGCGCCGGTCCCGCCGCGGCCAGAAGATAGGACCCCGTGCAGACGCTCGTCACCCAGCGGCAGTCGCGGGCGGCGCTCGCGATCCAGCCCAGCAGGTTTTCGTTCTTCACTTCCCGGCGCGTGCCCATGCCGCCCGGCACCAGGAGGACGTCGAGGGCGGGCGCCGCAGCGATCGTCCGGTGCGGCACGATCTGCATGCCCTTGGCGCAGCGCACCGGCCCATCGGTTTCGGCGAGCAACAGGACGTCGTGCGAAAGCGCTTCGTTCTGGCGCTTCTGAGTCTCTCCCATCATCGTGAAGACTTCATAAGGACCGACGAAGTCGAGTTCCTCGACGTCGTCGAACAGAAGAATGCCGATCGCTTTCGTCATGGGGATTCTCCATTGGGGTGAAACCGCGCCCGGAACGACGCCGGGCTGACCTTGAGCCGGCGCTGAAAGGCGCGCCGCATGCGTTCTTCCGAACCGAACCCGGCGCGCACGGCGACCGTTTCGACGGGTAGCTCCGATTGCGTGAGCAGGCGGCGCGCCGCGTCGATGCGCGCGCATTCGACGAAGTGCGCCGGCGTCTTTCCCGTCTCGTCGCGGAAGACGCGCGCGAAATTGCGTTCGCTCATATGGGCCCTGCGCGCCAGCGCCGGGATATCGAGCGCGTCGCCCACGTGATCCGGGATCCAGCGCAGCAATCTCGCGAGCTTGCCGTCAGGATGCGCGTCGGCCGAGAGATGCGCGCTGAACTGCGATTGGCCGCCGGGCCGCATGACGAACATCACATGACGGCGCGCGACCGCGAGCGCCATGTCGTCGCCGAAATCGTCGCGGACCAGGGCGAGCGCCAGATCCATCCCAGCCGTGACGCCGGCCGACGTCCAGACATTGCCGTCGCGCACATAGATGGCGTCGGGTTCGACGGTCGTGTCGGGGAAATAGCGCGCGAGGTCGCCCGCGCTGCGCCAATGCGTGGTGGCGCGCTTGCCTTTGAGGAGACCGGCCGCCGCCAGGATAAAGGACCCGCTGCAGACGGCAACGATGCGCCGCGCGCGCTTGGCCGCAGTCCGCACTGCGCCCAGAAGGGTTTTGCTGCGCAGGGCTTCGAGGGTGCCGTCGCCGCCCGCCACGATCATCGTGTCGATGCTCTTCGGCAGATCCCCCCATGCGCCGTCGGCCACGAGCTTCAGGCCGCTGGTGGTGAGGATTTCGCCTTGGCGTTCCGCCAGGATCGTCAGGCGATAGGCGGGCGTCGCCTGCTCGTCGTTGACGCCGGACAGAATCTGCAGCGGTCCCACGATGTCGAGGATCTGCGCGTTCGCGAAAGCGAACATGACGATCTGTCTGGACGGCGTTTTCTCGATCATGGCCGGGATGATAAACGCGCTGCCGCATGGCGGAAACGACAATCAGCCCACTTTTTCTGCCAAAGTCAGCGCCACCGCATAGCCTTCGACGGGCGCACCCGCCTCCGAGCGCGGGCTGCATTCGAGGAAGCCTGAAACGTCGAAGCCTGTCTCGGCTGCGACGCCGCGCAGGTAGGCCTCTGCATGCCGCCAGCGGCGCTTGGGTCCGAGTTCGAACCCGTCGCCGTCTTTGCGTTCGACCGTGAAGAGGAAGGTGCCGCCGGGCACGAGCGCTTGCGCCGCCGCACGGAAGACGAGCTCGAGATCGCCAAGATAAACGAGCGTGTCGGCGGCGAGGACCAGATCGTAAGCGCGCCTGTCCGCCACCGTTTCGATGTCGCCCACGCGCACGTCGTCGTAGATGCCGCGCGCTTTCGCTTTCTCGACCATGGCGGGGCTGAGATCGATGCCGTCGAGCCGCGACGCGAGATCGTAGAACGCGGCACCACCAAGTCCCGTGCCGCAACCGAGATCGAGGATCGAAAGCGGATCGCGATAGAGAAGCCCGATGAGGTCGGCGAGACCGCGCAGGATCTGCGGCGCGCCGTACCCGAGCTGCCCGATCATGCGCGCGTCGTAATCGGCGGAAAACTGGTCGAAGAGATGGCGCACATAACGCCCATCCGAGCGCGGCCGCGTGCGCATGGCGTCGATCTCGGCGCGCTTTTCGGCGAGACCCGGCACGTCGTCCGCCAGCGCATCGAACGCGTCCGCGGCCCTGTCCGCTTCGCCGGCTTCGAGCCATGTGCATCCCAGAAGATAACGCGCCGGCGCGAAGTCCGGATCGAGCCTGAGCGCGCGCTGGAATTCGCCGATGGCCGTTGCCAGATGGCCGTTGGCGAGCAGCGCGTCGCCCAGCGTGACGATCGCCGTGACGACGGAGGGATAAAGAACGGCGGCTTCGCGCGCGACAGCGAGCGCCTGTTCCGCGTCGCCGGCCGCGATCAGCGCGCGCACGCGCAGGGCCTGCAGCAGGAGGCCGCCGCGTTTCCGTTCGTGCAGGCGTTCGAGAAGACGAACTGCTTCGTCGGCTTTTCCCGCGTCGATCAGCGCTTCGGCGCGGCCGAGCGGATCCTCGTCATCCGGCAAGCGTGCATTTGCCATTGTTGAGAACGACGACGTCGCGCTCCTTGAGCCTGGAACGGAACGACACGATTTTTCCGTCCACCCACATCTCCGTCACGATGGTCTCGCCCGGGAAGACGGGATTGGAGAAGCGCACGTCGAAGCCGGTGATCTTCGCCGCGTCGTATTTGCAGACGGTCGAGACGATGGCGCGGCAGGCCGTGCCGTAGGTGCAGAGTCCGTGCAGGATCGGCCGCGGGAAGCCCGCCATCTTCGCCATCTTGGGATCGCGGTGGAGCGGATTGCGGTCGCCCGACAGCGCATAGAGGAACGCCTGATCCGGCCGCGTATCGCATTCGTGCACGAGATCGGGCGCACGCTCCGGCACTTTGTGCGGCTCTGGCGCGCCGTCCTTGGGCCCGCCGAAGCCGCCGTCGCCGCGCGCAAATGTGGTCGACGACAGCGTGCAGAGCTTCTCGCCCGTGCTCTTGAGCTTGATGACTTTCTCGGACACCAGAACGGCGCCCTTGTCCTTGCCTTTGTCGAACAGGCCGGTGACGCGCTCGTCGGCGATGATCTCGGCCGCGATCGGCAGCGGCTTGTGCAGCGTCAGCCTCTGCTCGCCATGCACGACCATCATATAATTGATGCCGGTCTTGCCCATGATCGTCCCGCCCCACGCGATCACGGTCGCCATCGTCGGGACGGCGCGGAAGGCGGCGTCGTTCTCGTACACGAACGGCAACTCGGCCTCGTTCATGGGATCGCGGCCGAAACCCACGCCCAGCGCGTAAAGCATCGTGTCGCGCTCGTTGTAGCGGAATTCGTCGCCGCCTCCTTTGAGCTTCATGATCTCGTCGTAGTTGAGCGCCATGGCCGTCCATCCCTGGAATGTTCTGCGGCAGGAATAGAGCGCCCTTGACCGACGGGAGCAAGAGCGATCAGGCGGTGAGCGGCAGGTCCCGCCGGTCGCGCTCGAGGACCGAGCCCAGCGCGCGTTCGAGGAGCTCGCGCGTCAGCGGCTTCTGGAGCACGGGCACGCCGTCGAACCGCATCTCGATGCGATCCTCCGCATAGCCGGTCACGAAGACGAAGGGGATGTCGTTGGCATTCAGGTATTCGGCGAGCGGATAAACGAATTCGCCGCCCAGATTGACGTCGAGCACGGCGCCCGCAAGCGGCTCCAGCTTGGCGGCCGCCATCGCGTCCTTGACGCTGTTGTAGGGACCGGCGACGGCGAAACCCATGTCGGTCAGGAGATCACGCATGAGGAGCGAGAGGAGCGCCTCGTCCTCGACGAGCAGGACCTGACGCGGCGTACCATGCACGCGCTTGAGCGGGCGCGGCTCGACCGTGCTGGATTGCGCTTCGCCCGTTTCGTCGGGGCCGCAGGGAATGGCGAGCACGCAGCGCAGGCCTTCCGGCCGCCAGTCGAACGTCACGCTGCCGTGGCTCTGGCCCTTGATGCTGGCGTTGATGATCTTGCTGCCGAAACCTTCTGACGCCGGCTTGACCGCGCCGGGCCCGCCCGTCTCCCGCCATTCGAGCGTCAATGCACTGCCGGCCATCCGCCAGGCGATGGCGACACGGCCCGTGTCCTGCGAGAGCGCGCCGTATTTCGCGGCGTTGGTGGCGAGCTCGTGCAGCGACAGCGCGAGCGCCTGCGCCTTGTCCGGCGGCAGGATCACCGACGGACCCTCGACCGTGACCTTCGCGGATTCGCCCATGCGATACGGCGCGACCTCTTCCGTCACCAGGCGCACGATGTCGGCGCCCTGCCAGCGCGACTGCGACAGCAGCTCCTGCGCATGGGCGAGCGCACGGATGCGCCCTTCGATGGCCTCGGTGTAGGCCTCCATGTCGCGCGATTTGGTGAGCCGCACGATGGACTGGACGACGGCCAGCGTGTTGCGCGCGCGATGGTCGACCTCGCGGGCGAGAAGCTGCTGCCGGTTCTCCGCTTCCTTGCGGTCGGTGATGTCGATGGTGACGCCGTCCAGCCGCACCAGCCCGCCGCGACCGTCGAACATGGCCGCCGTCGACACGAGGCAATACCGGATGTCGCCGTTCGCGCGCTGGATGAGCATCTCGGTCTGGAAGGAGTTGTTCTCGGGCGTCGCCTTGGCGATGAACGACTGCAGAAGGTCCCAGTCGGGATCACGGAAGAACTGCTTGATCCTGGCGCGGCCGGAATAGCGCTCGGGCGGCTCGATGCCGAAGATCCGGCTGTGGCCCTCGTCCCAGCTCCAGCAATCGTCGGCGACGTGATATTCCCACGAGCCCATGTTGCCGGCCGCCAGCGCGAGCCCGCGCGCGCGCTCGCTTTCGATGAGCCGGCCGGTCGATTCCTCGAGCTCCGCCGTGCGCTTGGCGACGCGCGTTTCGAGGTCGCGATTGAGCTGTTCGAGCTGCTTGGTCTTGCGGAAGAGCTCGGCGAAAACTTTCACCTTGGCGCGCAGGACTTCCGGCACGACGGGCACCGGGACGTAGTCCACCGCGCCGGCGCGATAGCCGCGCAGATAATCGGTCTCGGTCAGATGCACGGCCGAGACGAAGATGATCGCCGTCTCGCGGAAGCGCGGATGATCGCGGATCATGGCGGCGAGCTCGAAGCCGTCGAGCTCGGGCATGCACACGTCGATGAGGACGACCGCGATCTCCGTCTTGAGCAGGGCTTCGAGCGCGGCCTTGGCGGACGGCGCCTTGATCAGGTTCTCGCCCAGCTCCTGCAGCATCACTTCATAGCTCAGGAGCTTGGCCGGTTGATCGTCGACCAGAAGGACATTGATCCTGTCGATTGCGTCCATCTGGGCCTACCGGTGCAGCCACATCCGCAAGGCGGAGAGCAGTTGTTCGGTGTTCACGGGCTTCGCAAGATAGTCCGAGGCGCCGGCCTCGAGACATTTCTCGCGGTCGCCTTTCATCGCCTTGGCCGTCAGCGCGATGATCGGGAGACGCGCAAAGCGCGGATTCTCGCGAATGCGCGCGGTCGTGCGATAGCCGTCCATCTCCGGCATCATGATGTCCATGAGGACGATGGCGATGTCCGGCGTCTTCTCGATGAGCTGGATGGCCTCGTTGCCCGTCGTGGCGGTGAGCACGCGCATGCCGCGGCGCTCGAGGATGCTCGACAGCGCGAAGATGTTGCGCGCATCGTCGTCGACGAGAAGCACGACGCGATCGACCAGATCGTCGTCCGAGCTCGTCAGCCGTTCGAGCATGCGCTGTTTTTCGGGCGGAAGGTCCGTCACCACGCGATGCAGGAACAGCGCCGTCTCGTCGAGCAGGCGTTCCGGCGATTCCACGCCCTTGACCACGATCGAACGCGCCATGGTGTGAAGCTCGGCGTCTTCTTCGGCCGACATCTGCCGGCCGGTGAACACCACGACGGGAATGTCCGACAGCTTCGGATCGCCGCGCAGATGTCCGAGCACTTCGATGCCGCTCATGTCGGGCAGCCTGAGGTCGAGCACGATGCAGTCGCAAGGGTGCTCCCGCAGGAATTGAAGTGCGGCCGCGCCCGTCCCTACGGTGGCAATCTCGATGTCGTCATGGCCCAGAAGTTCGCCGATGGAGAGCTGCTCGGCGGCGTTGTCTTCCACGACCAGCAGACGGCGCCGGCGCGGCTTGGTGTATTCGCGCATGCGCCGCAGCGCTTCCTGCACGCCTTCGGTCGTCGCCGGCTTGGTCACGAACGCGAAGGCGCCGCGTGCAAGGCCGTGCTGGCGGTTTTCGTCGAGCGTCACCATCTGGACCGGGATGTGGCGCGTGCGCGCATTCTGCTTGAGCTGGCTCAGCACCGTCCAACCCAGCATGTCCGGCAGGAACACGTCCAGCGAGACGGCCGAAGGCGTGAACTCTTCGGCCAGCGCCAGCGCGTCGGTGCCGCGCATCGCCACCAGCACCTTGAATCCTTCTTCATGCGCGAGATCGACGAGGATGCGCGCATAGCGCGGATCGTCTTCGATGATCAGGAGCACGCTGTCGCCGGGCGCGATCTCGTTGCGGTCGTCGGGCACCTGCTCGATGATGTGCTCCGTCAGCACGACGGGCGGCGCGCCGCGCAAGGCTGCTGGCGTCATGCCGGAACGCATGGGCGACGCCGGACCGACATAGCGCGCGGGCAGATAGAGCGTGAAGGTCGAGCCCGTGCCCTGGACGCTGCGCAGATGGATCTCGCCGCCCAGAAGATTGGAGAGCTCGCGGCTGATCGCGAGACCGAGGCCGGTGCCGCCATATTTGCGGCTCGTGCTCGCATCGGCCTGCTGGAAGGCTTCGAAGATGATCCTCTGCTTGTCGACGGGAATGCCGATGCCGGTATCGGACACTTCGAAGGAGACCACGCCGGTCGCCTGGCTGAGGACCGGATGGTCGGCGTTCCAGCCGCTGGCGGCCGCCGAAACCGACAGCCGCACGCCGCCGCGTTCCGTGAACTTGAACGCGTTCGACAGGAGGTTCTTCAACACCTGCTGCAGGCGTTTGGAGTCGGTGACGATGGTGCGGCCGAGACTGGGATCGAGACTGACGTCGAAGCTCAGCGCCCGGCGCTCGGCTTCGTGGCGGAACGGCCGCGCCACGGCTTCGATGAGGTTCGCATAGGAGATTTCCTCCGCATCGACCGTCACCGTGCCCGACTCGATCTTGGACAGGTCGAGAATGTCGCTGATGAGGTTGAGAAGGTCGGTGCCGGCGCCGTGGATGGTGCGCGCGAACTCGACCTGCTTGGCCGACAGATTGCCGTCGGGATTGTCGGACAGCTGCTGGCCCAGGATGAGGATCGAATTGAGCGGCGTGCGCAACTCGTGGCTCATGTTTGCGAGGAACTCGGATTTGTATTTCGAGGTCAGCGCAAGCTCGGACGCCTTTTCTTCCAGCGCGCGGCGGGCCTGCTCGATCTCCTGGTTCTTGCGTTCCACTTCGACGTTCTGCTCGGCAAGCTCCTGGGCCTTCTGCTCGAGCTTGTCGTTGGTCTGCTGAAGCTCGGTCTGCTGCGACTGCAATTCGCCCGCCAGCTGCTGCGACTGCTTGAGCAGGCCTTCGGTCTGCATCGTCGCTTCGATGGAATTGAGCACGATGCCGATGTTCGCCGTCAGCTGTTCGAGGAAGGCGATCTGCAGATCGGTGAAATCGCTGAGCGAGGAAAGCTCGATCACCGCCTTGACCTGGTTTTCAAACAGCACGGGCAGGACGATGATGCTCTTCGGCACCACTTTCAGGAGCGCGGAGCTGATCGGCACGGCGGTGTCCTGCAGGCCGGTGACGAGAAGCCGCCGCTTGTCGGCGGCGCATTGCCCGACGAGGCCCTCGTTGATCCTGAGCGCGCGCGGATGGCCGTCGATGCCGTCGTCGGCATAGGAGGCCAGGAGGCGCAGGGTCGGCTCCTCCTCGTTGTCCATCTGGTAGATGACGCCCAGCTGCGCGCTGACGAGCGGCGTCAGTTCCGAAAGCAGCAGGCGGCCCACGGTCAGAAGATCGCGCTGGCCCTGCAGCATGTTCGTGAACTTGGCGAGATTGGTCTTGAGCCAGTCCTGCTCGGTGTTGCGCTCGGTGGTGAGGCGCAGGTTGCCGATCATGGTGTTGATGTTGTCCTTGAGCTCGGCAAGCTCGCCGCGCGCGTCGACCTGAATGGAGCGCGTCAGGTCGCCCTTGGTCACAGCCGTCGCCACTTCGGCGATGGCGCGCACCTGGGTGGTGAGGTTCGCGGCCAGGAGGTTCACGTTGCCGGTCAGATCCTTCCATGTGCCCGCGGCGCCCGGCACGTTCGCCTGACCGCCGAGACGGCCTTCCACGCCCACTTCGCGCGCCACCGTCGTCACCTGGTCGGCGAAGTTCGCGAGCGTCTCCGTCATGTAGTTGATGGTTTCGGCGAGCGCCGCCACCTCGCCCTTCGATTTCACGGTGAGGTTCTGCTTCAACTCGCCGTTCGCCACGGCGGTCACCACTTTCACGATGCCGCGCACCTGCTCGGTCAGGTTCGCCGCCATGACGTTCACGGTGTCGGTCAGGTCTTTCCACGTACCGGCGACGCCCGGCACCTGCGCCTGACCGCCGAGCTTGCCTTCCGTGCCCACTTCGCGCGCCACGCGCGTCACTTCCGAGGCGAAGGCGTTGAGCTGGTCCACCATGGTGTTGATGGTGTTCTTGAGCTCGAGGATTTCCCCCTTCACGTCCACGGTGATCTTGCGCGAGAGATCGCCGCGCGCCACGGCGGTCGTCACTTCGGCGATGTTGCGGACCTGCGCCGTCAGGTTCGAGCCCATGGAGTTCACGGAGTCGGTCAGGTCTTTCCACGTGCCCGCGACCCCCGGCACGATGGCCTGGCCGCCCAGGCGTCCGTCCGTACCCACCTCGCGCGCCACGCGCGTCACCTCGGCGGCAAAAGCGCGGAGCTGCTCCACCATCGTGTTCAAGGTTTCCTTGAGGAGCAGGATTTCGCCGCGCACGTCGACGGTGATCTTCTTCGACAGGTCGCCACCGGCGATGGCAGTCGCCACTTCGGCGATGTTGCGGACCTGTGCCGTCAGGTTCGACGCCATGAAGTTCACGTTGTCGGTCAGGTCCTTCCATGTACCGGCAACGCCCGGCACCTGCGCCTGGCCGCCGAGCTTGCCTTCGGTGCCCACCTCGCGCGCCACGCGCGTCACTTCGGCGGCGAAGCCGTTGAGCTGGTCCACCATGGTGTTGATGGTGTTCTTCAGCTCGAGGATTTCCCCCTTCACGTCCACGGTGATCTTGCGCGAGAGATCGCCGCGCGCCACGGCGGTCGTCACTTCGGCGATGTTGCGGACCTGCGCGGTCAGGTTTGCGGCCAGCAGGTTCACGTTGTCGGTCAGATCCTTCCACGTGCCCGCGACGCCCGGCACGTTCGCCTGACCGCCGAGACGGCCTTCGGTGCCCACCTCGCGCGCCACGCGCGTCACTTCGCCGGCGAAGCGGTTCAGCTGATCGACCATAGTGTTGATCGCTTCCTTCAGCTGCAGGATCTCGCCGCGCACGTCCACGGTGATCTTCTTCGACAGGTCGCCGCCGGCGATGGCGATCGTCACGTCGGCGATGTTGCGCACTTGCGCCGTCAGGTTGCCCGCCATGGAGTTCACGGAATCGGTCAGGTCTTTCCACGTGCCAGCGACGCCCGGCACTTCGGCCTGGCCACCCAGCTTGCCGTCGGTGCCGACCTCGCGGGCCACGCGCGTCACTTCCGACGCAAAGGAGTTCAGCTGGTCCACCATCGTGTTCATCGTCTCTTTCAGGCGCAGGATCTCGCCCGAGACGTTCACGGTGATCTTCTTCGACAGGTCGCCCTGCGCCACGGCGGTCGCCACTTCGGCGATGTTGCGCACCTGCGCGGTGAGGTTCGACGCCATGGAATTCACGGAGTCCGTCAGGTCGTTCCAGGTGCCGGCCACGCCGCGCACCTGCGCCTGGCCGCCGAGCTTTCCTTCTGTTCCCACTTCGCGCGCCACGCGCGTCACTTCCGACGCAAAGGCGTTGAGCTGGTCCACCATCGTATTGACGGTGTCTTTGAGCTCCAGGATTTCTCCCTTCACGTCCACGGTGATCTTCTTCGACAGGTCGCCGTTGGCGATGGCCGTCGACACTTCGGCGATGTTGCGGACCTGCGCCGTCAGGTTCGACGCCATGGAGTTCACCGAATCGGTCAGGTCTTTCCACGTGCCGGCCACGCCCAGCACGTTCGCCTGGCCGCCGAGGCGTCCTTCCGTGCCCACTTCGCGGGCCACGCGCGTCACCTCCGAAGCGAACGCGTTCAGCTGCTCGACCATGGTGTTGAGCGTTTCCTTCAGCTGAAGGATTTCGCCCGACACGTTCACGGTGATCTTCTTCGACAGATCGCCGCCGGCAATGGCGGTCGCGACCTCGGCGATGTTGCGGACCTGCGCGGTCAGGTTCGACGCCATGAAGTTCACGTTGTCGGTCAGGTCCTTCCACGTGCCCGCGACGCCCGGCACCTGCGCCTGGCCGCCGAGCTTTCCTTCCGTGCCCACTTCGCGCGCCACGCGCGTCACTTCCGACGCAAACGCGTTCAGCTGGTCCACCATGGTGTTGATGGTGTCCTTCAGTTCGAGAATTTCGCCGCGCACGTCGACGGTGATCTTGCGGGACAAGTCGCCGCGCGCCACGGCCGTCGTCACCTGCGCGATGTTGCGCACCTGGTCCGTCAGGTTTCCGCACATGGCGTTGACGGAGTCGGTCAAGTCTTTCCACGTACCCGCGACGCCCGGCACCAGCGCCTGACCGCCGAGCTTGCCTTCCGTACCCACTTCACGCGCCACGCGCGTCACTTCCGAAGCGAAGGAGCGCAGCTGATCCACCATCGTGTTGATGGCTTCCTTGAGCTGGAGGATTTCGCCGCGCACGTCCACGGTGATCTTTTTCGACAGGTCGCCGTTCGCCACCGCGATCGTCACTTCGGCGATGTTGCGCACCTGCGCCGTCAGGTTCGACGCCATGGAGTTGACGCTTTCCGTCAGATCCTTCCACACGCCCGTCACTTCGCGCACCTGCGCCTGGCCGCCGAGCTTGCCTTCTGTGCCCACCTCGCGCGCCACGCGCGTCACTTCCGACGTGAACACGCCCAGCTGCTTGATCATGGTGTTGACGATGTTGGCGGAGCGCAGGAATTCGCCCTTGAGCGGACGGCCATCGACGTCGAGATGCACGGTCTGGAGAAGGTCGCCCTTGGCGACGGCGGTGATGGCGCGCGTCACTTCCGTGGTCGGCCAGAGCAGATCGTCGATCAGCGCGTTGACGGAGCCTTCCATCTCGGCCCACGCGCCCGTCGGCATGCCGAAGCGCACGCGCTGTTTGGTCCTGCCTTCCTTGCCCACAACTTCGCCGACGCGCTCGAGCTCCTGCGCCATCTTCTGGTTGGCCGCGACGATCTCGTTGAACGTGTCGGCGATCTTGCCGGCGATGCCGTCCTGATCGCGCATCATGCGCACGGAGAAGTCGCCGCCGCGCATGGCCTGCAACGCGTGCAGCAATTCGAGCAGATCGACCTGGCCCTGGACGGCCGCTGTGGAGCCGTTGGCGCCGTTTGGGACGTGCCGCTTCTTGCCGTTGGTCCGTTTGCGGACCGGGCTTTCTGCCTCAGGCCTCATCGCCGCCTATCCTTGTCGCAAAGTGGAAACGCCCGGGCCTGTGGCCAGGTGTCTTAAACTGCGCATGGAAGCGACCTCCGGCGCGTAAGCGCCCGGAAGCCGGCGTCGCCCAGCCCACGTCCACCATTACAGGCCCTCAGGTTTGCCCCATGGAGCCGCCAGGACTCCAAGACCGCGAACGCCTGCTGGTAGGAAAAGTTCCGAGGTTTTAGGGAAGAAAAATGGCGTTAACCAAACAAAAAACGCCGGAACTGGCCTCAGGAACTCCCGCCCATCCCAAGAGCGGGGACGAGAAGGCCCTCCGTTTCGAGGGGCTGCACGACGAGCTCGGGTGCCGAAGGGACCGCAGGTGCCAGATCGGTCCATAAATCGGCGAATGGGACGCCGTTCTTTTCCATCACGGTCATGGCGTGGGCATAGCCCTCGGCGACCGCGCGGTCGAAGGCCTGCCAGTCGCGCAAGCCCACATCCTCGAGCGGCGGCTCGAAGAGATAGTCGGCCTGCTGGCGCACCAGCCGGCGCTGCGCTTCCGAGCCCACCGTGCCCGAACGCATGAGGATCGAAACGATCGAGGGCGTGCCGCGCATCCGCTGCCACAGGAGCCACCAGAGCGGGCGTTCGCCGTAGCGGTCGTCGGTCGCGTGCAGGTCGATCTCGCCGGTGACGTCGGAGGCGATGATCGGACCGTGCGGATTTTCCGACATGACGTCGACGGGCAGATTGTTCATCACGCCGCCGTCGACGAGGAGATGGCCGTGATGGGTGACCGGCGGAAGGATGCCCGGCAGCGCCACGCTGGCGCGCAGCGCGCGCCACAAAAGGCCGGCACGATGCACATGGATGCGGCCGGTCGTCAGATCCGACGACACGCAGAAGAACGGCTTGGGCAATTCCTCGATGCGCACGTCGCCGTAATTGTCGCGCAGCAGGTTCGAGACCTTGCGGCCGCGCACCAGCGCGATAAGCGGGAAGGTATAATCCGACAGCGGATTGGTCTCGACGAAGGCCGTGCGCATGCGCTCGGTCAGCTCGTCGATGCCCCATTCGGCCGCAAGACCGGCCGCGATGAGCGCACCCATGCTCGTGCCGCCCAATTGATCGATCGGCACACGCGCCTCGTGCAGCGCTTTCAGGACGCCGATATGCGCGAAGCCGCGTGCGCCGCCGCCGGCGAGCACAAGGCCGACCGCACGTCCCGACACGAAACGCGCCAGACGCCGCACGTCTTCCTGCACGCCGGCGCGGATATGGTGATGGGATTCGAAAAGACCGCTCTTGAGCGCGAAGTGTTCGGGCAATCCGCGGCTCTTGCCGTCGGGATGCAGCAGCAGAAGCTCGGGCAGCCCCGTCGCGCGCGCCTTGAAGGCCGGCATTTCGAGCGGGCGAAGCGGAAGCGGACGGTCCGTGCGCGCCAGCAGGAACACGCGATCGGCCTGGCGCAGGCATTGCTGCGTCCACGGGCTGTCCGGCGCGTCGCCGCAATAGAAGACGACGTCGTGCGAGGCTTCGAAATTGTTGAACCAGTCGGCCGTCTGCTCGGCCGCGCTGATGCCGAGAACGGCCGCTTTCAATCCCATCTCGACGAGCGCCGCCGAAAGCCGCTGCGCGATGGGTTCGTCGTGCAGGCCTTCCTGCAGCGGCACGACGGCGAATGTCTTCGGCCGCGCGCCGTCGACGGGACGCTTCGTCGTTTCATGCAGACGCCGGACGAGCAGCCGCATAAGATTGAGCATCACGCGCGGATGACGCGAGATCAGGGCATTGAACGCTTCGGGGCTCACCCGCAGAAGCTCGGTGTCGCGCAGCGCCACCAGTTGCGCGGAATGGGCATCGCCCGAGATGAGCGACATCTCGCCCACCGTCTCGCCCGCGGGCACGTGCGCGACCAGACGGCGCTGACCGCGTTCGTCGTTGACGAAGACGCCGAGGCAGCCCGTGACCACCAGAAACAGGGCGAGATTGTTTTCGCCGGTGCGATCCAGGACCATGCCGCCCGGCAGGCCGAACCAGTTCGCCTCCGCCAGCAGGCGCCTCAGCGCCGCATCGCCCAGATCCGCGAGCAGCGGAAATTGCTGCAACCTCTGGCGCAACGTCTCCGGATAAACGGCTTCACGACCGGCTCGGAAAGATGAGAGAAAAGCCATGTTCATTATTCGCCCACCAGCATCTTAGCCTACCACGCCGTCCAACCGCCATCGACTGCAAGGGCCGCTCCGGTGACGAAGCTCGCTGCAGGCGACGCAAGGAAAAGAAGCGGTCCGCGGATTTCGTCCGCGCGCGCAACCCGGCCCAGCATGGTGTGCCCGGCCAACCGCGCCGCAAACTGAGGATCGGCCTTTTGCACGCTCTCGCGCGGAAAGGGTCCGGGCACAAGCGCATTCACGCGGATGTGTTCCTTCGCCAATTCGGCGGCAAGATGCCGCGTCAATTGCAGGAGCGCCGCTTTCGCCGAACCGTAATGGAACGGGCTTGCCTGTTCGGGCCGGGAATAGACGCGGCTGTCGGGCGAAACAGTGCCGTACATCGACGCGATGTTGACGATGCTCGCCTCGCCCGTTTCGCGCACGGCCGCACGCATCGCGGGCAATGCCGCGCGCGCCATCTCGAAGGGTGCCACGACGCCGGTGCGATAGGTTTCTTCGAAATCGGCGTCCGCCAGCGCGTCGAACGGCTTCGGCGTCATCGAGATCGCGTTGTTGACGAGCACGTCGAGGCGGGCGCGCGCGGCGAAGAATCTCCGCGCAGCATCGAGATCGCCGACGTCGAACGGCGCAGGCTCCGCGGAGCCCTTGCGCGCCTCGATCTCTCCGACGAGTTCTTCCAGCGTCTTGCGGCTGCGCCCGTTGACGATGACATGCGCGCCGGCATCGGCGAGACCAAACGCCATCGCGCGGCCCAGATGGCCCGCCGCGCCGGACACGAAGGCGATACGCCCCTCCAGACGGAACAGTTGCGACGCGTCAGGTGGACTGAGGCTCATGCGTCAGTTCGTTCGATGCCAAAGCGCAGGGTTGAGGAAACGTTCCGGCAGGCGCGGGATGCGGTCCCGGATGGCGGCGCAATCCTGCGGCGAGAGCGGGGCGCGGACAAAGAGACGGAGATTTTCGTCCAGCTGGCGTTCGGTCTCCATGCCGACGACGACGCCGTCTATCCAGTCCTGGCCGCGCACATAGGCGAGACAGAGATCGGCGACACCGTCGCGGTCATACTCGGCCGCGATGTCGGCGAGAAGTTCGGTCAGCGCATCCGCATCGACGCCCTCGATCACCGGCCAGATTTTTGGATCGTCCGCGGCGAGAACGCCCTGCAGGAACACGCTGCGCGCATGGATGGTGACGTGCGAACGCTGGCGGATGCGCTCGATCACGCCGGCCTCGTCCCAGCGCCAGTCGAGAAGATTGAAGGGGATCTGCACGTGGCGGACGTCCGGGCAATCGAGCGCGGCGATGGCGTCCTTCGCGCTCTGCGCCGAGACGCCGAGCGCCAGCACGGTTCCGTCTTCCAGACGTTCGACCAGCCGCTCCCAGACGGCGCCGTCGAACGCCGTCATGTGTTCGGCGCGATGCAGCAGCAGGCAGTCGATATGCGGCTTTCTGAGGGCATAAAGCGATGCGTCGATGCTGGCGTCCACGGCGGCCCTGACGTCGCGGCGCGACGCATCGGGCGCAAGCTCCGTCAGCGGGCTGAGCTTGGTGATGGTGCGAACGGCTTTGCGCGCGCGCAACGCTTCGCCCAGGCGCTCCTCGGCATCGCCATAGGCGCGCGCCGTATCGAATTTCGTGACTCCGGCATCGACGGCGCGGGAGACCAGACGGCAGGCCTGACCGCGCGAGGGTTTTCCCGTCCGGTTGGCCGCGCCATAGGCGAGCCCCAACTGGACCGATCCCAAAACGAGTTCTGCCGGGCGCGCTTTGTGCATGCGCGTCAGCCTCCTGGCCCCAGCGAGCACGGTCGCATGGCATGGTAAATAGAGCGTTACGGGTGCGCGAATCTTATGTGTGACCCAGAACCTTCCAGATGCTTGATGCCGTAAAGACAATCTCGCCATTGACGGTGAAATCGCCGCGCATGAAGACGAGCGCGCGCGTGCGGCGCACAAGTTCGGGGACCACCTGGATGATGTCGCCCTCGACGGCCGGCTTGAGGAAATGCGTCTGCATGTTGAGCGTGACGACGGCCGCCTTGTCGGTCGCGTCCCACACGGCCTGACCGAGCGTGAGGTCGGCGAGCGTCATGAACATGCCGCCATGCATGACGCCGCGCCGGTTCATGTGGCGGCTGTCGGCGCGCATGGCAAAGGTCTTGGCCCCGGTCGCGCCGTTCTCGAACACCGGTCCCACATAAATCTCGAACGGATCGACGAGATGCGTCGGCACGAAGCCCGGGAGCGGCGGCTGTCCGGTCATGGCGCGCCGATGACCTTCCAGAGGCCGGTGGCGACAAGGATCAGACGATCGCCCGCGAAAAGCTCGGCAGACAGGAAGATCATGGTGCGGGCGCGGCGCGTGACCCGCACGCGCGCCTCGATGACGTCGTGCAGACGGCCGGGGCCGACGAAATCACTATTCAGTGAAACGGTGCTGCCCCCGGTCGCTCCGGTCTCCGCGCGCGAGGTCTGTCCCATCGCCATGTCGACAAGGGCCATCAGCATGCCCCCGTGGATACTGCCCGCCGAATTCATGTGCTTTTCAGCAACGACGAATGCAAAGCGCCGCACCGCGCCTCCATCGGTATCGGGCAGGCGATAAAACGGACCGATATAATTGTTGAAGCCGACGGAAGAGATTTCCTGAGCCTCTTCCGGCAGGCCCTGGGGACGGTCTGCCATTGCGACAAAATAGTAGCTGCGGGTTCCTGATAGGGAGTTTCACGCTGCAGCGCAATATGGCGGGCCGCAGCGTCGCATTTGGAAACACAAATTCGCCGCACTAGAATGCGACCGCTAATACGGGGGTGCGGGAGACCAGGCAGGCGCGCCATGCGTTTGCCCCTGAAAGGCTCCATTTCATTTGCACACCTGCCAACCGAACGAGGAAGTAGAGAAATGAAATCGATCGTCCGCGCCGCCTTCGCAGCCGTTCTCATGAGTTCGGCCGCCGCCCTTCTGGCGCCCTGCCCGGTGCTTGCCGCCGACAAGCCCAGCCGCGATGTGGCCAAGCCGCTTTCCGAGGCACAGAAGGCCATGCAGGCCGGCGACTACGCGACCGCGCTCACCGATATCAAAACGGCGCAGGCGGCGACGGACCGCACGCCCTATGACGACTATCTGATCAATTCCTTCCTCGCGCAGGTCTATATCGGACAGAAGGACTACGTTTCGGCGGACGCGCCGCTGGAAGCGGCGGCGGATTCCCCTGCTATCCCCGACGATCAGAAGAAGTCGACCTACTCCAATGCCTTCCAGCTCGCGATGTTCGCCAAGCACTATCAGAAGGCTATCTCCTACGGTCAGCTGCTGCAGGGGATGAACGCACTCGACTACAAGGGCGACGCCGACATGGCGATCGCCTATTACTTCCTGAAGGACAGTGCGAACGCGCAAAAATACGCGCAGCAATCCATCGACGGCGCCAAGGCCGCGGGCCAGACGCCTGACGAAAACATGATGAAAATCGTGATGAACGGCGCACTGCAGCAGAAGGACAGCGCCGGCGTGCAGACGTCGCTCGAGAATCTCGCGCAGGAGTACAATCAATCCGACAGCTGGGGAAAGCTCGCGGATCTGATGCTGAACATGAAAGGCATGCAGGAAATCGACGAACTCTACCTTCTGCGCTTCAAGAGCATGTTCCCGGACGTGATGGTCGGTCAGGACTATCTGGCGCTCGCCAGCGTCGCAAATACAAAGGGCTACGCGACGGAAGCCTACAACGTCATGCAGAAGGGAATTGCCGCCGGGAAAATGACCGCCGCGCAGGCGGGACCGCTCTATGCGCAGGCCAAAAGCGGAGCCTCGATCGACGAACATTCGCTCGGCCAGATCGCGGCGTCGGCGCAGAAGTCCAAAACCGGCGAACAGGACATCAAGCTCGCCGAAGACTATTGGGGCTATGGCCGCTTCGCGGACGCGGAAGCGGCGGCCCGCCGGGCGATCAGCAAGGGCGGCATGAAAGATCCGAACGAGGGGCCGATGCTTCTGGGCATGCTGCTCGTCATGCAGGGCAAATACGACGAGGCCGTCCAGACGTTTTCGCAGGTTCACGGCAGCGCCGCGCGCATGGCGGACGCCCATCTGTGGACCATCTATGCACAGACGCAGGCGAAGAAAGCGGGCGGAGCCGCACAGACGCCTGCATCCGCGCCGTCTCATTAGCGATATCGTTGCGGGGGCGCCGCAAGGCGCTCCCGTTTTCTTTGTACGTAGCGTCGTTCGGCGTTCGGTACGAACACCATTCACACCACCGGAGCCAATCGATGGGCATTCTGCTCGGCTTTGCACCGTTCATCGTATTCGCGCTTCTGACCGGGCTGTCCGTCGACCTCGCATTGTGGGCGGCGCTGGCTTCGGCCTTCGTCATCGGTATCCGCGACTTCGCGCAAACACGCCTCTTGCGCGTGCTCGACATGGGCAGCGTCGGGCTTTTCGGTCTGCTCGCGCTCTACACCGGATTCATCCAGCCCGGCATGTCGATCCCGGTCGTGCGCCTCGTGGTGGACGGCGGGCTGATGACCATCGCACTCGTCTCGATCCTGATCGGCAATCCCTTCACGCTCGACTACGCGCGCGAGCAGGTGTCCGAAGAGTTCTGGCACACGCCGCTTTTCCTGCGCACGAACTACATCGTCGCCGGCGTGTGGGTGCTGGCCTTCGGTGCCATGACGGCCGCGGATGCGGCTGCGACGTTCAGCGCTCGTTTTCCGCTCACGCTCGATATTGCGGCAAGCCTCGCCACGCTCGCTCTCGCCATCGTCTTCACGACGCGCTACCCGTCTTATGTGCGGTCGCGGGCGACCCGCTCGCCCACATAGCCGGGGCTTCCGCCGTCCTTCGTGCCGGTCTAGGGTCTCGCCGGCACTATCGGAGGATACCATGAAGGAAGCCGTCATCGTTTCGACCGCGCGCACCGGTCTCGCCAAATCCGTCCGCGGCGGATTCAACATCACGCACGGCGCTGTCATGGGCGGTCATGCCGTCAAGCACGCGATCCAGCGCGCCGGCATCGATCCCGGCGAAGTCGAAGACGTGTTCATGGGCTGCGCCAATCCGGAAGGCGCCACCGGCATGAACATCGCGCGCCTCTCGGCCATCTGGGCCGGCTGCCCGGTGACGACGGCCGGTACGACGATCAACCGATTCTGCTCGTCGGGCCTGCAGGCGATCGCGATGGCGGCGCAGCAGGTGATGACGGAAGCGACACCCGTCGCCATCGGATCCGGCGTCGAATCCATTTCGCTCGTGCAGATGGGCGGCATGAACACCAAGAACATCACCGAAGAGCACTTGATGGAGATCAAGCCGGCGCTCTGGATGTCGATGCTCGAAACGGCCGAAGTCGTGGCCGCACGCTATAAGGTCAGCCGCGAGCGCCAGGACGAATACGCACTCGAAAGCCAGCGGCGCACGGCGGCCGCCCAGCAGGCGCAAAAGTTCAAGGACGAGATCGTTCCGCTCCCGACCAAGATGAAAAAGACCGACAAGGCGACGGGTCAGGATTCCATCGTCGACTACACGGTCGATCGCGACGAATGCAACCGCCCCGACACGACTCTCGAAGGCCTGCAGGCGCTCAAGCCCGTGTTCAGCGGCGGCCGCGAGATCAAGGAAGGCAAATACATCACCGCCGGCAACGCCTCGCAGTTCTCCGACGGCGCATCGGCCTGCGTGGTGATGGATTCGAAAGTCGCCGAGAAGAAGGGTCTGAAGCCGCTCGGCATCTTCCGCGGCTTCGCGGCTGCCGGCTGCGAGCCCGACGAAATGGGCATCGGTCCCGTCTTCGCGGTGCCGCGCCTTCTCGAGCGTCACGGTCTCAAGGTCGACGACATCGATCTGTGGGAGCTCAACGAAGCGTTCGCGAGCCAGGTTCTCTATTGCATGGACAAGCTCGGCATTCCGCACGAGAAACTCAATGTCGACGGCGGCTCGATCTCGATCGGCCATCCCTATGGCATGTCCGGCGCACGCATGACCGGTCATCTTTTGCTCGAAGGCCGCCGCCGCAAGGCGAAATACGGCGTGGTTACGATGTGCATCGGCGGCGGGATGGGCGCAGCCGGGCTGTTCGAGATCATCCACTGAAGACGCGCGTGCGATCCGTCAGAGCGCTGTGTTTCGCGGCCCTCGTGCTCGTCGCGCAATCCTGCGCGATGAACACGATGCCGACGCTCGCGGCGCACACGCCAGTCGATCCGCACACGCAGATGGCGGCGCTGGAGGCGCGAATTTTCGAACTGGTGCAGGACGAACGCCATAAGATCGATCCCAAGGCCAAGATGCTGGCGCTCGATTCCGAACTCGTGGACGTGGCGCGCGCCCATAGCAACGACATGGCGGCCAAGAACTACTTCGCGCACAAGAGCCCGACCGGCATATCGTCCGCCGATCTCATCATGGACGCCGACGCGAAGTGGCAGGGCCTTCTCGGCGAAAATCTCGCCGCGGAGCATTTCAACATCGGCTACGACGTCGACGTCGACGTTTTCGCGCGCCGCTTTGTGGATTCCTGGCTCGCAAGCCCGAGCCACAAGGACAATCTCGCCTTTGCGGCTTACGACAGAACAGGCGTGGGCGCCGCCGTCAGTGGTGATACAATCTATGTGACGGAACTGTTCGCGACCGATCTGGGACTGCCGCCTGTGAAGGACGATCCGAAATCGCGCAAGGTGACGGAATATCCGGATGCGAAGACGGCGAAGGATGCGCCGCCGCCCACGCCTTTGCCGCATCCTCCGGGCTGAGAATCATGTCGGCGCCCAGGATCACCACCTACCGGGAATTTTGGCCGCATTATCTTCGCGAACATGCCAAGCCGCGCACGCGCGCCATCCATTATGTCGGCACCGGATTTGCGACGGCCTCGCTTGTCACCGCGATCGTTACAGAAAATCCATGGTTCCTGGTGGTCATGCTGTTTGCCGGTTACGGCCCGGCGTGGATCGGTCATTTTTTCATCGAGCACAACAAGCCGGCGACCTTCGCCTACCCGCTTTGGTCGCTCTTTTCTGACTTCCGGATGGCCTTCACATGGCTCATCGGCGGTCTCGGAAGCGAACTCGCGAAGGCGGGCGTGGGGTCGCGCTAACGGTCCCTTAAGGGACTTTGTCAACTAATTGCTGTGCATAACGGGGGCGGTTCGAAGCCACTCGGCTTTGCGCCGGGATCGTTTCTTTACACAAAATCTTGGTGCCGGTACCGTCAATAGCGGAGCCGGCGTATGGCGAATCAAAAATGCAGCCCGATCTTCCCTGGAACGTAGCCGGCATCCCACCCGAGGCGCGTGAAGCAGCCCGGGCCGCGGCCCGGCGCGAGGGCTTGTCGGTTGGCGAGTGGTTGACCCGGCGCATCCTGCGAAGCCTGACCGAGGGCGGCGAAGGCGGCGGCTGGCACCGCTCGCCCGACTACGACTACCGGGGACAGTCCGACTACCGCGCCGCCGGCGACGATTCGTCCAGCCGCGACACTGACGACATGCTGGCGCGGGTCTCGCGTAGCGAAAACGAGGCGCAGGGCGCCTACCGCCGGATCGAGGAGCAGCTCAAGGGCCTCGGCAAACGGCTCGAAGCTGCGGAGAAGGCGCAGTCCGAAAGCAGCAAGGCGATGAGCGACGCTGCGACCGAAATCAACACGGCCACCAAGGAACAGGCGCAGGCCTTCGACCAGTTGGGCGCGCATGTCATGGGCCTGGGCGACCGGCTCACGCGAGTCGAGCGCAGCGCGGCCGCCGACGGCGTCAAGGATGCCGTGAAAGGTCTTCATGCAGGCCTTTCCCGTCTTGCCGACCAGATCGCGGAGAACACCAACCAGTCGGCATCGCAAATCGCCAAGCTCGCCGGCAATGTCGAATCGGTCGCCGGCAAGCTCAACGAGGTGCGGAGCGAAGCCGAGCAGACCGCCCGCACGCTGGCGGCGCGCATCGCGGCTTTCGACGAACGCTGGCGCACCGCCGACGGCAATTCGCACGCGATCGCGGGCAAGCTCGATCGCACGATTGCCGGCATTGCGTCCTTCGAAGAGCGCATCCGCGGCGCCGAAAGCGCGTCGCAGGCCATCGCCGACAAGCTCGACCGCACGATCGCGGGCCTGGAAACAGCCGCGCGCAGCGCCCGCGCCGAAGATCAGGCCGAACTGCAGCGCCAGGCGGTCTCCATCAATCAGCTGAGCGATGCGCTCGACAAGATCGCGATGCGCATCAGCGCCAGCGAAGCGCAGACCGCCGGCGCGATGGCGCGCCTCGAACAGCAGATCGTGGAGAGCCGCCAGGTCGATCAGCCTTTCGATCGCCGCCTGCAGGGCATCGAGCATGCGCTCGCCGACATTGCGGGACGGCTCGAAAGCGCGGAACGTACCGCGTCCAGTTCCGCGCGCACGGTCGAAGAAAATCTCCGCAACGTTTCGACGCGTCTCGACGCCGCCGACAAACGTCATCGCGACGCCGTCGCAGAACTGCAGGCGGCAGCCGCGGCACCTGCGCCGGCCGTCGCGGCACCGCCTCTAGCCGCAGCCGCGCCGCCTGTCGCCGCGCCGCCGCCTGCGGCGCCGTCCGTCACACCGCCGCCGGCGGGCGACGTGTTCGATCTGCCGCCATTTCCCGATACCGCGCCCACTTTCGCGCAGGCGCCTTCGGACTTTCCGTCCTTCCTCTCCGCGGCGCCTTCATTCGCGAGCGATGCGGCGCAGGCCGATCCGCTGCTGCTGTCGCAACCCGCGCCGACCGAGACGGCCGATTCCTACATCGCGGCCGCGCGCCGTTCGGCGAAGGCGGCAGCCGCCGCCGAAACACAACAGGGCATGCGCGGCGGATTTACCTGGGGTGCGTCGGCGCCTTCGCACGCGAGCCCGCCCGCCAAAGGCGGCGTCGCGCGCTATCTGCTGGTGGCGGGAATTCTGGTCATCGCGATCGCCGCGGTCGTCGCCGGCGTTCTGCTCAGCCGCGGACTGGTCGGCAATCCTTACGCGCCGGTCCAGACACCGTCGCCGCGCCTGCATGCCGAAACACCGGCCACGGCTCCCGGCCAGGTCGAGCAACTCGCGCCTCCGGCCGTGGCGCCCGCAACGCGTGCGCCGTCCACGGCGCCGGGTTCGCCTGTCATTCCGCCTGCGCAAACCGTGACGAAGACGGAAGCGAAACCTGCACAACGACTCGCGCCGACGACAGTCGCGCAGACGCATGCTTCCGCGCCCGCCCAGCCCATGGCGCAGCCGAACAAGCCGACGTCACCGCTCGAGCGGCTGATGGCGCTTGCAAGCCAAGGCAACGGCAAGGCCGAGCTGCTCGTTGGTCTCAAATATCTCGATGGCGACGGCGCACCGGTGAATGAAGCCGAAGCGGCCAAATGGCTCGAGCGGGCAGCGAACCAGGGCGAAGCCATCGCCGCCTATCGTCTCGGCACACTTTACGAGCGCGGGCTGGGCGTGCCGGCCGATGCCGCCAAGGCCGTCCAGTATTATCTGGCGGCTGCGCGGCTCGGTAATCGCAAGGCCATGCACGCGGCCGGCGTGTCCTTCGCACAAGGCGTCGGCACGCAGAAGGATCTCGCCCAGGCTGCGCAGTGGTTCTCGCGCGCGGCCTCTCTCGGCTTCGCGGATTCGCAATTCAATCTCGCCGTGCTTTACGAGCGCGGCATGGGCGTGCAACAGAGCCCGATCGATGCCTATAAATGGTACGCGATTGCAGCCGCGCAGGGCGATGCGGAATCGAAGGCGCGTCTGCAGGTGCTTTCGCAGCAATTGAGCCCCGCCGAACTCGCGGCCGCGCAAAAGGCTGCAGCGGAATTCCGCCCCCTGCCCCTCGACCGCAATGCCAACACACCGCCGGACGCCTCCTCGGTCGGCTAAGCGGTTGACCCGCCTTCCTCGGGCGCGCAAAGTCTTTTTCATCGCGAGTGAATCCTCCCCGCGTCGAAACTCCGTGAGCGCGCTGACTAGACGCGCGTCTAGCCAATGGAAATTTATCTGCCCGTCGCGGAGATGTCGGTCCATTGGCTGACGATCCTCGGCATGGCGGCGGCCGTTGGCTATCTCTCGGGTCTGCTCGGCGTCGGTGGCGCCTTTCTTCTGACGCCGCTTCTCATCTTCTACGGCATTCCGCCGAACGTCGCGGTGGCGACGACCGCAAGCCATCTGACGGCGTCGTCCATGTCCGGCGCCATCGCGCAATGGCGCAGGCGTGCCGTCGATCTGAAGATGGCGGGCGTGATGCTGTGCGGCGGCTTTCTGGGCAGCGCCGTCGGCGTCTATCTCTTCGGGCTTCTGCATAGGATCGGACAGACGGAGATCGTCGTTTCGGTCGGCTATGTGATCCTGCTCGGGACCGTCGGCGGATTGATGCTGGACGAGAGCGTGCGGACCTTGCGCGCAGCCCAGTTGGGCACGCCGCCGCCCTTGCGTATGCGCGTGCATCACAACTGGATCCACGGCCTCCCCTTCAAGCTGCGCTTCAAGCAATCGCGTCTCTACATCAGCCTGGTCCCGCCGGTGGCGCTGGGCTTTTTCGTGGGCATCCTCTCGTCGCTGCTCGGCGTCGGCGGCGGTTTCGTTCTGGTGCCGGCGATGATCTATCTTTTGCGCATGCCGACCGGCGTCGTCATCGGCACGTCGCTGACGCAGATCGTCTGCGTAACCGCGGCGACGACGCTCCTGCAATCTGTCTCCAATTTCTCCGTCGACATCGTGCTGGCCGCCATCCTTGTGGTTGGCGGCGCGATTGGCGCACAATTCGGCGTGCGCATGGCGTCGCGACTGCGGGGCGAGCATCTCAGGCTTCTTCTGGCGTTGCTGGTGCTGGCCGTGGCGGCCAGGCTCTTTATCGGTCTCGTCACGACGCCCGACGATCTCTACAGCCTAGCCGTGGGCTCGTGATGCGCGCGCTGGTCGTCATCCTCATGCTCCTCGCCGGCGCAAGCGCTGCCCACGCCCAGGACCTCGTCTCCGGCCTCTCGCAGGACCAGGTCGAGATCAATTCGAGCTACGCGGGCACGAGCATAGTGGTGTTCGGCGCCATTGAAGGCGACGATCCGACGCCGGCCGCGCCGAAGGACGTCGTCGTCGTGATCCGCGGGCCCGAAACCGACATGACCGTGCGGCGGAAAGCGCGCATTGCAGGACTGTGGATCAACCGCGACCAGATGAAGCTGGGCGGCATGCCCGCCTATTACTATCTCGCGAGCCCGCGCACACGCCCACTCGACAAGATAGCTTCCGCGCAGACGCTGGCGCGTTATCAGCTGGGCCTCGCCTATGTGACGCCGCAACGGATAATCGGCACGCACCACCCGGAAAAAGCCGAGCCGTTCCGCATCGCCGCCATCGCCGAACGCGCGCGCGATGGGCTCTACGCACAGACGCAAGACGTCGAGTTCCTGTCCTATTCGCTGTTCCGCGTGCGCATCCCGATCCCGGCGACGGCGCCGCGCGGCGAATACACGGTCGAGGCCTATCTCTTCCGCGACGGCACGGTGACAAGCGCGCAATCGACGCCGCTCTATGTGGATCAGAAAGGCCTTGAACGCCGCCTCTACCGCTTCGCGCACGCCGCGCCGTTCGTCTATGGGTTATCTGCGGTGTTGATGGCGATGTTCTTCGGTTGGCTGTCGTCGCTGCTGATCCGGCAACAAAGGTGAGCCCCTCGAAATCCCTGGTAACAGGGCCGATGACAGGGTGGCAAAAAAGCACGCCGGCGCGCCGCGTTCGTCTGCGCCCTGTGCCGCAGGGCTTTCCGGCTATTCGATCGGAAGGACCGTGGCCAGGAACAAGGAATTGGCAGCGTAACACGCCCAACCATCCGAGACGCACGCATGTCTCTGCGCCTTTGCGCCTCCGCGGGTAATCTTGCGGCCCGCGACGACGCGCTGCGCCGAAGGCTCCGCACCCCGTTTCATCTTCACAATTTCAAAGAGCTGCCGCCGAGTCTGCGCGCCTTCACGCGTCGTGTGAAGGCGAACCTTTGGGGGACAGCGATGTGAACCGACCGCGCGGCGGCACGAAACCTCGCACGTTCCGGCAACATCTGTCGGCGAAACGGCGAACAGCAAAAAACGCAGAGCTTCTGCGCCGCCACCGCATACACCCGCGCCGGGCAGGCAGGGCGAGGAATTTCTGCTTGAACGATCCGCCAACGGCGGTCGCCGCTGCGGGCGCAGGCGCGCCGAAGCCGGCATCGGTGAGGTGCTCGAAGCCGCTAATCCTTCTTCATCCGCCCCGCGCGGATCATTTGAATTTGGCCGCGTTCTTCGAGCTCGAGGGCGGCGGAAAAGCTTGCGATTTCCAGTGTTGCATCGAAGGTGCGTTTCGAAACACGCAGCGCATCAGGAGCGGCGCGCAGCATCGCTTCGGCCATGTCGAGGCCGTGCTTCGGCAATTCGCCGTCCGGCACGACGCGCGAGACAAGTCCGGCCTGCAGCGCTTCGGCGGCGGACATCGGCTGCCCCGTCAGCAGCATCTCGCGCGCGCGCGAAATGCCGATCGTGCGCTGCAGCCGCCAGCTCACGCCGAGCTCGCTCCCCGAAAGCCCGATCTTGATGAAGGCGGGATGAAACGCCGCGCTCTCGGCGGCAACGATCACGTCGGCCGCAAGCGCCAGCGCCAACCCGCCACCGGCGGCAGAGCCTTGTACCAGCGCGATCAGCGGCTGCGGACAATCGCGCATGGCCTTGAGCGTATCGCGCAAAACCCAATCGCCGTTCGGTCCATCGCGCAATGCATCGGGCTGGCCCATCGCCTTCAGATCGGCACCGGCGCAGAAGGCGCGGCCGGCGCCCGCCAGCACGATCACGCGCGTGTCCGTGTCGCGGCGCTTGCTTTCGAAATAGGCGAGCAGCGCATCGGCCAGCGGCTGGTTGATCGCGTTGAGCCGCTCCGGCCGATTGAGCATCACTTCGTCGACGGCTCCGGTCTTGGTGATTTGGAGGATGTCGGGGGCGCTCATGGCGATGTCCTTTCGTTTCCGTCGGCGAATTTCACCATGGAAGCTTATCCCTTCTGCGACCAGACCGTCACGATTTCGGCCGTCGTTCGGAAAATGCCGCCGGCCAGATTGCCAAATTCAGAATTGATCTCTTAAACTTTCGTGCCGGGGACGGGGGTATTCGAATGAGCGATTTGCGCGGCGGGACACCTTCTGCGTCCACGGAGCCGGTGGCTGTCATTGCGGGGTTCTGGCGCCGGATATTCGCGCTTCTGATCGACATGCTGTTGCTGGGCGCTGTCGGGATCGCCATCGGCGCGGTCGCCTTTCGGCAGGTCGTGGCGCTCGGCCAGGAAGGACGGCTGATCGGCGCAGCGGTCACGCTCGTCTACTACGGAATTCTCAACAGCAGTTGGGGCGGCGGCACCATCGGCAAGCGCGCTATGGGTCTGCGGGTCGTCGGCCGCGACGGCAAAGCCATCGGTCTTTTCCGTTCGCTGGTGCGCACCGTCGTTTTCTGGACACCCTATTATCTGAACGGCGTGTTCTTTTCGAAAATACCGGGGCTGCCTGACGATTCGCGCATCCTGGCGGCAGCAGGCGTCCTCGACGGCATGGTGGTCTTCGGCGGCCTGGTCTTTATCGCATATCTGTATCTGTTCAACACGCGGACGCGTCAGTCGCTGCACGACTTGATCGTGGGAAGCTACGTGGTGCGGTCCGAGCCGACCGATGCGCCGGTGAAGGCCCGGTTCTGGCCAGCGCATCTCCTGTTTGCGTCCCTGCTTACCGTGATCCTGGTCGCCGTTCCGCTCGGCCTTTTGGCCTTTCTCTGGAACGCCGGTCTGGGAACGACGATGTCGAACACGGAGGCCGTGCAGTCTGCCGTTCTTGCCTATCCCGGGGTCGATACGGCCAGCGTTGCGGTGAACACAATGTCCATGTGGACGTCATCAAGCGGCACAACCACCACTACGACACTGGCCGTCACGGCAGGGATGCGCGTGGTTCCGGTTTCGATGACGCGCGCGGAAAACGGCATTGCGGCCATCGTCCTGCGAAAATCTCCGTCCCTGATGGGTTGTCAGCGTTTGAGCGTCAGCGTCGCTTACGGCTACGATCTCGGGATATTCCGGTGGACCGTCGCGGACGGCTTCGCGGGCGATTTGCAACAATGGCGCGAGCGGCTCGGGCCTGCCGGTGGAAGCATTTAGGCACGGCCGGCGGCTATCGCTGCTACCCCGCCACCGCATACACGCGTGCGGCGCCCAGCAGATAGGTAAGGAACTTGTCCTTGAACAGCCCGCTTACCGCGCGGTCGCGGACGTCGAGGCCCCCTGCATACGCGCCGAAGGCAGGCATCAAAAGGCGCTTGCCGTCGGAGACGAAACAGCGCCGCCTCAAGGAACGTCCGCGCCGCGTGACGGTGGCGCAGGGGTGCAGGTGGCCCGCGATCTCGCCGCGCGCGTTCATGTCGCTCGGCTCGTGCCGGAAGAGCAATCCGCCGATGGCGATCTCGTCCGCAACGCGCCCCTCCAGCCAGTGCGGCGGCACGGGATCGTGATTGCCGGCGATCCAGATCCATTCGAGGCCTTCGCGGAGCTTCGCGAGCCGCGCGCGCTCTTCCTCGTCGAGGCGTTCGGCGGCGTAGGGATCGTGGAAGGAATCGCCCAGCGCGATGACGCGCGAAGGCTTGCGGCGGGCGACGAGCGTTTCGATGCGGGCGATGGTGGCGCGGGTGTCGTAGGGCGGGAGCATCTGGCCCGAGCGCGCATAGAACGAGCCTTTCTCGAAATGGAGATCGGCGAAGACGAGTGTGGCCTCGCCCGGCCACCACAAGGCGCCGGCCGCTTCGAGCAGCAGCTCTTCCCCGTTTACCTCGACGCGCGTCTCATGCAAGGCGCATGGCCTCCTCGATCAGCGATTCTTCCGCCTCGTGCAGGATATCTTCGTGCGCCTCGCCCGCAACCATCTCCTTGCTGATTTCGAGCAGCGCCGGCACGGCCAACGGCGATACGCGGTCCAGCGGGCGAACGACAATGTGACCTTTGATGCGCTTCAGCATCGCCGCCAGGCGCTCGATGTCGAGCAGCCCGGTGGCCGCGTCCTCATAGGTTGCCCGCAGCAGGATGTGATCGGGCTCATGCGCGCGCAACACGTCGTAGATGAGATCGGAGGAGAACGTCACCTGCCGGCCCGTTTTCTCGCTCGCCGTGGTACGCCGCTCGATCAGCCCCGCGATGATCGCGCAATTCCGGAAGGTGCGCTTGTAAAGCGCGGATTCGGCGAGCCAGGCGTCGAGATCATCGCCCAGCATGTCCTCGTCGAAAAGCTTGCCCATGTCGACGCCGCTCATGTCGCGCAGGCCCCACACGGCCAGCGCGTATTCGTTGGTGGAGAAACCGAGCGGGCGCATGCGCAACCGTTCCAGCCGCCGCGTCACGAGCATGCCGAGCGTCTGGTGCGCGAGCCGCCCCTCGAAAGGATAGCAGACGAGATATTCGCGGGAGCCGCGCGGAAAGGTCTCCACCAGCAGCTGGTTCGCCTCGGGAATGACGGAGCGCCATTCCTGGATGCGCAGCCACTCACCGACGGGACACGGCAGACGCTTCCACGTCTCGGGCTTTGCCAGCATCTGGCGGACGCGATTGGCAAGGAAGGTCGACAGCGGAAACTTGCCGCCCTGATAGGACGGCACCTGCGCGACCGGGTCGTTGCTCTTGGTGACGTAGGCGGCCGTTTCGCGGATGCCTTCGAAGCGGAGCACGTGGCCCGCGAAGACGAAGCTGTCGCCCGGCGTCAATTGCTCGAGGAAATATTCCTCCATGCGCCCAAGATTGCGCCCACCCGCGCCGGCCGGTTTGCCTTTCGATTGCAGGCGGACATCGAGCATGGGATCTTCGATGATGACGCCGACGTTGAGGCGATATGCTTGCGCGATCCTGGGATGCGCGATGCGCCACAACCCTTCCGGGGTCGGCCTGAGCTTCGCATAGCGGTCGTAACGCTTGAGCGCGTAGCCGCCCGTCGCCACGAAATCGACGACCTTGTCGAAATCCACGCGGCTGAGATGGCGATAGGGCGCGGCCGATTTCACTTCCCTGAACAGCGCGTCGGCATCGAAGGGTGTTGCACAGGCCATGCCGAGCACATGCTGCGCCAGCACGTCGAGCCCGCCCTTGCGCCATTGGTCGCCGTCGAGCTCGCCCGCCAGCACGGCGTCGCGCGCGGCTTCGCATTCCAGCACTTCGAAACGGTTGGAGGGAACCAGGAGCGCCTGCGACGGTTCGTCGAGCCGGTGATTGGCGCGGCCGATGCGCTGGACGAGTCGTGCGGCGCCTTTGGGCGCGCCGACGCAGATCACCTTGTCCACTTCACCCCAGTCGATGCCGAGATCGAGCGTGGACGTGCAGACGACACCGCGCAGCGTGCCCCTCGCCATCGCCGCTTCCACCTTGCGCCGCTGCTCGGGCGCGAGCGAGCCGTGATGGAGTGCGATCGGCAGGTTCTCGTCGTTCAGCTTCCACAATTCCTGGAAGGTGCGTTCGGCCTGCGACCGCGTGTTGACGAAGACGAGCGCCGTCTTCGAGGCACGAATGGCGTTCATCACATCCGGCATCGCATGCGTGGCCAGATGTCCCGCCCAGGGCACATAGGCTTCGGATGCGGAGATGGAGATTTCCGGCGGCGCACCCGGCGCGCCGCGCACGAGATCGGCGAGCGTTTCGCCCTCCAGCGGCTGCGGCAGCAGATAGCGCTGCAACGGCGCGGGATCGGCAACCGTCGCCGACAAGCCGATGCGGCGATGTCCCGGCGCCAGCTTCGCCAGCCGCGCGAGGCCGAGCGAGAGAAGATCGCCGCGCTTGGAATTCGCCAGCGCATGCAATTCGTCGAGCACGACGGCCTGCACAGTCTCGAACAGGCGGCGCGTGTCGCGGCCGGACAGGAGCAGCGCGAACTGCTCCGGCGTCGTCAGAAGAATGTCCGGCGGCGAATGGCGCTGGCGCAGGCGGCGCGACGGCGGCGTATCGCCCGTGCGCGTTTCGATGCGGACGGCGAGCCCCATTTCGGAAACGGGTGTCTCGAGATTGCGCGCCACGTCGACCGCCAGCGCCTTGAGCGGCGATATATAAAGCGTGTGCAGTTGCGCCCGGCGGCGCGGCGGCTTCCCAGCCAGATCGATGAGGCTCGGCAAGAATCCGGCGAGCGTCTTGCCGCCGCCCGTGGGCGCCACCAGCAGCGCGGAGCGGCCTTCTTCTGCGCGGGCGATCAGGGCCAGCTGATGGGCCCGCGGCCGCCAGCCGCGCGCAGCAAACCAGCCCGCGAAAGGCTCCGGCAAAGCGGTAGTTGCGATTTGGGCTGCGGCGCTCATCATAAGCGGGTGACTATCAGGAGCAGACCTTGCGGATGCAACAGGCTCCCGCTTTTGCTAGCGTCAACCCGTTCGCTCCTTAGGGGTATTCATGTTTCTTCTCGTCAAAAACGTGCTGACGCAGACCGAGATCGGCCAGATCCTGCAATTGGCCGAGGGCCTCAAATTCGTCGACGGCCGCCAGACCAACGTCCACAACGCGGCCAAGCACAATCTCCAGCTCGACATGACGCAGCCGAACGCGGCGAAGCTTTCGCAGATCGCGGCCGCCGCCATCGCGCGCAACGAAGAGATCAGGAATTTCGCATTCCCCAAGCGCATCGCCCAGCCGCTCCTGTCGCGCTACGAGCGGGGCATGACCTATGGCGAGCATGCCGACGCCCCCTTTCTGCAATTGCCGACGGGGCCGCTCCGCTCCGACGTGTCGGGTACGCTCTTTCTCGAAGACCCCGCGTCCTACAAGGGCGGCGAACTCGTCATTCACATGGGCAGCGAAAAGATCGCGGTCAAAGGTGAGCCCGGCGAGATGATCATCTATCCGTCCACCACGCTCCACGAAGTGGCGCCGCTGACCGAAGGACGCAGGCTTTCCATGTTCACCTTCATCGAAAGCCAGATTCCGGACGAAGCGGAGCGCGAGCTTCTCTATCTCGTCTACGAGGTGCACGCGCTGGAAGGATTCAACGTCAAGCCGGAGAACCGCACCCGCCTGCAATACATCGCCAGCCGCCTGCACCGCATGTGGTCGCGATAAAAAAATGGAGGAAACGATGACCAGCACTATGTTCAAGGACGGCCTGCTCAAGGGCAAGCGCATTCTCGTCACCGGCGGCGGCACCGGATTGGGCGAAGTGATGGCGGAGGCCTATGCGGAGCTCGGTTCGACGGTTTACATCTGCGGGCGCCGTACCGGCGTGCTCGACGAAACGGCGAAGAAGATCGCCGACAAGACCGGCGCGAAAGTGAAAGGCATCCCCTGCGACATCCGCGTGGCGGAAGCCGTGGACGACATGATCGCGCAGATCTGGGCCGATGGCGGCGCGTTGACCGGCCTCGTCAACAACGCCGCGGGCAATTTCATCAGCCGCACGAAGGATCTCTCCCCACGCGGCTTCAACGCCATCGCCGACATCGTCTTCCGCGGCTCGTTCTATGTGACGCTCGCCTGCGGCAAGCGCTGGATCGATGAAAAAAAACACGCGAGCGTGATCTCGATCCTGACGACCTGGATCTGGAACGGCGGACCGTTCACCGTGCCGTCCGCGATGTCGAAGGCGGGTCTCAACATCATGACGAAATCGCTGGCAACGGAATGGGGGCCTTTCGGCATCCGGCTCAATGCGATCGCGCCGGGCCCTTTCCCCACCAAAGGTGCGTGGGAACGGCTGAGCCCGCAAGGCGCCAACCGCGGCAACTCTTCGAATGCCATTCCCATGGGCCGCAACGGCGAAATGAGCGAGCTCGCCAATCTCGCCGTGTTCCTGATGGCGGACGGCGTCGATTATCTCACCGGCCAGACTATCGCCATCGACGGCGCCATGCATCTGACGGGGGGCAATTTCGCGGCGCTGTCGCAGCTCGGCGACAGCGACTGGGAGAACATCCGCAACCAGATTCGCGGCGCCAACGAAAAGGACAAGGCGCAGCGCGCGGTGTGATGACGGACATATCTAGCGCAATTCGATATTGTCATCCCCGCGTTCGCGGGAATGACAGTTTCATTCGGCAATCCGGGCAACCGTTGCACTATCGGTGCAGGAAGAACGCGACGGCCATGGCCGGACCGTCGATCTCCTCCGACGTGCGTCCGAACAGCCGCGGGTAGCGGTATTCGGGCTGCGGCACGACGTGCCCGCCGCCGACCACCGCGTAGAGGACGACATAGGGCTTGCCGGCGCGTGACCAGCGCATCTCGCGCACATGCGTGGGATCGTCCGCGTGGCGGTGCGGCAGATCGGTCGTCGTTTCGGCGCGCTGCACGCCGTCGCGCTGCGCCAGCACTTCCGCGCTCGCCACGGCCGACATCACGTCGCCCGCATTCTGCAGTCCGAAGAGATCGATCTCGCCTCCGGCGAACGGGCTGACGGGATCATCGGTTCCGTCGACGATCATGACGGGCGGCGTGGACGTGTTCCGGGGACAATCGGACTCCGCCCGCACCGGCAGGCTCGTCGCGAACACGGCGACCGCCGCCGCGGGACTGGGCGATTCTTCGGCCAGATCCATCGCCATCTGTCCGCCGTTGGAAAAGCCGACGATGAAGACCTTGCGCGCATCGATCTTGAGATTGGCGCTTTCCCTGGCGACGAGCGCGCGGATGAAGCCCGGATCATCGACATGTTCGAGGCGCGCAGCCTCCTCGCGGTCCTTGCGGCAATCGTACCAGCTGCGGCGGAAGCCGTCCGGATAGAGGACGACGAAATGCTGCTTGTCCGCGGCCTCGTCGAACTCGTAGCCTGTCATCTCGCGCATCAGGTTGCCGGTCATCAATCGGCCGTGCAGCACGATCACCAGCGGCGCGCCCGGCGGGAGCTTCGCCGGGACGTATTCGATGTAGGAGCGGACGCGCGTGCCGATGCGCATTGTATCGGAGTTCGCATGTCCCGAAAGGGGCGGACGCTCCGGCAGGGGCGCATAGAGGAAATAGGCGTAGGCCGCGAGCAGGATGAGGCCCAGAGCGATGAGCGCCGCCGCGGTGTAACCGACCATCCTGTTCACGAGCCGCTCCTTCGTTCTTCCGCCAACCGCAAATGCGTGGAATAGGGCAAAACATTCGGCGTCGTGCCGCCCGCGACCGGCGTCGCCTGCGCACCGTCGGCCGGGGTTATGTAAAGCTTCTGCTCCCGATAGGCGATATAGATGTGCAGGTGACGCAGCACGTTCATGCCGATGAGCATGTCGGGCACCTGCTCATGGTTGCTGCTTTCACCGAGGCGCGAACCCAACTGCGGACCGCTGGCCTTGTTGCGCAGGAAGTCCGGCAGGATCGCAACGTTCAGATTGCTGACGGCGACGCCGCCGAAGCTGAGCGAAGCGAATTTGTGCGCGTAGGTCACGGCGCCCCGCCGCTCCGGCATTTCGGACGCCTTGGGCGTGTCGGGCGAGCCCATCGTCAGCCCGAATTCGTCTTCCGCGATGGGAATCATCAGCGTCGTCGTGGACGTGCCCGTGTCGAGGATCGCGTCCACATCCTTTCCGTCGAGCTTGACGGGCACGAGAATATGGCCGGAGCGCAGGACGCGCGTCGGCACGACGGCCACGACGCCGGCGGGCCAGTAGATCACCCTGCCTTCGCAGTGATCGGGCGAGAGAAGGCTCAGCTTGTTGCCGCCGAAATCGATGTCGACGTCGTAGTTCTTCAGGACGTTGGGCGCGAGGATGCCGACATATTGCGGCTCGTCGAGGAAAAGACATTTCTCCGGCGAGACGACGAACTCGACCGATTTCGTCGTGAGCCGACCGATCGAGAAGGTCTCGACGCTGGCGGCTTGATGCGATTCCTCGCCCGCCAGATTCACTTCGGAGTAACGGATCGAGACGTAGGGCAGGCCCAGATCGGCCGCGGCCTGCGACGTCACCTCGGTGCTCCAGCCGCCCGTGTCGAGAAGCATCAGCTTCTGTTTGCCGTTGATGGCGACCGGCACGAAAACATGCGGATCCCCTTCGCGGCGCAGGAGATCGACCTGAGTGATCAGGGTGAGGGGTTTGCAATCGTCGGCGGCTGGCGCGGCGCCGCCCCGAAAAGGACCAATCGAGACGACGGCCAAGACAACGCCGAACATGCGAGCACGCGAAGCCATGGTTTCCCGACCAAACGTTCGCTCACGACGACACTAGCGCCTCGAGGAAATTGGGGGAAGTCACGGCGCCTACTGACCGGCAACGGCGATACTAGGCTCGTCTACGCCGATCATCGGCGGATTCGCCGGCGGAGATCCCGCAGGCGTAATGTAAAGCTTCTTTTCCGCGTACGAGATATAGAGATGCAAGTGTCTCAACACATTCATGCCGATCACCAATTCGGGCACTTCCACCGCGTCCGAAGCGGCCAGACGCGATCCGACGTCCGGGCCCATCGACAATTGGCCCGTTGCGAAGTTTGGCAGGATATCGATGTCCAAATTCTGAATCGCAATACCTTCGAAATCCAGTGATTGGAATTTGTGGCGGTAGACGGCGACTCCCGGCTTTCCGAACATGTCATGCGCATAGGGCGTGTCCGCCGACCCCATTTTGAGCCCAAAATTGCTTTCGGCCGCCTCGCGATCGAGAACCGAGGCAGCTGCGCCCGTGTCCAAAAGCGCATCGAGATGCTGACCGTCGATCGTTACGGGGATAATGATCTTGCCTTGCTCAGAAACTCTGCTGCTAGTTCCTTCGACCTTGATCGGCACGACGGCGATCGCCTTAGCCGGCCAGTAGATGACTTTCCCTTCGCAATGATCCGGCGAAATCAAGTTCAACTTGCCACTACCGAAATCCACGTCGACGTCGTATTTCATCAGAACATTGGGCGCCAGAATTCCCACAATCTGATCGCCGCTCTTGCCGAACAGATGCTGGCTGGGAGAAACCACCAACTCGATCGAAGGCGTGGACAGCACGCCGAGCTGAAACGGCCCAACGTCTACGGCTTCCTTTGAATACTCTCCTGCGCGATTGTAGTGCCGGATGTGCATAAGGCGTCGCGATAGATGCATGGCGTCGGCCGCCTCGGGCGTAATCTCACTCAGCGTGTCCGCAGTATCGAGCAGCATATATTTCTGACTGCCCGCGAGAGAAACCGGAACGAAAGGAAGAACATTCGTTCCGCGATGAGCAAGATTGACAGAAGCAGCGATCGACAAAGGCTCACAGGCCTCTTGTGCCGATGCCGCGCTGCAGGCACAGACAGTCAGCAACGTCGCAGAAAAGGCCGCGCGAAGTGCGCAAATTCGCAAAGACATGTGACCACCACCCAAATCCCCGAGCAAGGCTAGCTTAAAGGTTAGTCATATGAAAAGGGCATTTGCCAGAGCCGCAATAGACGGAGAGTAAACTCTAGTCCACATGCCGAAGAGTTCGAGGGCCGCTTCCTTGCAGACCTTGTCGCCGACCGCCCTGATGTGGTCGCACCTGGGGCCGCGTCGCGATGACACCAGCGCCACAGGCAAGTCCGCGGGAGCCAACCGGCGATGAATGCTACTCGGCCGCGGTGCCGGCGGACGCGCTCGTTGCTTGGCGATCGGACGGCGCAGGCGCGACGTAGAGCTTATGCTCCTTATAGGCGATGTAGAGGTGAAGATGGCGAAGGATATCCATGCCGATCAGGACCGGCGCGGTCTCGTCGCGCGCATCCGCATCGATGAACCGCGTTCCGGTCGTCGCCTGCAGCTCGAGAGGATGGCCGACGAGATCAGGCACGATGGCGAATTGCGGACTGGCGGCGGCGATGCTCCCGAAGCTGACGGAAGAAAACCGGTGGGTATAGACGGACGATCCCGGCTTGCCTTGCAAATCGAACACGTAAGGCATGTCCGGCGTACCCGCCTTCAAGTGGAAGTCGCCTTCCGCGATCGGTAGCGCCAAAGTCGATTCGTCTGCTCCCGTATCGAGAAGCGCACGCTCCGGCTTGCCGTCGATCGTCACGGTCACCGCGATATGTCCTGACCGCAGAACGTCCATCGGCAGCACGGCAAGGGCCGACGGATGCCAGTAGACGACTTTGCCCTCGCAATGATCGGGCGACATCAGGTTCAGCCTGTGCGCGCCGAAATCCATATCCACGTCGTAGCTGCGCAGGATATCGGGGCCGATGATTCCGACGAACCGTTTGTCGCCTACGAAAACTTTCTTCTCGGGTGCGATCACGAATTCGATCGACGCTGCCGAAAGCTCTCCCAATCTGAACGACGGAACGAGAGCCGCCTCGCGCGACATTTCGCCGGCAACATTGATTTGCTCGAACCCGAGCTCGCGGTGCGACAGGCGGAGTTCCTCGACCGCCTGCGGCGTGATCTCGCTGACGAAACCGCCGGTATCCACCAGCATCAGTCGCTTGGCGTCTCCGATCGAAACCGGCACGAACTGCAAGGTATTGTCTGTGGTCGGAACCAAATCGACGGAGGCCACGATCGCCAGCGGACCGCAATTTTCCGCTCGCACTGGGTCGGTGGCGCCGAGTGCTGAAAAGACGGCCACCGAAAGCGCAGCAAGCGCCCGCGTCGCAATTGTCACGGCCCCCCCAGACACCAACAGTCCCGGCCAAAGCTAGCGCAGCCCGATCAAATCGAAAAGAGCGTTCGCGCAAACGAACAAAAGACGGGAGCGGAGTCTGAGCTTATGTGCGGAAGAATTCGAGGGCCGCTTCCTTGTAGACTTTGTCGCCGACCGTCGTCATGTGATCGCGCCGGGGCACGACCACGGCGCGGCCGTTCGCAAACGCGTCCGCCAGCGGCCCGGGCTGTCCGGTAAGCGCATCGTTCTCGCCGCAGACGACGAGCACGGGACGCTTCGATTGCTTGAGCTCGGCCGCCGTGAACGGATGCCGGTTGGCGCGCATGCAGGCGGCCAGCGCCTGGCGGTCCTTGCCGCTCTGCTCGGCGAATTCGCGGAAACCCTTCGAGATGGGATCGGTGATCTTGTCCTTGTCGGCGATGAGGAGTGCGTCGGCGATGGCCTCACGCGAGCCGAAGGCGCGGCCGAGATAGGAACCGCCCACGCCGCCGATGACGAGTTTTCTGATGATGTCGGGATGATCCATCAGCACATGCATGCTGATGAAGCCGCCCATGGAATAGCCCATCAGGAACGCGGGCTGTGCGTTGGCCGCCTCCATCACGGCGACGATATCTTCCGCCATGATGGCGTGATCGTAGGCGGCCGGGTCGTGCGGCTTGTCGCTGTCGCCGTGCCCGCGGCAATCCATGGCGACGACGCGATAGCCCGCGTCCGTCAGCGTCTCGTACCAGCCCGGGCCTTTCCAGTTCTGGACGCGGCTGGCCGCGAAGCCGTGCACGAGCACGACCGCGGGACCCGAACCCGCGGTCTCATAGGCGATACGAACCCCATCCGGCGCTTTCACGAATTCGGGCATGACGCCTCCCTATTTCCGCTTCGACCTTCGCAAAGGCCGGAACGACTGTCTATGATAGCCGGCGCACCGCGAGGAATATCCGTATGTCATTGGAATCGCTTAAGAAAGACGTCGCCAGCATCGTCGACTCCCTGAAGCCGGAGTTGCTCGCACTGTCCCACGCGATTCACCAGGAGCCGGAACTTGCACTGGAGGAATTCAAGGCGGCGGCCCGGCTGACCGACGCGGTCGCGCGCCACGATCTGCCGG